>LNFM01011616.1_pt1 | contig 11901 bp, 9 predicted proteins | sample 596031 | NCBI WGS metagenome assembly LNFM01 (sample SAMN04254537, study PRJNA301005) | activated carbon metagenome | isolation source: dual media filters at the Ann Arbor, Michigan drinking water treatment plant | place: USA: Ann Arbor | reverse complement strand
GGCCGGACTTGCTGAACTCGGCCTTCTGCACGACCATCGGATCCTTGCCGACCATGATCACGTTGCCCGGGCGGACTTCCTGTGCGGTTTTCATGTGTGCACCACTAAAGCGTTGAGAGACGTTGGACGGAGGGTGGGCTGGACTGCAGGACCCTGGAAAGCCCGCTATTTTAGCTGTTCCCGGCAGAAACCCGCCAGTCGGGCCGCGAGGTCTGGCCAGGCGGCGAGCCGCTCGGCGAACCGGGAGGCGCGGCGCTGCAGCACCGGCAGTTCGGCGAAGGCGTTGCGCCAGGCAGCCGCGACCTGCCGGCTGCGCTCGGCAGCCGGCACGCCGCAGCCATTCCAGGCGCGCTGCAGGGCGGCCCACGACCGATCCGGGTCGCCGGGGCCGATGCCGTCCGGCGAATGGCCCGGGGTGGATCCAGGCTCGTCCACCGCATGCCGCACGACGGCACCGATGAACGCCTCCAGTTTCGGCCCCTGGGCATCTTCGTCCTGCGGATAGAGTTGCCAGCAGAGCGGCCGCGCGGCCCAGACGCCGCGCACCACGGAATCTTCACCGCGGACGAAGTTGAAGTCGCTCGCCCAGAGCAGGTGGTCATAGTCGGGCTGCGGCAGGAACGGCAGCCACCGCGCCTCGAGCGCGCCTGCACGGGCTGCCTGGCCGGCCAGCCGGCCCGGCAGCGGCCTCCCGGCGGCACGGAACCAGCTGGCCGCTGCATCGGCGAGCAGCCCGGGTGCCAGGGCGAGCCGTACGGGCCGGGGCCCGGCGGCCATCGAATCGAGCAGTCCCGGCAGCCCGGGGTTCGGATAGCCGAACAGCGACACCGCGGTGGTGCCGTGCGGCGGCGGCTCGAAGCCCAACCGGTCCCACAATCGCACCCGGGCGGCCGCATCGGCCGCGAACGCCTGACGGGCGTCGAGCAGGCCGGGCTCGCACAGCACGCCTCCCGATTCGGCGCCGAAGCCCGGGCAGAAGAAGAAGCGACGGATGTCGAGCACGGGATGCGGCGAGGCAAGCCGGTGCACGCCGGACGCCCAGTCCTCCGCGCTCAGGTACTCGAGCACGATCCACAGGGCACGCGGCCGACGTGCCGCGAGCGCGGCGGCGTAGGCCTCGGGCAGCCCGTGGCCGAACGCATCGATCGCGACATCCGGCAGGTCCGTGCAGGGCGGTGCCGAAGAAGCCCGGCAGATCTCGACCCCGTCGAACCGCTGGCGGTCGAGCGAAGGATCGACGGCCGGCTGCAGCGCCGCGAGCACCTCGGGCTGGTCGATCCACAGACGCACCGCGAAACCGTGGTCCAGGGACAGGGATCGTGCCAGCCTCCAGCACACGGCCGCATCGCCGAAGTTGTCGACCACGTGGCAGAACACGTCGAGCCGGTACCGGGCAACGGTCGTGGTCATGGCAGGCGCGGGCAGAGGCCAGTGCGGGCGGGTTCCATGGGCAGCCACTGTACTGGAACCGGCCTGCAGAAGCACCGTGCACGATCGACAACCCGGACACCTTGCCAGGCGCGCCACCGGTCGGGCGAGGCGTGCGATCCTCGCGCGCCATGGATGCCTTCACCTTCTGGGCGCTGCTGCTCACCGGATCTGCCGGGTGGTTCGGCTGGACGCTGCTGGCCACGGCCCGCGGCGCCCGGGCCCGGGCCGAGGCCGTCGCCCGACAGGCGCGCTCGGTACCGGACGCCCTGATCGTGCCGCTGCACGACCACCTGCTGGATGTGGCACTCGGTCACTACAGCGACCGCGAACTGCGCGCGGGCCGCACCCTGCTCGAATTCGCGGTGGCCCTGCACGACCGGATGGATGAACAGGCTGGGCGCGAGCACGGGGCACTGAACCGCGCGAAGATCCGGTCACGGCTGCTGCCGGCGGCCCACCGCCTGCGCGGCGATCCGAATCCGTTCCGCGTGCGCGAGTTCCGCGAGACCTTCCTGCTCGCCCTCGATGGCGAACGTGACACGGTGGTGCTCGAACCCCTGGTCCAGGCATTCAGGCAGGTACAGTCCGGCCGGACCTGACCTCGTCGATGCGGGTCAGCCGCCGCGCCGGGTGAAGGTCACGGAGCGCCAGGCGAGCCCGCTGTCCTCGCGGCTGACCTCGATGTCTCCGGTCGCCTCGTCGCTCTCGCGCACGGTGAATGCCAGGCCCAGCGGCGGCAGCGCGTCCTCTTTCCATTCGAGGCGATAGCGCGCAGCGATCGCATCGGCGTCCAGCCGCGGCAGCTTCGCGTCGGCGGGTTCGACCAGGTCCAGTTCGCCCTCCCAGCTGTCGCCGGCACTGGTGATGCCGCCCGTGCTGTTCGCATACGGCAGCAGCCCGGCACGCTCGACGAAACGGGAAAGGACCGCCACGCCGACTGCATCGACCGCGGGCGCCGAAAGCGTCGGCAGGGCCAGCAGGGACACGACCGGCGGCGCCGGATCCGCGAGCACGGCAGCCAGCAGGTCGTTGCTGCGCGCCGGATGCTTGAACAACGCGCGCAGGTCGGTGCGCAGGTCAGACGCGACGTTCGCCGCAAGGATGCGCGACGCAGCCCGCGGATAGCCGATGCGGAACGGCGCACCGATGAAATACACGCCGGCGCAGGGTGGCAGCTTCGCCCGCAGGTCGGCGAACGGCTGCCAGTGGATGCGTACGCTCAGGTCCATGGGCGATCGCCGGTTCCACTGCGCGCCGGACCGCCCTGGCGATCACTCACGCACCACCTCGACCTTCAGCGCCTGGGTCACCGTCGCCCTGCGCGTCTGCAGGAAGATGGCGGCATGCCGGCCGAATGCCGCGATGTATCGCGGCTCTCCCAGCACCACTGCATAGTGCGTACGGTCGAGCATCGACTGCCGGAGGTTCTTCAGCATTTCCTCGTTCAACGGGGGCGAGCGCAGGGACACCACGAAATGATCGCCGGTCTCGGGACGCAGGCGGATCGGCGGCGTGAGGGCGGCCGAAGACGGCTTCACCAGCGGCTGGTATGCGGCGAGGAATTCGAGCACGCCGTCGTCGCCGCCGGTGACCGACCGGCCGAGGCGCACGTCGACGATGCGGCCGATCCAGAGCACGGTCGGCTGCACGCCGGCCTTGTTGTTGATCGTCGCCTGCGTCTGGCGAGGCCCCCAGGCCCACTCGATGCCGCCGATGCCGTCGATCAGGTGCGTCGGATCGGACGCCCCGGCTGGCGTGCCTTTCTGCGCGGGTGCCGCCTTGCCAGACGGCGCAGTGAACGATGGCGGCGCGGGGGCAGCAGCACCGGGGGGCGGCACCGGCACCGGCACCTGCGCCGAAGCCGGAGCCTGTGCCTGCGCCTGTGCCTGTGCCTGTGCCTGCACGAAGGGGAGTACGAGCAATGCGGCCAGCACCACCGGGGCGACACACCGGGCACGCGATCGCGAAAAGGCGCTCATGAGGACTGCTCCATCGGCAAGACCTGCGATCGTCCGGAAAGGGCGATGCCGAAGGCGGCAAAGAGCAGGTGCGAGGCGTACACGTACCACAGGAGCATGTGCCCGGGCGTCGGGAAGACGGTCCCGTACAGGGCCTCGTTGAGCAGTGGGATGATCACTGTCTGGATCAGGCCGATGACACCGAGGATCGCCGCCAGCACGCGCACCAGCCCGACCAGGTCGCGGCGCCGGAGGTACAGCACCAGCAGGGCCAGTTCGACGATCGACAGGAAGGCGGCACCCAGCGGCACGCGGTTCGCGCGAAGCACGTTGGGATCGGTTTCGGACAGGCCGGAGGCGATCAGCCAGGCATACAGGGCCAGCGCGGTGCCGATTGCCAGCAGGAAATTCATCGAGGCGAGGCGTCGTGCGGCGTACATCGGGTTCTGGCATGGCCCGGCAGGTGATCGAGCCGCTATGCTAACCCGTCGCCCGGGCAAAGGTCGGCCCGCTGCATGCCGACCGGCCGGACACCCGGGTACCTGCAGGCCCCCGCCGGTCGCTCTGCTACCCTGATGCATCCAACGAACCCTGCCCCGTCCGGACACCGCGTGACCGCACTGCTGGAACTGCATGACGTCGGCAAACGTGTCGGCAGCGATCGTCCGCGTACCCTGTTCGAGGGCCTGTCGCTGGCGGTCGACGCCGGCGAATCGGTCGCGCTGGTCGGCGAGTCGGGCACCGGCAAGTCGACGCTGCTCAACCTGATGGCCGGTCTCGACCGGGTCGACCGGGGCGTCGTTCGCCTCGACGGCATCGACCTGGCCACGCTGGGCGACGATGCGCTGGCCGGCCTGCGCCGACGGCGCATCGGCTTCGTCTTCCAGGCCTTCCACCTGCTGCCACAGCTCACGCTGCTGCAGAACGTGGCGCTGCCGCTGCAGCTGCTGGAGGTGCCGCGCGGCGAAGCGCGCACCCGTGCGCTGGACATGCTCGGGGCGGTCGGCCTCGGCGACCGTGCCGATGATCCGGTGCAGATGCTCTCGGGCGGCGAATCGCAGCGGGTCGCCGTCGCACGTGCACTGGTGCACCGGCCCGCCCTGGTGCTGGCCGATGAACCGACCGGCAACCTGGACAGCGATGCCGCGGACGGCGTGCTCGCGCTGCTGCGCACGCAGGTGAAGGCACATGGCGCAGCCTGCGTGCTGGTCACGCATTCGATGCGCGCCGCAGGCAGTGCCGACCGGGTGCAGCGGCTGACCGCCCACGGGGTCGCGGCAGGCCCGGCATGAAGCGGCGCGGCTGGACGGCCGGCATGGCGCCGCTCACGGCCTACATGGCCGGTGCGGCGCGGGCGTCGGTCGGACGCACGCTGGCGGTGGTGCTGGCGATCGCCATCGGCGTCGGCATGGGCCTGGCCGTCTACCTGATCAACCGCACCGCGCTCGACGAGTTCAGCGGCGCCGTGCAGTTCCTGCTCGGCGATACCGACCTCGAACTGCGCGGGCCGCGCGAGGGCTTCGACGAGAACGCCTATGCCCGGGTCGCGCGGCTGCCCGAAGTCGCCGCGGCCTCGCCGGTGGTCGAGGCGAACGCGCGGATCGAGGGGACACGCGCGGGTGCAGCCGCCTCGCTGCGGGTGGTCGGCATCGATGTGCTGCGGGTGGCGACGCTCAATGCCGGGCTGGTCCCGGAGGTTGCGCGCGAAGTGCCGGCGGGCGTGGCGGCCGACGACACCGGGGGAGCCGGGGCGACCGGCAGCGACCGCCGCTCGACCAGCGCCCTGTTCGATGCCGACACCGTGTTCCTGTCGCCGGCCGCGCTCGAGTGGCTGGGCGTGTCGCCCGGCGACGTGCTGCAGGTGCGGGTCGGCGCGGCGCTGAAGCGGCTGCGCATCGCCGGGACGCTGCCCGGCGCCCCGCGCGGCCAGCGTGTCGCGGTGATGGATATCGGCGCCGCGCAGTGGCAGTTCGACCGCCTCGGCGTGCTGTACCGGATCGACATCAAGCTGCGCCAGGGCACGGACGAGGCGCGTGCGCGCGCGGCGCTGTCGGCGGTGCTGCCAGCGGGCGTCGCCATCGCGACCCCGGCGGACGCGGAGAAGCGCACCTCGAACCTGTCGCGCGCCTACCGCGTCAACCTGAACGTGCTCGCGCTGGTGGCGCTGTTCACCGGCGCGTTCCTGGTGTTCTCGACACAGGCATTGTCCATCGTGCGTCGCCGTCCGCAGATCGCGCTGCTGCGCGCGCTCGGGGCGAGTCGCGGCCGGATCACCCGGATGCTGCTGCTCGAATCGCTGGCGGTCGGTGCGATCGGGGCGGCGGCCGGCGTCGCGCTCGGCATCGGCGTGGCAGCGATCGCGATCGCGCGCTTCGGCGCCGACCTCGGCGGCGGCTACTTCCCCGGCATCGAGCCGCGCTTCGCACTCGAACCCTTCGGCGTCGCGTTGTTCTTCGCGCTCGGCATCGCGGCCACGCTCGCCGGAAGCGCCGCACCGATCATCGCCGCGCGGCGCGAGCCGATCGCGGGCGGCCTGCGCGCCTTCCCGCAGGCCCTGCCCTCGCGCCGGTCGCGCGCCGGGGTGGTGCCCGGCCTGTTGCTGGTCGGTGTCGCCGGCGTGCTGGCCGTGCTGCCGGCCTGGTCCGCGCTGCCGCTGGCCGGATACCTGTCGATCGCCCTGCTGCTGGTGGCCGGCATGCTGCTCACGCCGTCGATCGGCCGGCGCGTGTTCCATGCGGTCGAGGGCGCCTTGCGGCGTACCGATGCGCCAGCCTGGCTGCAACTCGCCGCGAGCCGTGCGCGGGCCGCGACCGGCATGACCACGCTCGCGCTGGCCAGCGTGGTCGCCTCGTTCGCGGTGATGGTGGCGATGGCGATCATGGTGTCGAGCTTCCGCAGTTCGGTCGACCAGTGGCTGGTCTCGGTGCTGCCCGCGGACCTCTACCTGCGCAGCGCGCGCGAAGGCGACACCGGCTACCTGTCGCCGCAGGATCTCGACCTGATGCGCGCGGTGCCCGGGGTCGCCACGATCGAGGCGCTGGGTGCCAGTTCGCTCACGCTCGACCCGCTGCGCCCGGCGGTGGCACTGATCGTGCGGCCGATCGATGCCGCCGATCCCGGGGCGCGGTTGCCACTGATCGGGCGTGCCTTGCCGGCGCCGCCGGGCCGGGTCGCGGTGTACGTCTCGGAACCGGTGTCGCGCATCTACGGCCTGCAGCCGGGGCAGACGGTGACGCTCGCGCTCGGCGGGCAGGATGTCGAGTGCTTCGTCGCGGCCGTGTGGCGCGACTATTCCCGCCAGTTCGGTGCGATCACGGTCGACACCGAAGACTACCGCCGGTTCGTCCCCGGCGCGCGGCCGACGGATGCGGCGATCTGGCTCGCGCCGGGCGCGACGGCCGCCGGGGTCACCGCCGGCCTGGCCGCCGCCCTGCCCGGCTTCGAGCGCTTCGAGCTGGCCGAGCCGGGCGCGATCCGCGCCTACAGCCTGCGCATCTTCGACCGCAGCTTCGCGATCACCTACCTGCTGGAAGCGGTGGCGGTGGTGATCGGCCTGTTCGGCGTTGCCTCGACCTTCAGCGCGGAGGCGCTGGCGCGCGGGCGCGAGTTCGGCGTTCAGCGCTGCCTGGGCATGACCCGGCGCGAGATCGCGCTGCAGCTGGCGGCCGAGGGCGCGCTGTTCGCCACGCTCGGCGCGCTGATCGGCGGGCTGCTCGGGCTGGCGATCAGCCTGGTGCTGATCGACGTGATCAATCCGCAATCGTTCAACTGGACGATGCCGCTCGACCTGCCCGCCGGATTCCTGGCGGTGCTGGCAGTGGCGCTGGTACTGGCGGCATCGGTGACGGCGGTGGTGAGCGCGCGCGGCGCGCTGTCGGTGGCGGCAGTGCGGGCGGTGCGGGACGACTGGTGAGGACGAGCGCTCGATGAACGGATTCGCGGCGCGCAGGCGCCTGCTGGCGGCACTGGCCGCGTGGCCGTCTCTGCCTGCGGCGGGACAGTCCGCGGCCGTGGAACCGCAGGGTGTCCGGCCGGCCGAGCGCAGGCCGAAGGGCAGCGCGCCGGGGCAGCCCGTGTATCCGGTCGTGCGTCGCGGCGTGCCGCTGGTCTTCCCGCGCGACTTCGGTGCACATCCCGACTACCGCACGGAATGGTGGTACGCCACCGGCTGGCTGCAGGTGCAGGGTGCCGTGCATGCGAAGGCGCCGCCGCTCGGCTTCCAGGTCACCTTCTTCCGCTCCCGGCCGCAGGTCGACACCCGCAACCCGAGCCGTTTCGCCGCGCGCGAACTGGTGCTCGCGCACGTCGGCCTGTCGGACGAGCGGCAGCGCTCGCTCGTCCATGACCAGCGCACCGCGCGCGCCGGGTTCGACCTCGCCGGCAGCAGCACGACCGACACCGATGTCTGGATCGACGACTGGCGCTTCTCGCGCCGTCCCGCAGGCGCAGGCGCGAGCCGCTACATCGCATCGATCCCGGGCAACCGGCTCGGCTTCGAACTGCAGCTCGACAGTACCCAGCCGCTGCTGCTGCATGGCGAAGCCGGCTTCAGCCAGAAGGGGCCGCTGGAGCGCCAGGCGAGCTACTACTACACCCAGCCGCATCTCGCGGTTTCCGGTCGCGTGGTCCGCGATTCGGTGCCACTCGAGGTGACCGGCCGAGCCTGGCTCGACCACGAGTGGTCGAGCGAGATCCTCGCCGACGGCGCGACCGGCTGGGACTGGATCGGCATCAACCTGGACGACGGCGGCGCGCTGATGGCGTTCCGCATCCGCGATCGAAACGGCGGGACCGTGTACGCGAGCGGCACCTGGCGCAGCGGTGCGCAGGGCACGGCACCACGCGTGCGCACCTTCGGCCCGCGTTCGGTCGTGTTCGAGCCACAGCGCACCTGGCGCTCGGCGCGCACCGGCGCCACCTGGCCGGTCGGCATGCGCGTCACCGTGGATGCCGGCAGCCCGGACGCCCTGACCCTCGACCTGGAAGCGATGTTCGACGACCAGGAACTCGACGCCCGCACCAGCACCGGCATCGTCTACTGGGAAGGCGCCGTCACCGCCCGCCAGCAGGGCCGCCCCATCGGCCGCGGCTACCTCGAACTCACCGGCTACCACACCGCCGTCGTCCTCTGACCGGAAACCCGGGTCAGAGACGAATTAAATCAATCGGAAATCCGGGTCAGAGACGAATTAAATCAATTGGGGTCAGACACGCATTCCGCCAATTCGTCTCTGACCCGGATTTCCGACCCTGGGGTCAGACCCCGATTATCGGCGCGCGGTATATTCAGTTCCGGCATCCGCCCTGACATTGCGCACCCCGACCTCGATGAACGATCCGACGCCGCTGATCCTGCCGACTTCCGAACGGGGCCTCGCGGTGGGCCAGGGCGTGGAGCGCGTCGAGGATGAGCGCCTGTTGCGCGGCCAGGGGGCGTTCGTCGACGACGTGCGGCTGCCCGAGGCGCTGCATGCGGTGATCCTGCGCAGTTCGGTCGCGCATGGACGGGCGCTCGGCGTCGACGGTTCGGCTGCACGCGCGATGCCGGGCGTGCGCGCGGTATTCACGGCACAGGATGTGATCACGGTGCTCGGTGCACTGCCGCTGATCCCGATGCGCCTGGACCACCTGCCGGTGTTCGACCCGTTCCAGCAGCCGGTGGTCGCCCACGACCGGGTGCGCTATGTCGGCGAGCCACTGGCGATCATCGTCGCGGACACCGCCGCACTGGCCGAGGATGCGCTCGAGGCGATGTCCTTCGAGATCGAGTCGTTGCCGGCCGTGGTCGACGGCACCCTCATGGCGAAGGACGACACCCTCCTGTTCGAAGGCTCTGGCAGCAACCTCGCCGCCAGGGTCTGGGCCGAACGCGGCGACATCGATGCCGCCTTCGCGAACGCGCCCTATGTCCGGCGCGAGCACTTCAAGGTGCACCGCCACGCGGCCCTGCCGATGGAAACCCGCGGCGTGCTGGCGCACCAGGACCCGGTGACCGGCCGCCTCGTGGTACATGGCGCGAGCAAGGTGCCATTCGCCAACCGCCGCATCCTCGCTTCGCTGCTGTCGATGCCCGAGTCCGAGATCGACATGCTCGAGGGCGACACCGGCGGCTCCTTCGGTACCCGCGGCGAGTTCTACCCGGAAGACTTCCTGGTGCCGTTCGCCGCGCTGCGACTGGGCAAGCCGGTGAAGTGGATCGAGGACCGGCGCGAACACCTGCTCGCCTGCAACCATGCCCGCGACGTCGACTGCGAACTGGAACTGGCCTGCACCCGCGACGGCCGCGTGCTCGGCCTGCGCGGGCGCGTCGCGACCGACGTCGGCGCCTACATCCGCACCAACGCGATCGCACCGTCGCGAAACGTGGTCCAGCTCTCCACAGGGCCATATCGCATCCCGGACGTCGACATGCGCCTGTCGATCCAGCTCACCAACAAGACCCCGGTCGGCACCTACCGCGGCCCGGGCCGCTGCGAGACCGATTTCTTCCGCGAGCGGATGTTCGACATCGTCGCCGACGACCTGGTCATCGACCGCGTCGAATTCCGCCGGCGCAACCTGCTCACCCGCGCGGAGATCGAAGCCCCGTGGAAGTTCGCCACGCTGCAGCCATACAACGCGGACAGCTTCACCGACAGCGGCGACTACCACGAGACCCTCGACCGCTGCCTCACCGAGTTCGACTGGGCGGGCAAGTCGACACTGAACGGCCGGCTCGTGGATGGCCGCTACCACGGCATCGCGATCGGCGCCTATGTCGAGGGTGGCGCCTCCGGTCCGCGCGAAGGCGCGCGTCTGGTGCTCGAGGAAGACGGCCGCGTCGCGGTCTACACCGGCTCGTCGGCCAACGGGCAGGGCCTGGCCACGGTGCTCACCCAGATCGCCGCCGATGCGCTGGAGCGGCCGATGTCGGCGATCAGCGGCATCCACCACGGCTCGACCACCGGCGTGAAGGAAGGCTTCGGCAGCTACAGCTCGCGCAGCTCGGTGATGGGCGGCTCGGCGATCGTCACGGTGGCGAAGCTGCTGCGCGAGAAGATCCTCGCGGCGGCGGCGGAAGAACTCTGCTGCACGATCGACGACATCGCGCTGATCGGCGGCGACCGCATCGTCGCCCGCGACGGCCGCGCGCTGTCGCTGGCCGAACTCGCCCAGGCACGCGCGAAGCACGGCGGCCTGTCCGCCGAAGGCAGCTTCGCCAGCTCGAAGCGTACCTACAGCTACGGCGCGCATGCCGCGCATGTATCGGTGGATGCACGCACCGGCCATGTCGAAGTGGTCGACTATGTCGCAGTCGAGGATGTCGGGCGCATCATCAACCCGCACACGCTGCACGGACAGACGATGGGCGCGGTGGTGCAGGGCCTCGGCGGGGTGTTCCTCGAGCAGCTCGTCTACGATGACCAGGGCCAGCTGCTCACCGGCTCGCTTGCCGACTACCTGATGCCGGTAGCCGACTCGTTCCCGTGCATCCGCGCGTTCGCGCTTGAGAATCATCCCTCGCCGCACAACCCGCTCGGCGCCAAGGGTGCCGGCGAAGGCGGCATCATCCCGGTCGCCGGCGTGGTGACCAACGCGGTTTCGGCCGCCCTGTCCTCCCTCGGCGTCGGTCCGCGCGAGCTGCCGCTGTCGCCCTCGAAACTCTGGCACCTGATCGACGCCGCGCGCCCGCGCACGGCTGCCTGATCGCCTCTGCCCGAACCTCGCAATCCAGCCATCCCCACAGGAGTCCGCCGCATGAGCGAAGCCCCGAACCCGCAGGTCACGCACCCCAACAAGGGCGGCGTGCCGATCACCCTGGCCTGCGCACTGTACGACCGCATGCAGCCGCTGTACACCGGCGAAGTGAAGGCCGAGGGCATCGAGCTCACCTTCCGCGTCGAGGATTTCCCGCGCAAGCTGTTCGACCATGCGATGGCCGAGAAGTCCTTCGACGTCTGCGAGATGTCGTCGTCCGATTTCATCACCCGCCATGTCGCCGGCACCAATCCGTTCGTCGCGCTGCCGGTGTTTCCGTCGAAGATGTTCCGCCACGGCAACATCGTGATCAACGCGAAATCGGGCATCAGGTCGCCGAAGGACCTCGAGGGCAAGCGCGTCGGCGTGATGCGACACACGATGACCGCCGCCGTGTGGATCCGCGGCCACCTGCAGAACGACTACGGCGTCGACCTGAAGTCGATCAAGTGGCTCGAAGGCTCGATCAACACCCCGGGCATGCACGGCGTGCCGACCATCCACCCGCCCGGCTGGGACATCACCGTCAACCAGACCGGCAAGTCGCTGAGCCAGCTGATCGACGCTGGCGAGATCGACGCGACCATCGGCACCCACCTGCCCGACTCGCGCAAGACCAACCCCGACGTGCAGCGGATCTTCCCGAACTTCCGCGAAGTCGAGCGCGAGTACTACAAGAAGACCGGCATCTTCCCGGTGATGCACCTGATCGCGATCAAGCGCGAGGTGTACGAGAAGAACCCGTCCATCGCGAAGAGCCTGTACGACGCGTTCG
>LNFM01011615.1_pt1 | contig 11901 bp, 11 predicted proteins | sample 596031 | NCBI WGS metagenome assembly LNFM01 (sample SAMN04254537, study PRJNA301005) | activated carbon metagenome | isolation source: dual media filters at the Ann Arbor, Michigan drinking water treatment plant | place: USA: Ann Arbor | reverse complement strand
CTTCAGGTACGTCGCCTTGTGGATGCTGTATGCCGTCACGTTCGCGACGATCGCGAGCACGATGATCGCGGCCGCGAATCCCCAGCCGAGCTTGTTCGGGTCGTACGCCTCGCTGCTGCTCTGCATCGCATCACTCCGGGAGGATCGGGGTTCGGCACGAATGGTAATCGCGCACCGGACCTCTCCGCCACTGGTCGGCGGAAGGGTCCCGGGGTTGATTCCGGGCATGCCGGAACCCACGCCCTCGCGGCTCGAGACGTTCGTGACCCGACGGACCGCTCGCTGTGCCGTCCGGGGCCCCGCCGACCCGGCGGCGGCGCGCGAGTTCTGGTTGGTGTTCCACGGCTACGGGCAGTTGGCGGCGGAGTTCCTGGAGGGGTTCGCGGCGCTGGACGACGGGAGCCGCCTCATCGTCGCGCCGGAGGCGCTCTCTCGGTTCTACGATGCCCGCTCGGCGCTCGAGCGGCATGCCGATGCCACCGTCGGCGCCTCCTGGATGACGCGCGAGGACCGGCTCGGGGAGATCGAGGACCAGCGCCACTGGATCGATCTCGCCTACGCGCACTACCGGGGCGCGGTGGGCGCGACGGTGCCCCTCACGGTCGTGGGCTTCTCGCAGGGCGTGGCCACCGCGTCGCGCTGGCTCGCCGCGGGGACCGCCCAGGCCGCGCACTTCGTGTGCTGGGGCGGAGCCATCGCGCCCGAGTTGCCGCTAAATGCCGGTTCGCCACTCGGACGAACGCGCACCACGCTCGTCGTGGGGGACCGCGACCGCTTCGTCCCCGACGAGCACCTCGCGCGCGAGCGGGATCGGCTCGACGCGGCAGGGTTCGCCTACGCGATCGCGCGGTTCGAGGGCGGTCACCGGCTCGACGACGCGATGCTCCGGCGCGTCGCCGGGGAATAGGTCAGCGCTTGCGGAAGCGCTCCAGCTCTCGACGGTCGCGCTTGGTCGGGCGCCCCTTCTCCGGCTCCATCGCCGGCGCCGCGGCGTGCAGTTGCCAATGCAGCTTCTCGCGCGCGGCGCGCGAGGCCTCCGTCTCGGCGTACAGCCGTGCCGCCTCGGCCGCCGTGCCGCGCCGCTCGGCGGTGCCCGTCACTTCCAGCGTGTGCTCATACGGCCCGATGCGCAGGCGGACCTCGTCGCCGGGGCGCACCTGCTTCGCGGCCTTCGCTCGGTCGCCGTTCACCTGGACCTTCCCGCCATCCACGGCCTCGGCCGCGAGCGAGCGGGTCTTGAAGAACCGCGCCGCCCACAGCCATTTGTCCACGCGGACCGGGGTGGTGCTCACCGGACGATCGAGGGGATCGCGATGCATGCGCGGAAGATAACGCTCGCCGGGCGCCGCTCGCGCCGCTTCGTGCGCATGGTCCTGCTCGCCGGCGCGTGCGGCGGCGAGGCCGCGCGCGAGGAGCAGGTGGCCACCGAGCGCGCCGGGATCGCGCGCTCCGAGTCGACCGCGGTGCGCGTGGCGGCGCTGCCGTCCACCGGTCTCTGGAGCACGGAGCAGGTGCTCGAACGCCTCGTGCGCGCCGGCGTCGCGCCACGCGAGATCGAGGACGCGCCGGCCGGCCCCGCGTGGATGCGGGTGCGTCCCACGGTCTTCGCCGCCGGCGGCGGCGAAGTGCATGTCTGGATCTATGCGGACAGCATGGCGCGGAAGGTGGTCACCGACGGGCTCGACGCGTTGACCGGCGCGCCGCCGGGCGCCGTGCCACCCTTCGCCGCGCCGATGGTGTTCATCGTGCAGAACAATCTCGCGGCGGTCGTGACGGGCGGCTCCGAGACCAACCAGGAGCGCGTGTCGCTCGCGCTGCAGGCGGGCGTCCCGGCCGCGAGACCCTGATCCCGCGCGCAGGGCGGCGGAACCACGCCTGCACTGGGGCAGTATCTTGAAGCGCACGCCCGATGGGCGTGCATCCAGCCCCCAAGGAGTTCGATGACCGTTCGCCCCGCCGCTCGCTGCGCCGCTCGCTGCGCCGCGCGGATCCGCCATGTCGGCCTGCGCGCGCTGCTCTCGCTGGCAGTGCTGGCCGGCCAGTCGCGCGCGCAGTCGCTCCCCACGCCACAGGTGCTCGCCGCGCGCCATGATTCGATCATCGGCGGGCGGGCGGCGCTCGAGGCGCACCAGTCGCTTCGGCTCACGGGATCATTCGCGATCCCCGACATGGGACTCGATGCGCCGATCGAGATCCTCAAGCGCCGCCCCAACCAGTATCTCATGCGCGCCACCCTCGGCCCCCTCGGCGAGATGCTCTCCGGTTACGATGGCGCGGTCGCGTGGACGGTGCAGCCGGGCGCGGGCGCACTCATCCTCGAGGGCGAGACAGCCACGCAGGTGCGCGACCAGGCCGATTTCTTCGGCGACCTGCACGACTACTCCCGCTTCGCGCATGTGGAGACGCTCGAACCGGTGGAATTCGAGGGACGACGCGCCTATCCGGTGCGGATGGTGCGGGCCAGCGGCGACACGCTGACGGAGTTCTTCGACGTGAGCACCGGGCTGAGCGCGGGCAGCCGCACCGCGATCCGCACGCCGATGGGCCGCATCGAGATGACGAGCATCGTCGGCGACTACAAGGTGTTCGGCGGGCTCATGGTCGCGACGCGCATCGAGCAGCGCAATCCGCAGTACCGTATGGTCATCGTCATCGAGAAGGTGGAGTTCGACCTGCTCGATGCGGACGCCCTCGCGCCGCCCGAATCGGTGCGCGCGATGATCAAGCCACCGCAGTCCTGAACACCCCAACCTCTCCAGAGACCCACATGCTGAAGTCGCTCCTCAGGTTCTCGCTCGCCCTCAGCGTCGTCGCGCCCGCCCTCTCGGCGCAGCAGGCGATGTCGCACGACCAGCACGCCAAGCCGGCCCTCGACGCCGAGCTCGCCGAGCACTTCAAGGGCATCAGCCTCACCGAGGCGCAGGTGCGCCAGATGACCGAGATCAAGGCCAAGCACCACAAGGCGATGGACGCGCTCCGCGCGAACCCGGCGGGCCGCGACTCCCTGGCGCTTCGGGCGGAGATCCAGAAGTTGATGGATTCCGAGCATGCCGACTTCATGGCCCTCCTCACGCCGGCGCAGAAGAAGGTCTTCGAGGAGAACTTGAAGGGCCATCACGGCCCGTCCACGGCGAAGCCGGCGGAGACACGTCGCCCGTAGCGCTGGCGCCCGGGGCGCGAACGAAGGGGGGGGAGCGCCCAGGCGCTCCCCCCTTTGCGTTCGCTGCACATGGACATCAATAGTACCGTAGTTTTCGCTCTGAGAACGCAGTCCATTAGGACCCATTGGAACAATCCGAAACACGAGTAGTTTTATCCGGAAACATTTAGCCGAACTATGTCTCCGAATCCGCTCGCACTGACGATCGCCGAGTCCGTTCTGGCCAGGACCGGCATGGCTGGCTCGATGGGTGGATGGCGCCAGGACCTTCGCCGACTCGACCTCACGGCCGCCGACGCGGCCTCGCTCGCCGACCGGGTGAGCGAATGCACGCGTCGCGCCGGACTCTCGTTCCTGCGCCGCACCTTCAACGCCGCCGAATGGCGCACGGCGCTCTCCGGCGCGGCGGCGCCGCTCGTGGTGCTGGCCGACACCGCGGCCGGCGAAACGCGCGCGGCAGTCGTCGAGCGCGTCACGCACACGACCATCACGCTCCGCCTCTCGTCGGGCGCGTCGCTTGGCCCGCCGGAGGAACTCGCGCTCGACGCCGCCTTCACGCGCATCGCCGGCGGATCGGCCTTCGTCGCGGTGCTCTTCCCGACGCAGCGCATCGAGTCCGGCACCGGTGCCGACGACGAAGTCCCCGACGAGCCCGCGACCCCCTTGCAGCGGCTCGGGGCGCTGCTCCTCGTCGAGAAGGGCAACATCGGGCTGGTGTACGCGTACGCCACGCTCGTGGGTCTCTTCAGCCTCACGCTGCCCCTCGGCGTGCAGGCGATCATCGGCCTCGTCTCGGGCGGGCTGCTGCTGCAGCCGGTGGTGCTGCTGATCCTGTTCGTGGTGGCCGGCACGCTCGCGACCGGCGTGCTGCAGGTGTTGCAGCTCGCCGCCGTGGAGTCGATCCAGCAGCGGATCTTCGCGCGCATCGCGCTCGAGTTCTCCATCCGCGTCCCGCGCATCAGCGTGGAGCGCGCCTGGCGCGAGGACCTCCCGGAGCGGATGAACCGCTTCTTCGAGGTCGTCACCATCCAGAAGAGCCTGGGCAAGCTGCTGACCGGGACGACGACGGCGCTGCTGCAGGTGATCTTCGGCCTCTTGCTGCTGACCTTCTATCACCCGTACTTCACGCTCTTCGGGATCGGCCTCACCGTCACCCTCGCGGTCATCCTGCGGGTCACCGGGCCGCGCGGGCTCGAGACGAGCCTCATGGAGAGCGCCTACAAGTACCGCACCGTGCACTGGCTCGAGGAGATGGCGCGCGCCGTGCACACGTTCAAGGCGGGTGGCCGCTCGGCGCTCGCGCTCGAGCGGATGGATGGCCACGTGAGTGGGTACCTGCGCTATCGCCAGCGGCATTTCCGCGTGCTCGTGACGCAGGCGCTGGCGGCGATCGGCTTCAAGACCATCGTCACCGGTGCGCTGCTCGTGCTCGGCAGCGCGCTCGTGATCGACCGGCAGATCACGCTCGGGCAGTTCGTCGCGGCCGAGCTCGTCATCGTGACGGTGCTCGCCGGCATCGGCAAGCTCGTCGAGTCGCTCGCCGACGTCTACGACATGCTCACCGCGGTCTACAAGCTCGGCGGCGTCACGGACCTCCCGCTCGATCGCGCCGAGGGGCTCGTGCTCCCCGCCGACGGCGCGGGCGCGCGCGTCAAGGTCGACGGTCTCGCGTACCGCTATGCCACGGGCACGCAGTTGGCGCTCCGCGACGTCGCGTTCGAGGTCGCGCCGGGCGAGCGTCTCGCGATCACCGGTCCGGACGGTTCGGGGCAGTCCACGCTGCTGCAGGTGATCGCCGGACTGCTGCCGAGCTACGACGGGAACGTCCAGGTGGATGGGATCACGCTTCGGGATCTCGAGCCGGCCGCGCTGCGCGACCGGATGGGGCTCGTGCTGGGGCACGCCGAGCTCTTCGAGGGGACCGTGGAGGAGAACATCTCCCTCGGTCGCGCGGGCATCGGCCCGGCGGAGGTGATGGAGGCGCTCGGCCGCGTGGGCGCGGCGGACGCGGTGCAGTCGATGGAGCACGGACTGAGCACGATGGTCACGGCCGGCGCGCGTGGACTCCCCTCCGCGCTGCGTGTGCGCCTGCTCGTCGCGCGCGCGATCGTCGGGCGCCCGCGGCTGCTGCTGGTGGACGAGGTCCTCGCGCTGGTCGAACCGGGGGCGCGGCACCAACTCATCGCGGCCCTCACCGACCCGACCTCGCCGTGGACGCTGCTCGTCGTCACGCATGCGCGGGAGATGCTCGAGTCGTGCGACCGCGTGCTCGTGCTGCTGGACGGCGCGCCGCACGCGCTGGGTCCGTGGAAGGGACTCACGGGCGACCCCGTGATCTCGGCGCTGCTCCCGGCCGCGCGAGGTGCCGCCTGATGGCCGCGCTCCCGCAACTCACCGGCGATCGCGCGCCGGGGCTCGACTCGGTGAAGCTGCTCTCGCGGCAGCCGTCGTTCCGCACGCTCGGGCGCTGGATGTTCGGCATCCTCCTCGTGCTCGTCGCGATCCTGTTCCTCCCGTGGCAGCAGAACGTCCAGGCCGCGGGCGAGGTGACCGCGCTGCGACCGGATGAGCGGCCGCAGCAGGCCTTCGCGACGGTGGGGGGGCGCATCGTGGAGTGGTACGTCGCCGAGGGCACCATGGTGCAGGCCGGCGACCCGATCCTCGCGCTCGCCGAGGTGAAGGAGTCGTATCTCGACCCGCGGGCGTTCGAGCGGATGAACACGCAGGTCGAGGCCAAGCGCAGCGCGGTCGCCGGCAAGCGCGCCAAGGCCGAGGCACTCGCGCGGCAGCGCGTCGCGCTCGACAGCGCGTGGGTGTTCGCACGCCAGCGCGCCGACAACCGGATCGCGCAGCTCACGGCATCGCTCCAGGCGGCGCAGCTGGAGGATTCGATCGCGACGATCCAGGCGACGCGGGCCGCCGCGCTCTTCGATGAAGGGTTGCGTTCGCGCGCCGAGCTCGAGACCGCGCGGCAGCGCGCCCAGCGCGCGACCGCGCTCGCGCTCGAGGTGCGGGCCGGACTGGCCACCGCGCGTGCCGACCGGGCCGGCGTGGACGCCGACTACGCCGAGAAGATCGCGAAGGTGGACGGCGACCGCAGTGCGACGCTCGCCGAGGTCTCGGAGGGTGAGGCCGACCTCGCGAAGCTCGCCACCGGACGCGACAACCTCGAGGAGCGGCAGGGGTTGCTCGTGGTGCGCGCGCCGCGCGAGGGGATCGTGGTGCGCGCGCTGCGGGCGGGCATCGGCGAGATCGTGAAGGACGGCGAGGCGGTCGCGAGCGTGCAGCCGCGCGAACCGGCGCTCGCGGTCGCGTTGCAGGTGAGCGCGCGTGATGTGCCGCTCCTGCAACCGGGTGACAAGGTGCGGATCGAGTTCGCCGGCTGGCCCGCCGTGCAGTTCAGCGGCTGGCCGAGCGTCGCGGTGGGGACGTTCGGCGGGCAGGTCGTGGTCGTGGACCAGTTCGCGCAGCCCGATGGCAGCTATCGTGTGCTCGTGGAGGCCGACTCCACCGACGAGGCCTGGCCGCGCGAACTGCGGCTCGGCTCGGGGGCGCGCGGCTGGGCGTTGCTGCGCAACGTGAGCGTCGGCTTCGAGCTCTGGCGCCTGATGAACGGGTTCCCGCCGGCGCAGGCGGCGGCGCCGCCCGCGGGCGGCGGCGGCGCGAAGGACACGCCGAAGTGATCACCGGCTTCGCACTCGCGCTCGCCGCGCTCGCCGGGCCGACCGACTCGCTCACGCTCGAGCAGTTCCTCGCGCGAGTGCGCGACGCGCATCCGCTCGCGCAGCAGGCCGACCTCGCGCGTCGTCAGGCGCGCGCCGACCTGCGGGCCGCGCGCGGCGGATTCGATCCGGTGTTCAGCGCCACGTGGGACTACAAGCGCTTCAAGGGCATCGGCTACTACGACGAGCTCGACACGCGGGTCACCGTGCCGACGCCGTGGGGCGTGGACTTCAAGGTCGGGTGGGAGCGGGCCGCGGGCGCGATCATCAATCCGGAGCGGGCCACCCCGGGCAACGGCCTCCTCTCGGCCGGCCTCAGCATCCCCATCGGACCGCGACTCCTTGCCGACGAGCGGCGGACCGGGTTGCAGCAGTCCGAGCTTGCCGTGGACGCCGCCGATGCCGAGGCCGAGGCGGCGCTGGTCCGGCTGCTCCAGGCCGCCTCGCGGGACTGGGGCGTTTGGTACGAGGCCGAGGCGCGCGCGCGGATCGCGCGCGACGGCGTCGTGCTCGCGCGATTCCGGCTGGATGCGGTGCGGCGGCGCGTGGTCGAAGGCGACGCGGCGGCGATCGACAGCGTCGAGGCGCGCGCCGAGTGGGAGCGCCGGGAGCTCGCCGAGCTCGATGCGCAGGCGTACGCGGCGACGGCGCGCCTCACCATCACGGGTTATCTCTGGGACCGGGCGGGAGCACCGCTGCCGTTGCCGGCGCAGACGGCTCCCGCCACGGCGCTGCTGTCGCCGGGTCTCTCGCTCGGGGGCACGGATGCGGCGGCCCTGGCGCGACTCGCGCGCGAGCATCCCGCGGTGCGTCAGGCGCGTGCGCGGTGGTTGCAGGCCGAGGCGCAGCGACGGCTCACGCTCACGCAGGTGCTCCCCTCGGCGAGCGCGGAGGTGAGCGCGCTCGCCGCGGGACGCTCGCTGGGCGATCTCCCGTCGCTGTCGGACGCGGCGGATGACGCCAAGGCCGGAGTCTCGCTGCGCGTCCCGCTCTTCGCACGTCGCGAGCTGGGTCGCTTGCGCGCCGCCGAGGATCGCGCGCGCCAGCTCGCGGTGGAGCGTGATCGGGTCATGCGCGAGGTGCAGCTCGCGGCCCAGCGCGCGCTGCTCGAGTTGCGCGCGGCGGAAGGCCAACTCGACGGCCAGGCGCGCGTGCTCGTGGCGAGCGAAGCGCTCCTGGCCGCCGAGCAGCGGCGCTTCGACATCGGCGAGAGCTCGCTCCTGGTGGTGAACCTTCGGGAGCGGGCCGTGCTCGACGAGCGGCTCCGGCTCGCGCAGCTCGAGTCACGGCGTGCGACGGCGATCGGCGCACTCGCGGCGGCGCTCGCCACACCGCAGTTTCTGGTAGGTGAAACCGCAGCGACCACGCGCCGGTAGGGGCGACGGTCCTCTCCACCTCCGCCTCCGCCGATGCGCTCCCTTCGTTCGCACACCCCGCTCGCCGCCGTCCTGCTCTCCGCCGTGAGCCTCGCCGCCCCCAGCCTCGGGGCGCAGTCGAAGCTCTCCATCCCCGTCGGCCTGCACATCGGCCTGCCGCAGGGGGAGTTCTCCGAGAACGTGAACATCGCCGGCGGGATCGGCGGCGGGCTCCTCTTCAGGGTCGCCGGGCCGCTGGCGCTGCGCGCGGATCTCGGCTTCCTGATCTACGGATCGGAGACGCGGCGCGTGCCGCTCGGCGGCGGTGCGCTCGGGCTCATCAACGTCGATGTGTCGACCACCAACTCCATCTTCGGTGGCAGCGTGGGCGCGCAGCTCGGCGTGCCGGGACCGACGGTGATGCCGTACCTCGGCGGCAGCATCGGCTTCTCGGCCTTCACCACCTCGAGCTCGGTGCGGGGCTCCAACAGCAACGCCGAGCCCTTCGCGTCGAGCACCAACTCGAGCGACGGCACCTTCGCCAAGACTGCCGCGGCCGGCATCTACTTCCCGTTCGGCAAGGGTACGACGGTCCTCGACCTCGGCGTACGCCACACCTGGAACGGCGAGAACGTCCGCTACCTCACGCCGGGCGACATCACGGAGGACGTGAACGGCGACGTGATCCTCAATCCGCGCCAGACGCGCGCGGACTTCCTCACGCTCGTCATCGGCGTCTCGTTCACGCCGGGGAAGAAGGCGAAGTAGGCGGCGCCGACCCTACTCGTCGCCCTTGTAGCGGCGGTCGCGCTTCTGCGTGGACCGCCGCTTCTTCGTCTCCAGGCGCGCGAGCTTGGACGACCGCGAGGGCTTGGTGGCGCGGCGCGCCTTCGGGACGACCAGGGCCTGCCGCACCGTCGCGGCCAGCCGCTCGAGCGCGAGCGCGCGGTTCTGCGACTGACTCCGCGTGTCGGCGGCCACCACGCGCAGCGCACCGCTGGTGTCGAGCTTGGAGGCGAGCCGCGTCATCAGTCGTTCGCGCGACTCGGGGTCGAGCGCCGCGGAGGTCGCCACGCGCCACGTGACCTCCACGCGGGTGGAGGAGGTGTTCACGTGCTGCCCGCCCGGGCCGCCGGCGCGGCTGGCCCGCATCTCCAGTTCACCGGCCGGGATCGCGACCCGCGCGTTGACGCGCAGGTGCCCCTCGTCGGTCCATGGCGTGCGCTCTGTCATAGTATGAGAGCCTCGGTGTTGCATTTCGCCAGAACGGTCGTCTCAAGGAAGCCGTTGCGGATTGCAACACTGGAGACGCCGTTTGGCGCTGCGCTTCGCGGGGAATGCTGAAGGATACCACGCCGTGCTGGATCCGCGCCGCCTCCTGCGCTGGATCTACCTCGGGCGTGTGCTCGTGGCCACCGGGAGCTTCAGCGCGACGCTCGTCCTCGCGCTCTTCACGGACCCGCTGAGCACCTTCGTCGCGACCGTGTCCTTCGTGAGCGCCATGACGCTCACCGCGATCTCGTTCGTGCGCACGGAGGTGAACCGACGCCGGCCCGGCGAGGCCTTCCTCTACGTGCAGATGGTGCACGACCTCCTCCTGATCACGACCGTCGTGCACATCACCGGCGGAGCGGAGTCGCAGTTCTCGGCGCTCTACATCCTCGTGATGGCGGCCGCCGCACTGCTGCTCCCGATCGGCAGTTCGCTCCTGCTCGCGATGCTCGGTACGGTGCTCTATGCGGGCGATGCCTTCCTGGTGAGCGGCGGCGACCTCTCGCCGTACCTCGTGCTGCAGATCGTGGTCTTCACGCTCGTGGCGGTCGGGACCGGCTACATCGCGGCGCGGCTGCAGGAGGCAGGAGAGGGTCGCCAGCGCCTCGAGGAAGAGCTCGCGCGCATGCAGCTGCGCGCGGCGGACATCCTCGCGAACATCCGTGCCGGGATCCTCACGGTCGACGACGCGGGGCGCCTGCTCTATGCGAACCCCGCGGCCGCCGCGATGCTCGGGCTCTCGGTGGACCAGGAGGTGGGCACGCCCGTGACCGACCGGATCCGGTCCAACGCACCCGGCGTGGCCGAGGCGCTGGCCGCCCATGCGCTCGGCGGCGTGCTCACGGCACGCCGCGAGGGCGTGCTGGTGCGCAACGGCGTCGCGGTGCCCATCGGCATCACCACGACCTCCGTGAGCGGCGACCTGCGCCAGGAAGGGAACGCCACGACGGCGATCTTCCAGGACATCTCTGACCAGAAGCGGCTCGAGGCGATGAACCTGCGCGCCCAGCGGCTCGAGGCCGTCGCCGAGCTGAGCGCGTCACTCGCGCACGAGATCAAGAATCCGCTCGCGAGCATCCATAGTGCGGTGGAGCAGATGTCGCGCCGCCCTGCGGCGACGCCCGACGAGCGCACGCTCGCCGCCCTCATCGTGCGCGAGTCGGAACGGCTCTCGCGGCTCCTCTCGGAGTTCCTCGACTTCGCGCGGGTGCAGGTGGCGCGGCGCGAGTCGCTCGACCTGCGCCAGGTGCTGCGTGGCGCCGCGACGCTCGCCGGCACGCATCCGGACCGCGGCGAGCGGGCGCGCCTCACGCTCGACGTGCCGGACGCGCCGTTCCTGATGCAGGGCGACGAGGACCTCCTGCATCGGGCGCTGTTCAACCTCATCCTCAATGCCTTCCAGGCCTCACCCGAGGAGGCGGAGGTGACGGTGCGGTTGCGCACGCTCGCGCGTGGTGAACAGCCGATGGGGCTCCCGTTCGACGCGCCGGTGCACGCGATCGAGATCCGCGACCGCGGCGCCGGCATCCCGGCCGAGATCTCCGACCGCCTCTTCGAACCGTTCGCGACCACCAAGCCCGGCGGCAGCGGGCTCGGGCTCGCGATGGTGCATCGCGCCATCGAGGCGCACCGCGGGCTGATCCTCGTGGACAGTGCCGCGAGCGGCACCTGCTTCACCATCCTCCTTCCCATCGAGCCCTCGCGGCTCGGAGCCGCATCGTGACCGACCGCGCCGCGCCCCCATCCGTGCTCGTCGTCGACGACGAGTCGGGCATCCTGCAGACCCTCGAGATCCTGCTCCGCTCGGAGGGCTTCACCCCGCATGTCGCGCACGGCGGCAAGGCGGCCCTCGAGCTGCTCCAGCAGTTCGCGCCGGACATCGTGCTCAGCGACGTGCGCATGCCGCAGGTCACCGGCGTGGAGGTCCTCGCCGCCGCGAAGGCGAAGGACCCCGATGTGCCGGTGATCCTCATGACGGCGCAGGCCACGCTGCAGACGGCGATGCAGGCGGTGAACGAGGGGGCCTTCTACTACATCCAGAAGCCCTTCCGCAACGACGAGCTGCTCGCGATCCTGCGCCGCGCTGCCGAGCATCGCATGCTGCGCGTGGAGAACACGTCGCTCAAGAAGGAGATCCGCAAGCGCGAGCGCCGCGGCGCGGGCGCGCCGGTGGGGCAGAACAAGTCGTGGCTCGACGTCCTGCGGCTCGCCGAGGCGGTCGCGCCCACCGAGTCGACGGTGCTCGTGACCGGCGAGTCGGGCACCGGCAAGGAGGTGGTCGCGCGCTACATCCACGACCTCTCGGGCCGTGCGGACTCCACCTTCCAGTCCATCAACTGCGGGGCGCTCCCCGAGGGACTGCTCGAGAGCGAGCTCTTCGGCCACGTGAAGG
>LNFM01011614.1_pt1 | contig 11903 bp, 10 predicted proteins | sample 596031 | NCBI WGS metagenome assembly LNFM01 (sample SAMN04254537, study PRJNA301005) | activated carbon metagenome | isolation source: dual media filters at the Ann Arbor, Michigan drinking water treatment plant | place: USA: Ann Arbor | reverse complement strand
CGCGCGCGGCGACGGGGGACATGAACGGAGTCGGCAACCCGATGCGCGCCCCCCGCGCCGATCAGGTCAGATCGGCTGCACCAGCACCCTGCGGAAGCGGATCAGCCCGCCCGAGGACTGCAGCGCGATCGGGCCGCGCGCGTACTTCGTGTCGCGGATGTCGACGGTGGTCTGGCCGTTGAATACCACGACCAGCCGCGGGCCGTCGGCGGTGATCTCGAAGGTGTTCCAGCGGCCGCCCGCCTTCGGATAAGGCTGCGAAACCTTCGCGAAATCGACGATCGCCGCGGTGCCGTAGGTCGGGTCCTTGCGCGTGTCCCAGATGTTCACCTCGTACGAATTCGCCGCGCCGATCTTGTTCGGGTCCTGGCAGCGGATGAAGATGCCGCTGTTGGTGTCGGCGTTGGCATAGAACTCGGCGCGGATGCGGAAATTGTCGAACGACTGCTTCGAGACGAGGAATCCCGGGCCCTGGTCGGACTCGAGCACGCCGCCCACCACGCGCCAGTTCGCCTTGCCCACGGCGTTGAAGGCGTCGATGCCCTTGCCGTCGAACAGCGGAATCCAGTTGCCCATGCCCGGCATGCTGCTGCATCCGGCGGTGGACAGCGCGAATGCGGCCCCCGATGCCTTCAACGCGGTACGGCGATCCATGTCACTTCCTCCCCATGATTGCGGCCGCGCGGGCGCGCGACCGACGGCTGCGGTGCGGGAGCCTGGTGTCCCTGTCCGCTATTCGGTGGATGCTGCGCATCGCAGCGACTGCGTTGTACGCGCGTCCGTCAATAGACGCTGATGCCCATCTTCTTGAGGATGGGTTCGAAGCGCCGGATGTCGTCGGCCAGCCGGCGCGCGAAATCGTCCGGCGACATCGTCATCGGTTCGGTGCCCTGGGCGAGCATGCGCTCGCGCACCCTCGGAATGGTGACGACGCGCGCGAGCTCCACGTTCAGCCGGCGTACGACATCGGGTGGCGTGCCGGCGGGCGCGAACCAGCCATACCATCCGCTCATCACCTCGAGGCCCTTCACGCCATGTGCCGACAGCACCTTGAGTTCGGGCAGCGCCTGCAGCGGCTGCGGCCCGATCACGGCCAGCGCGCGGATGCGTCCCGCGCGGACCTGTTCGACCAGGGTGGCCGAGTCGAACATGTAGTCGATGCGTCCGGCGAGGAGATCCTGGATGGCGGGGGCGAGGCCCTTGTAGGGCACATGCACCGCCTTCACGTCGATCGCCGAGTTGAACATCTCGGTGGCGACATGGATCAGGCTGCCGCTGCCCGACGAGGCATAGGTGAGCTTGCCGTCGTTCCTGCGCGCGAACGCGACGAACTCTTCCACCGTCGTCGCCTTGATGTGCGGTCCCACCACCAGCACGTAGTTGGTGCGCGACGACGTGCCGATCGGCGTGAAGCCCTTGATCGGGTCGACCCAGTTGTCGTCCTTCTTCTGCAGGATCGGGTTCAGCGTCAAGGTGTTCGTGCCGGATACCAGCACGGTGTGCCCATCGGGTGCAGCGCGGGCCACCACGCCGGCGGCGATGCTGCCCGCCGCGCCGGCACGGTTCTCGACCAGCACCGGCGTGCCGAGGCCACGCGACATCTCCTCGCCGACGATGCGCGCCACGGCATCGATGGATCCGCCGGCAGGCACGGTGACCACCAGGGTGATCGGCCTGGACGGCCAGTTCGCCTGCGCCTGCACCCAGCCGCTGGAGGACAGGAGGGAGGCTGAAAGGGTGAGCGCCGCGACACGTGCCATTGCGACCCTCATGCCTGCTGCGTCCCGACGAAGCGGACATCTTCGGGCTTCGGCGTTCCGACCACCATCATGAACTCGGCATCGGCGAAACCGTCGTTGCGGAACCAGTGCCGGCGTCCGGCCGGGTTCAGCATCACGTCCTTCGGGCCGAGGCGCTGCTCGACCGTGCGGCCGTCGTCCTCCCAGCCCACCGTGATGACACCTTCGAGCACGAGATACGCGTCCTCGACGTCGCGCACGTAGGACTGCACGCCGCGTCCCTGGGGCAGCCGGATCAGGTCCTTCCGGTAGGTGCCGGCGGGGGCGCCGCCCTCGCCGATGTAGGGTAGCCGGGCGAAGCCGGCTTCGTTCCACTGCGGACGCTGCTGGCTGTAGCGGACGATGTGGCGTGCGAACTCCCGATGGCGAGGGTCGTCGCTGTGCATGTCCAGGCGGTGCGTCTTCTCGGGGCCTGCGCCGTAGCGCGCGGACAGTTCGCTGCCGTGGGTCTTCGGATGGAACAGGTAGCGCGGCATCTCCGGCTTGCCCTTGCCGAGCATGATGGACACCAGCACCGGCTCGTAGCCGTCGTTGCGGAAGCCGTGGGGGCGGTCGGTCATGTGCAGCACCATGTCCTTCGGGCCGAGCTTGGCCTCGATGATCTCGCCTTCGTATTCCCAGGTCGCGGTGAGCACGCCCGAGAGCACCAGGAAGGCTTCCTCGATCTCGTGCGCATGCAGCACCGCGTACTTGCCGACCGGCTGGTGCACCATGCTCAGGGTGAAGTGGTTCGCCGGCATCGTGTCGGGATCGCCGACCTTCGGCGAGCCGCCGGCGCCGATGAAGCGCACCTGTGCGCGGTCGAGCTCGGGAAAGCCGCGGCTCGCCGGAAACGCGTCCCAGTCTGGGATCTTCTCGGCGTGCCGCCCGACATGGGCGCGCATCGTCGCCTCGAGATCGGCGACGCTGCTGTCGTGGCGAGGGGCGAGGACTGCGGCCATGGCGATGCTCCTTCTCCGAGTTCTGCGGACACGATGTCAGCGCATGCGCGCGGCGTCAAGCGTGCTGCGCTGCCGCGCCGGTCCAGGCTTCCACCTCGACCAGGATCGACAATGCGCTCGACCCCTGGGCGAGTCTCGACGTCCCGAGGTCGGGCGCGAGCACATTGGGATTGCCACGCAGTTCCAGGGGGGACGGCCCGGCATCCTGCGGATCGTACCAGCCGCCCGTGGCCATGATCGCCGCGCCGCGGACCACGCCGTCGTCCGGCACGGCCGAAGCAAGACAGGCACCGCGAGCATTGAACACGCGCACCGCATCGCCGTGGCGCAGGCCGCGCGCCCGGGCGTCGGCCGGGTTCAGGTGGACGGGCTCCCGGCCATCGATGCGTTTCGCGCGCGCCACCGGCCCGAAGTCGGCCTGGCTGTGCAGCTTGTCCACGGGCTGGTTGGTCACCAGGTGCAGTGGATGGGACGTGCTGCCGGGCGCGCCGAGCCATTCGACCGGTGCCAGCCAGGTCGGGTGGGCAGGGCAGTCGTCGTAGCCGAAGCTGGCGATGCGTTCCGAGGTGATCTCGATGCGGCCGGACGGCGTCGACAGCGGATGTGCGGCAGGGTCGTGGCGGAAGGCTTCGAACAGCACGAAATCCTTCGCCGGCGCTGGCACTTCATACCAGCCGCTGCGCCACCAGTCGTCGAACGCAGGTTGTTCCGCGCCGATCTTCGCATTGGCCTCTCGGGTACGGTCGTACATCAGGCGGATCCAGCCTTCTGCGTCGCGGCCTTCGGTGTAGGCGTCTTCATGGCCGTTGCGCGCGGCGAGTTCGCGGAAGATGTCGAAATCGTCCCGGGCCTGGTGCTGCGGCGCTATCGCGCGCTGCATGGCGATGATGTACCGGTCGCGCGATGCGCCGCCGATGTCGTTGCGTTCCAGCGAGGTGGTCGCCGGCAGCACGATGTCCGCATGCTTCGCGGTGGCCGTCCAGTGCGTCTCGTGCACCACGATGGTCTCCGGCCGCTGCCACGCGCGGCGCATCCGGTTCAGGTCCTGGTGGTGGTGGAACGGATTGCCGCCGGCCCAGTAGACCATCCGGATGTCGGGGAATACCTTCCGCTCGCCGTTGAAGTCGTACTCGCCGCCCGGATTCTCGAGCAGTTCGGTGATGCGCGAGACCGGGATGGATTGGCGCCCGATCGGATTGCGCCCGAGCGGCAGCTCGGGCGAGGCCGAACCCGCGTCGCGCGGGATGCCCACGCCCTGCATCGATCCGTGGCCGAACGCGAAGCCGCCGCCCGGCAGCCCGACCTGGCCCAGCATCGAGGCGAGCGTGATCGCCATCCAGTAGGGCTGTTCGCCGCGATGGGCGCGCTGCAGCGACCAGGTGAGGGTGAGCATCGAACGCACGCCTTCCAGGCGCCGGGCCAGCGCGCGGATCTCGCGTGCCGGCACGCCGCAGATGCCTTCGGCCCATTCCGGCGACTTGGCGAGTCCGTCGCTGCGGCCGGTGAGGTAGGCCTCGAAGCGGTCGTAGCCGGTGCAGCAGCGCGCGAGGAACTCGCGGTCATGCGTGCCCCGTGCGACCAGTTCGTGTGCCATGCCCATCATCAGCGCCGCATCGGTGTTCGGACGGATCGGTATCCAGCGGGCGCCGAGGAATTCGGGCGCGTCGCTGCGGGTCGGGCTGACCACCACGAATTCGATGCCTGCCGCCCGCGCCTTGCGCAGCCAGGTCTCGAGCGTGTGTTCGCCCGATCCCCCGGAGGCGACCTGTGCATTCTTCAGGGCGAGCCCGCCGAAGGCGACCATCACCTTCGCATGTCCGATGATCGAGTTCCAGTCGGTGACCCGGCCGGTCACCGGTGCAAAGGTGCCGATCACATGTGGCAGGAAGAACTGGGCGCAGCCCCAGGAGTAGTTGCCGAGCTGGTCGACCGAACCCCCGCCGGAATAGAGGAAGCGTCGCGTCTGCGACCGCGCATGGTGGAAACGGCCGGCCGAGGACCAGCCGTAGCTGCCGCCGAATACGGCCTGGTGCCCATGCTCGCCGCGCACCCGGGCGAGTTCGCCGGCGACCAGGCCGAGGGCCGTGTCCCAGTCGACCTCCACGTAGCGCTCGTGGCCGGTGCGGCTGCGGTCGCGCCGCGCCAGCCAGCCTTCGCGGATCATCGGGCGCCGTACGCGCCGGTCGGAATACACCAGCTCCGGCATGGCCTCGAGCATCGGCGAGGGATGCGCATCGCGGAAGAACGGCTCCGCGCGGACGAAACGGCCGTCCTCGACGATTGCGGTGTAGGCGCCCCAGTGGGCGAGCTGCTGGAAACGTTGCTGGGCCATGCGGTCGATCCCCCGGGCAGGGCGGATGCCGGGACGGGCATCGCGCGCGCCGTGCGAGGATACAATCTTCGGCCCCCTGCAAGGCGCTCCTGGCCCGTCCCATGTTCCGCCACCTGCGTGAAGACATCTCGGTCATCTTCGAGCGCGATCCTGCGGCGCGCACGGCATGGGAAGTGCTGACCTGCTACCCGGGGCTGCATGCGGTCGTCCTGCACCGTTTCGCACACCGGCTCTGGGGCGCGCGGCTGCGCTGGCTGGCGCGCTTCCTGGCCTACCTGTCGCGCGCGCTGACCGGCATCGAGATCCATCCGGCCGCGCGCATCGGGCGCCGCTTCTTCATAGACCATGGCATGGGCGTGGTCATCGGCGAGACGGCCGTCATCGGCGACGACTGCACGCTCTACCACGGGGTGACGCTGGGCGGAACGTCCTGGCAGAAGGGCAAGCGGCACCCGACCCTCGGCGACGGCGTGATCGTCGGCGCCGGCGCGAAGATACTCGGCCCGATCGCGATCGGGCGCGGCGCGAAGATCGGCTCCAACGCGGTGGTGGTGCACGAGGTTCCGCCGATGGCCACGGCGGTGGGCATCCCGGCCCGCGTGATCGCCGCCGACAGCGACAGCCCGGACAAGGGCTTCGCGGCCTATGCGCTCACCCGCGACCTGGATGACCCGATGGTGCTCGCCATCGCCGACCTGGAGGCCCGGGCGATGCTGCAGGAGGCGCGCCTGGCCGAGCTGGCCGCCCGGATCGCCGCGCACGACGAGGCGCCGCGCAAGGTCGCAGGCGCCGGGCGCTGAAGGGCCGCGGTTGCGGCGGGCCCCCTTCAGCTCTCCGGCCGGATGCCGTGCTCGCGGATGATCCGGCTGAACGTCTCGATCTCGAGCCGCACGGATGCTGCGTACTGCTCCGGCGTGTCGGCCAGGGGCTCGAAACCGCCTGCCACCAACCGCTTGCGCAGGTCCGGTGCGGCGAGCGCCTGGCCGATGGATGCATTGATGCGCATCACGAGTTCCCTCGGCAGGGCGGCCGGCCCTACCAGCCCGTAGCGTCCCTCGACCGGCGGGATCTTCACGCCCGACTCGATGATCGTCGGCAGGTCGGGCGCGGCGGCTGCGCGCTGCGCACCCGCCGCCGCGATCAGGCGGAGTCGGCCACTGCGCACGAAGGACTCCGCGGCGGGCAGCGCGACCAGCGCGAGATCGATCTCGCCGGTGAGCAGCGCATTGAGGTATGGGCCTGCACCCTTGTAGGGGACATGCACGATGCGCGTCCCGGTCGCGCCGAGCAGCATCTCGGTCGCGATGTGCGAGATGGTGCCCGTGCCGGCCGTGCCGTACGAAAGGAAGCCGGGCCTGGACCGGGCGAGCCGGACCAGGTCGGACACCGTCTTCACCGGCACGCCCGGATTCACCGCGACGACGTAGGCGGTGAGCGCGGTGCTGCCGATATGCACGAGGTCCTTCAGCGGGTTGTACGCAGCCTTGGGATACAGCAGCGGGCCGATCACCAGGCTGGACTGGTTGCCTGCCCCCAGCGTGTAGCCGTCGGGGGCGGAACGGGCGACCAGTTCCATGCCGAGCGTAGCGCCGGCGCCCGGGCGGTTCTCGACCACCACCGGCTGGTTCCAGAGTTCCGACAGCTTGTTGCCGACCAGCCGTACCACCACGTCGTTCGCACCACCGGGTGCAAACGACACGATGGTGCGCACGGGCTTGGACGGCCAGGCCGGTGCCGGTTGTGCATGGCTTCCCGCGAAGGGCCACGCGATTGCCGTGGCGCCGGCGCACAGCAGGGCCGGCAGGCGCGCATGCGTGCGCGTGCGTGCCGGCGTGCAGCGGACCGGCGTGGCGGGGAAGCGGGGGGCGGAAGCAGGCTTTCGTTCATCCAAGGCGTCGGTCCTCGATGTCGGGGTGCGCTCGCGGTGACGCGGGCAGGGTTGGCGCGGCGTGGCCGCAAGTATGCGGCAGCGCCTGGACGGGGAGCCTCGTCATCCTGCCCGGCGCGAGGGCTGCGTGTCGCTTTCCATCGCCTGGCGCACGAACGCCGGGGTGAGGTGGCTCGCGAAGCGCTCCAGGAAAACCAGCATGAAGGTGCGCAGGTAGGTGCCCTTGCGCAGGGCCACGCGCGTGAGGTTGGGCGCGAACAGATGGCCGGCGGGCAGCATCCGCAGGCCGGCGTCGCGGCGGCTGTCGAACGCCATCGACGCCACGATGCCCACGCCGAGCCCCAGCTCGACATAGGTCTTGATCACGTCCGAATCGAGTGCGGTCAGCGCGATCTCCGGGCGAAGCTTCGCCTGCGCGAAGGCGGCATCGATGTGCGGACGGCCGGTGAAGCCGGGATCGTAGGTGATCAGCGGCCAGGCGCAGAGTGCTTCGAGGGTCAGGGGCGCGCCTGACAGCAGGGGGTGCCCTTCGGGTACCACCACGACATGGCTCCATTCGTAACCGGGCATCACGATCAGTTGCGGATAGTCGAGCAGCGATTCGGTCGCGATCCCGATGTCCGCCCTGCCGCCGATCAGCTGCTCGGCGATCTGTTCAGGCCGGGACTGCTGCAGCGCCAGCTTGACCTCCGGGTATTCGCGCTTGAACTCGCCCACCACCTTCGGCAGCACGTAGCGCGCCTGGGTGTGGGTGGTGGCCACGATCAGGTGGCCGCCGCGCTGGTTCGAATGCTCTTCGGCCGCGCGTCTCAGGTTGTCCGCCTCGTGCAGCAGCCGGTCGATGATCTCGACCACCGTTTCACCGGCCGCCGTCAGGCCGAGCAGGCGCTTGCCATGGCGCTGGAAGATCTCGACGCCGATCTCCTGCTCCAGTTCCCGGATCTGCCGGCTGACGCCGGGCTGTGAGGTGAACAGTGCGGCAGCGGTGGCGGTCAGGTTGAATCCGTTGCGGACCGCCTCGCGCACCGTGCGCAGTTGCTGGAAGTTCATGCGATCGTATATACGAAATAGATGATAACCATACAATATTATATTCGTTCTCCGCATGTCGCGGCGCGGCGAGAATCGCGTCCTCCCCCCGAACAGTGCCCCGACCCCATGGCCGGGCCGACGACTGCCCCATGTACCAGTACGACACGATCGACCGCAGCATCGTCCGCAACCGCGTCGACCAGTTCCGGCGCCAGACCGAGCGTTACCTGTCGGGCGCGCTGACCGAAGACGAATTCCGGCCCTTGCGCCTGCAGAACGGTCTCTATATCCAGCGCCATGCGCCGATGCTGAGGGTGGCGATCCCGTACGGCATGCTGAGTGCCATCCAGCTGCGCCGGCTGGCGCACATCGCACGCGCGTACGACCGCGGCTACGGCCACTTCAGCACGCGCCAGAACATCCAGTTCAACTGGCCGGCGCTCGAACGCGTGCCCGACATCCTGGGCGAACTGGCCGAGGTCGACATGCATGCGATCCAGACCAGCGGCAACTGCATCCGCAACACCACGGTCGATCATTTCGCGGGGGTCGCGCCCGACGAGGTGCTGAACCCGCTCGTGTATGCCGAGATCATCCGCCAGTGGTCGACGCTGCACCCGGAGTTCGCGTTCCTGCCGCGCAAGTTCAAGATCGCGCTGTCCGGTTCGCCGGCAGATCGCGCCGCCGTGATGGTGCACGACATCGGCCTGAAGGCCGTCTTCGATTACGACGGCCAGCCGGGTTTCAGCGTCGTGGTGGGCGGCGGCCTCGGCCGCACGCCGATCATCGGGCATGTGGTGCGCGACTTCCTGCCCGCGACGCACCTGCTGACCTATCTCGATGCGATCCTGCGCGTGTACAACCTGCACGGCCGGCGCGACAACAAGTACAAGGCGCGGATCAAGATCCTGGTGAAGGAGCTGGGCGTGGCCGAATTCCGCCGGCAGGTCGAGCACGAGTGGTCGTTCCTCGAGAGCGGCCCCGGCACGTTGCCACCAGAGGAGATCGCGCGCGTGGATGCGCGTTTCACCCGTCCCGCCCGGCGGGCGCTGCCGCATGTGTCGACGGGCCTCGAACGACACCTGCGCGAGGACGCGGCGTTCGCGCGCTGGGTCGCGCGCAACGTGCATCCGCACCGCATCAGCGGCTATGCGGCGGTGACGGTCTCGCTGAAGAAGACCGGGGTAGCGCCGGGCGACATCACCGCCGACCAGATGGACGGCATCGCCGACCTCGCCGAACGCCACGGCTTCGGCGAACTGCGCGTCACGCATGAACAGAACCTGGTGCTTGCCGACGTGGAGCGTGATGGGTTGTTCACGCTCTGGATGGCCCTGAAGTCGCTCGACCTTGCCACCGCCAACCGCGGACTCATCACCAACGTGATCGCCTGCCCGGGCGGTGACTTCTGCTCGCTCGCGAACGCGGTGTCGATCCCGGTCGCCGAGGCGATCCAGCAACGCTTCGACGACCTGGACTACCTGCATGACGTGGGCGAGGTCGACCTGAACATCTCCGGCTGCATGAATTCCTGCGGGCATCATCATGTCGGGCATATCGGCATCCTCGGCGTCGACAAGAACGGACAGGAGTGGTACCAGATCTCGATCGGTGGCCGGCAGGGGCCGGAAGCCTCGCTCGGCAAGGTGATCGGGCCTTCGTTTGCCCGTACCGACGTCCCCGACGTGATAGAACGGCTGGTCGAGGTCTACCTGCGCGAACGAGATTCCGACGCCGAGCGCTTCATCGATACCGTGCAGCGCATCGGTGTCGAGCCGTTCAAGCGGAATGTCTATGCACTCGTTGATCAATAAGCGCGCCGTGATCGCCGGCGATCCGTGGCAGCGGCTCGACGGCGGCGTCGGCGATGCGCCCGCCGCGACCGACCTGCTGGTGCCGCTGCATGCCTGGTTCGATGCCCGCGGCACGCTGCTCGAACGCGGCGGCCGGGTGGGCGTGCAGCTCGAGCCCGGCGACGATCCGGCGCTTCTCGCCGATGATGTCGACTGCCTGTCGCTGGTGGCGGTCCGTTTCCCGGCACTCACCGATGGCCGTGGATTCTCGATCGGTCGCCTGCTGCGCGAACGGCATGGCTACCGAGGGGAACTGCGCGCCACGGGTCCGCTGACCCGCGACGCCCTGTTCTATCTGGCCCGCTGCGGCTTCGACAGCTTCGAATTGCGCGAGGGCGAGGACCCGGTCGCCGCGCTGTCCGAGCTCGCCGCGTTCGACGCCGTCTACCAGGGCGCGGCGGACCGCGGTGCACCGTTCGACCGTCCCGCCGGGGTGGCGGCATGATGCCCGGCAAGGTCTGGCTGGTCGGCGCAGGCCCGGGTGCCCCGGACCTCCTCACCGTGCGCGCCCTGCGCCTGCTGCACCAGGCCGACATCGTGTTCCACGATGCGCTGGTCGATCCAGACATCGTCGCGATCGCCACGCAGGCCGAGTGCATCGCCGTGGGCAAGCGCTGCGGCCGTCATTCGACGGCACAGCGCTTCATCAACAAGCGGCTGGTCGACGCCGCTTCGATGCACCGGACGGTCGTGCGCCTGAAGGGCGGCGATCCGATGCTGTTCGGCCGCGCGCAGGAAGAGATCGACGCGCTCGCCCAGGCGGGCATCGAGGTCGAGGTGGTCCCGGGCATCACCGCCGCGCTGGCTGCCAGCGCCGACGCGCTGCGTTCGCTGACCGCGCGCGGCCTGTCGCGCAGCGTCACCTTCGTCACGCCGCGCGTGGGCGCGGGCGAGGACCCTTCCAACTGGGTGCATGCGGCGGCTGCCGCGGATACGGCGGTGATCTACATGGCCTCGCACGATGCGGAAGCCATCGGCGCTGCCCTGATCGCCGCGGGGCGTCCGGCATCGACGCCGGTGGCGCTCATCGAGGATGCGTCGCTGGCATCGCGGCAGGTGCTGCCGTCGACGCTGGCCACGCTCGGCACCACGGCACGGCGCCTGCACGGCGGCCCTGCGCTGATCGTCGTCGGCGAGAACTTCGGCGCGGTCGCCGCGCGGGTGGCGCTCGACGGGACGCGTGGCGAGGCACCGCGGGCAGGCGTGTCCCCTGGCGTTTCCGCCAGCGTGGCCGGGTCGGCACGGCGCCGCGCCTGAGGTCCGCCATGATCGGCGCGCTTGACCTCGAGCAATCGGTCGGCAACACGCCGCTGGTCCGGCTGCACAGGATGCCGGTGGCGGGCGGCGGCCGGGTCCTCGGCAAGCTCGAAGGCAACAACCCCGCCGGGTCGGTCAAGGACCGGCCGGCGCTGTGGATGATCCGGGGTGCGGAGGCGCGCGGCCGCATCCGTCCGGGCGACACGCTGATCGAAGGCACCAGCGGCAACACCGGCATCGCGCTGGCGATGGTCGCGGCGATGCGCGGCTACCGGCTGATCCTAGTCATGCCCGAGAACGCCAGCATCGAGCGCCGGCAGACGATGCGTGCCTACGGCGCTGAGATCATCCTCACGCCGAAGGACGGCGGCATGGAGGCGACGCGCGACCTGGCGCTGCAACTGCAGGACGAGGGGCGCGGCATCGTGCTCGACCAGTTCGGCAACCCGGACAATCCGCTCGCGCATTTCGAATCGACGGGCCCGGAGATCTGGCGCGACACCAGCGGCACGGTGACCCATTTCGTCAGCAGCATGGGCACGACCGGCACGATCATGGGCGTTTCCCGCTACCTGAAGGCGCGCAACCCGGCGATCGAGATCATCGGCGTGCAGCCGGCAGACGGCGCCCAGATCCCCGGCATCCGGCAGTGGCCGGAGGCCTACCTGCCGGCCATCTTCGAGCGCAGCCGCATCGACCGTGTCGAGACGGTGAGCCAGCAGGAGGCCGAGGACACCGCGCGATGCATGGCGGCCGAGGAAGGCATCTTCGCAGGCATCTCCGCAGGCGGCGCGATGCATG
>LNFM01011613.1_pt1 | contig 11903 bp, 8 predicted proteins | sample 596031 | NCBI WGS metagenome assembly LNFM01 (sample SAMN04254537, study PRJNA301005) | activated carbon metagenome | isolation source: dual media filters at the Ann Arbor, Michigan drinking water treatment plant | place: USA: Ann Arbor | reverse complement strand
GTTGCACGCCCTGGCTCCTGAAGCAGCTCATACAGACGCCTGTCGAAGATAAACGAGGCCGATTTCATTGAGGCACCAGAAGAAATAACGCAAAGAAATGCGGATTATAATCCGTGGCCTGTGCATCCGCAAACGCACGATAGTGCCGCCTCAAGTGGAATTGAGACGGTCATGGATAAGTTGGCGAAAGCGTTAGGGGAACGCATCCGAGTGCAGAGGAAGGCCTGCCGGATTTCCCAGGATGCATTGGCGCTGGCGTGCAATATCGACCGCAGCTACGTCGGACGGATCGAACGTGGCGAGGTCAACATCACCGTCGAGAAGCTCTACCGTATCGCAGGCGAACTCGCCTGCGCCCCTTCAAGCCTTCTGCCACAGCCGTCTGAAATCTAACACGAGCGGGCAAGAGGGTCAGACAGAAGCGCCGCTGTTACTTTGTCCCAAGCTGCCAGCCGGAGGGTATGCGGAGTTTTGTTTAACAGGGGGATACTGCTGTGGCAGCCGGTTTTCGTAGCTGATCGTAAAGCGTGTTATTGCCGCCTTCCAGTCACAGCAAGTTGCTTAGTGTTCGGTTGCGTTAGACCTACCCCCGTTTTCCCAGCGTGATTCGTATTTTTTGCCTGCCCAAATGGCTGAGTCCGTAGGTTACTTGCAATAGCAGGCGAATTGACTACCCGCGACTCTGTAGCCGAGCAGCCTGTTGAGCCTTTTGCTGTTCCCTTGCCGCAGCCTGCTGCGCTATCCGCTCCTGAATCTGGGTGTAGAGCTGAGCATGCTCATTGTCCCGATCAGCTACAGTGACCACCAGAGAATAGGGCTCCTTCTCTGCTGCAGAGGGGTTCCAGTCACGGTCTTGCCTGACCACGACCAAAAACCACTTTTCACCCGGTTTACACTGCCGAAGCGTCCAGCGTGAAGACTGGACCGTACCGCGGTTTCTCAGCTGGGCCGAGATGTCGCGATTGCTGGACTTGGCCTCCTTGAGCACCTCCGTCTCAGCCTTGAGTTCCTTGCTAAAGTGCTTCTGAACTTCGTCTAGCGAAGTGCCTACAGCCAAACGATAGTTGATCTGAGTGGCCAAGTAATCAATTCTGGTAGTTCGGACTACTGGCGAGTATGCCAATGTTATCGAGAGCTCACGTGTCCCACGAGCGGAACGCAGGTAGTCGTCCGGCAAAGGCAGCTCAAAGAACTGGCATCCGTCGTTTTCAATAGTCTCCTCCGACATCAGAACTACGACGTTATCGGAAGATCTGAAGAGGTCGGCCTCACTCACTACGCCATAGCCAGCGACATCTCTCGCCACATCACGCTTCCGAGTGGCTTTAGCCTCCTTGTAGCCCTTTCTGAACTCATTAGAAAACGTGGAAGTAACCTCACCTGGAAGGTAGGCCTGATTGACCAGCATCGCGCGAAGCATATTCGCTGACGCAGTTGGATATTCGTTCAGCAAGCGCCCGGCCAAATGAGTGATGTATGGTGCCGCGAAGCTCGTTCCGCTAACTTCTTTGAAGATGGTGTTGCCTGCCCACTGATGGTTAAGCGTAAGTACACCCAGCCCCCGCATGTGCGGCGACCACTGTGCATTGGCCTGCCTCATGGGGCTGGCAAGGTTACCACCCGCCGCAACAAGCTCGGGCTTGAGCGCACCCTTAACCGAGGGGCCATGCCGAGTGAAAGGTGATGGTTGGTTTTCCGAGGCAGGCGAGAGCTGACTGATATCTGGATATTTCTGGCTGTCAAAAGTGGCGTTGTGCCGGGAGATGCTTCCCACCGTCAGCACCATCATTGCGGGTGCCGGATCGATGATTGCGCTTTGTTCTGCGACAAGATATTCGGGGTACTCGTCACGCCAGCTGTTTACCGGAACTGGAGGTTCTTCAGAGCCGCGGAAGTTACCCGTAGAGACCACAAACAAAATGTTATGCCGTCTTGATAGGACGTCCAGGATGTAGGCGAGCCCCCTGACATGAGCGCCATCGTACGGAGCATTATTGTTACCCAGGGAGAGATTGAAGATCCGACATCCAAGCTCGACGAAGTACTCAACCGCTTTCGTCAGTGATGCCTCAAGCGAGAGCTCGTCATAGATCGCATCGCCAGTATGCGGACACTTCTTCATCACCTTCCCATTGAAAATCCAGAGCTCCGGGCGCCAGAAATTTGAGTTGTTGCAGGCCTCTACGTCGCCATACAGGGCCACACCGGCTACAGCAGTACCATGCCCCGCCTGGTCATCGTCTCCTTCCTCATCCACAAAGGAGGCGCTTTCAGCCATCGCAGGTTTCAAGAGGGGGTGGTTCCCGTTGATACCACTGTCCAGAATGCAGACCCGTGCCGCATCTGCGGCCGGTGCAGGTATGTTTCGAGGTAGCTCGTTGATATCCCGATTCAGCTGCTGAATGCTGATTCCGGTGGCGGGAATGAGATCAACAAGCCGGACATCGCGGTGGTTCAGCAGTAGCTGTGCTTGTTCGGGCGTCACCTCAACTCGGTACATGAGCAGGCTGTCCAGATTCAGCTTGTCGAGCCTTTTAATGCGCTCCCCTGAGAGCCAGGCCTCGAAAGCATTTGTGAGTAGGATTCGCTTCGGGTGGCTCGCTACATAGACAGGCCATAGTTCGACATCAAGCTTGAAGGTGGGGGTGTCCGGAATCCCGATATGGGTGATCGCCCAGCTCTTCCGATCCTCCGCAGACCATGTCTCCACCCCTGCGATAGCCTCCAAAATCTGGCCATAGGTCAAGGCGTCGTCCATAACACCCAGCTTCGTCAGATGGTCAGCGAACTTGGCCAAACCTTCTTCTGTCGCGAAAACAACGCAAAGCTGTTTATCCTCCTGGCTGACGAACTCCAAGCCATGGACATCAAGGTTTGAGAAGTTGAGAGTGCCGTCGTATTTCAGTTTGAGGACGTAGGGAGAGTTAGCTGTCGAGCCGATCTGCTTTTTGGCTTGCCCTTCAGCCGTAAGAAAGTAAGCATTGAGTTTCTGGCCATGCCCTCGACGATCTTCACGTTTGGTGAAGGGAGGGGGATTCTTGGTCCGGCGTGAGTTATCCAGAACTTCCCGTGCAATGTTCAGATGCTTGTAGGTGGCCACCGCTTCTTCCTTGAATTGTTATGATTCAGGACTTCCTGAGATCTTCTCTTGCAAGTGCGCTTTTCAGCTCTTTGAGGGTCAGAAACTCTTGCTCACGCAGGATCATCCGCTTCGCGGCGCGACGTATAACTCGCTCAACATCAGCTCCGCTCTTGCCCTTAAACTCCTTCAATACTTCCTTGTCGTCAATCTCAAATTGACGCCGGATTCCTCTCAGCTTCAGTGACAAAATATCTTTCAGTTGCTTCTCATCCGGGAGCGGAAATTCGATGGATTCATCAAATCGTCGCCAAATGGCAGTGTCCAGAATCTTCTCATGGTTAGTAGCAGCCAAGATCAAACTGCGACCTTCGTATGAGTCCATCATCTGAAGCACTGCGTTTACTACACGTCGCAGCTCACCATGGTCGCCACTATCACCGCGCTCTTTACCGATTGCATCGAACTCATCGAATAGAACAACAAACGGATGCTGGGCAATAAAATCGAAGACCTTGCGAAGGTTGGCAGCCGTTTCACCAAGGAAAGACGAAACCAGCGCATCCAATCGGACAATTGCCAAAGGTCGATCAAGTTCGAACGCTACGACCTCGGCTGCCAGTGTCTTTCCGCAGCCCGGTGGGCCGAAGAAAATCACCTTGCCCGCGGGCTTCATACCGTAGCTGCGGAGCACATCAGCACGACGGTTCTCTTCGAGTATCTCCTCTAGTGCAGCAGAGCTGCTGGGAGGGAGAATCACTTCATCAAGGGAGCGCTTAGGTGACCTTATGTCAAGCAGCGGTAAACCGCGCTCTTTATCTACGGGAACATCATAGTGAGTGCGTGATGTGCTACTAGATGCTTTGAAGTTCAAGTCGCTGCCGTAGAGGATTTGCTCTAGATCATTAGCGAGAAGATGGTGTTGTTTCTGCCGCTCTTCCTCGATAACAGCTTTAGAGGCAAGGCGAAACGCATCGGTATCACCTGCAGTGCCCGCTTTGAACAACTGGCGAAGAATTTTCCCATTGGCCATAGTCGCCACCCTCTGAGTTACCGCTATTTTATATTATATATAGGCGTTGATAAACCCAGTTGCGGCTACATAACTTGCAATAAATTGTTTCGCATTTTGATCTTCATGGTCAAGGACTCCATTCCTCATTAAATAGCTAAACACACTTGAGATTAAAAATTTGGAGCAGTGCGGCTGATATGGCAGTGTAGCCTAACTCACGTTCTAAAAACTTTAAATAACTAGCCTTCGAAATTCCGCCGAGCGGCAGAGCATCATGCCGCCTAGCGCCCAATCGCCAATGCTACCCAAGAGTGAGGCAAGGGGCCTGCAGGCCTCAAAGCCTGCTAGGCAGCTGGAGTCTGATGCTTACGCAGCTTCTTCATCATCCGTCACGTCCTCGCCCATCGGGGCGGGCGGTCGTGATGGTTGGACTCGCTTTTACATTGGGCGCTATTCGCGCCCTGTTGCTTTTTGGTTTTTGAATATAGTCTCCAGCTTTGCGAGCTTTGGTGCTATTGATATCTGGCAGTATCTATTGCTTGGGTTCTTTGTGAAGAAGTCTTGGTGGTATTCCTCGGCTTCGAAGAATTCAGTTAACCTCTCTAAGGTGGTTGCCGTTGGGTTTTTCCAAAGGCCACTTTTTTCAGTTTCTAGTATTGCGGTTTTCGCGGTTATTAGCTGTTCGTCGCTATCATAAAATATGGCAGATCGATATTGGGTTCCAATATCTGCACCTTGCCTATTTAGAGTGGTTGGGTCATGTATTGCAAAGAAAATCTCAAGCAATTCGGATAGGCTAATTTTGCTACTATCAAATTCAATCTTTATTGCTTCGGCATGGCCTGTTTTGCCAGTGCATATATCATCATATGTTGGTGCGTTGAGGGTTCCCCCCGTGTAGCCACATTTCACAGACTGAACGCCCTTGATTCTCTTGAAGACTGGTTCAAGACACCAAAAGCAACCGCCTGCCAGAACTATTTTTTCGGTTTTCATACGAGTCTCTGTATAAAATTCAGGGGGCTGGGGTGCTGCCGATATGGGTGCAGTATGGCTGCTATGCTGTCACGTAGATCGCCTGGCTGGGCTATAGCTATGCTGAGGCGCGCTAGCAATAGGTTTCCTAGCATAGATTTACTCTTGACTGTCCTCCTAATCCCTGGGTCGGGTTGTGCGCTTCCCAGAACACCTTCAGCAAGGCTTCGTAGCTGGTGAGCTGTGGGTCGAAAACCACCAGCACCACCTCGGTGTGGCCGGTTAGCCCGGAGCAGGTTTCGTCATACGTAGGGTTGGGCGTGTGGCCGCCGGCATAGCCCACGGCGGTGCTCCACACACCGGCTTGTTGCCAGAAGCGCCGCTCCGCACCCCAGAAACAGCCAAGGGCAAACACTGCCTGCTGCAGCCCGGCCGGGAAGGGCGCTTGCAAGGCATTGCCGTTGACGAAGTGCGCCGCCGGTACCGGCATGACTTCGCTGCGCCCCGGCAGCGCTTGTTCGGCAGTGGGCAGGGCACTTTTGTGCACGAGAATCTGTGAGCGCAGAACCATGGCGATCTCCGAGGGTGGCGTGCAGCGTTAGCGCCGATAGCGCTTGAGTTTATCCAGCAGGTCGCGGCCGGCGATGGGTTTGTCAAACAGGTAGCCTTGGCCAATATCGCATTGATGGCGGCGCAGGAAGTTCAGTTGATCACGGGTTTCGACACCTTCGGCAACCACCTTGAGTTTCAGGTTGTGGGCCATGGCGATCACTGCCGAGGTGATTTCCATGTCGTCCTGATTCTGCGGAATGTCTTTGATAAAACTGCGATCGATTTTGATCACGTCGATCGGGAATTTCTTCAAATAGCTGAGTGATGAATAACCGGTACCAAAGTCGTCCATGGCCAGGGTCAGGCCTAGGCTTTTCAGGCGACTGAGTTGCTGGCGGGTGTCGCCAGTGGCTTCCAGCAGCAGGCTTTCGGTGAGTTCCAGTTCGAGCAGGGCCGGGTCCAGTTGTTCTTCCTGCAGGATGGTGGTGATTTCACCGACCAAATCCGGATCGGAGAACTGCTTGGGCGACAAGTTGATGGCCATTTGCAGGGGCCTGTGGCCCACGGCGATCAGTTGTTTGCTCATGCGACAGGCCTGGCGCGTCACCCATTTGCCGATGGGAATAATCAGACCGGTTTCTTCCGCCACGCTGATGAATTTGTCGGGGCGGATCATGCCCTTTTCCGGGTGGTTCCAGCGCAGCAGGGCTTCCATCCCCAATAACTGGCCGGTTTTCAGACACAACTTGGGTTGGTAGAACACTTCCAACTCGTTCTGCATCAGCGCGCGGCGCAGGTTGCTTTCCAGAAACAGCTTGTAGTGCGCTTCGGCATTTAGCGCATCGGTAAACACGTGCAACTGGTTTTTGCCGTTGGCCTTGGCTTTGTGCAACGCCAAGCCGGTGTGCTTCATCAGGGTTTGCGGATCGCGGCCGTGCAGCGGCGCACAGCCTAGGCCGATCGAGCCGGTGACGTTAATTAACTGGTTGTCGACGAACAGGGGTTTTTCCAGGGTGTTGAGTAGCCGTTGGGCAATCATCTGGCTGTCACCCAGGTCGGTTTCCAGCAGCACGGCAAACTCATTACTGGCAAAGCGCGCGAGCACGCTGGTGGCGGGCAAGGTGTTGCGCAAACGACGCGCCAGGCTAACCAGCAGTTTGTCGCCGGTCTGGTGGCCCAGGCTGTCGTTGATGCGTTTGAAGTTATCGATATCCACCAGCAGTAGGCTGATCGATTTATCCGGGCTCTCGGCAAAGTGGCCTTCCAGCGAACGGATAAAGGCGTAGCGGTTGCCGAGGCCGGTGAGGTTGTCACGGAAGGCCAGGCGTTCGATGTGCAACTGCGCCTGCTTGCTGGCGGTAATGTCTTCGTAAATGCCGATGTAGTGAGTCAGCTGACCGTCATCAGCATGCATCTTTGACAGCGACAGATGCCCCCAGTAGGGCTCGAGATTTTTGCGCCGGCTTTTGATCTCGCCCTGCCAGCTGTTTTGCTCGGCCAGGCTGGTGCCGGCATCGAAGAGCATGTCGCTGAGGTTATCCAGTGCCGGGATTTCAGACAGTCGCCGGCCTTGAACTTCCTGCGCGCTGTACAGGGTAATGGCAGTGAAGCTGGGATTTACGTACTCCACCACGCCGTCACGGTTGAGCAGGATAAACGCGCTGGAGCTTTGTTCCACGGCGCGTTGGAACAGGTGCAGTGTGTGGGTGGCCGAGCGGCGTTGCTGGTGGGTCAGCGCTTGGGCGTATTGATCGGCCAGCTCGCCGACAAAGGCGATCTCGTCCGGCTTCCAGGTGCGTGGTGCGCCGTCATGTTCCAGGCACAACACGCCGACCACTTCCCCGGCCACACGAATGCTCGCATCGAGCAGCGCGCCAATGCCCATGGGCTTCAGGTAACTGTCGCTCAGTTCGCAGGTGCGCGGGTCTTGATGGGTGTCGTGAGCATCCAGAACGCGACCGCTGTGCAGGGCTTCGAGGTAGGCCGGAAACGAGCTGGCATCAATATCGGCCTGAGCAACGTGGTGGCCTTCATCCTTGTGGTAAAGCGCCACCGCTTGTAGGCGGCTGCCGTTGAGATTCCAAATGCCGGCACGACTGACGCCGTAAAGCTCACAGGCACTTTTGCTGATCAGCTCGGCCGCTTCGCGCAGCGGCTCGTGGTTGCCATAGTGGTGGCGGGCGAGTGTGATGATCAGCTCGCGTTGCGCTTGCGAGCGGCGTTGCTGGGCCTGCACATCGGCCTGGCTGCGCTGGTACAAATCCAGGCTATTCGGGGTCGTGGTGGGCTCTTGAATCTCACGCAGATACCCGCGCAACAGGCAGCGGCCGCGTTGGGTAAAGGCTTCGCCCAGTTCCAGTAGATGGATTGGGCCGTGCGGGGTGTGCAGGCGATAGTGCACGCTGTAATGCTTGTGCTCGCTCAGTTGCTGCTGAATGCTTTCATGCAGTTGGTAGCGCGCGCTGGGCTCCATCAGGCTGGCATAAGGCGAGTCGAGCAGGGAGCAAAGATCCTGAGCCGACAGACCCAGTGGCTGTTGGCATTCAGGGTCAAGGTAGAGCAGGGTCCAGCTGGCTTCGTTCAAGCGCTCGAAACGCAGCAAGCCGAGGCGCGAGGGCGCCGGCAACTGCGTCACAACCTCGGCCGCTAAACGACTTGCGGCATCGGGATGGCTTTTCATTCGGTGGCTGGCTTCCAGTATGCTGATTGAAGGGGCTACCGACCCACTTCATCTATCGCGACAGGTAAGGGTGCATCATGCAATTGCGACTGACAAGAAAACTAACATGCGCCTTGCTGCTCTCTGCGGCAATGGTTTCTGCGCCAGCGCTGGGTGAGTCATCTGATGCCGTGCTGAACAGCGCCGAGCAGGGCAATTACCTGCTTGAGCTCAAGCGCCTTTACCTGACGCAAGATGACCGCCAAGCGCTGCTCGCCCATTGCAATGATCTGCTCAGTACCTATGCCCTGCGTGCGGCTTATCAGGTTGGTCAGGCGCAGCGCCAGGATCTGCTTTATCAGGTGCGCCAGGGCGAGTCCGGCGAGTTGCTGCTGCGCGAAGAGACCCGCGCGCAACAGGGCCACCATGTGGCGGTGCGTAACCAGCGTGTGCCGTTGTTTGGCGTGGATCCCTTTGTGCGCTACGAATGCCCCACGGGCGGCATCAGCTGCGTGCTGCAAAACCCGGCGGATGGCAGCCCGTTGTTGACCATTGTGCGCGACCACAAAGGCGCTGCTGAACTGGCCAAAGCCCTGAGCTTTTTGATCCGTAATCTGCAGAAAGGCTGACGACTCGCCAAACCGTAGGTTGGTGTTGAGCGCAGCGAAGCCCAACGATTTGTTGGGCATCATCTGGCGAGTACTCAAAAAAAACCCCGCCGAAATGGGCGGGGTGAGGGTATGAGCGTGGCAGCTCAAACGATAAAGGGTGTTACAGCAGCAAGGTGCGGATGTCTGCCAGCACATCGCTCAGGCGCTTGGTAAAGCGTGCAGCGGCGGCGCCGTTGATTACCCGGTGGTCGTAGGACAGTGACAGCGGCAGCATCAGCTTGGGCTGGAAGGCTTTGCCATCCCAGACCGGCTGGATAGTCGCCTTGCTCACGCCGAGGATCGCCACTTCCGGCGCGTTAACGATCGGCGTAAAGCCGGTGCCGCCAATGTGGCCGAGGCTGGAAATGGTGAAGCATGCGCCCTGCATGTCATCCGCCGCCAACTTCTTGGTGCGTGCTTTCTCTGCCAGGGCCGCCGCTTCAGCCGCCAGTTGCAGCAGGCTCTTCTGATCAACGTTTTTGATCACCGGCACCAGCAGGCCATCCGGGGTGTCCACGGCAAAGCCGATGTGCACGTATTTCTTGCGGATGATGGCTTTGCCGCTCGGCGCGAGCGAGCTATTGAAGTCCGGCAGTTCCTTGAGCAGGAAGGCGCAGGCCTTGAGCAGCAACGGCAGCACGGTGAGTTTGACCCCGGCCTTTTCTGCTACGGCTTTTTGCGCGACGCGGAAGGCTTCCAGCTCGGTGATATCTGCCGAGTCGAACTGCGTTACGTGCGGCACGTTGAGCCAGCTGCGGTGTAGGTTGTTGGCCCCGACCTGCATCAGGCGGGTCATCGCCACTTCTTCCACTTCACCAAACTTGCTGAAGTCCACTTCCGGAATTGGTGGAATACCCGCGCCACCGCTTGCTGCAGCGGCCGGGGCTTGCTTGGCTTTGTGCATCATCGCTTTGACGTAGGCCTGCACGTCCTCTTTGAGGATGCGGCCTTTTGGGCCAGTGCCTGGCACGGCGCTCAGCTCGACGCCAAACTCACGCGCCACTAAACGCACGGCAGGGCCCGCGTGCACTTTGCTGCCCGGACGCACGGCGGTTTCGGTCACTTTGGCGGCGGCGGCTGCCAGCGAGGCAATCGCGTTGACCTCAGCGGCAACGGCCGGGTGTGCGCCTTCCGGCACCTTGTGTACAGCGCTGGAGGCGGCAGCGGCTGGGGCGGCTGGTGCTGTCTCACTGCCGGCTACTTTCAGCGTGAGGATGAAATCACCGGTACCGACTTCGTCTTCCAGTTTAATGGCGATGCTTTCCACTACACCGGCAACCGGCGAGGGGATTTCCATACTGGCTTTGTCTGACTCCAGGGTGATCAGCGACTGATCGGCTTGCACCGTGTCGCCCACCTTGACCAGCACTTCAATGATCTTGGCCTTGCCCGACGAGCCGATATCCGGCACGTGTACCTTCTGCACGCTGCTGGCCTGCGCGGCTGGCGCAGGTACGGCGGCCGGTGCCGGAGCGGCGGCGGTTTGCGCGGCGGCAAGCGGAGCAGGTGCCGGTGCGGCAGGCGCTGCGTCGGCCGCGCCTTCGACTTCCAGTTCCAGCAGTTCGTCGCCTTCTTTCAGGCGGTCGCCCAGCTTCACTTTCAGGCTCTTGATCACCCCGGCTTTGGGGGCCGGCACTTCCATGCTGGCCTTGTCCGACTCCAGGGTCAGCAGGCTCTGATCGGCTTCGATGCGGTCGCCCACTTTGACGAACAGCTCAATCACTTCACCCTCACCGCTGCCGATGTCGGGTACGCGAATCAATTCACTCATCGTTTCGCTCCTTAGCAGTCCAGTGGGTTGAGTTTGTCGGGGTTGATGCCGAACCGGACGATGGCTTCAGCCACCACTTTAGGTTCTATATCACCGCGATCGGCCAGGGCTTCGAGGGCGGCGAGCACCACCCAGTGACGGTCCACTTCGAAGAAGTTGCGCAGCTTTTTGCGGCTGTCGCTGCGACCGAAACCGTCGGTGCCGAGCACCTTGAATTCCTTGCTTGGCACCCACTGGCGAATCTGCTCGGCGAACAGCTTCATGTAGTCGGTGGACGCAACGACAGGACCTTTACGGCCGCTCAGGCACGCTTCCACGTAGGTTTGCTTGGGCTTCTGGCCCGGGTGCAGGCGGTTGCTGCGTTCCACGGCCAAACCATCACGGCGCAGTTCGTTGAAGCTGGTCACGCTCCACACGTCAGCCGCGACGTTGAACTCGTCACGCAGGATTTTTGCCGCCTCGCGCACTTCACGCAGGATGGTGCCGCTGCCCAGCAGTTGCACGTGATGGGCGGCTTCCTTCTTGTCTTCTTCGAGCAGGTACATACCTTTGATAATGCCCTGTTCGATGCCCGCCGGCATGGCCGGCTGCTGGTACGACTCGTTCATCACGGTGATGTAGTAGAAGACGTCCTGTTGCTCTTCGGTCATCTTCTTCATGCCGTCCTGAATGATCACCGCCAGCTCGTAGCCGTAGGTGGGGTCATAAGTGCGGCAGTTGGGGATGGTCGCGGCCATGATGTGGCTGTGGCCGTCTTCGTGCTGCAAGCCTTCACCGTTGAGCGTGGTACGACCTGCGGTGCCGCCGATCAGGAAACCACGGGTGCGGCTGTCGCCTGCGGCCCAGGCCAGGTCACCAATGCGCTGGAAGCCGAACATCGAATAGAAGATGTAGAACGGCAGCATCGGCTGGTTATGGCAGGAATACGAGGTGCCGGCGGCGATGAAGGAGCTCATGGCCCCGGCTTCGTTGATGCCTTCCTCAAGGATCTGACCTTTCTTGTCCTCGCGGTAGAACATCACCTGGTCTTTATCCACCGGCTCATACAACTGGCCGACCGATGAGTAGATGCCGAGCTGACGGAACATGCCTTCCATGCCGAAGGTGCGCGCTTCGTCCGGGATGATTGGGACGATGCGTGAGCCGATGTCTTTGTCTTTCACCAACTGCGCGAGGATGCGCACGAAGGCCATGGTGGTGGA
>LNFM01013622.1_pt1 | contig 11904 bp, 12 predicted proteins | sample 596031 | NCBI WGS metagenome assembly LNFM01 (sample SAMN04254537, study PRJNA301005) | activated carbon metagenome | isolation source: dual media filters at the Ann Arbor, Michigan drinking water treatment plant | place: USA: Ann Arbor | reverse complement strand
GTCTGCTGCTGGGCGTGATCGAAGCCCTGGGCATGCACTTCACCAACCCCTCGCTCAAGGCCCTGTTGAGCTACGTGGTCTTCATCAGCGTGCTGTTGCTGCGGCCTGAAGGTCTGTTCTCGCGGAAATCACGCAAAGCATGAACTCCAGACAATTCCTCATCCGCGACCTGCTGGTCCTCTTCGGCCTCACCGGCTGGGCGCTGGCGCTGCCCAGCTTCGCCAGCGAGTTCGCCGTCTCCATGGCGCTCACCTGCCTGATGTACGTCGCGCTCTCGTCGAGCTGGGCGCTGTTCTGCGGCACCACGCGCTACCTGTCGCTAGCCACCTCGGCCTTCTTCGGCATCGGCGCCTACACCAGTGCCATCTTGCTGGAGCACGTGTCGTGGGCGCAGGCCATCGGTCTGGGCGCGCTGATTGCCGCCGGTGTGGCCGTGGTCATGGGCGCCGCCGTGCTGCACCTGCGCGGCACCTACTTCGCGGTGCTCACCTTCGGCATGACCGAGCTCATCCGACACGCCATCAGCTATTTCGAGAAGAGCGTCACCGGCACCGTGGGCCGCGTGCTCATGGTGGTGCCCGAGCGCGACACCATCTACCTCACGGTGCTCGCGCTCGCCGTGATCACGGTGGCGCTGTCCATCACCATCCGGCGCACGCGCTTTGGCCTCGCCATGCTGGGCATCGGGGCCGATGAGCAGCGCGCGCAGACGCTGGGCGTGAACACACGCTGGATCAAGATCGCCGGCTTCGCGCTCACCGCTGCGGTGGCCGGTGCGGTGGGCGCGGCCATGTCGGTGCGCTGGACCTACATCGACCCACACACCGTGTTCAACCCCTTCATCGGTTTCCAGACCGTGCTGATCGCACTCATCGGCGGCGCGGCCACGCTGTGGGGCCCGCTGATCGCGGCCATCGTGTTCAGCGTGCTGGCCGAAACCCTGCGCCTGCAGGTGCCGCATATCTACATGATGTCGCTCGGTTTGCTGCTCATCCTCTCGGTGCTGTATCTGCCGGGTGGTCTGGCCTCGCTGCGCGCGGAGACCTTCCGCGGCTGGCGCGATGGCGCCAAGGCCTGGTGGATTGAAACGCGTGACGATTTGAGCGGCGAAACGAAGCGCCGCAAAGCACTCGAGAAAAGCCTGAGGGAGCGCCGCGATGTCTTCTGATCGCCAGCCCCTGCTCGACGCCCGCGACATCACCGTGCGCTTCGGCGGCCTCACCGCGGTGGACGCGGTCAGCGCGCGTTTCATGCCCGGTGAGTTGGTCGGCATCATCGGCCCCAACGGCGCGGGCAAGACCACCTTCTTCAACGCCATCTCGGGCGTGACCCAGGCCACCAGCGGCAAACTGCTGATGCAGGGGCGCGAGCTCAGTGGCCAGGGTCCTCACCGCTTTGCGGCCCATGGTCTCGCGCGGACCTTCCAGACGCCGCGCACCTTCCCCGACATGCTGGTGCGCGACAACATCGCCTTCGGCCTCAAGTTCGCCGGGCGGCGGCCGCGCAAATACATCTTCTGGGGCGACGAGACGACCGTGCCCTGGGTGCTGCGCACACCCGAGAGCATCCTGGGCTTGATCGGCCTGAGCGCACAAGCGCAGCAGCGTCTGCTCGAAATCGGCATGGCGCTGGCCACGCGCCCGCGCATGCTGCTGCTCGACGAAGTGGCCGCCGGCCTGACCGAAAACGAGATCGAGGAGATGGCGCAACTGATTCGCCGCCTGCGCGACGAGCTCGACCTGACGGTGGTCTGGATCGAGCACGCCGTGACCACGCTGCTGCGCCATGTGGAGCGCGTGATCGTGCTGCACCAGGGCAAGAAGATCGCCGACGGCACACCGGCCGAGGTGGTGCGCAACGCCGAGGTGATCGAGGCCTACCTGGGCGACGAGATGAACGAGCCCGGCACCGATTACGTTGCAGAGGAGGCCAACGCATGATGTGGTACCGGCCCACCCCCTTTGAACTCGGCGGCGGCGGGCGCGCGCGCCTCAAGGTCGACGGTCTCTCCGCCGGTTACGGCGCCTTCCTGGTGCTGCGCGAACTCAAGCTCGACATCCAGCCAGGCCTGACGGTGGTGCTCGGCCCCAACGGCGCCGGCAAGACCACGCTGCTCAAGGCGCTCAACGGCCTGATTCCGCGCGGCGGTTCGGTGCTGCTCGACGGCACCGAGATGCCCGAAAAGACGCACGAGATCGTGCAGGCCGGCGTGGCGCTCGTGCCCGAAGGCCGCCAGCTGTTCCCGCAACTCACTGTGGCGGAAAACCTCGAACTCGGCGGCTGGCTGGTGCCCAAGGCGCAACGCGCCGAGCGCCTCACACAAGCCTTTGTGGACTTTCCCAAACTCAAGGAACGCGCCACCCAGCTGGCCGGCACCATGAGCGGCGGCGAGCAGCAGATGGTGGCGGTGGCGCGCGCCATGATGTGCGCGCCGCGCCTGCTCATGCTCGACGAACCCTCGCTGGGCCTGGCGCCCAAAATGGTCGACGAGCTGCTCACCATCGTGCGCCGCATTGCCGACAGCGGCACCACCGTGCTCATGGTCGAGCAGAACGTCAAAAAGGCGCTGGCCGTCGCCGACCGGGGCTACGTGATGGAGCGCGGCACGCTGGTGGCCAGCGGCCCGGCCAAGCTGCTCGCGCGCTCCACCGTGATCCGCGAGGCCTACCTCGGCGCCGACAAAGACCCCGCCACCGGCACCACCAGCGCCGCCGATGCGGTGCAACGGCGCAAGGCCGTGGCCACACCCTGAACACCGTTCCATCTGAACCCAAGGAGAACCCCATGTCCGACATGTCCATGCTCATCAACGGCCTCAAGGTCACCGCCGAAAAAGGCGCCACCTTCGAGCGCCGCAATCCGCTCGACGGCAGCGTGGCCACGCGCGCGCCAGCGGCTTCTCCAGCCGATGCTGTGATGGCGGTGGAAGCCGCCGCAGAAGCCTTCAAGACCTGGAGCGAATCCGGCCCCAGCCTGCGCCGCACCCTGCTGCTCAAAGCCGCCGACGCGCTGGAAGCCAAGACGCCCGCGTTCATTGAAGCCGTGTCCGCAGAAACCGGCGCCACCGGTATGTGGGGAGGCTTCAACGTGTTCCTGGCCGCTGGCATGATCCGCGAAGCCGCTGCGCTCACCACGCAAGTGTCGGGCGAGGTGATCCCGTCGGACGTGCCCGGTTCGCTCGCCATGGGCATCCGCCAGCCTGCCGGTGTGGTGCTCGGCATTGCACCTTGGAACGCGCCCATCATCCTGGCCGTGCGCGCCATCTGCGTGCCGCTGGCGTGTGGCAACACCGTCATCTTGAAGGGCAGCGAGAACTGCCCGCGCACCCACCAGCTCATCATCGAAGCGTTTCAGGACGCGGGTTTTCCGCCCGGCGTGGTGAACTACATCACCAACGCACCGGCCGACGCGGGCGCCGTGGTCGAAGCCATGGTGGCGCACCCGGCGGTGCGCCGCGTGAACTTCACCGGCTCCACCAAGGTCGGCAAGATCATTGCCGCCACCTGCGCGAAGTACCTCAAGCCGGTGATGCTGGAGCTGGGCGGCAAGGCGCCCCTGTTGGTGCTGGACGACGCCAACCTGGACGACGCGGTCAACGGCGCGGCCTTCGGGGCGTTTGCTAACAGCGGCCAGATCTGCATGAGCACCGAGCGCATCATCGTGGACAACAAGGTTGCGGATGCGTTCGTGAAGAAGTTCAGCGACAAGGCCAGGAACCTCCCGGTGGGCGATCCGCGCAAACCCGAGCCGGTGGTGCTGGGTTCGGTGATCGGCATGGGCACGGTGAACCACTGCAACGCACTCATCGACGACGCGCTGGCCAAGGGCGCCAAACTCGCCTGCGGCGGCAAGTCGGACACCACGCTCATGCCCGCCACCGTGCTCGACCACGTGACCCCGGCCATGCGCATCTACCACGAGGAAACTTTCGGCCCGGTGAAGTGTGTGGTGCGCGTGAACGGCGTGGAAGAAGCCATTGCCTGCGCCAACGACACCGAATATGGCCTGAGCGCTGCCGTGTTTGGCGGCGACATCGCCCGCGCCTTCAATGTGGCCCGCAAGATCGACAGTGGCATCTGCCACGTGAACGGCCCCACGGTGCACGACGAAGCACAAATGCCGTTCGGCGGCGTGAAGGGCAGCGGCATCGGACGCTTCGGTGGCAAGGCCGGCATTGCCGAGTTCACCGAGCTGCGCTGGATCACGGTGCAGACCACACCGCGCCACTACCCCTTCTGAAGGGCACTCCCTGGCGGGTGTGCGGCCAGGGCCACGATGTCAGCCGAACGACGGCAGCTCGGGCTTGTGCACCGGCTTGCCGGCCGCCACCCAGGCGTCGAAGCCACCGGCGATGGACTTCACGTTCAGGTAGCCCATGTCCTGCATGGCGGCAGCGGCCAGCGCGGCGCGGCCGCTGGTCTTGCAGTACAGCACCACCTGGATATCGCGCGCGGCCAGGGCCGGGTTGCCGCTGAGCTTGAACTCCAGCATGCCCCGCGAGGCATGGATGGCGCCCGGCAGGTGGCCGGCAGCAAACTCGTCGGCCTCGCGCACATCGATCAGCACGTCGGCCGCGCGGATGGCGGCCTCGGCCTCGGTGATGGGCACTTCGGAAATGCGGGATTTGGCGGCGACGACGAGGTCCATGGCGGATTTCATGGGCAGGCTCCTGTGGGTTGGGGGGCGGTGGTGGCCTTCATTGTGCCGTGCGGCCTGCATCGGGCAGCGCGCTCAGGCGACCACCGGCTCGCGCACCGCAGCGGCGGCGATGTCGAGCGAGCGCAGTCGCAACGCGGGGTCGAACACGTCGCTCACCAGCAAAAACTCGTCCGCCTGTGTCGCGTTGGCCAGTTGCTGAAGACCGTCGCGCACGGTGTCCGGCCCGCCCACCACCGCGCAGGCCAGGAAGTCGGCAATACCGGCGCGGGCCTGCGGGTCCAGCCGCTCCAGGAAACCGTGCACCGGAGCGGGCAGCTGGCCGCGTTGACCGGTCAGGATGCCCAGCACGCGCTGGTAGGTGCTGCTGGCCAGGAACTCGGCTTCTTCGTCGGAGGGTGCAGCGATCAGCGGCACGCCGACGATGGCGTAGGGTTTGTCGAGCACCGCAGACGGTTTGAAGTTATGGCGGTACATGTCCAGCGCCTGCAGCAAATAGCGCGGCGCGAAGTGGGAGGCAAAGGCATAGGGCAGCCCGCGCTCGGCCGCGAGCTGGGCCGAGAACAGGCTCGATCCCAGCAGCCAGATCGGCACGTGCGTGCCGGCACCGGGCATGGCGATCAGACGCTGGCCAGGCTTCGGGTCGCCCAGCAGGCGCTGCAACTCGGCCACGTCGCGCGGGAAATCCTCTTCGGTTTCACGGCGATCGCGGCGCAGGGCGCGCATGGTCAGCGGGTCGGTGCCGGGCGCGCGGCCCAGGCCCAGGTCGATGCGCCCCGGGTACAGCTCGGCCAGCGTGCCGAAGGCTTCGGCCACCACCAGCGGCGCGTGGTTGGGCAGCATCACGCCACCCGAACCGACGCGGATCCGTTGCGTGGCACCCGCGATGTGGCCCACCAGCACGGCGGTGGCCGAACTCGCGATGCCGCTCATGTTGTGGTGCTCGGCCAGCCAGTAGCGCGTGAAGCCCAGGGCTTCGGCGTGTTGCGCGGTGCGCCTGGCGATGGCCAGCGCGTCGGCCACGGTGCCGCCTTCGCGCACAGCGACCAGATCGAGCAGGGACAGGCGAATGTGGTGCAGGGCTTTCATCGCCCGATTGTCGGCCTTTGTGAGCCGGGGCGCAGGCGCGGTGAGCAATGCCCGGCGGCGCCCGCGATGTGTACGCCAGGTGACGGTGGCCCGGCCGTTTTGCGCGTAGGCTGCCGAGTTTCCTTCTTCATCTGGCACCCCATGACCACCCTGTTCGACCCCCTTCAAGCTGGCGATCTGCACCTGGCCAACCGCATCGTCATGGCACCGCTCACGCGCAACCGCGCGCCCGACGCCATTCCCACGCCGCTGATGGCGACCTACTACACGCAGCGCGCCAGCGCCGGGCTGCTGATCACCGAGGCCACCGCCATCTGCCACGAGGGCCAGGGCTATGCCGACGTGCCCGGCCTGTACGGCACCGAACAGCTCGACGGCTGGAAACAGGTGACCCAGGCGGTGCACGACGCGGGCGGAAAGATCGTCACCCAGCTCTGGCACGTGGGCCGGGTGTCGCACGTCGAGCTGCAGCCACACTTTCAGAAGCCGGTCGCGCCTTCGGCGATCCGAGCGAACACCAAGACCGTGCTGATCAAGGACGGCGTGCCGACCTTTGTCGACACCTCCGAGCCGCGCGCGCTGGAGGCGGAAGAAATTCCCGGCATCGTGCAGGCCTACCGCCACGCGGCGCAGAACGCCATCAGTGCCGGTTTCGACGGTGTCGAGATACACGCCGCCAACGGTTACCTGATCGACCAGTTTCTGAAGACCGGCAGCAACCACCGCACCGACGATCATGGCGGCAGCATCGCCAACCGCGCGCGCCTGCTGCTTGAAGTGGTGGCAGCCGTCACCGAAGCCGTCGGCGGTGGCCGCACCGGCATCCGCCTGTCGCCCGTGACGCCGGCCAACGACGCGATGGACGCCGACCCGCAGCCGCTGTTCGACCACGTGGCGCGCAAACTCGCGCCCTACCACCTGGCCTATGTGCATGTGATCGAAGGTGCCACCGGCGGCCCGCGCGAGCTGCCCGAGCGGCCGTTCGATTACGCCGCCTTCAAGGCCGCCTACCGTGAGGCGGGCGGCACCGGCGTCTGGATGGTGAACAACGGCTACGACGGGCCTATGGCCCAGCAGGCGCTGGCCGACGGTGCGGACCTGGTGGCCTTTGGCCGGACCTACATAGCCAACCCCGACCTGGTGGAGCGACTCAAGGCCGGCGGACCGTTCAACAAGCCCGACAAAACCACCTTCTACGGCGGCGGCGCCAAGGGCTATACCGACTACCCCACGCTGGCCTGAAGCCACGCTGCACGGCCCCCGGCCCAGGGTCGCTGGCCCGCTGGGGGCCAGGATAAGACTGCCTTAAGTCTCGGTCACGACCATCGCTCCCATACCCCCTCCAGCACGGACGGGGGACGATGTTGGAGCTTTTGCCGTGATCCCATCTTTCTTGCGCCAACCAGCGCCCGCTTGCCCTACGGCGTTCCCGGCCGAGCGGGGTTTGCAGGTGCACGGTGTGGACGACCCCGCGCGCAGGGAGGTGCAGGCCTTCATCGCCCGCATCTACGCGCAGCGCTTTGGCGCCCATGTGCAGCGGTTCGCGCCCTGCCTGGTGAGCCTGCGCGATCCGCTGTCGGGGGACATCGTGGCCGCTGCCGGTTACCGCTTTGCCGACACCGGACCGCTGTTCCTGGAACGCTACCTGAACGCCCCGATTGAGGACCTGCTGAGCGCGCAGCACGGCGCGCCGGTGGCGCGGCGGGGCGTGGTGGAAGTGGGCCACCTGGCGGCTGGCCGTGCCGGCGAAGGCCGTCGCCTGATCATGCTGCTGGGTCAGCACCTGGCGCAGCCCGACCAGCAGGACGCTGAATGGGTGGTGAGCACCCTGACCCAGGAACTGCGCCACCTGTTCGTGCGGCTGGGCGTGACGCCGCTGGCACTGGGCCAGGCCGACCCGGCCGCCGTGGGCGAGGATCTGGTGGCCTGGGGCAGCTATTACGACCACCGGCCGGTGGTGCTGGCGGGCCGCCTGCAGGCCGCGCTGCGGCTGATGGGCCGCCGCGCCGCGCAGGCGAACACCGGGGCAGACCACGCATGAACGGCCCCTTGCCCGCGCACAGCGCCGCCCTCACACAGGGCGGCTTTCAGCTGAGCCATGCGCAATGGAACGACCAAGTCAGCCAGCTGGCTGAGCACCTGCAAACCCAGGGCCTGCGCACCGTGGCCACGCTGCTGGACAACGGCGCCGCCTGGGTGCTGCTGGACCGCGCGCTGGCCCAGGCCGGTCTGGTGCACGTGCCGTTGCCGGTGTTCTTCACGCCCGAACAAATGGGCCACGCGTTGCACGCTTGCGGCGCCGACGCGCTGGTCACCACGCCGGCCCTGGCCGCTCACTGGCCCACCGCGCCCTCGCTGCCCCTGCAGGCCGGACCCGACGCGTTGGTGCTGCTGCGCCTGCCCGGCCGCGCGGTGCCGATGCCGCCGGACACGCGGAAGATCACCTTCACATCGGGCACCACCGGCAACCCCAAAGGCGTGTGCCTGAGCGGCACCGCCATGGACCGCGTGGCGCAGGGCCTGGTGCAGGCGCTGGCGCCGCTGGACATCCGCCGGCACCTGTGCGCGCTGCCGCTGGCGGTGCTGCTGGAGAACATCGCTGGCGTCATGGCGCCGCTGGCACGCGGTGCCGAATGCGTGGTGCTGCCGCTGGCCAGCCTGGGCCTGCAAGGTTCATCGCGCTTTGATCCCGCCACCTTTCACGCCGCCGTGGTGCAGCACGCGCCCAACAGCCTGATCTTGTTGCCGCAAATGCTGCGCGCCTGGGCAGGCTGGTTGGCGGCCACCGGCCAGCGCGCACCGGCCAGCCTGCGCATGGTCGCCGTGGGCGGCGCGGCGGTGGGCGAACGGCTCATCACCGCCGCGCGGGCGGTGGGCATTCCGGCCTACGAGGGCTACGGCCTGTCCGAAGGCGCTTCGGTGCAGACGCTGAACCTGCCCGGCACCGACCGGCCTGGCAGCGCTGGCCGCGCCCTGCCACACACCCGCCTGCGCGTGGATGCACACGGTCAGATTCACGTGGCCGGCAGCCTCATGAGCGGCTACCTGGGCGACGCCACACCAGCGCCTGCCGAGTGGGCCACCGGCGACGTGGGCGAGCTGGACGCCGATGGCTTCCTGCACGTGCGCGGTCGCTTGCGCCATGTGCTCATCACCGCGTACGGCCGCAACGTGTCGCCCGAGTGGGTGGAGACTGCGCTGCGCAGCGACCCGGCCGTGGCCCAGGCAGTGGTGTTTGGCGAGGCCCAGCCCGCACTCAGTGCCGTGCTCTGGCCGCTGCGGCCCGACGCCAGCGACGCTCAATTGCAGGCCGCCGTGCAGGCCACCAACGCCGGCCTGCCCGACTACGCCCGCATCGGCCACTGGGTGCGCGCCCGGGCCGACTTCAGCCCCGCCACCGGCCTGGCCACCGCCAACGGGCGGCCGCAGCGCCCAGCCATTTCTGACTTGCACGGCGCCGAGCTGAACGCGGAACCGAACCACGCCCCGACGGCCGCGCCGAGCGACAGCCCGGCCCTGGCCCCCACCTGATTCTCCGGAGAACCCCATGAGCTTTCACACCCAGTTGCTGCAACAGACCGACACCGCGCGAGGCGGGCTGCTCAGCGTGCCCATCATCCAGGGCGCGCTGCAAGGACAGGTGTCTTTGCCCAGCTACATCGCCTTCCTCACCGAGGCCTACCACCACGTCAAGCACACAGTGCCGCTGCTCAAGGCCTGCAAGGCCGCGCTGCCGGCGCACCACGTGTGGCTGTACGACGCGATGGACGAATACGTGGAGGAAGAACAGGGCCATGACGAGTGGATCCTGGACGACCTGCGCGCCTGCGGTGTGGACCCCGAGGCCGTGCGCCACGGCCAGCCCAGCCATGCCACCGAGGTGATGGTGGCCTACGCCTACGACACCATCGCGCGCGGCAACCCGCTGGGCTTTTTCGGCATGGTGCACGTGCTCGAAGGCACCAGCGTGGCGCTGGCGCTGATGGCGGCCGACCGCATCCAGAGCGGCCTGGGCCTGCCCGATGCCGCCTTCAGCTACCTGCGCTCGCACGGCACGCTGGACCAGGAACACACCGCCCACTTTGCGCTGCTGATGGAGCGCATCGAAGACCCGCAAGACCAGGCCGCCATCGTGCACGCGGCGCGCGCTTTCTTCCGCTTGTACGCCGACGTGTTCCGGGGTCTGCCGCTGCCACAGGTGGCCACCACCTCTCAGGGAGTGCCCGCATGAAGCCCACCGAAGCCCGGGTGCTGCTGACCGGCGCCAGCGGCGGCATTGGCCAGGCCACCGCCCGCGCGTTGCTGGCCGCCGGTGCGGCGGTGCTGCTGGTGGGCCGCTCGGCCGAGCGGCTGGAACAACAGGCCCAACAACTGGTGCAGGCGGGTGCGGACACCAGCCGCGTGCGCTGGGCGCAGGCCGACATCAACCGGGCTGGCGACCGCGCCCTGCTGGTGCGCGAAGCCCAGCGGCTGGACTGCAACGTGGTGATCCACAACGCAGGCCTGCCAGCCTTTGGCCGCCTGGGCGCGCTGGACGCGGGCGAGATCGACAACGTCCTGCAGACCAACCTGCTCGCGCCCATGCTGCTGACGCAGGCGCTGCTGCCCCGGCTGCAAGGTCTCCCCGCAGCGCAACTGGTGTTCGTGGGTTCGGTGCTCGGCAGCATCGGCCTGCCAGGTTTCAGCGTCTACAGCGCCAGCAAATTCGGCCTGCACGGTTTTGCGCAGGCGCTGCGCCGAGAACTCACGGGCACGAAGGTGCAGGTGCAGTACATCGGCCCGCGCAGCACCGACACCGGCTTCAACGACCCGGCCGTGCGCCACTACAACCAGGCCACCGGCACCGCGCAGGACACGCCCGACGTGGTGGCCAGCGAGATCTTGCGGCTGCTGCAGGACGGCACGGCCGAACGCTTTCTCGGCTTTCCCGAAAAGCTGGCTGTGCGCCTGAACGGCCTGGTGCCGCAGTGGCTGGACGGCAGCTTCCGCCGCCACCGCGACAGCCTGCCCCCACCCACCACCGCATTCGCCCACCCCCTTTGAAAGGAATTTCTCCATGAACACTTGGCTTCTCCAACGCCGCCGCTGGATCGGCGCCACCGCCGCCCTGCTGGCCAGCGCCAGCCTGGGCCTGACCATCACCCTGCCTGCCCACGCCGCCGGCGTGGACGACGCGGTGCAGGAACTGCAACAAGGCTGGGAAACCATCCGCTACCAGGCGCCCGCCGCCGAGCGCGAAAAGCGATTTGAAGCCCTGGCCGCGCGCGCCAGCGCCCTGAGCAAGGCCCACGCCGGCCAGGCCGAAACGCTGATCTGGGAAGGCATCATCGTCAGCTCGTGGGCGGGCGAAAAAGGCGGCCTGGGCGCGCTGCCGCTGGTCAAGCAAGCCAAGTCGCTGTACGAGCAGGCGATCCAGATCGACGGCAAGGCCCTGGACGGTTCGGCCTACAACAGCCTGGGCGTGCTGTACTACAAAGTGCCGGGCTGGCCGATCGGTTTCGGAGACAAGAAGAAGGCCGCCGAGCTGCTGCAAAAAGCGCTGACGATCAACCCGCAGGGCATCGACCCCAACTTCTTTTACGCCGAATACCTGCTGGACAACGGCAAGGCACCAGAGGCCACCGCCCACCTGCAGAAAGCACTGGCAGCACCCGACCGACCCGGCCGCGCGCTGGCCGATCAGGGCCGCCGCGAAGAGGTGCGCGCGCTGCTGCAAAAGGCCAAAGCGTCCTGAAGCTCTCTCGCTGCCCAACCAAAAAGGGCGGCCCGCGGGCCGCCCTTTTGCTGGGTGTGTCTGTCTGACGCTGGATCAGCCGGCGCGCCGGGCCAGGATTTCAAACGCCGGCAGCGTCTTGCCTTCCAGCACTTCCAGAAAAGCGCCCCCGCCGGTGGAGATGTAACCCACGTCCTTTTCGATGCCGTACTTGGCAATCGCCGCCAGCGTGTCGCCACCGCCCGCGATGCTGAAGGCGCTGCTCTCGGCAATCGCGTGGGCAATGACCTTGGTGCCGTTCTCGAACGCCGCGAACTCGAACACGCCCACCGGGCCGTTCCAGACGATCGTCCCGGCTTTCATCAGTTGCTCGGCCAGCTTCGCGGCGGTCTTGGGGCCGATGTCCAGGATCAGGTCGTCGTCGGCCACCTCGGTGGCGGCCTTGA
>LNFM01011612.1_pt1 | contig 11904 bp, 9 predicted proteins | sample 596031 | NCBI WGS metagenome assembly LNFM01 (sample SAMN04254537, study PRJNA301005) | activated carbon metagenome | isolation source: dual media filters at the Ann Arbor, Michigan drinking water treatment plant | place: USA: Ann Arbor | reverse complement strand
CTCATCAAGAATGACCGCACCGAGACGGTGAAGAACAACCGCACCGAGACGGTGGATGGCAAGCACACCGAGACCACGAAGCTGGACCGCACCGCCACCATCACCGAGGGCCATGAGAGCCTGACGGTGAAGATGGGCAACATGTCCACCCTGGTAAAGATGGGAAACATCAGCACCAAGGCGTCGCTCGGCAAGATCGAGATCGAGGCGATGCAATCCATCACGCTCAAGGTGGGCGCCAGCAAGATCCACATGACGCCCACCAGCATCGACATCGAATCCGTCATGATCACCGTGAAGGGCTCGGCGATGCTGACCACCCAGGCGCCGATGGCCACGCACAAGGCGGATGGGATCATGACCATCAAGGGCGGCCTGGTGCTGATCAACTGAGATGAGCACCCCCCCCACCCCACCGAACAAGCTGGCCCGCCCGGTCGGCCCCATCCTGGCCTTCCTGGAGCTGGACCCGCCCACCGCCGCGCGCCTGGGCGAATTGCCCGATGCCGCGGCCGGGCTTGAGCTGCTGCTCGCCGCCGACCGCATGCCCGATGCGCTGCGGCTGATCGCCCATGCCCTGCCCAAGCGCGAGGCGGTGTGGTGGGCCTGCATGTGCGCCCGCGCCGTGCCCGCGCTGGAACCCAATCCTGTGGATGCCGAGGCGCTGGTCGCCGCCGAGCTCTGGGTGCGCCGCCCTGACGAGGCCTCGCGCCGCGGCACCATGGATGTGGCGCAGAAGGGCGGCTTCCGCAGCGCCGAATCCTGGGCCGCGGTCGGCGCCTTCTGGTCGGGCGGCAGCATGTCGCCCGAGGGCCAGCCCGAGGTCCTGCCGGCCGAGCACCTGACGGGCGTGGCCGTGGTCGGCGCCATCATGATGGCGGCGATGCGCCACAAGCCCGAGCGCGCACCGCTGCGCTTCGCCCGCTTCCTGGCCTCGGCGCGCGACATCGCGGCCGGCGGCGCGGGCCGCATCCCGCCTGAGGAGGGTTGAGCATGCCGCCTGCCGCACGCATCACCGACATGCAGATGTGCCCGATGGCCACGCCCGTGCCGCCCAGCCCCATTCCCATCCCGCATGTCGGCGGGCCGATCATCACCGGCCTGCCCACCGTCATCACCGGCAGCATGCCGCAGTCCCGCGTGACCGATCAGTGCATGTGCGCGGTGCCGGTGCCGCCCAACATGATCGTGAAGGGCAGCATGACCGTGTTGGTGGGCAGCCTGCCCGCCGCGCGCATCGGCGACACCACCATGCATGGGGGGGCGATCTCGACCGGCTTTCCCACCGTCATCATCGGCGGCTGAGCGGCCGCGTCGCGCCGCTTGACGCAAGCTGGGCGCGAGCCGCCTACTGTTTCATCGCAAGGCGCAGGCCTTGGGCAAGAAAGGGTGAAAGAAGCGTCCCATGCCATTGGTGCTGAGCGTCCTGCGCTGTCCGGATCAATCCGTGCCCGAGCAGCGGCGCGTGGCGGGGGGCGAATATGCGCTGGGGCGCGGCAGCGAATGCGACTGGGTGCTGCGGGACCCGGACCGCGTGCTCTCCAAGCGGCATTGCACCGTCGAATTCTTCTCGGGCGCCTGGCAGGTGCGTGACATCTCGACCAACGGCACCTTCGTGAATGGCGCGAGCGAGCCCCTGGGGCGGGACCAGGTGCGGGTGCTGCGCGATGGCGACCGGCTGCGCCTGGGCGCCTATGAAATCGAATGCCGGGTGGAGGAGGAGGCCTTCCACGGCACGGGCCGCTGGCAGGCCGCCAATGCCCTGCCGGACCCGATGACGGCGGAGCCATCCAGGAATCCGTTCTCAGCGCCGCCCGTCTCCGACATCTTCTCGGTCCCGCTGCCCGGGCTCTCGCCGGCCGGTGGGCCGCCGCAGGGCAATGCGCCCCTGCTGCCGGCCGATTTCGACCCCTTCGCGCCGGAGGATCCGGGCCCGGTGATGCCGGACCACCGCCCCAGCACGAATGACGTCTTCACCCCGCCGCGCGCCATGATGCCGGACCTGCTGCCGCAGGATTGGGATGCGCCGCAGCCGGGCAAGCCGGCCGGTGCCGCGCCCGACCCCTTTGCCCATCTGCCGGACCCCTTCGCCGATGCGCCGCCCCCCATGGCGCGCCCGGCCGATCCTTTCGCGGCGCCTGCGGCGAAGCTGCCCGATCCTTTCGCCGATCTCGGCCTGCCGGCGGCCGCCGCGCCTGCGGCGAAGCTGCCTGATCCCTTTGCCGATCTCGGCATGCCGGCGCCTGCGGCCCCTGTGGCGAAGCTGCCTGATCCCTTTGCCGATCTTGGCATGCCGGCGCCGGCGGCCCCTGTGGCGAAGCTGCCGGACCCCTTCGCCGATCTCGGCCTGCCAATGCCGGCCGCGCCCCTGCCGGATCCCTTCGCCAGCGCGCCGCCCGCCGAGCCGCCCATCCTGCCTCCCGTCCTCCCGCCCTCTGCCGCCCGGCCCGCCGTGCCCGATCCCTTCGCCGAGCCGAACTACCCCTCGGCCCGGCCCGCCTCCCTCACGCAGGCGCCTGAGACGGCTGCGCCGCCACCCCCCGCCGCGCCAATTCCCGCGCCGATCTCCGCACCCCCGGCCGATGGCTTGCTGGCGGCGCTGACCCTGATCCATGAAGCGGCGGGCCTCGCGCCGCCCGCGCCGGGCACGGATGCTGCGGCCGCCCTGACGGCGGTGGGGGCAGGCATGCGCGCCGCGGTCGCGGGGCTGCGCGGCCTGCTCATCGCGCGGGCCGATGTGAAGCGCGAATTCCGCATCGAGCAGACCATGCTGCGCGCCGCCGGCAACAACCCCGTGAAATTCGCCGCGACGGATGAAGCGGCCGTGCTCGCCCTGCTCGGCCCCAGGGGCAATGGCCCCGCCGCCCTGCGCGAGACGGTGAATGACCTCACTGCGCACCAGGTGGCGACGGTCGCCGCCACCCAGGCCGCCGCCAAGGCCCTGCTCGCGCGCCTGGCGCCGATGGGGCTGGAAGGGGAAATTCCCTCGGGCGGCATCATGCCGGGTGCCAGGGAGAAGAAGCTCTGGGAGGCCTATCGCAAGCTGCACCAGCAGGTGACCGACCAGTTCGAGGATGATTTCGACAGCGCCTTCGGCAAGGCCTTTGCCCGCGCCTATGAAGAAGCCGCGCGCGGCGGCCGATAATTTTTTTGGGCCCGCTCATTCTTTTGGGGAAGACCACGCTTCATGGCTTGGAATGACAAGGTCGTCTGGCAGGAGGGGATGTTCCTCCGCGCCCAGCACTACCAGCAGCAGGACCGCTATTTCGAGCATCTGCTCCAGGCCCGCGCCGCACCCTTGCGCCCGCACCCCTGGGGTGTCACGGAGATCGCCCTCGACCGGGACTTGCTGGCGGCCGGGAAATTCGCGCTTTCCAGCATCGCCGGCATCCTGGAGGATGGCACGCCCTTCGCCATCCCGGGCACGGCGGACCAGCCCACGCCGCTCGACCTCATCGAGGGCACGCGCAACCAGATCGTCTATCTTGCCTTGCCGGTGCGCCAGCCCGGCAGCGCCGAAGTCACCGCGACCGATGGCCCGGAAGGGGCCGCCGCCCGCTATGGGCTGCACGCCTTCGAGGCCTATGACACGCATTCGGACGCCACCCTCCCGGCCGAGCTCGCCGTGGGCCGCCCGCGCCTGCGCTACATGCTGGAGAGCGAGGAGCGCGCCGGCTTCACCTGCCTCGGCCTGGCCCGGGTGGTGGAGGTGCAGGCCGATCGCCGCGTGGTGATCGATGACCGCTACATCCCGCCCTGCCTGCGCGTCTCGGCCGTCTCGCCGCTCTCGAACATCCTGGGCGAACTGGTGGGCATGCTGGGCCAGCGGGCCGAGGCGCTGGGTGCGCGCCTCTCCCAGCCCGGCGCGCGCGGCGTGGCCGAGGTCGCGGATTTCCTGCTGCTGCAGGCGGTGAATCGCTGCCTGCCGCTGCTGGCGCATTACGCCGATGCCGGCAATGTGCACCCCGAGACGCTGTTCTCGACGCTGGTGCAGCTGGCCGGTGAGCTCGCCACCTTCACCGCGCCGGACAAGAAGGCCAGCACCTATCCGGCCTATCGGCATGATGATCTGCAGCGCAGCTTCGCGCCTGTCATCGCGGATTTGCGACGCAGCCTCTCGGCCGTGCTGGAGACCAATGCGGTCGAAATCCCCTTGCAGGAGCGCAGCCATGGCGTGCGCGTGGGGCCGATCCTGGATCGCAACCTGCTGCGCGCGGGCCAATTCGTGCTGACGGTCATGGCGGACATGCCGGGCGAGACCATCCGCCGGCAATTCCCCAACCAGGTGAAGATCGGCGCCGTCGAGCATATCCGCGAACTGGTGAATGTGGCGCTGCCCGGCATCATCGTGCGGCCCATGCCGGTGGCGCCGCGGCAAATCCCCTTCCACGCGGGGGCGGTGTATTTCGAGCTGGATCGCGGCAGCCCGCATTGGCAGCAGATGCAAAGCTCGGGCGGCTTCGCGCTGCACGTCTCGGGCGATTTCCCCAATCTGCGCCTGAGCCTTTGGGCGATCCGCGCATGAGCGGCGCGGCGGGGCTTTGGGGAGCCGGACGCCCAGCGGCGAAGGGCGCAACAACGACATATGCGAGGCGAATAGCCGAGCTGGAGCGCATTAGCGATCCGAAGCCAAGCCGGCGGAGCCGGCGCCCGGCGTCTGAGGGCACAACAAAGACGTATGCGAGGCGAATAGCCGAGCCGGATCGCATTAGCGATCCGAAGCCAAGCCGGCGCCCGGCGTCTGAGGGCACAACAAAGACGTATGCGAGGCGAATGGCCGAGCTGGAGCGCATTAGCGATCCGAAGCCAAGCCGGCGCCCGGCGTCTGAGGGCACAACAACGACATATGCGAGGCGAATAGCCGAGCCGGATCGCTTTAGCGATCCGAAGCCAAGCGGCCGGAGGCCGCGCCCGGCGTTTGAGGGTCCCAAGATATGAGCGATAATCCCTTCGGCGAGCCGGATGATTCCGAGCGCACCATCATTGGCCGGGGCGCGTCCCGGCCGGTGGCGCAGGTGCCGGTGCAGCCCGCGCCCATGGCGCCACCACCCGGCGCCGGCCCGGCGCCGCGCCTGGCGGGTGAGGCCGATGCCCTGCCCAAGATCGGCGTCGGGCCGCTCGCCGCCGCTGCCTCGCCCCTGCTGCAAATCCTGGCGCGTCTGGCCAATGCCGGCGTCGCGGGCCAGCCGCCGGTGGAAGAGCTGCGCGAGCGCGCGCTCACCGCGTTGCGCGCCTTCGAGGGCGATGCGCGGGCTATCGGCGCCACGGCCGAGGAAATCCGCGCCGCGCATTACGTCATCTCGGCCGCGCTGGATGATGTGGTGCTGAGCACGCCCTGGGGCGCGCAATCCGCCTGGGCCCAGAAGTCGCTGGTCTCCACCTTCCACCAGGAAACCCGCTCCGGCGAGCGCGTCTTCGACCTCCTGGCCGGCATGAGCAAGGATCCCGGCCGCTACAAGGGCGCGCTGGAGGTCACCTACATGGCCCTGGCGCTGGGCTTGCAGGGCAAGTACCGCCTGATGCCGCGCGGCACGGCGGAGCTCGATCGCGTGCGAGAGGGGCTGTATCAGCTGCTGACCCAGCTGCGCGGCAATTGGGAGCGCGAGCTTTCGCCCCGCTGGCGCGGCGTGGATGCGCCGCATCGCGGGCAGAGCCGCGCCGTTCCGGGCTGGGTGGCTTTTGCGGTCGCGGCCTTCCTGCTGGGCGGGGGGTGGTATGCCTTGTCGGGCAGCCTGGGTGCGAGTGCCGATGGGCTCTACCAGCGCATGGCCGCACTCCCGCCTGGCGCCCTGCCGGGCATTGATCGCTCGGCGCCGCCCGTGCCGCCGGCACCGCCGCCTCCACCGCCGCCCACCGCCACCCCGGCGCCCGATGCGGTGCCGACGCTGCGCCGCTTCCTGGCGGCCGAGATCGCCCAGGGTCTGGTCACGGTGGAGGGCGACCAGCAGCGCCTGCTGGTGCGCATCAAGAATCGCGGCATGTTCCCCTCGGGCTCCGCGGCGCTCGATCCGCGCTTCCAGGACATCCTGCGCCGCATCGGCGAGGGGCTCAGGGAGGAGCCGGGCCGCGTGCAGGTGCAGGGCCATTCCGACAACCAGCCCATCCGCACCGTGCGCTTCCCCTCGAATTTCGCGCTCTCCCTGGCGCGTGCGCAGGAGGCGATGGCGGTGATCGTCGCCGCCAACGGCACGCCCTCCCGCTTCACCGCCGAGGGGCGCGGCGATACCGAGCCGCTCGCCTCCAACGCCACGGCAGAGGGGCGCGAGGAGAATCGCCGCATCGAAGTCGTCCTGCTGCGAGGAGCCCGCTGATGCGCGCTTTCCTGACCATTCCCGCGCTGGCCGCCCTGGCCGGCGTGCTGTTGCTCGATGTCGTCATCTGGATTTTCGCGCCGCTGCTGGGTGAGGCCTTCGAGGCGATCTGGCTGCGCGGCCTGCTGGGCCTGGTGCTGGTGCTGATCTGGGCGGGCGTGATCTTCCTGATCGGCCGCGGGCGCGACAAGCGCGATGCGGGCCTGCTGGAAGCCGCCGCCGCCCCCGACCCGCAGGCGAAGAAGGACGAGGCTGCCGCCGAGGAAGAGGCCGAGCTGCGCGCCAAGCTGACCGACGCGCTGGGCAAGCTGAAGAACGCGACGGGCGGGAAAGGCGGTTATCTGTATGACCTGCCCTGGTATGCCATCATCGGCCCGCCCGGCTCGGGCAAGACCACGGCGCTGCTCAATTCCGGCCTGGAATTTCCGCTGGCCGAGGGCCGCGTCGGCGGCGTCGGCGGCACGCGCTTCTGCGACTGGTGGCTGACCGAGCGCGCCGTGCTGATCGACACGGCCGGCCGCTACACCACGCAGGACAGCGATGCCAGTGCCGACAAGGCCGGCTGGGAGCGCTTCCTTGACCTGCTCAAGAAGAACCGCCCGCGCCAGCCGCTGAACGGCGTGCTGGTGGCTTTCGGCGTGGACATGCTGGCGCGGCTCGACGCCACGCAGCGCGAAACCCATGCGCGCAGCGTGCGCCGCCGCATCAAGGAGCTGGAGACGCGCCTGGGCCAGCGCCTGCCGGTCTATTTCATGGTCACGAAGAGCGACCTTCTGCCTGGCTTCATCGAGTTCTTTGACGATCTGGACAAGGAGCAGCGCAGCCAGGTCTGGGGCTTTACCTTCCCCACCCAGACGCCGCCCGAAGGCGCCGTCACGCAATTCACGGCCGAATTCGCGTCCCTCTCCGAACGCCTGATGGCGCGGCAGATCGAGCGGCTGCAGCAGGAGCGCGGCCCCTCGCAGCGCGCGCTGATCGCGGGCTTCCCGACGCAATTCGCCTCGCTGGAGGCGCCCTTGCAGGCCTTCCTGCAATCGGCCTTTGGCGGCTCCAAGCTCGACCCCGCGCCCTTCCTGCGCGGCGTCTATTTCACCTCCGGCACGCAGGAGGGAACGCCGTTGGATCGGCTGGCGGGGGCGCTCAGCCGCTCCTTCGGGCTGGATCCGGCGCGGCCGGCCTCCATCATGGGGCAGAAGGGCCGCGCCTATTTCATCGGGCGCCAGTTGCGCGACGTGGTGTTCAACGAGGCGCGGCTGGCGGCGAATGACCGCGGCCTGGAATCCCGCCGGCGGATGACGCAGATCGGCTCCTGGGCCGCGGCCGCCGTGCTGGTGCTGGGCGGCGGCATCTGGGGCTGGCTGGCCTCGGGGACGGAATCCGCGCGCGACACACGCCTCGCCGCCGCCGTCACGGCGGCCGAGCAGGCCGGGCGCGGCGCGCCGCTGGAGCGCGTGCAATCGCCCGATCTCTCGGGCGTGCTGGCCTATCTCGAGGCGAACCGCGCCTTGCCCTCGGCCGCGGCCGGCAGCGGGCCAGGCCTGGGGCTCAGCCAGGAGGCAATGCTGACCTCCGGCGCCGAGAGCGCCTATCGCCGCGCGCTGGACCGCGTGCTTCTGCCGCGCCTGCTCTCGCGCCTGGAGACCCAGATCCGCGAGGGCATCCAGCGGCCGGACTTCCTCTATGAGGCGGTGCGCGTCTACCTGATGCTGGGCAAGCAGGGTCCGCTGGACCGCGCTTTGGTGCGCGAATGGTTCGCGCTGGATTGGCAGCAGGCCTTCCCGGGTGCGGTGAACCAGCCGGGGCGCGAGGCGCTGACGCGGCACCTGGATGCGATGATGGCCGGCACGCTGGCCACCTATCCGCTGGATGGCGCGCTGGTGGACCAGGCGCGGCGCGTCTTTTCCCGCCTGCCCATGGCGCAGCGCGTCTATGGGCGGCTGCGTCCGCTGGCGGAAAATGTGCCGGCCTGGACGCCGGCGCAGCCGCTGGGCGCCGCCGGCCAGCGCTACTTCGCCCGTGCCAGCGGCCGGACGATGAATGAGGGCGTGCCTGGCCTCTTCACCGTGGAGGGGCTGCATCGTGCCGTGCTTCCGCGCCTCTCCCAGGCCGTGCTGGAGGCGGCCAGCGAAAGCTGGGTGCTGGGCCCCGAGGCCGCGACGGCGGGTGCGGCCGATCCGCGCCGGCTGGAGGCGGATGTGCTGGCGCTCTACGCCGCCGATTACGTCCGCGCCTGGGAGGCGATGATCGGCGATCTCGTCCTGCCCGCCTTCCCCAACCTCAACACGGCGGCCGAGGCGCTGAACCTTCTGGGCGCGCCGAACAGCCCGATGAAGGATCTGCTGCGCGCCATTGCCCGCCAGCTCTCGCCGGGGACGGCGCCGGAAGCTCCGGGCGGTGCGGCGGGTGCCGCGGCGGCCCAGGCGGCGCAAGCCGCGGCCGGGGCGACGGCCAGCCGCGTCGCGGCCGCGGTTGGCGCCGCGGTTGGCGGCTCGGGGGCGGCACCCGTCGCGCAGGTGGTCGAGGCCCGTTTCGCGCCCCTGCGCGAGGCGGCCGGCGCGCCGGTTGATGGCGTGCTGGCCATCCTGAACGACCTTTATGTGCAGGTGGCGCGCCTCGCCAATTCGCCACCCGGCACGGTGCTACCGCCGACTCAGGGTCTGGATCCCGGCCAACGCCTGCTCTCCGAGGCGCAGCGCCAGCCGGACCCGCTGCGGGGCTGGCTGACGGCCATCTCGCAATCCACCGGGCGTGCGCGCTCGGGCGGCGCGCAGGCGGCGATCGCGGCGGCGGCGGGCGGCGGGGGTGGTGGCGGCGGAGGTGGCGCGCTGCTGAACCTCTGCCGCGGCATCGAGACGCGCTTCCCCTTCCGGCGCCAGCCCAATACGCCGGACATGCCGGTGGATGACTTCATCCGCCTCTTCGCACCCGGTGGCGTCTTCGACAGCTTCTTCACCCAGAACCTGCGCGCCTATACCGACACCACCCAGCGCGTCTGGCGGCCAGTCGCGACCGATGGACTGCCGCCGCCCGTCTCGGCGGCCGATCTCGCGCAGTTCCAGCGCGCCCAGGCGATCCGCGAGGCCTTCTTCCCCGCCGGCGTCGCCAATGGCTTCCGCTTCCAGCTGATCCCGGCCGGGCTTTCCGCCGGCACCACGGCAGCGACGCTGGAGGCTTCGGGCGCCCGCGTCGCGCTGCCGGCGGGCGGTGGCGGGCGGCCGATTGACCTGCAATTCCCTGCCCTGCACCCGATCACGCTGAACTTCGACCCGGCCTCCAACCAGGGCGAGCTCAGCTATGACGGCGCCTGGTCCGCGCTGAAGCTGGTCTTCCTGCACCGGCTGACGGCCACGCCCCAGCCGGACCGTTTCCGGCTGATGGTGGAGCGGGGCGACCGGCGGGCGGAATTCATCCTGCAGGCGGCAAGCAGCGTAAATCCCTTTGCGCTGCGGGAGATGCAGGATTTCCGCTGCCCGACCTTCGCGCCCCCTGCGAATTGAGCATGGAGGAAGCGCGCACCGGCTTGTTCGGCAAGCTCCCGGCCCATGGGGATTTCGTGCGCCGCGCCTTGCCGCGCAGTTTCGTCACCCCCTGGGATGCCTGGTTGAGCGAGGGCATCGCCGCCTCACGCGCGGCCCTGGGCGAGGATTGGGACGCCGCCTGGGAGGCGGCGCCGATCTGGCGCTTCCGCCTGGCGCCGGGCATGTGCGGGCCGGATGCGGCGGTGGGCGTTGTGGCCACTTCGGTGGATACGGTGGGCCGGCGCTTTCCCCTCACCCTGGCCGCGGTGCTGCCCGCCGCCGCCATTCCGCCGCCGCCCGAATGGTACGCCGCGCTGGAGCGGATGGTGGAGGAGGGGCGGGCCGGCGCGCTCGATGCCGATGGCCTGGCCGCCGCCCTGCCGCTGCCGCCGCCGGATGACCCGGATGCCACGCTGGATGGGCGCAGCCTGTTCTGGCGCCCCGGCTGGCCGCCGCGGGCCATGCCACCACCGCCCGAATTCCATCGCCTGCTGGAAGCGCCGCCATGAACCCCACCTCCAGCGCCGCCACACATCCAGGCGCCGTGCGCCCGCGCAACGAGGACAATCTGGTGGACCGCCCCGATCTCGGCCTCTGGGCCGTGGCGGACGGGGCGGGGGGCCATGGCTCGGGTGATGTGGCGAGCACCGCCATCGCGGAATCCTTGGGCAGTATCCCACCCGGGCTTTCGGCGGCGGAGATGCTGGCCCAGGTGCGGCTGCGCATCACCGCCGTGCATGCCGAGTTGCAGGCCCGGGCGGTGGCGCGCGGGCGGGGCGGCATCATCGCCTCCACCCTCGTGGTGCTGCTGCTGCGGGGCACGCATTTCGCCGCCCTCTGGGCCGGGGATAGCCGCATCTACCTGCTGCGGGGCGGCGCGCTGCACCGCATCACCCATGACCACAGCCTGGTGCAGGAGTTGGTGGATTCCGGCGCGCTCACCGCCGAGGATGCGGAAAAGCACCCCCAGGCCAATGTCATCACCCGGGCCGTGGGCGCGGAAGGGCCGCTGGACCTGGACAAGGTGGCGGACCGGCTGCACCCGGGCGACCGCTTTATGCTGTGCAGCGATGGCGTCTTCAAGGAATTGGCCGAGGCCGAGATCGCGGCGCATCTGGCGCGCGGCGCCGAGGCCGAGGAACTGGTCCGGCGCGCGGTGGCCGCGGGCGGGCGGGACAATGTGACCGTGGTGGTGGTGCAGGCCTGATCCCAGGCCCGCACCACCCGAACCGGGGGCCGAAGCGGGGGCGAATTGCCCCCGGCGCTCAGCTCAGCTTGGAGGCCGCGATGTCGTAGATCACGTGGCCCGTGGTCTTGGCCGCGAACTTGTCGTCGATGTTCAGGTACTCGCTGTCGATCTTCGTGAAGTTCAGGCTGACGCTCTCGCTCGGGCGGTCACCGCCGGAGGAGACGCTGTAGCCGGAGATCAGCGTGTCCGTCAGGATGTACTTCTGGAAGGCGACATGCTTGCCGCTGTTGTCGGTCTGGGTGATCTCGATCTTGGCTTCGACGGCCTTGCCACCGACCGCTTCCTTCAGCAGCAGCGGGGAGGCGATGTCGAAGGTCTTGGTCACGACGATCTCGCTCACCGACGGGGCCGAGGCCTCGCGCTTGGAGCCGCCGCCCACGCCGCTGGAAATGCCGCGGCCAACGCCGAACTGGAAGGAGTTGACCTCGATCCACTGCTTGTGGGTGAGCTGCGTCGTCTCGCCATTGATCGCACCGTATTTCAGAAAAATCGCCATGACGTGTTCACTCCGAATGCCGCGGGCTGAGCCGATCCTGGCGCCGCGGCGGGCGGCCTGGCCGGTGTAATGGGCGGCGGGACCATCCCGTCACCAAATGCGAGGCCGACGAGGGGGCATGAAACCAGGTTCCGGACGGAGCCTGCAGCAGCAAGGACCGCCTGGAATGCGCCTCGAAAGCCTGATTACCCTACCAAAATCGGGAGGCGCCGGTCAGTCAGATCATGGATGGCGGCGATCGGCACGGCCGATCAGACGTCAGTCCAGATGATAACTGAAACCTCCCGTTTCATTCAATGCCACGCGGATTTTCCCGATCGGACGGCCTTC
>LNFM01011611.1_pt1 | contig 11904 bp, 9 predicted proteins | sample 596031 | NCBI WGS metagenome assembly LNFM01 (sample SAMN04254537, study PRJNA301005) | activated carbon metagenome | isolation source: dual media filters at the Ann Arbor, Michigan drinking water treatment plant | place: USA: Ann Arbor | reverse complement strand
ACCATATCCATATTCGACAACAGCGTTTGCATAAAGGGCCATTTCTGGTACATTTCCTGCAGTAACTCCAACCCCTGTTCGTTTTGATCTTTCTGATTCACAAATGTTTCCACTGCATGCCCGAAGCCATACCAGCCAGGCAACATCATCCGACTCTGACTCCAGCTGAATACCCATGGAATTGCACGTAAATCTTCAATATCATCAGAACTTGTGCGAGAGGGCGGCCGACTGCCTATGTGTAAACCTGCCATTTCCCGGATGGGTGTTGATTCCAGAAAGAACTGCTTGAATCCCGTAGTTCCGAAAACCAGATCCTGATAAGCTGCAAAAGAAATCGCTGCAAGTTTATTCATCGCAGGGTAATATCGATCTGCATTTCTACCGATCGAATCGTGCCCCAGCAAGGTTGCCTCCATCGTTGCGGCCACTAAAGTTTCAAGGTTACGGCGTCCAATCTCAGGCTCAGCGTATTTACTACTAATGACTTCGCCCTGTTCGGTTACTCGTATCTGACCATTTACACTACCTGGAGGCTGTGCCAGAATGCTCTGATAGCTGGGACCACCGCCACGCCCTACTGTGCCGCCACGGCCGTGAAATAGACGTAATCCAACATGATGCTTAGCAAAAACCTTGGTCAGTACAATCTCCGCCTTGTAAATCTCCCAATTTGAGGCGATAAATCCACCATCCTTATTGCTATCGGAATACCCCAGCATCACCTCCTGCACACTACCCATTGAACTTAAAAGCTTGCGATAGTACGGCAATGAAAATAATTGATCCATAATTTTGCCGCAACTTTGCAAATCAGAGATGGTTTCAAACAACGGGATGATATTAAGATGCAACTGGGGGTTTTCTCCGGTTTGCAGCAAATCCACCTGCCGCAACAAGTATGCTACTTCCAGTATATTGATTACCCCGGTTGTCATGGAAATAATATAATTCGGCATTGCTTCACGTCCGAAACGTCGATGAATCTCAGCCGCACACTGCAAAATGCGCAATTCGGATTGCGTCGTTTCCGAGAACTCCGAAGGAATAGTCAATAATGGGTGTAATCGATTAATTTCTGATAGCAACCAATCGATACGCTCTTTCTCTCTCAGTTGCAGGTAATCCTTGTGACCTGTGTAATATTCAAATAGCTCGCTTACAACTTGTTCATGAATTTTGCTATGTTGGCGCATATCCAGAGGCGCAAGATGAAAACCAAACACATCCGCAGCTCGCCGCAAGTTGCGTAATGCACCACGCGCCACCCAAGAAGATTTATGCTGCTTCAGGGATTGAATGATCGCTTCAAGATCGTGTACAAATTCGGCACTATCAGCATAGGGTTCTTTGGTTTCTTCGGTACTAAGCTGCAAAACTTGATGTCCGAATTTTTTTGCAGTGGCAATCAAACGAGCACCAATGCTCAAGAATATTCGCCGATAAGGCTCATCAGATCGATTAGGAATATCCGGAGCGGTAGCAAGCAATTTTTTGACTTCGTCACTGACCTCTACCAAACGTTCAGTCAAACTCATGGAACGACCAATCTTTTGCACAGCATCCATATAATATTCCAACGCCACGGCTGATTGACGTTCCATAGCTCGCAACATGACTTCATGTGTGACAAAAGGATTGCCATCGCGATCACCACCAATCCAGCTCCCAATTCGCAAAAATGAAGTCACCAATGGAATATCGCTAGTCAGTCGACGCTCGAGCAGATCTTCGATCTTTGCGTATATGTATGGGATTTCACTTAGAAAGGTATAACTGTAGTACGCCAAACCATTCTCAATCTCATCATAAACGGACAAGCGAGTCGGACGTAACATACGCGTTTGCCACAAAATTTGAATTGTAGCGCGTTGATTTTCTTCATTATGGCGTAATTCGTTCGGAGTCAACTCAACCCAGGCTCGTTCTTTCAACAAACGCTCAATGGCGAGTTGGCAGTCCAGTATGCTTCTACGCTGCACCTCGGTTGGATGTGCTGTCAGTACTGGCGAAACGATCGCTTGCTTGAAAAAATCGGCAAGGATTGTGCGTGCATTACTACTGCTCTCCAATACACGCTCAAGCGCTAATGTCACACTTCCGGCCTGCGGCGCTGAGCCGGCACGTAGGTGAGCCCGCCGCCGCCGGTTATGATGCACATCTTCTGCAATATTGGAAAGCAGCGAGAAATAACTAAAAGCCCGAACGACCGGCAATGAATCCTTATCGCTTAATTGCTTGAGTATCGCTTCCAGTTCATGCCGTGCAGCAGGATCTTGCTCTCGATGAAAACGAATCGCTATTTTACGTATATTTTCTACCAGCTCAAAAGCCTTATCTCCTTCTTGCTCACGTACCGTGTCACCCAGCATACGTCCAAGGAAACGGATATCCTCGCGCAATGGCAAATCTTTATCATTGGCTAACTTATTAATATCATAATTCTCTGAATCAACATCATTCATTACGTTCTACATCCACTATAAAAAATGAAACCAATATCCATTTCCGGCACGCCAAGTCAGGGTCGGCCATGTTAAAATGATTGCCAATAGGAATTTTTTGTAATTTTTTCATTTTATATTATTAATGCCCAATTCATTTTTATTTCCCAAGAAAATCGTTATTGCTTCACGAGAAAGCCTGCTTGCTATGTGGCAAGCCAAGTTCATTCAGAAATGCCTAAGTGAATTATACCCGCAAACTGAAATCAGCATACTTGGTATGACAACGCGCGGTGATCAAATACTGGATCAATCATTATCTAAAATTGGCGGAAAAGGCCTATTTATCAAAGAGCTTGAGCAAGCTCTGGAAGATGACCGTGCTGATATTGCGGTGCATTCCATGAAGGACATGCCCATGAATGTTCCGGAAGGGTTCAAGCTAGCTGCCATAACTGAGCGAGAAGATCCTCGCGACGCGTTTGTTTCTAATCACTATGCCAGCTTGGACGTGTTGCCTGCCGGCAGTATCGTCGGCACATCAAGCTTGCGACGCGAAAGTCAATTGCGTGCACATTTTCCGCAACTTCAAGTACAACCGCTGCGGGGAAATGTTCAAACCCGGTTACGCAAACTCGATGAAGATCAGTATGCAGCAATTATTCTGGCTGCCGCCGGTTTAAAACGGCTTGAACTCTCCAATCGCATTACCGCCCTACTCAATCCTGAACAAAGCCTGCCTGCAGTTGGACAAGGCGCCTTGGGAATCGAGTGCAGAGCTGATCGCATGGATCTGGTTCAGCTTATGCAGCCACTACACCACCAGGCAACTGCTTATTGCGTTGAAGCTGAGCGTTCGATGAGTCGTGTACTGGGAGGCAGTTGCCAGGTACCGCTCGGAGCATTTGCTGAGATTGACAACGATAAGCTTCGACTCCGTGGATTCGTTGCTCAGCCCGATGGTAAACGCATAGTGAGTGGAGCTTTAGAGGGTAAACCTGAAACCGGTATTGCAATGGGGCAACAATTGGCGCAAAAGCTAATTAAACAAGGCGCAGATGAAATTCTGGCTGCTTTGGTGCCTGCCGCAGAAGGTTGGAAATAACATTGCCTATCCGCAAACAACTGACCGGGATTAACATACTGGTTACTCGTCCAATTCATCAATCCACTTTTCTTGCAGAAAGCATTCACGCTAGCGGTGGTAATCCGATTTTACTTCCAGTACTGGAAATTGCTGATGTCACGGATATTACTCCCTTGATTGATCTGATTAATCGTTTGGATGAATTTGATTGGGCGGTATTTGTCAGCCCTAATGCTGTTACCAAAAGTATGGATTTAATTACCAAGCAACGCACGCTACCTCCTTACTTAAAAATAGCTGCCGTTGGAAAAGGCACTGCGGATACCTTAAGACGGTATGGAGTCAACGAGATTCTTATTCCAATCGAGCGTTTTGATAGTGAAGCATTGCTTAAGTCGGAAGAGTTACAAAACATGACCGAAAAACATGTGGTAATTTTTCGTGGCAATGGCGGGCGAGCGTTATTGGGTGATACGCTCGCACAACGCGGTGCGCACATCGAATATGCAGAATGTTACCTGCGCAGAAAACCCAACATTGATAGCGCACCCTTGCTTGCTGCCTGGTCGCAAGGAAAAATACACGCAGTAATCATTACAAGTAGTGAGGGATTGCATAATTTATTTGACATAATAGGCACGCTTGGCCAACAATTGCTGAAAACAACTCCGGTTTTTACAGCGCATGAACGCATCGCCCAAGCAGCCAGAGAATTAGGATTGAAAAAAATCGTGAAAGTGCCATACGCAGGTGATGAAGGTTTACTGAAAGGTTTGTATATATACTTTCAGTCAATGGAAAGACAGTGTTTTTTTGAATGAAATATATAAAAGGACCTTAAATAAAGTATAAATAGTCGCATATCAATTGTACTCACCGCAGCGGTGGGTGGGTGTGTATCTATAATCCGTGATATGAATTAATAATGATCGACTCTATTGCAATGAGGAGAATATATGAAACTGATAGTCTGGCTAATAGCACTATTCGCTGCTGCTGTAGCTGTTACACTTACTGCTAAACACATCACCGGGCATGCTTCATTGGTGATGCCGCCTTATCAATTAGAACTACCGCTCGACCAGTTTATTATTGTAGTGATCGTAGCTTTTCTAGTTTTCTATTTTCTAGTACGACTCGTCCTGGGGATATTCGGATTCAGCAAAAGGCATCGTCATAAAAAAACGGATGAGATGCTGTTGTCCGGGCTGAAAGCTTACTTTGAAGGCGATTTTGTTAAAGCACAAAAGAATGCCACCGTAGCATTAAAATTAGCAAATTCAGCAACTGTGAAAGCCATCAGTGCCGTTATTGCGGCTCGTTCAGCGCACAAACTCAATCAAGTTAACGCACGAGATCAATATTTAAATAATGCACTCAATCAAGTACCAAGTGAGAAGTCCTTATGCCTTGCCACAAAAGCTGAATTCCAATTGGATGACGGAAATTATCAGGATGCACTTAAAACCTTACAGTCATTATATTCAGGAGGAGGATTACAGCCAACTGCTGTGTTGCAATTAGAATTGGAAGCTCAGCAACGTGGCAGAAATTGGGATGCGGTGTTGGAATTAACTGAAGTGCTGGAAAAACGTCAATCGGCTAATAAAACATACATAAAAAAATTAAAACACGATGCACAAATAGAAAATATTAGAAGCAAAGCAATCGATTCGCAATCTTTGAATCAGTATTGGTTGCACATATCACCACTGGAAAAAATGGATAGTAAGCTTTGTGCAGCTGCAGTACGTTCATACATTTCTCTAGGAAATTGTGCAACCGCAAATCGGATTATTGAACAGAATGTTCCGATCACATGGGATAACGACCTAATTGAACTTTATGCGGAGTGCCTAGGTTATCATGTCAACAGGCAAATTGAATGCGCTGAAGTATGGTTGAAATCACAGCCCAATAATGCACAACTGTTACTGACGCTTGGTAAACTCTGCACACATTGTGAACTGTGGGGCAAAGCGCAAAATTATCTAGAAGCCAGTTTATCGGTTGAGCCAAGTTATAAAGCACATTTCGCATTGGCACAACTAAACGAGAAGCTCGGCAAACATGAATTGGCTATGAGTCATTATAATAAAGGGCTCGAACCATGTCTAAAGCAGCTCATTTAATAGATCGCTAAAAAGCGCTTTCTTTTCCGGGAGGTTGATGAGAAGGCCGCGAGAACAGAAGAAAAGAATATAACTAAAATTACAAGAGCCTGTGCTAGCTTACATAACTGTGATTGCATTTTTAGCTATTCAGCGGCCTTTTCTTTAAATGAACTTAGCTGCTTGGGCTTGAAGGATTGCTAGTCGATGGCGTGAATACATCCGAAAAGAAAGCATTTTTAGGCAAATTGCAATAAAGAGTAAAGTCTTGATACGCTGCTTTTATCATAGCAGGGACGCCACAGGCGTAAATTTGATATTTTTCCAGATTCTTGAAATCCTGCATCACAGCCTCATGACCTACTCCCGTCCTTCCTTCCCAGTTATCAATGGGCAAGGGTTCGGACAATACAGGCACAAAGGTGAAATTTTTATGCTGTTGTTGCCAGCTATCAGCTAACCCAGCTAAATATAAATCAGCTCTTGTGCGGGCACCCCAGTAGAGAATCATTTTTCTTTTGCTGCTCCGATCATTTTCTTGATATAAAACGTGCTCAAGGATACTTTTTATTGGCGCAAATCCTGTTCCACTAGCTAGAAAAATTATTGCAGCATCTTCAGGTGCATCCCGCAAAAAGAACGATCCGAGCGGCCCAATAAAGCGAACAATATCTTTAACCCTCATTTGGTTAAAAACATATTCCGTAAATGCACCGCCGGGATAATTGCGCACATGTAATTGCAAAAACTCATCATTATGAGGAGCATTTGCCAAAGAAAAACTCCGACGTTTCCCATCTTTAAGCAAGATGTCGATATATTGACCTGGTAAAAATTGTAATCGCTGTTTGGCAGGAAGCTTTAATGAGATAACCATAACATCGGGAGCAACAAGATCGAGCTTATGCACACGGCAAGGCAACGTCTTTATTTCGATATCTTTGATCGCGTTGATTTCCTGACACTCAATGATCAAGTCAGTCAATGGAGAAGCGCAGCAAAATAGAGCTTTACCACCCTCTCTTTCTTCTTTAGTCAGGGTTTCTTCGCTATATCCTCCATAATTCACCGACCCCTGGATGATTTTTCCTTTACAAACCCCACAGGAACCGTTACGACAACCATAGGGAAGCGAGAAACCTTCGCGCAGGGCCGCATCAAGAATGGTTTCTCCTGACTTTACTGTTAATATATGTCCGCTAGGTTGGATAAAGATTTGATGCGACATTGGGTAGCAGATAAGAATGAGTACTATTTGGAAATAAAATAGATTGTATGAAAAAAACACTGTTAATTATCGGTTGCGGTGATGTCGCCTTGCGGACAGTACCACTGCTAAAAACACACTACCGTATCCTCGGTTTATATCGTAACGCAGACCGTGCTGATCTGTTACGCGCAAATGACATTACTCCAATTTACGGTAATTTAGATTGTCCCAAAAGTCTTAAGAAACTCGAGGGAATAGCACATTTGGTATTACACTTGGCCCCTCCGCCCAATTATGGAAAACGGGACACAAGAACACTGCATTTATTGTCTGCTCTAACAAAAAAAACGAAAACCAATTCAACGATTTTACCACAACGATTCATCTATATCAGCACCAGCGGGGTGTATGGTAACTGCCGGGGAGATTTAATTGATGAAACTCATCCTGTTCAGCCTGAGAATGATCGAGCAATACGACGTGTCTTTGCTGAAAAACAGATACGTAACTGGGGGAAACGTAATCACATTTCGACCTGCATAGTGCGGGTACCTGGAATCTATGCAGCCAATAGATTACCTTTGCAACGTTTGCGAGACGGACATCCCACATTGTTGGACGCTGAGGATAGTTATACCAATCATATACACGCTGATGATCTCGCTCAGATTATTTTTGCTGCCATACGGTTTGCCAAAACCAATAGAATTTATCACGCCTGTGATGATTCTCATCTAAAGATGGGGGAATATTTTGACTTAGTAGCTGATTATTCTGGCTTGCCGCATCCTCGTCGTATCACTCGAGATCAAGCTCAAGAACAAATAACGCCCGGTATGCTATCTTTTATGAAAGAATCGAGGCGGCTTAGAAACGTCAGACTAAAAAAAGAATTACATATAAGTTTGCTATATCCCACAGTCCATGACGGCGTTAAAGCAGCATTGATTAATAATCAGTAAATCAAACACTCAGTCTGCTATTAATTCGTCAATTTTTTAGCTCGCACTAAGTAATAGTCAATCGATGCCGTTAAATCCGCACAATTTTAAAACAATCTTCTGATTCTGTTATCAAAAAAGATAAATTAGAATTTTTGTGATGTATCTGTTAATAATTCTTAACTATCAATCGTATATTGAGTTTTGAAGGAGTTTATTATGGCAACTGTAACCGCAAGCACCGAGAAAAGAATAAAAGAAATCAATTATTCGTGGGAAGGAAAAGATAAGTTTGGAAAGCAACTAAAAGGTGAAATGCGAGCCGCAGGAACTGTAATTGTAACTTCCACATTGCGCCGTCAGGGCATTAAAGTTATAAAAATAGAAAAAATGCAGTCCAATGGTAGAATTATTGAGAAAGATATAACGCTATTTACGCGTCAGCTGGCAACCATGATGAAATCGGGTGTACCACTGCTACAGGCATTTGATATTATAGGGAAAGGCCATAGCAATCGGGCATTGAGTAAGTTGTTGATGGATATTAAAGCTGATGTCGAAACGGGCAGTAATCTTACGGATGCATTCCGCAAATACCCGCTTTATTTTGATGCGCTATATTGCAATCTTGTTGGCGCAGGGGAGGCAGCAGGTATTCTTGATACTATTTTAGACCGCCTAGCTACTTATAAAGAAAAAATCCAAGCTATCAAGGGAAAAATTAAGTCTGCTCTTTTTTACCCTATTTCAATTATTGTAGTTGCATTTGTCATCACGGCAATAATAATGATTTTTGTGATTCCGGCCTTTAAGGATTTATTTGAGGGATTTGGTGCAGATCTACCTGCTCCAACACTCTTTGTAATGACTATCTCAGATTTCTTCGTCGACTATTGGTGGGCAATCTTTGGTATCGTGGGTGGCGGAATTTATGCTTTCTTTTATACTTGGAAAAGATCTATCCCCATGCAGCGGATTATCGATCGTGTCGCACTTAAGATTCCTGTCTTTGGAGAAGTAATTCGTAAAGCTACTATTGCACGTTGGGCACGCACACTCTCTACAATGTTTGCAGCAGGCGTTCCTTTGGTAGAATCATTAGATTCCGTCGCGGGTGCTGCTGGAAATCATATCTACTATGAAGCCACAAAAAATATACAGCTTGAAGTTAGCACAGGTAATAGTTTAATGTCATCAATGGCCAACAGCACCGTATTTCCCAATATGGTTATTCAAATGGTAGCTATCGGTGAAGAAGCGGGATCGCTTTATTCCATGCTTGGTAAAATAGCTGATTTTTATGAAGCGGAAGTCGACGATGCTGTTGCCGCACTTTCTAGCTTAATGGAGCCCATGATCATGGTTGTTCTGGGAACACTCATTGGTGGTATGGTGATCGCAATGTATTTACCTATTTTCAAAATGGGAATGGTCGTTAGTTAGGTTTTATTTTTTCTCATCTATACAAAATAGCCATGACCTTACTCAGCATATTGCAAGATTCTCCTGTTCTTTTTATTTCCTTGATAGCACTACTGGGTTTAATGGTGGGTAGCTTTCTGAATGTTGTGATTTATCGACTGCCCGAGATGCTTAAAAGAAGTTGGCTGCAACAATGTGCAGAGTTGCAAGGTCACCAAACAAGCAAAACATCACCAGCATTTAATCTCACTAGTCCGCGTTCAGCTTGTGTTCATTGCGGGCACAAGCTGAATATATGGGAAAATATTCCAGTGATCAGCTACCTACTGTTACGCGGCCGGTGCTCCCAATGTAACGCGCGCATTTCTTTTCGTTATCCAGCTGTAGAAGCGCTAACAGCTTTAATGAGCGGCATCGTTGCTTGGTACTATGGATACAGTCTGATAACCATCGCAGCATTGATTTTTGTATGGGCACTCATTACTTTGACAGCGATTGATCTCAATACACAACTATTGCCGGATGATATAACTTTGCCGTTATTATGGCTGGGATTATTGGTAAATATTAATAATGGTTTTACCGATATTCAATCAGCCGTAATTGGCGCCGCAGTAGGCTATCTTTCCTTATGGTCAATTTACTGGTGTTTTAAATTGATAACCGGAAAAGAAGGTATGGGGTTTGGTGACTTTAAATTGCTGTCCGCTATTGGGGCTTGGCTAGGATGGAGCATGCTTCCACTGGTCATACTCTTTTCCTCGCTGGTGGGTGCTATCGTAGGAATCGGAATGATCGTCGCTGCAAAACTCAATAAGAATATACCCATCCCTTTTGGCCCTTACCTTGCTGGTGGGGCACTTATTGCATTGTTCTGGGGAGAAAAGTTAAATCATGCTTACTTTGGATTGTTCTAATTAATGACTTTGATTGTAGGGCTAACTGGAGGAATTGGCAGTGGCAAATCAACTGTAGGCCAATATTTCGTAGATCTGGGTATTGATGTTATTGATACTGATGCAATCGCTCGGATGCTAACTGAACCCGATGGTTTAGCCATGAATTCAATTAAAGACTCTTTTGGACAAACCATGTTAGCTGCGGATGGTTCTCTAAATAGAGTAAAGATGCGCAATTTAATCTTCTCAGATAATAATTATAAACTTGCATTAGAAAATATTCTTCATCCCCTCATTCTTGCCGAAACTCTTCAACAAGTCAGTAAAGCTCTATCGCCCTACATCATAATCGCCATTCCGCTTCTATTTGAAACGAATGACTACGACAAATTAATCCAACGCAGTTTAGTTGTTGATTGTGAAGAGAAACAACAAATATTACGGACAATGAAACGTAGCAAGCTGCCTGAAAATCAAATAAAAGCAATCATCGCCACCCAGATTTCACGAGCAAGTCGATTGCAAAAAGCCGATGATATTATCGTCAACAATCTGGATATTGCATATCTGAAAGTACAGGTAGCTCAGCTACACAAAAAATATTTGTCTTTATCATAATAAACATCACGTTACACAATAACACCCAAGAATTTAACTGGGAAATTTACTTCTTTTGTGAAATAATGTCCCTGAAGCTGGATTCAATATTTCTAATCTTTGTTGTGGATGCATAGTTATTGTGATTTGTTATGAACACCCCCTTAATGAGCGCATACGAACCCTTCTCCGGCTTGAAGACTTGTTCAATAAAATTGATTTCTTTTCAACTAAAGAGAGCGCGTCTGAACATCATGCTTCACTTATCGCTTTATTTGAGATTCTTGAAATTACCAATCGTGCAGATATTAAGTCAGATTTATTACAGGAACTGGAACGGCAAAAACTGCTACTCGAGATGTTACGAAAAAGTCCGGATGTTTCTGAAGCAGCTCTTGATAGTGTGCTCAATGACATAAAAATCACATTCAGGGAAATGTTGGATTTTCCAGGTAAAGTTGGCGAACACTTGCGTGAAAATGAATGGTTGATGGCGATTAAACAACGCATCGGAATACCGGGTGGCTGTTGTGTGTTTGATTTACCATCCTATCATTATTGGCTCAATTTGGATCCTATATACCGGCACGAAGATTTTAACGAATGGCTATCCCCATTCCAACCCATCCGTAATGCATTCAGAATTGTGTTGCTGTTGTTACGCAAGAGTGGAAGAACTCTAAGAGTTGTTGCGAATCACGGGGTTTTTCAGCAGACCGGCTCAGAATCTTCAGCGCATATGCTCAGACTTAACTTAAGCGATCAACTTCCCTGCGTACCCGAAATCAGCGCTAATAAATATGCATTAAACATTCGTTTTGTTCCGACACAGGCAGGGCAAAAAAACAAAATTTATGAAAATGATGTAGCATTTGAAATAACCTTCTGTAATCTCTAGCCATTATTCCAACCATTCTAGTGGCATTCAAAAGTAATTAAATTACAAATCAAATACTTCAAGCCTGATCCCCACTTCCCTAAACAGAAATCCGCATAGGGCAAGCGGGATTTTACCAAAAACTTTCTTGCTACTTTTTCTGTTCCTCAATATTACTCTTCTTTTCCTTTGTAATAGGATTCTGCAGCCCATAGCCTTCTTCCTTAGCCTTGTAGCCGCCATATGCACCGGCTCCCCCTGCAGCAAGAAGCCAGCATCCCGACATCAGTGGAATAATGAGTAGAATGATCATGAA
>LNFM01011610.1_pt1 | contig 11906 bp, 8 predicted proteins | sample 596031 | NCBI WGS metagenome assembly LNFM01 (sample SAMN04254537, study PRJNA301005) | activated carbon metagenome | isolation source: dual media filters at the Ann Arbor, Michigan drinking water treatment plant | place: USA: Ann Arbor | reverse complement strand
GAAGACAAACTACGCGCCTACGCGCAGCAATTGCCGGACATCTACCGCGACATCCTGATCGCGTTCCAAACGTCCGGCCCGCCGCGCACCGAGGGCGACCCGGTCGCGTTCGGCACCATCGAGAACCACCTCATCAACGAGGGCAGGGAGTACGCGGACGCCGAACTCGCACTCGCGTTCGACAACCTTGCCAAAGACGGCATCCTCTCGAAGCGCGATTTCGGGATCTGGTACGCGCCGACGCGGGTTGGCGAGGCCCTTATCGGGGTACTTACGGAACGGCCGGCGAAGCCCGTGAGCGTGCCGGCGCTTCCGGCCAAACTGTGGTGATGCGAGCGTGTTCTGGACCGTCGCCGCGTTCCCGCGCTGCACGCACCACGTGTTCCTCTCGCACTGTCGAGAGGATCACGACGAGTTGGTGCGCCCGGTCCACGAGCGCCTCGCAACGAACAACATTTCCGGGTGGCTCGACCGCGAAGACTACCACTACGGCCGCGACTCGCGCACCGCGCTCCGAGACGCGATTCTCCGCTCGCGGCACACCGTTTTCTTCGTGACGCCCGCGATGCTGGCGACCGGGCGCGGGTGGTGCGTCCTCGAACTGGCCTACGCGGAACTGTTGCAAGTCAGTTTGGTGCGCCCCGGCGGTGCACTGGCGAACGTAATTCTCCCACTCTTTTTTGTCCCACAAAGCGACGTAACGCTCCCGCGCAGCGTGTGGCAACTGGCCCGCGACCGCGGACGGTTCTGCGACGCACCGCACGACGGACGAGTTGATTGGGCCGTCTCGGAGATCGCGCGGTTTCTCCGCGACGAGCAACGAATCGCCACCGATTCCGCCACGTTCTACAAGAACGACCGGGCGTTCCGAAAAGAACTGGACGCGCGAACCGGACTCACCGAACGGGCGACGCAGTTCGACCCGCACTCGCTCGCCGGTGACGGGGCATAACGACTCGGACGGAACCCCGACCGCACACCGGAGCGCACAGCGTGTCCACTTCCGCCGCACTGCTCGCCGCCATTTCCGCGAACCCGGACGACGATACCGCGCGCCTCGTGTACGCCGACTTCCTCGACGATCAGGGGAACGAAAGCGATTCCGCACGCGCGGAGTTTATTCGCGCGCAGGTGGCGCTCGCGCGGCCCGCGCAGCGCGGCGAAGCCAAGACGCGCCGCGAACTGCTGTCGCGCGCCAAGCGGTTGCTGAAGAAGCACGGCACCGAATGGGCCGCTCCGGTGTTCGACGCGCTCGGCACGCCGGCCGACAAGTACCGCCGGCACCTCGACTACGACGAATGGGACCGCGGGTTCGTCGAATCGCTCACCTTCGAGAACGTCGCCGGGTTCCGCGAACGCGCCCCGGCCGTCGCGCGGCTCGCGCCGCTCTGCGCTATCGGGCTGCGCGCCTTCAACGATGCGGACGTGATCGCGCTCGCCGCCGAACCGCTGCTGAACGGCGTCTCTCGGCTGCGGTTGTTCGGCGACGCGCGCGAGCTGTCCTTCGGCGACGAGGCCGCGGCGGCGCTCGCCGCTTCTCCCCATCTCGCGCGGATCGAGGCGCTCGACCTGACGCAGAACCGGCTCACCACCGCGGGGGTGCGCGCGCTGGCGCACGCCCCGCACCTGTCGCGGCTCGCGCGCCTGCGGCTGTACGGCAACGAGGTGAGCGACGAAACGTATGCGATGCTGGTGGCCTCGCCGCTCGGCGCGCGCATGGCGGAATGGCAAGTGAACGGCAGCTTCGGGGTGACGGCGGAAGCCGCGCGCGTGCTGGCCGGCGCGACGCACCTCGCGCACCTCACCAAGCTCAGTTTCGACAACACCGCGCTGACCGACGCCGGCGTGGAAGCCCTGTGCGCGGCCCCGCACTTGGCGAGCGTGCGCGACTTGGACTTCTACTGCTCGAACGTGCACACGGGCGCGGCGGTCGCGGTGGCGCGGGCACCGGTGTTCGCGGAGTTGGAGCGCCTGAGTTTCGAGAAGTCGTGGATCGGCGCGGAGGGCGCTCGCGCGCTGTGCCGCTCGAAGTTTCTCAAGAAGTTGAAGGCGCTGGAGCTGTTCTCGGCGGTGCCGGACTCGTCGCGCCGCGCGCTGGTGAAGCGGTTCGGGCGCAAGGTCGAGTTCGGCCGCACCTGACCGCGCGGCAGTGCGGCGCGCCGGTTCGCGCGTCAGTCCACGCGGTACGGGCTGTTCGCGTCGGCCTCGTGGCGGATTTCGTCCACCGGTTCCTGCTTCAGCCAGCCGGCGTAGAGGCGGTTCGCGGCGTTGAACACCCAACCGTCGCGGTCGCTCACGTTCTTGTACGCGTGTACCACACCTGCCGGCACGACGAGCGCGAACGCGGCGCTCTCGCCCACTTCGCGCACCTCCTTCGCGCCGAACGTGGGCGAGCCCTTGCGCGCGTCCCACAGGTACACGCGGAACGTGCCGGGGCCGACGAAGCAAAAGTAATCGGCTTGGTCGGCGTGCTCGTGCGGCCCGCGCACGACGCCCGGCTTCGTCATCGAAACGTAAGCCATTTCCGGCCGGTACTGCGGCGGGATCAGGTCGTTGCGGAACAACTCGACGAGCCACCCGCGGGAGTCCGTGAAGAACTTCAGCGGCACCCACGCGACGCCCGCGATGGGCCCGCGCTCGACGTACTTCGGTAGGGGAACGTTCATGCCGCGATTGTGCGAAATGCCCGCCGCGCGTCAACCTGACTTCAAGTTCCACGTTCCACGTTCCAGAAGTTCCAAGTTGAAGACCGTGGAACTCTGGAACTCTGGAACTTGAAACTCCGGCGGTCAGCCGGTGTCCACCACCACCAGCCCCTTGCGGCCGGCCACCGCGAGCGTGCAGCCGTCCGGCGCGTAGGCGAGCGCCTGAACCGCGCCGACGCCGAAATCGTACTCGCGCTCCAGTGCGCCGCTCGCCGCGTTCCAGAACCGCACCGCGCGGCCGTCGCCGCCGTGCCCGGTCGCCAGCGTGTCGCCGTCCGGGGCGAGCGCCACCGCCGTCACCTCTTCGGCTCGCAGCGCCAGTTTCTTCGGCTCGCGCAGCCAGTGCAGGCTCGGGCGGTGCAGTTCGTCCGCGACCGCGACCAGCGCGCGGCGCGCGTTCAGCGCCACCGCGTGCGCCGTTCGCACGTCCGGCACGAACAAGGGCGCGCCCGGTTCCACCGCGCACACGGCCACTCCCCAAGGGCCGCCCAGCGCGAGCAGGTCGGCCCCCACGAGCGCCCCGCCGCACTCGGTGGGTGTGACGCCCGGCGCGAGGTCGGCGCACCAGTAGCCGTGCTCCAACTCGAACCGCCAGTGGTTCAGCGAAACGCGCGTGGGGTGCAGCACCGACGTGCGCACGAGCGGCGCGAGGAGCGTGCGGCCGTCCGGGGCGAACGCGAGGCCGCGGAGCCAACTGTCGGGCACCGAGAAGCGGCCGTTCACCGGGAGCACGTCCGGCAGCAGTTCGCGGGCCGCCCCCAGCGGGTACAGTCGCACGCCGGAGGCGTCCGGCGCGAGGCCGGTCTCGCGCGCCGTGCGCCACGGCGACGCGCGGCGCGGCACGGGCGGCGTGTCCGGGGCCGGCGGCGCTTCGGGCGGTTCGCTCGAGTTCAGCGCCGCGTAGGCCAGCGTGCGCCCGCTCGGGTGGAACGCGACCGCGGTGAGGTGCCCCGCGGCCCACTTCAGCCCGCTCTTGTCCCAGTTGCGGCTCCGCGTCCAGCAGTACACGGTGTCGTGCGTGAGACCGGCGAGCAGGTCGCCGTCCGGCGAGAAGGTGAGACCGTACGCGCCGCCGCGCGGCGACCACAGCGTTTGCACGGCGGGTTCACTCCGCGAACTAGAACGGGGCTTCGTCGCCGTCGCCGAACAGCGAAGGGCCGCTGATCTGCGGCTTCAGTTTCGGCTTCCGGCGCGGCGCTTCCGGCGGCAGTACCACCTTGCCCTTCGGCGCGTCGGGCGCGTGCGAAGGAGAGGGAGCAACCGGCAGTTCGTGCTGCCGCTCCAACGATTCTAACACGGCCGCGGCGCGGGCGAGAACCGGTTCCGGCACGCCGGCGAGCCGCGCGACGTGAATGCCGTAACTGCGCTCCGCGCTGCCGGGCGCGATCTTGTGCAGGAACACGATCTCCGTATCGAGTTCGCGCACCAGCACGTTGTAGTTGCGCAACCGCGGCAGCGCGTCCGCGAGCTGCGCGAGTTCGTGGTAGTGCGTGGCGAACAGCGCGCGGCACCCGATCGCGGTGTGCAGGTGCTCGGTCATCGCCCACGCCAAGGAGACCCCGTCGTAAGTCGCCGTGCCGCGGCCGATCTCGTCGAGGATCACCAAGCTGCGCGGCGTCGCGTTGTTCAGGATGTTCGCGGCCTCGGTCATCTCCACCATGAAGGTGGATTGGCCGCGGCTCAGTTCGTCGCTCGCGCCGACGCGCGTGAAGATGCGATCCGTCAGGCCCACCGTCGCGGCCTTCGCGGGCACGAAACTGCCGACGTGCGCCATCAGCGTGACCAGCGCGACTTGGCGCAGGAAGGTGGATTTCCCGGCCATGTTCGGCCCGGTGACGAGCCAGAACGTGCCGTGTTCGCCGCCGAAGTGCGCGTCGTTCGGTACGAACGTGCCCGGGGGCAGAATCTGATCGAGCACCGGGTGGCGACCGTCGCGGATGTCGAGAATCGGTTCGTCGCTGAGGATGGGCCGCACGTAGTTGCGCGCCGCCGCAAGGTCCGCGAGCGCCGCGAGCAGGTCGAGCGCCGCGAGCACGTCCGCGGTGTTCAGCAACCGCGGCGTTTGCGCGGCCACTTGGTCGCGCAGTGCGAGGAACAGTTGCAGTTCGAGCGCTTTCGATTTGTCCTCGGCCGAAAGCACCTTCTCCTCGTACTCGCGGAGCGCCGGTGTGTAGTACCGCTTTGCGTTCTTGAGCGTCTTCTGGTGCTTGTATTCCGGGGGCGTCCGCGTCTCGTTCGCGTTGGTGATTTCGAGGTAGTAGCCGTCGATATCGTTGAAGCCGACCTTCAGGCTCGCGATCCCGGTGCGCGTGATTTCTTGCGCCTGATAGCGGGCGATCCACGTTTTGCCGTCGGCCGCGAGGCCGCGCAGTTCGTCGAGTTCGGGGCTGAACCCGGGCTTGATGACGCCGCCGTCTTTCGCCAAGTGCGGCGGGTCGTCCACAATCGCCTTGTCGAGCGATTCGCGCACGTCCGGGCACAGTTCGAGGCGCTTTTCCAAGTCTTGAAGCAGTTGCGAGCGCCGGCCGCTGAGCTTCGCTTTCACCGCCGGGAGCTTGCGCAGTGTGCGCGCGATGGCCGCGAGATCGCGCGGCCCGGCCTTCGCCGTCGAAACGCGCGTGGTGAGGCGCTGAATGTCGGCGCAGTCGTCGAGGTGTTCGCGCAGCGCGCCGCGCAGCGAATGATCCTTCAGCAACTCTTCGACCGCGTCCAATCGGGCTTCAATCGCGGCTCGATCCGTGAGCGGCGCGAGGATGCTGTCGTGCAGCAGGCGCGCGCCCATCGGCGTGACTGTGCGGTCGAGCACCGAGAGGAGCGAACCCTCGCGCTGGTTGTCGCGCAGCGTGCGGGTGAGTTCGAGCGAGCGCCGCGTGACTTCATCGAGTGTGAGCAGCGAGTCCGGCTTGTGCGGGCGCAGTCGGCGGATGTGCGCGAGGCTCGCTTTCAACGTCTCTTGCAGGTAAATGACGATCGCGCCGGCCGTGACCAAGCACGGTTGCTCGTCGGTGAAGCCGAACCCGGTGAGCGTGCCGACCGCGAAGTGCGACTTTAGAGCCGCGAGCGCGGTGTTGGGGTCGAACGTCCAATCCGGGCGCGCCACACGACTGCGCGGCAGGTGCGGCCCGGCGGCGTTCGCCACCACCTCCGCGAGCGAATCCGAGTACAGGCACTCCGCGGCGCTCAACCGCGACAGCTCATCGGCGAGGCGCGGCGCGGGCACGTCGGTCGCGGCGAACGCCCCGGTGCTCGGATCGACCCACGCGAGGCCGAACGTGCCGGGCTTCAGGCACGACACCGCCACGAGGTTGTTCGGCGCGCGCGCGTCTAATAGCCCGTCGTCGATGACGGTACCGGGCGTGACGATGCGGTTCACTTCGCGGTGAATGATCTTCTTCTTCGGGTCCGGTTCTTCCATCTGCTCGCAGACCGCCACGCGGTGGCCGGCACGCAGCAGGGCCGCGAGATAGTGTTCGAGCTTGTGGACCGGCACGCCGGCCATCGGGATGGAGCCGTCGCGCTTGGTGAGCGTGATGCCGAGCACTTTGGAGCCGAGTTCCGCGTCGTCTTCGAAGAGTTCGTAGAAGTCGCCGTTGCGGAACAGCACGAGCATACCGGGGTGAGCGGCCTTCGCGTCGTGGTACTGCTGCATCATGCGGGACATGCGTTCGCCCTGCGGCCCAACTGTGGGAACCAACAGAAGTGTATCGGCGCGCGCGGCGGAGCGGAATGAAGGAAGGTGCGCGGGTTGGGGGATAATTCGCGGTTGCGCGGCCGGGGTTCGCGCGGCCGGGGTTGAAACCCCGGCCTACGCAAGGTGACGCCGTTGGCGTCCAGAAGACAAACGCGAATGTGATTTGTGGTCCCAACGGGACCACCTTGCAAAGGCCGGGGCTTCAACCCCGGCCGCGCAACGCCGTTACGCTTTGCCCAGCACCAGATCGAGTGCCCAGCAGCCGCGAACGTGCGCCGCGTGCGGGTCGCGCAGGTGGTTCAGCAGGTCGGCGTCTTCGCACCCGGCGTCTTGGAGCGCGTCGGCGAGAATCGGCGCGGCACCGAACTCGCGCGACTCGTACATCTGCCGCGCGATGGCGAGCGCCGTATCGGTGCGCCACGCGGGATCGAAGTGAACCGGGCGGAACGGGTTCCCGAAGATTTCGCGCAGCGCATTCATATGCGCGACACGCTCGGCCTTCCTTTCCGGTCCCTTCACCCACACGGCTCGCGCGAGTGAATTGCAAATAACGTGCGCGTTCGAGTGGATGTCACCCGCTGCAAGATACCCGACGGCGACACACGCATCGTACTGGTTGGCCTCAAGCCCAGAGGCGCTATCGGAAGCAGCCTTCCTAGCAGTCCGAAGCTGTTCCTCACTTGCGCGAGCATCGGCAAATGCTTCAGCAACCTGCATTGCGGTAGAACACTCTGCGGTCAGCAGATGTGACACGCGCCGGCAGCACGCGACGCACGCGAGGCGTAACTTGCGCGTGCCGAACGCGAGGGCAATTTCCGGATCGAGCCAACCATCCGGGTCAGTATCCTGTAGCCATTCTTCTTCCGTCATGCGCTCTGCCCTCAGTGCGCGCCGGGGATGGGTTCGGTCGCCACGAGGTTCGCCACCGCCGCGGGCACTTCGGTCGCGGTGCGGATCGCGCTCGAATCGAACAGGTGGTGCATCACGGTGCCCATCAGGTGCGACGGGCCGATCGGGTTGCTCGCGGGCGAACCGTTGTCGCGCGCGGATTTGCCGATCACCTGCCCGCACTTCAGGCTGCCGCCGAACAGTGCCAGCGTGCAGAGGCCGGGCCAGTGGTCGCGCCCGCCGTTCTTGTTGATCTTCGGCGTGCGCCCGAAGTCGCCCGTGAGCACCACGAGCGTCTTCTCCAACAGCCCGCGGTCGTGCAGGTCCGCGAGGAACGCCGACAGCGCTTTGTCGAGCGGGCGGCCGAGCATCTCCATGCCCTTCTCGACACCGGGGTTGTTGCCGTCCGCGTGCATGTCCCAGCCGGCGCTCTGCACCGTCACGAAGCCGACGCCCGATTCCACCAACCGGCGCGCGAGCAGCAGTTGGTCGCCGAGGGCGCACGGTTCGAACGTCTTCTTCCCGGTCTTGAACGAGCGCGTGTCGTATTTCTCGCGCATCGATTTGGGTTCTTTCGACAGGTCGAACGCTTGGCCCGCGCCGCGGGCGAGCAGGTCCGCGGCCTGTTGCTCGAACGCGGTCATCGTGCCGTCTTCGAGGTGCGCCTTGGCGTCGTCGAGGCCGCGGAGCAGCGCCATGCGGTCCGCGAACCGCTCCGGGGGCACCGCGAGCTGCATGTTGCGCAGCGCGGGCCCCTTCCCGTTCGGCACGAACGGGTCGCACGTCGCGCCGAACGTGCCGCCGCGCGAGCCGACCGCGACACGGTTCATCTCGCGGTTGTACTGCGGGTCTTTGTGCGGGTCCGAGAGCAGCGCGTAGGTGGGCAGCCCGGTTTTGGGATGGTTCGCGCCGCGCACTTTGGCGAACAGCGCGCCGACGCTGTGCCCGTCTTTCGCCTGCCCGCTCGCGTCGGTGCCGCCGGTGAGCACGTGGCTGATCGCCTGTTCGTGGTTACCGATGGGGTGCTGGAACGAGCGCACAATCACCGCGTGCTTCGCGAGTTTCCCCAACTCCGGGAAGGTGCCGCCGAAGCTGACGCCAGTTAGCGCCGTCTGCACGGCCCCCGTCACGGAGCGCGACTGTTCCGGGCCGTCCATGTTCGGGTTGAACGTCTCGATGTGGCTCGCACCGCCGCCGAGGAACACGACCACCACCGCCGCGTCTTTCACGTACGCGGGGCCGACGGCCGCGGCGCGCGCTTTGGCTTCGAGCAGCCACGGCAGCGACAGCCCGCCGAGCGCGAGCGTGCCGGCGCGGAGGAAGTCGCGGCGCGACTGCCCGGCACAGTCGCGGGAGCCGGAACCGGTGTGCAGCGTGAGCATGATCGGCAGCGCTCGCGGCGGGATGGAACGGCGGGTAACGCAGTGTACCGAATCCCGCACGGGCGTGCGATAGACAACTCGGGATATGAGGGAACGGAAACGGCCGCGTTTCCGCGCTTCCGTGACGGCTCGAAGTGACCGCAGCGGGCCGGGCTTGCCACGCGGACCGCGATTCCGGTATCTGTGTGCGGCTCACTCACAGTAGGCGCGCGCACATGCAGAACGTTTGCGTCATCGGTGCCGGATCGTCGGGCCTCGTCGCGGCGAAAACACTGCACGAGCGCGGGATCGCGTTCGACTGCTTCGAGCGCGGCTCGCAAGTGGGCGGCCTGTGGCGGTACGAGAACGACAACGGGCAATCGGTCGCGTACCGGTCGCTGCACATCAACACGTCGCGCACGCAGATGCAGTTCGCGGACTTCCCGATGCCGCGCGACTACCCGGACTTCCCGCACCACTCGCAGATCGCCGCGTACTTCGACAGCTACGTTGCCCACTTCGGGTTCGGCGACCGCATCACGTTCCGCACCAGCGTTCGCAGCGTGGAACCGCTGCCGGACGGCACCTTTCGCGTGACGACGGAGCGCGACGGCGCGGAAAGCTCTGCGCGCTACTCCGCCGTGCTGGTAGCGAACGGGCACCACTGGCACCCGCGCGTGCCGACGTTCCCCGGCACCTTCGATGGCGAAACGCTGCACGCCAGCCGCTACCGCGTGCCGGAAGCGTTCGCGGGGAAGCGCGTGCTGGTCGTGGGTATCGGCAACTCTGGCTGCGACATCGCGTGCGAAGTGTCGCGCGTCGCGGAGCGCGCGTTCCTCGCGGTGCGCAGCGGCGTTCACCTGATCCCCAAATACCTGTTCGGTCGCCCGCTAGACCGGCTCGTGTCGCCGTGGATGTGGCGGCACCTGCCGCTCCGCGTCCAGCAGTTCATTTTCGGCGTCGCGCTGCGGCTGGCCCGCGGCAAACAGAAGCGGTTCCACCTGCCCGAACCGCGGCACCGCATTCTCGAAGAGCACCCGACGATTTCGTCCGACCTACTGAACCTAATCGGGCACGGGCGCGTGTGCGTGAAGCCGAACGTGCGCGAACTCGCGGGCCGCGAAGTCGTGTTCGAGGACGGGTCGCGCGAACCGGTGGACGTGATCGTGTACGCGACCGGCTACGACATCCGCACGCCGTTCCTTGCGCCCGAAGTGTTCGAGGCGAAGGACAACGAAGTGCGGCTGTACAAGTTGGTGGTTCACCCGGAGCGCGCGGGGCTGTACTTCATCGGCCTCGTGCAACCGTGGGGCGCGATCATGCCGCTAGCCGAAGAGCAGTCGAAGTGGGTCGCGGACCTGATTGAGAACAAGTGCGGCCTTCCGCCGCGCGCCGAGATGCTAAAGGCGATTGAGGCTGACCGCGAGAAGGTGCGCCGCCGCTACACCGCGTCGCGCCGGCACACGATCCAAGTGGACTTCTACCCGTACTTGGACGCGCTCCGTAAAGAGCGCACGCGCAAACCCGCCCCGCGCGCGGAAGAGAAATCGGAAGCGCGCCGGGCCGCGTAGGGCGCACAGGGCGGAAGCCCTGTGCTACGCTAGCCGGCCCCTCCGGGGCGGAAGACAACAGATGTCTTTGCACCCTGCTCGCAGGGTCGCCTTACAAAGCACAGGGCGGAAGCCCTGTGCGCCATTCGCGAGACACCGGTAGCCTGAAGGCACAGCCTCACTTCCCGCGGTTCTACAATAGCGGCGCACACCCTCCCACACGCTCCGGAGCGCGCCGCGATGTCGCAGCAGTACCGCACCGAAACCGACAGCATGGGGCCGATTCGCGTCCCCGCCGACCGCTACTACGGCGCGCAAACCGCCCGCTCGCTCACGCACTTCGCCATCGGCGCGGACACCATGCCGCGACCGGTCATCCGCGCGTTCGGCGTACTCAAGAAGGCCGCGGCGCTCACCAACACCGGCCTCGGCCTCATGCCGCAAGAGAAGTGCGACCTCATCTGTAAGGCGGCCGACGAGGTCATTTCCGGCGCGCTCGACGACCACTTCCCGCTGCGCGTCTGGCAGACCGGCAGCGGCACGCAGACCAACATGAACGTGAACGAGGTGATCTCCAACCGCGCCATCGAACTCGCGGGCGGGGCGATGGGCAGCAAGAAGCCCGTTCACCCGAACGACGATGTCAACATGTCGCAGTCGTCGAACGACACGTTCCCCACCGCGATGCACATCGCCGCCGCGGAGGAACTGGTTCACCGGCTCGTTCCCAGCGTGACCGCGCTGCGCGACGTGTTCGCGGCGAAGTCGGCCGAGTTCGCGGACATCGTGAAGATCGGGCGCACGCACCTCATGGACGCGGTGCCGCTCACGCTCGGCCAAGAGTTCGGCGGGTACGTCGCGCAGCTCGATTACGGCATCGCAGCGGTGAAGGCCGCGCTCCCGATGCTCTACGAATTGGCACTCGGCGGCACCGCGGTGGGCACCGGGCTGAACGCGCACCCGGAGTTCGCGGTGAAGGTGGCGAAACAGATCGCGGACCTCACCGGGTTGCCGTTCGTCACCGCGCCGAACAAGTTCCAAGCGCTCGCGGGCCACGAACCGCTCGCGTTCGCAAGCGGCGCGCTGAAGGCGCTGGCAACGGGCCTGATGAAGATCGCCAACGACATTCGCTGGCTGGCGAGCGGTCCGCGGTGCGGCCTCGGCGAACTGAGCATCCCGGAGAACGAACCCGGTTCCAGCATCATGCCCGGCAAGGTGAACCCGACGCAGTCCGAAGCGCTCACGATGGTGTGCGTGCAGGTGCTGGCGAACGACGTGGCGGTGGGCATCGCGGCGAGTCAGGGCAACTTCGAGCTGAACGTGTTCAAGCCGGTGCTGATCCACAACTTCCTGCACTCGGTGCGGTTGCTCACCGACGCGTGCCGCAGCTTCCGCGAACACTGCGCCGCGGACGTGCCCGAAACGGACTACGAGGCGCTGGAGTACGGCGTGGGGGCCGATAGCGGAATGGTGGAAGTGGACCAATCGAAGATTCGGCCGAAGGCGGGCGGGAAGGTGCGCAAGGGGATCGACGCGAACCGCCCGGCGATTGCGAAGATTCTGAAGGAATCGCTGATGCTGGTAACGGCGCTGAACAAGCACATCGGCTACGACGCGGCAGCGAAGATCGCCAAGACCGCGCACCACAACGGCACGACGCTGCGCGAAGAGGCGGTGAAGCTGGCCCCGCCGCTCAAGGACGGCAGCGGGG
>LNFM01011609.1_pt1 | contig 11906 bp, 11 predicted proteins | sample 596031 | NCBI WGS metagenome assembly LNFM01 (sample SAMN04254537, study PRJNA301005) | activated carbon metagenome | isolation source: dual media filters at the Ann Arbor, Michigan drinking water treatment plant | place: USA: Ann Arbor | reverse complement strand
GGCGCGCCGATCCCGCTCACGACCCCGGAGGGCGTGCGATGAGGGAGAACCTGGTGCTCGGCGAGGGCGTCGTCATCGGCGAGGACGTCGAGATCGGCGCGAACGTCGTGATCCGCGACGGCACCGTCCTCGGGGACGGCTGCGTGATCCAGGACAACGTGGTCCTCGGCAAGCAGCCGCGCCTGTCGGCCCGCTCCACCGCCAAGCGCGACCCGCTGCCCCCGCTGGTGCTCGGCGCGGGCGCCGCGGTGTGCTCCGGCGCGGTCGTGTACGCCGGCACCACCGTCGGTGCCAGGGCGATCATCGGCGACCTCGCCTCGGTGCGCGAGCGCTGCGAGGTGGGTGAGGGCGCGGTGATCGGACGCGGGGTCTGCGTGGAGAACGACACGCGGATCGGCGCGCGCTGCAAGGTGCAGAGCAACTCCTACATCACCGCCTACAGCGAGCTCGAGGACGATGTGTTCATCGCCCCGTGCGTGACGACCACCAACGACAACTTCATGGGCCGCACCGAGGAGCGCCACGCCCAGATCAAGGGCGCGATCATCCGCCGCGGCGCCCGCGTCGGCGGCGGGGTGGTCATCCTGCCCGGGGTGGAGATCGGCGAGGAGGCCTTCGTCGCCGCCGGCGCCCTGGTCACCAAAGACGTCCCCGCCCGGAAGCTCGTGGCGGGCCTGCCCGCCAAGGTGTGGCGCGACGTGCCCGACGCGGAGCTGCTCGAGGCGCAGTGACCGGCGGCGGGTGCCCGGTCAGTCCAGGACGGTCACCCGCACCACGGCCCGGCCGCCGTAGACCACCCAGCCCGGCACGGCCACGCGGGTGCCGGCGTCCGCGTCCTGCTCCTCGTCCCCGGAGCCCAGCAGGCGGACGGCATCGTGGCGGTCGTCGCCCAGGGCGCGCGCGGCCCGCAGCACACGCTGGGTGCGGGTGACCGTGCTCCGTGCGCGGAACCCGGCCTCCGCCGCGCGGAGGGCGGTGGCCGCGCGGGTGCCGGCGGCCTCCCCGGCCAGCGATCCGGTGAGGTCCGCGGGCGTCGGGTCGAAGCCCGCGGCGTCGTTGGGCACCACGCGGAGGGCCCTGCGGCCCGGCTCGAGATCGCCCGGGATGCGGATGGGCAGCGTCACCCGCCGGGGATCCGCGCGGAACGGCTGGATGGTGAGGACCAGCCGTGCCCGCTGCCCGGGACGGACCCGTGCGGGCGTGATGCGGGCGCCGGTGATGCGGGCCGCGGCGATGTCCGGCCGCAGCGTCTGCTCGATCGTGATGGAGCCGGGTTCGACGACCCGCAGCGAGTTCTGGAGGAGGATGGCCACCGGCCTGGAGGCCGCGCCGCTCGACACCGTCAGCACGTCGCCCGCCGCGGCGTACACGTTGCGGTAGACCACGGGGGACGGCAGGTCGCCGCCGCGGATCGTGACCCGCACGGTGACGGTGCCCGAGGTGATGCCGTCGCGGGCCCGCAGCAGCGGCTCGAACTGGAGGACGTCGGTGAGGATGGGGACCAGCTCCGGCTGCGGCGCGAGCACCACATCCATGTCCGACCGGGTGCCGCGCCGCGTGTCCGAGGCGCTGGTGCGCACGCGGATGGCCTCCACGGGACCCACGCGGCCGACGAGGCCGTCGCGGCGGTCCCCGGTGAGCATGCCCTGCACCGTTCCGGGCTCGCCCAGCTTGAAGCTGCCGCCCCGGATGGGCGCCGGCACGACGTTGTACACGTAGCCGTCGCCCAGCAGCAGGCGCGTCGCGCCGCCGCCGGTGAACGGGTGGCCGAACCCGAGGACCGTCGCGCCGTCCACGTAGGTGACGGTGCCGATCGCGCCGACCACCGAGTCGCCGCCGGCGACCAGGGCCGTCATCGACGAGCCGGGCTCGAGGGTGACGGGGGCGCGGACGCTCCTCGGCAGGATCTGCTGGAGCTCGGCGCGCGCGCCGAGCCCGCGGCTCAGCATCGGCGCCAGGCGCGGGTCGAGCCCCGCCGCCGCCCAGCGCTGCAGCGGGTACAGGGCACGGATCCCCGGGGAGGTGCGCTGCGCACGCACCGCGGCCGCCCGGTTCGCCGCCATCCGCAGCGGCCGCGCGGCGGCGGTGCTGGGCCGCTCCAGGGCGCGGGCGCCCTGGCCGTTGGCGATCATCCGCTCGATCGGCGTGACCGCGCCCAGGACGTTCGCCTCGTCGCCCTGCCCGTAGCCGATCGCCCCGATGACCCTGCGGACGCCGTCCGCGCCCGTGACGTACACGGGGCTCCCGCTCATGCCCTGGGCGATACCACCCGTCTGGGCGATCAGGGGACCCTCGGCGCGGATGAGGATCAGCGCGCCGCTGGACGGGTCCGGAGCCGGCTGCACGTCGGTGATCGTCACCGGGAAGCTGGTGATCTCGGTGCCGCGCACCACGGTGAGCGCCGTGCCGGTCATGCCGGCCCGGACCTCCGACAGCGGCAGGATCGGGTCCGCCGCGACGGCCTGGCCGTGCACGGCGGCGAACGCGCTCGCCGCGACGCCGACGGCCAGCATCCGCCTGACGGACCGAGTCATGCGGGCTCCCAGGGGAGGGGGATCACCGGAACTTCCATTCGGCGCATTCTACGGCGCATGGCCGGGAAGACCGTAACCCATCCGGTGAGCGCGACCCGGATGACGGTGACGGAAGGGGGACGACCGGCACCGCCATCGCGGATCGAGGTGACGCGAAGAGATCGAAGAAGACGGGACCGATCCCCTGCGCATCCGTGTGTACCTGGGGCTTCGACCGCACCTGATCGATTCCGCATACCCCGAACGGGTGATTCACGCGGACGTCGACGGGCCGTTCTGCGCTATCCGGCCACGCGGGCGCCGTACTGCGCCTGGTAGTAGGCGCGGTACTCCCCGGACTTGATCGGTTCCCACCAGGCGCTGTTGCTCCGGTACCACTCCACGGTCTCGGCGAGGCCGTCCGCGAAGTCCCGCCGGGGCGCCCATCCGAGCGCGCGCAGCTTGGCCGTGTCGAGGGCGTACCGGCGATCGTGGCCCGGGCGGTCCTCGACGTACCGGATCAGCTCCTCCCCGCGGCCCGTGAGCCGCAGGATCGAGCGGGTGATCTCCATGTTCGGGAGCTCGTTGCCGCCGCCGACGTTGTAGACCTGTCCGGCCACCCCGTGTTCGGCGGCGGCGAGCACGCCCTCGCAGTGGTCGTCCACGTGGATCCAGTCGCGCACCTGCATGCCGTCGCCGTACACGGGCAGCGGCAGCCCCTCGAAGGCGTTGGTGACGAACAGGGGGATGAGCTTCTCCGGGTACTGCCGGGGCCCGTACGTGTTCGAGCCGCGGGTCACGATGACGTCCATCCCGTACGTGCGGTGCCACGCGAGGGCCTGCATGTCGCCGCCGGCCTTGCTCGCCGAGTACGGGCTGGAGGGCTCCAGGGGGTCCGTCTCGCGGAACGCTCCGGACGGCACGGAGCCGTACACCTCGTCGGTGGACACCTGCACGAAGCGGCGCACCCCGGCGCGGCGCGACTGGTCGAGCAGCACCGCGGTGCCCACGACGTCCGTCATCGGGAACGCGGCGGGGTCGAGGATGCTGCGGTCCACGTGCGTCTCGGCGGCCATGTTGACCACGAGCTCGACGCCCGTCAGGGCCTCGGCCATCGCGGCGGCGTCCCCGATGTCGGCGTGCACGAAGCGGTACCCGTCGTGACCGGCGACCTCGGCGACGTTCTCCGGGTTGCCCGCGTACGTGAGCTTGTCGACGTTCACGACCTCATGGCCGCGGGCGAGCGCGATGCGCACGAACGCGGAGCCGATGAACCCGCAGCCGCCGGTCAGAAGGATCCTCATGTCGCCTCCGCGATGTAGTCCGACAGGGCGTCCCGCCAGTCCCGCAACCTGGGCGCGCCGGGCCGGGTGACCGCCAGCACCGACCGCGCCGGCCGCGGGGCCGGACGGCCGAGATCGGCGGTGGTGATGGGCACCACCCGGCAGGAGATGCCGGAGCGCTCGAAGACGGCGCGCGCGAAGCCCGCCCACGTCACCGAGCCGCCGCCGGCGGTGTGGTACACGCCCGGGGGCAGGTCGAGGAGCGCGCGCAGCGCGGGCGCGAGGTCGCGCGTCCACGTGGGGCAGCCCAGCTGGTCGTCCACCACGGTGACCTCGTCGCGCTCCGACCCGACGCGACGCATCGTGTCCACGAAGTTCCGTCCGTGCGCGCCGTAGAGCCAGGCGGTGCGGGCGATGCGGGCGCCCGGGTGCGCCGCCAGGACCGCCCGCTCCCCCGCGAGCTTCGTGCGCCCGTACGCGCCGATGGGCGCGGTGGGGGCGTCCTCCGGGTAGTCGGCGTCCGAGGTGCCGTCGAAGACGTAGTCCGTTGAGACCTGGACCAGGGGGATCCCGCGCTCGGCGGCGCAGGCCGCCACGTTCCCCGCGCCGTCGCCGTTCACCGCGAGCGCCGCCTCCTCGTCGGCCTCGGCGCCGTCGACGTCGGTCCAGGCGGCGCAGTGGATCACGGCCTGCGGGACGGCGTCGGCCATGCAGGCCCGCACGGCGCCGACATCGCGGATGTCCACCTCCATGTCGACGCCGACGGGGTCGTCGCCCACGGACCGCAGGTACGGGATGAGGTCCCGACCGAGCATGCCGGCCGCGCCGGTGACGAGCACCCTCATGCGCTCAGATCAGGCCGATCGCCGAGGAGTCGCCCACCATGAAGCGGTACGCGCGCGGCTTGGCCGTGCTGCGGGCGATCACCACCCCGCGCCCCACCAGGCTGCTCTCCACCCGGGCGTCCAGGTCCTCGACCCGGCTGTCCTCCAGGAAGATGGAGTGCTCCACCTCGGCCCGGCGGATCACGACCCGGTCGGAGACCGCCGTGTACGGACCGATGTAGGCCGCCTCGATGACCGCGTCGGCGCCGATCACCGCGGGCCCGCGGATGGCCGAGTCGATGACGCGGGCGCCCCGCTCGACGACCACGCGGCCCTCGATGGTGCTGCCGATCAGCTCGCCGTCCATCCGCGGCTCCAGCACGTCCAGCACCAGGCGGTTCGCCTCCAGCATGTCCTCGAGCCGCCCGGTGTCCTTCCACCAGCCGGTCACCACGTGCGGCTCGACGCGCAGGCCCGAGTCGATGAGGTGCTGGATCGCGTCGGTGATCTCCAGCTCGCCGCGCCCGGACGGCCGGATGGCGCGGGCGGAGTCGAGGATCGACGCGGTGAACATGTAGACGCCGACCAGGGCGAGGTCGGTGCGGGGCTGGGGCGGCTTCTCCTGCAGGCGCACGACCCGCCCGTCCTCCAGCTCGGCCACGCCGTACGACTCGGGGTTCGGCACGCGTTGCAGCAGGATCATCGCGTCGGCGTCACCCTCGCGGAACCGGTCGACCAGCTCGTGGATGCCGTCGCGGAGCAGGTTGTCGCCGAGGTACATCACGAAGGGCGAGTCGCCCAGGAAGTCCGCGGCGGTGAGCACGGCGTGCGCCAGCCCGAGCGGCGCGTGCTGGCGGATGTAGGTGACCCGGATGCCCAGGCGGGAGCCGTCGCCGACGGCCGCCTCGATCTCGGCGTGGGTGTCGCCCACGATGATCCCGATGTCGGTCACACCGGCGTCGCGCATCGCCTCCAGGCCGTAGAACAGCACCGGCTTGTTGGCGACGGGCACCAGTTGCTTGGCGCTCGTATGGGTGATGGGGCGCAGCCGTGTGCCGGCGCCACCCGACAGCACGAGCCCTTTCAGTGGCTTCCGCACGACCGGCAGGACCCTAGCACCGGTCTCCCGACTATCTTCCCTCCCCGATGGATCGGGATGAATGGCTGCTGCGGCGGACCTTCGACGGGGCCGAGTTCGACGCCGAGGCGCTCGCCGCCGCGCGGCGCGCGAGCGGCACGCGCGTCTCGGTGGTGCTGCCCGCCCTGAACGTCGCCGACACCGTCGGGGCGATCGTCGCCACCGTGCGCGAACGCTGGATGGGACCGGGCGGCCTGGTGGACGAGCTGGTCGTCGTCGACTCCCACAGCGCGGACGCCACCGCCGCCGAGGCGCGCCGCGCCGGGGCCCTGGTGGTGCAGGACGACGAGGTCCTCCCCTGGGCGGGCCCGGGATCCGGCAAGGGTGAGGCGATGTGGAAGGGCCTGGCGGCCACCACGGGCGACGTCGTCCTCTGGCTCGACGCGGACGTCAGCGACTTCGACCCGGCGTTCGTGCCCGGCATGCTCGGACCGCTCCTGACCGTGCCGGAGGTGGCCTTCGTGAAGGCCGTGTACCGGCGGGCGATGGGGGCCGGCGATGAGGGCGGCAGGGTCACCGAGATCTGCGCCCGCCCGCTGCTGAACCTCTTCTACCCGCCGCTCGCGGTCCTCGCCCAGCCCCTGTCCGGCGAGCAGGCCGGGCGCCGCGACCTGCTGGAGCGCCTGCCGTTCTTCACCGGCTACGCCGTGGAGATCGGCCTGCTCATCGACGTCCTCGCCGCCGGAGGCCTCGGGTCGCTCGCCCAGGTCGACCTGGGCCGCCGCGTGCACGTGAACCAGCCCACCGCGGCGCTGGGCCGCATGGCGTACGCCATCACCCAGGCCGTGCTGCGGCGCCTCGCCGACGAGGGCCGCGCACCCGCGGAACTCGCCCGGGCCGGTCCCTACGCGCGGCCGGTGCGCGCCACGGCCGGCTGGGAACTGGACGAGTCGACGGTGGCGCCCGCCCAGCGGCCACCGCTCGCCACCGTCGGCGGGGGGTCCGCGCCCTGAGCCGGGTCGTCTACCTCGACCTCGACGGGACGCTGCTCGGACCCGGCGGGTCGCTGCTGCGCGGCGAGGGCGGCGGCTCCAGCGACGCGGGGGCCCGTGCGCTGATGCTGCTCCACGACCTGGGGGTGCCGGTGGTGCTGGTCAGCGGCCGCAGCCGGCTGCGGCTCGAGACCAGCGCCCGCCTGCTGGGCGCCGACGGGGTGCTGGCCGAGCTGGGCGCGTGCGACTGCGGGCACCCGACGCCGCCGGGCCGCTCGGTCCACGACACCATCGCCGCCACCGGGATCCCGGATGAGCTGCTGCGGCGCGAACCCGGCCTGGAGATCCATCCCGCGGCCCTCTGGGGTCGCGAGGGCAGCCACGTGTTCCGCGGCCGCGCCGGTGACGGCGCCGCCGCGTGGGTGTCCGACCGGTCCGGCGGGGCGCTGCGTCTCGCCGACAACGGCCGGCTCACCGACGGGGGGCACGTCTACCACCTGCTGCCCACCGCGGCGTCGAAGGGGGCCGCCGTCGCCACCGACCTGGCCCGGCGCGGCGCCGACCCGGCGGCCTGCCTCGCGGTGGGCGACTCCGCCGAGGACGCCGCCATGGCCCCGCATGTGGGGCGGTTCGCCCTGGTCCGGAACGGGGCGGAGGCCGATCCCGCGCTCGGCGCCAGCGTGCCGTGGGTCACGCGGGGCGCGTTCGGTGCGGGTGTGCTTGAGGCCGTCCTGGAGTGGTCCGGGACCTGAGGCCGCGGTCAGGCGGTGGGCACCGCGATGGGCATCTGCACCGGGGCCGAGCATTCACGGACGACGGCGCGCCAGGACCGCAGCGCCACGCGCGCCCGCGCGGCCCGCGCGCGCGGCGGCGCGGTGCGGGCCGCCGCCAGCGCACGGTGCGCGGGCCGGGAGGTGGGGCAGCGGCCCCAGCGCTCGGCCAGCGCGGACGCCTCGCGGAGCGCGGTGGCCCCGGGCGAGGGCGCCGCCGAAGCGGGCTGCGCCGCCAGGAGGGCGAACAGCGCCACGGCCAGCACGGCGAGGGCGGCGAGGGCGGAGGAGGAGGTGGGGCGGAGCGTGGTCGTCATCACGTCACCGATGGTGGCCCCGGCGGCCCCGTGTGCCCCCGGGCATGGGGACGGGCGGGCGCTGGACCCAGGTATAGCTATCGCGCCGCCGCAACCCACAGGCCGGCGATCGCGGCCCCGGCGGCCGCCAGGTTGGTCTCGGTCTCCGCGAGGGCGTCCGGCTCCGGCGCGAGGCGCCGGTTCACCGGGAACGCCGCCGCCAGGCCCATGCGGCGCACCATGCCGGGCAGCAGGGCCAGCTCCCCGCACACCGCGACGCACGGCACGCCCGCGTCCCGGCACGCGTCGGCGACGGCCGCCGGGGCCTTGCCGCGCATGCTCTGCTCATCGAGGCGCCCCTCCCCGGTGATGCACAGCGCCGCGCCCCGCAGCGCCTCGGGAAGCCCGGCGGCATCGAGGACCATCCGGGCGCCGGGCTCCAGGCGGGCGCCGAGCAGCGCCACCAGGCCGGCCGCCGCCCCGCCCGCGGCGCCGAATCCCGGCGTGCCGGTCACCTCGACGCCGCTCACGGTGGCGAGCGCGCGGGCGTAGACCGCCATGCCGGCCTCCAGGCGGCGCACCATCGCCGGGTCCGCGCCCTTCTGGGGGCCGAACACCGCCGCGGCGCCGTCGTCGCCGGTGAGCGGGTTGGTGACGTCGCAGGCCACCACGATCTCGGCCTCACGCACGCGCGGGTCGAGGCCCAGCAGGTCGATCGACGCCACGCGCTCCAGATCCGCGCCGCACCCGCCCAGCTCCGCCCCGGCGGCGTCCAGGAACCGGCCGCCCAGCGCCCGCACCAGCCCCATGCCGCCGTCGTTGGTCGCGCTGCCCCCCAGGCCCACGATGATGCGGGTCGCGCCGATGTCCAGCGCCGCCATGATCTGCTGGCCCGTGCCGTACGTGCTCGTGCGCTCCGGGTCGCGCTCGGCGGGCAGGAGCCGCTCGTATCCCGCCGCCTGCGCCAGCTCGACCACCGCCACATGCCCGGGCAGCTCGCCGATGGCCGCCTCCACGGGACGTCCCAGCGGGTCCTGGACGATCCCCCCGCGGCGGCGCCCGCGGGCCGCCGCGACCAGGGCGTCCAGGGTGCCCTCGCCGCCGTCGGCGACCGGCACCACCCGCGTCTCCACCCCGGTCGCGGCCAGCCGCACCCCGGCGGCCACCGCCCGGGACGCCGCGGCGGCCGGCAGCGCCCCCTTGAAGGCGGCCGTCGCGACGACCACCGGCCCGGTCACGACCGCTCCTGGCCCCAATCGAGCTTCAGGAAGCCCAGCATCCAGTCGTGGAACGCCTCGTCGCCCAGCTCCTCGCGGGCCTGTCCCATGCGCTGCGCGTCCGGGCCGACCGTGATCCGGAACGGACTGGACGCGTCGGTGGCCGCCGCGAAGACGGCCTCCGCCACCGGCTCCGGCCCGATGCCGAGCTCCTCGCGCCACGCGCGGAACCCGCCGCGCAGCTGCCCCAGCAGCGGCGCGTACGGGCCCTCGCCCGCCGCGACGGCGCCGGTGGGGCGGGTCGCCATGGGGAAGTCGGTGTTCACCATGCCGGGCTCGACGGTGTGCACCCGCACCCCGAACGGCCGCAGCTCGACGCGCATCGCCTCGGCCCAGGCGCTCATGCCGTACTTGCTGGCGTGGTACATGCCGAGCAGGGGATTCGACAGCCGCGCGCCGATGGACGACACGCAGACCACCGCGCCGGCGCCCGCCCGCCGCATCGCGGGAAGCGCCCGCTGGACCACGGCGGCGTTGCCGAACAGGTTGGTCTCGAACATCCGCCGGACCTCGTCGAGGTCGACGTCCTCGGTGGCGCCCATGACGGCGTACCCGGCGTTGGGGACGACGCAGCCCAGTGCGCCGCCGGCGAACCGCTCGGCCGCCTCGACGGCGGGACCGACGGCCGCCGCGTCGGTGACGTCGAGGCGCACGATCAGCAGGTCGTCGTGGGACGGCAGGGCCGCGCGGGCGGCGTCGGGGTCGCGGACCGCCGCGACGGCGCGCCAGCCCGCGGCCAGGAAGCGTTCGACGGCGGCCCGGCCGATGCCGCGGCCGGCCCCGGTGACGAGAACGGTTGGGGTCATCCGCCCACGCTACCGCCCGCGGGGCCCGGTGTGGCGCCCATCACGGGATGTTCCTGCGTGGGGCTCGCGGCGACGGGCAGTCGCAGCGTGAAGGTGCTGCCGGCGCCCGGCGCCGAGACCAGCTCGATGGCCCCGCCGTGGGCGCGGGCCAGGCCGCGCGCGATGGCCAGGCCCAGGCCGGCGCTGCGCCCCTCCCGGCTGCGGTCTCCCCGGTAGAAGCGGTCGAACACGAACGGCTGGTCCTGCAGGGGGATGCCCTCCCCGGTGTCGACCACGGCCATGGTGGCCATCATCCCGTCCCGTCCCACCACGACCTCCACGGAGCCGCCGGACGGGGTGTGCCGCAGGGCATTGTCGAGGAGGATCAGCAGGATCTGCTCGACCCTCGCGGGGTCGGCGTGCACCGGGACCGGTCCCGAGGCGGCGACGGCGCTGAGCCGGACGCCGTCCGCCTCGGCGAGCGCCCGCCGCGAGGCGACGACACCGTCGGCCATCGCGTCCAGGTCGAACCGCTCGCGCTCCAGCGGCAGGCCGCCGCTGTCCAGCCGGGCGAGCTGCAGCTGCTCCTCCACGAGCCGTTCGAGCCGTTCCGCCTCGCCGCTCATCAGCGACAGGAACTCCTCGCGATGCGCGGTGTCGATGCGGGGTCCCTGCACGAGCTCCAGCAGGCCCTTGATGGCGGCCAGCGGCGTCTTGAGCTCGTGGGAGACGTTCGCGACCAGGTCCCGCCGGGCACGTTCCAGGCGCCGCGGCTCGGTGACGTCGCGCATGGTGACCACCACACCCGCGGCGGGCGCGGCGAGGCGGGCGAGGATGAGCTCCAGCTCGGTGCCGTCGTCCAGCACCGCCTCCTGCACCACCGGCTCGGCGCTGTCCGGCGACGCCGACGCGAGGGCGCGCACCAGCGGACCGGGGAGGTCGGCGACACGGGTGAGGGCCGCGCCGGGCGGCACCCCGAGCAGCCGCTTGGCGGCCGGGTTCATGATCGTGATCGACCCGTCGTCGGCGACGCCCACCACGCCCTCCGCGAGCGAGGAGATGAGCCCGCCCGCGCGGTCGCGCTCGGTGGTGATCTGGTCGACCTGGTTCTCGATGCGCCCGGCCATCGTGTTGAGGCTGTCGCCCAGGATCGCGAACTCGCGCAGCCGCTGGTCCGGTGCCCGCGCGCCGAGGTCCCCGGCGGCCAGGCGGGAGGCGGTCCGGGCGAGGACCGCGATGCGGCGCCCCACCAGCAGGGACAGCCCGTACCCGGCGAGGGCGGCGAGCATCAGGACGGCGGCGACCGCGACGATGAGCCGGCGGCGCAGCGCGTCCAGCTGGGAGTCGCTGACCCCGCCCGCGCTCGAGGCGGCCTCGATGAGCACGGCCTCGCCGAAGATGGGCGCGGTCGTGGCCGTCGACAGCCGGGCCCAGACGAACCGGAAGCTGCCCGCCGTCCCCGAGGTGTTGACCACCTGCGGAGGGACGGCGCCGAGGATGGGGTCGAGGAGCTCGCAGCAGTTGAACGACGCGCCGCGCAGCCGGTACCCGGCGCGGTCGAGGACGAGCCGGACCTGGGCGCCCGTCCGGGTGGCGACGATGTTCGCGAACTGCTCGAGCTCCTCCTCGGACGCCCCGTCGAGCGGCTGCTGGCGGATGGCCGCCTGGAGGTTGCGGTAGAGCTCGCGGCTCTGGCTCTGCGCCTGGTCACGCCGCAGGGTGTTCTCCAGGGTGGGGAGCACCGTGATCAGCACGGCGGCGCTGGCGAGCGCCCCCACCGCGATGAGGGTGGCCACCAGCCAGGCCTGCAGGCCCGGGTGGCGGAACCGCATCAGACCCTCGCCACGTCCGCGCCGAAGGCGTAGCCGACGCCGCGCACCGTCCGGATGAGGGTGGGGTTGGAGGCGTCGTCCTCCACCTTCTGCCGCAGGTGCCGCACGTGGACGTCGACGCTGCGGAGGTCCCCGAAGAACGAGCCCTGCCACAGGTGGTTCATGAGCTCCTCCCGGGTGAACACCCGGCGGGGCGAGCTGGCGAGCTTGTGGAGGATCTCGAACTCGCTGAACGTGAGGTGCACCTCCTCCTCGC
>LNFM01011607.1_pt1 | contig 11908 bp, 14 predicted proteins | sample 596031 | NCBI WGS metagenome assembly LNFM01 (sample SAMN04254537, study PRJNA301005) | activated carbon metagenome | isolation source: dual media filters at the Ann Arbor, Michigan drinking water treatment plant | place: USA: Ann Arbor | reverse complement strand
GGGATGGAGGAGAGCATCACCCAGCCACGCCCGGACGAGGCGCTTTCCGCCGCCGAACTGGGGGCGCTTGCGCATCTTTACCGGGGCGAGGTCTACCGGAGCACGGTCTGGCGCACGCGACTGGACACGACGACCAACTGGGCGGTGGTCACCCTGGGGGTGGCGCTGTCGCTGACCTATTCCTCGCCCGATGCCTCGCCCCTGCCGCTGCTGCTGGTCGGAGTCCTGATCCTGCTCTTCCTGACGCTGGAGGCCCGGCGCTACCGGTTCTTCAATGTCTGGCGCGCCCGAGCGCGGTGGATGGAGAGGCACTTCTACGTGCCGATGCTGACGGACAGCGAGGTGGAGGTTGGACCCGAATGGCGGGCGTCCCTGGCCGAGGATTACCGCAACCCGAAGTACCATATCAGCCTGCCCATCGCCGTCGCGCGCCGGGTCCGGGCGAACTACCTCTGGATCCTTTTGATCCAGACGCTGGCCTATGCGGGCAAGCTGGTGGTGCATCCCGTGGCGGTCCCGTCCTTCTCGGAATTCGTGAACCGGGCAGAAATCGGCCCCCTTTCGGGCGAGATGGTGCTGATCGCGGGGGCCATCTACATTGGCGCCGGGATCGCACTGGTGCTCTGGGTCAATGGCGTGGACCGCCGCCGCGCCAAGGATCGCGCGCTGCGCGGCAGCGCGATGGGGTAAGACGCAAGCGAACCCGGGGGAAGGGTGCAGTCCTATCCGATGGGTGCGCCGGAATCTTCCCGGTGGGCGGCCGCCAGTTCAGTTCCGCGACACTCCACGCAGATGCGTTGCGACCGGTCGCGGATCAGGCCGCAGTTTGCGCAACAGGTCAGGGATGCGGCGTCGGGTGCCGGGGGCTTGGCCAGTTCCTGAGGTGGAACGATGGGCAGGCCCGGCCGGGGGCTGGTGAAGGGGAACACGGATAACGATCCGGACGGCTCCATGAACGCAAGTTCCACCTGCCCAAGGTTGCGGACACCCTTCAGGCGCAGAAGCTCTTTCACCTCGGTTGCGCCGACCCCCTGCTCATCGAGGCCCAGCTGACGGATATGTCCTTCGCGCACAACCTCGGTCGGCGTGCCGTCGACCAGGCGCTTGGCCCGGCTCCATTTGCGAAAGGCGATGTCGATGGCCTTGTCCGCCAGGACAACCAACAGAATGACCAGCATCGCATGTATCAGGGGCACGTCCGGATAGAACATGGCGTCGCCCACAGCCGACCCCAATGCGATGACCAGAAGGAATTCCACGACCGACATCTGGGAAATGCTGCGACCGCCAACCCAGCGCAGAAGGACGACGGTCCAAATCCAGATGACCAGCGTGCGGAAAGCGATTTCCAGGTAGAAGAGGATGGGTTCCGACCCCCACAGCATGCGTTCGAGGTCGAAGGGAACGGTCTGATCCATCTGGTGCTCCGCAGGGACCGCACACAACGCCCGGCGGGACAGCGGGTTCCGGGCGCGCACCCGAGTGGCGTATGGCCGCCCGACGCGGGTGCCACAAAAAAAGAAGGGGACCCGAAGACCCCCTTTTCAGTCACAAGGGAAAAGGGATCATTCCCCGCCACCGCGACTGTGGACATAGTAGGCCACAGCGCGGATCTCGTCTTCGGACAGCCGTTCGTTCCAGTTCGGCATGACGCCGAAGCGGGCCTTGGTCACCGTCTCGATGATCTTGTCGCGCGATCCGCCGTAGAGCCAGATCGCGTCGGTCAGTTTGGGCGCGCCCTGCGCACGGTCGCCGGAACCGTCTTCCAGATGGCAGGCGGCGCAGTTTTCGGCGTAGAGGGTCGCGCCTTCTGCCGCCAGCGCCGCATCATTATCCTGCCCCGAGATCGCCAGCACATGCTCGCTGACCTGGGCGATCTGGGTTTCGTCCAAGATGCCGTCCAGGCCGAACTTCGGCATTTCCGAATAACGGGCGTCGGCGTCCGTGGTGTTGCGGATGCCGTGGGTGATGGTCAGATGGATATCCTCCATCGTGCCGCCCCAGAGCCAGTCGTCGTCCAGGAGGTTCGGGTAGCCCTTGCCTTCGAACCCGGCAGCACCCGATCCGTGGCAGGTCGTGCAGTTCGTGCGGAACACCGCAGCGCCCGCCCGTTCGGCAAAGCCGGCCAGTTCAGGGTCTGCACCGATTCCGTTCAGGTCGGCTGCCACCAGCTTTTCCTTGATCGCAGCATTGGCCTTGTCCACCGCCGCGATTTCCACCGCGACATCGGCCCGGGTCGAGGCCCCGAGCAGACCGGGGGTTGCCTGGGTGATCAATGGCCAGGCCGGGTAGGCGATGGTATAGCCGATGCCCCAGACGATCGTGGCGTAGAACACCCAGACCCACCAGCGCGGCAGCGGGTTGTTGTATTCCTCGATCCCGTCCCAGCTGTGGCCGGTCGTTTCCACCTGCCGGGGTTCTTTCTTTACTGGCTTGGCCATGGCCTCAGCCCTCCTTCTTGGCAGGGGTTGGGTCCGCAGGACGGTCGTCGTTGCGGAAGATCGAGGTGGCGACTTCATGATGCGCCACCCGCGCACTGGGCCGGAAGGCCCAGAGGCAGAGCCCCAGGAAGCCCAGCGTCATCGCCAGGAGGAACCAGCTGTCGGCCAGATGGCGGAGAAAGGAATAGGTTTCCATCTTTGCGTCTCCTTACCGGTTCGCCACGGGAGTGAAGGTCGAGAAGTCGACCATCGTGCCAAGGACCTGCATGTAGGCGATCAGCGCGTCCATCTCGGTCAGTTCGGGCTGGCCGTCGAAGTTGCGCACGTTGATCGGGGTGCCGAAGGTGGCTTCGCCGTAGCGTTCCTCCAGCCCTGAGGCGTCGCCCAAGGGGTCTGCCTGCGCGGTGAAGTCGGCCAGCGCGTTCTCCACCATCGCATCATCATAAGGCACGCCCGCCATCCGGTGCGTCGCGACCACATCCTGGATGTACTTCCCGTCGATGATGTTGTTGGCAAGGAAGCCGTAGGGCGGCATCACCGATTCAGGCACAACGGACTTCGCATTGGTGAAGTGGTCCTGGTGCCATTCGTCCGAGTAGCGACCGCCGACGCGGGCCAGGTCCGGCCCGGTGCGCTTCGATCCCCACTGGAACGGCCGGTCGTACATCGATTCCGCTGCCAGCGAGTAGTGGCCGTAGCGTTCGACCTCGTCCCGCATCGGGCGGATCATCTGGCTGTGGCAGCCATAGCAGCCCTCACGGATGTAGATGTCGCGGCCGGCGAGTTCCAGCGGGGTGTAGGGGCGCATCCCCTCCACCTTCTCGATGGTGTTCTCCAGGTAGAACAGGGGCACGATCTGGACGATCCCGCCGATGGTCACGACCAGGAGGCTGAGGATCATCAGCAGGGTCGCGTTGGTCTCGATGACCTTGTGCTTGTCAAGAAAAGCCATGTTTGCGTGTCCTTATTCTGCCGGAACGGCGGAGTTCTGGGTGACGCGTGCGGGTTGCGCACGCACCGTCATCCAGAGGTTCCAGCACATGATCAGAGCGCCCGCCAGGAACAGCCCGCCACCGGCAGCCCGCACCACGTACATCGGGAACTTCGCGGCCACCGTGTCGGCGAAGGCGTTCACGAGGAAGCCGTTCGCGTCGACTTCACGCCACATCAGGCCTTCCATGATGCCCGTGACCCACATGGCCGAGGCGTAAAGGACGATCCCGATGGTCGCGAGCCAGAAGTGCCAGCTGACGAGCTTGAGGGAGTAGAGCCCCTCGCGGTTCCACAGGCGCGGCACCAGGTAGTAAAGGACGCCGAAGGTGATCATCCCGTTCCAGCCAAGCGCGCCGGAGTGGACGTGACCGATGGTCCAGTCGGTGTAGTGCGACAGCGAGTTCACCGCCTTGATCGACATCATCGGGCCTTCGAAGGTCGACATGCCGTAAAAGCCGATGGAGACGACCATCATCCGGATGATCGGGTCGGTGCGCAGCTTGTCCCAGGCTCCGGACAGGGTCATCAGGCCGTTGATCATGCCGCCCCAGGAGGGCATCCACAGGATTACCGAGAAGACCATGCCGAGGGTCGAGGCCCAGTCCGGCAGCGCGGTATAGTGCAGGTGGTGCGGACCGGCCCAGATATAAAGGAAGATCAGCGCCCAGAAGTGGATGATCGACAGCTTGTAGCTGAAGACCGGGCGTTCGGCCTGTTTCGGGACGAAGTAGTACATCATCCCCAAAAAGCCCGCGGTCAGGAAGAAGCCCACGGCGTTGTGGCCGTACCACCACTGCACCATCGCGTCCTGCACGCCAGAGTAAAGCTGGACCTGGGCCGAGCCGAAGATCGACACCGGGATCGCGGCGTTGTTCACGAGGTGAAGCATGGCCACGGTCAGGATCATCGACAAGAGGAACCAGTTCGCCACGTAGATGTGGGGTTCCTTGCGCTTGAAGAGGGTGCCCATGAAGGCGATCAGGAAGGCGACCCAGACGGCGGTGATCAGGATGTCGACGTACCAGACCGGCTCGGCGTATTCCTTGCCCTGGCTGGCGCCAAGGACATAGCCGGTCGCCGCAAGGACGATGACCAGCTGCCAGCCCCAGAAGACGAACCAGCCGAGCGAGCCTCCGAACAGGCGTGCGGCGCTGGTGCGCTGGACGATGTAGAAGGACGACATGATCAGCGCATTGCCGCCGAAGGCGAAGATCACTGCGCTGGTGTGCAAGGGCCGCAGGCGGCCGAAGTTGCCGTAACCCTGCAGGAACTCGAAGTTCAGCTGCGGCCAGGCCAGCTGGCTGGCGATGACCAGCCCGACCAGAAAGCCGACGGCCCCCCAGAAGGCGGTCGCAATGGCTCCGGCGCGGATCACGCTGTCAAAGTATTCGTGCTGCACATTGGGCTTCGGATCGCCCGCCGTCCGCAGCACCCACAGAAAGGCGATGCCCGCGGCAAGCATCACGGTGATCGCGTTGACCTGGTAAGCCAGGTCATGGGCGTAGTTGGCCGCGATCGCGGCGCAGACCGCGACGAGGCCTAGCCCTGCCAGTTTTAGGTAATCCCACATGGTTGCGTCCCTTCGTCCTGTCCTCGTGCGCACTGCCCCCGGATCGAGTCGGGCTTCGGACGCACTTTTCGGCAAGGTGACTTCTGCAGTGCAGCGGGAGATGTCGCCTTGATCTGCGTCAAGCGAGGTCCTGCAGCGGATTGACCTCGGTCAATGTGTGCGGACAGGGATCGGGCATGATGGGCCATTACCTTCAAGGGAGACCGTCATGGCCTACAAATCTCTCCTCACGATTGCCGCATCGCCGGAAGGCGTTCTTGGCACCGTGACCGCTGCCGCGCAGATCGCGCAGGCGATGGATTCACATCTGGACACGCTGGCGGTCGGAGTGGACCGAACGCAGATCGGCTATTCCTACGTCGGATCGGGCGCCGTGGTCATTGCCGCCGCGATGGACCGGGCCGAGGCGGAAGCCCGCGAAGCCGAAGCCGCGTTGAACGCGGCCATCGGCGCGCAGCCGGCGACGCTTCGGTCATCGGTCGAATCGGTGGTGATGCAGCTGGGTGCACTGACCGATGTCGTGGCCTCGCGGGCGCGCTATTCCGATCTGGTGATCCTGCCCCTGCCCTACGGCAAGTCGCGGGGTGTCGAGGACGAGGCGGTGACCGAGGCGGCCCTGTTCGAAGGCATGGCCCCGGTGCTGATCGTGCCACCGTCAGGGATGCGGACGGCCGTGCCGAAGCGGATCATCCTGGCCTGGAACCAAAGCCGCGAGGCGCTGGTCGCCGCCCGCCGCGCGATGCCGTTCCTGAAGCGCGCCGAAATGGTGCAGATCGTCGTGGTCGATCCGCCGACCCACGGGTCGGAGCGGTCCGACCCCGGCGGCCTTCTGTGTCAGCTTCTGGTCCGGCACGGGGTCAAGGCCGAGGTATCGGTTCTGGCCCGGACCCTGCCCCGCGTGTCCGAGGTCCTTGCCCGTCAGGTGCGGGACGTGGATGCCGACCTTCTGGTCATGGGGGCCTATGGTCATTCCCGTTTCCGCGAGGCGATCCTGGGCGGGGCGACGCGCGACATGCTGGAGCGCGCCGAGGTGCCGGTGTTCCTCGCGCACTGACACGCGAAGGCGGCGGCTCGTCGTGGACTTCGTCACTCCTCGCAGGGGGCACTTTGCGAGGAGGAGACGAAGTCGAACGAGGAGCTGTACGTTCGCTAAAGCTTGTCCAGTTCTTCAACCGCCGTCTCGCGCAGGGCGCGCAGGTCGGCAATCGAGGCGTCCAGTTCCGCCCTTTGCTTGTCCAGCGCTTCAAGCTGGCGGTCGGCCAGTTGCAGCCAGGCTTCCAGCTGCGGACGCTCGCCCCTCTTGCCGTAGATCAGCAGCCACTGGCGGATTTCCTCAAGACTGAAACCAAAGCGGCGGCCGCGCAGGATAAGCTTCATCCGCGCCGCTTCCCGCGGGCCATAGAACCGCGAGCGGCCTTCCTTTTCAGGGGCCAGAAGCTCGATGTATTCGTAGTAACGCAAGGTGCGCGGCGTCACGTCGAACTTGGCGCACATCTCCTTGAAGCTGAGGCGAGTGTCGGTCATGCGCAGCTCCTTTCGCCGCCAGCCTAGGATCACACCTGCCTTGGCGCAACCATGAGGTGTCTCGGGGGTTGCCTTCCCCAGGTTGCAGCGGTTTGATGCGCGCCCGGAGTCCCCACGGGAGGTTTCCATGTCCGACATCACCACCATCGCCCGCCAGTTCATCCAGGCCCTGCCGCACAGCCGCGAAATGGGCATGGAGCTGGAAGCCATCGGCGAAGGCTCGGCCACGATCTCGATGCCATATGATGCGCGGCTGATCGGCGACCCGACGACGGGGGTGATGCACGGCGGCGCGGTCTCGGCGCTGATGGACACGGCCTGCGGGGCTTCGGTCATGAGCCATCCGCAGGCGGGGTTCTCCACGGCGACGCTGGATCTGCGCATCGACTACATGCGCCCCGCGACGCCCGGCCAGACGATCCGCACCAAGGCGGAATGCCACCACGTCACGCGGTCGGTGGCCTTCGTGCGGGCCGTGGCGACCGACGACGACGAAAGCCGCCCGGTGGCAATGGCGACCGGGGCCTTCACGGTGGAGCGCAAGGGATGAAGCCGCCCGAGCCTTTGCACATCATCAAGCAGCGCCGCGAGGGGCTGTTGCGCAGTCTGGTCGACGGGGTGCCTTACATCAGCTTCCTTGGCGTCCGGTTCGACCGGCGGGGGGACGAGCTGACGGCGGTCCTGCCCTTCCGCGACGAGCTGATCGGCAACCCGCGCCTGCCCGCCCTGCATGGCGGCGCGACGGCGGCCTTCCTGGAGATCGCCGCGATGATCGAGCTGTCCTGGAGCACCTTGTGGGATGGCGTTGAAGCCGACGGAGCGCTGCCCGAGGGGCCGCTGCGGCTGCCGAAGACCATCGATTTCACCATCGACTACCTGCGCGCCGGTCTTCCCCGCGATGCCTATGCGCGCGCCCGGGTGAACCGGTCGGGGCGCCGCTATGCCTCGGTGCATGTCGAGGCCTGGCAGGACAACCGCGCGCGGCTGTTCGCGCAGGCGACGGGCCATTTCCTGATGCCGCCGGTCGAGCCGCGGGCATGAGCTCCATCACGCATGGCCGTGTCTGGCGGATTGCCGGGCCGATCGTGCTGTCGAATGCCACGGTGCCGCTGCTGGGCGCCGTCGACACCGGGGTCGTGGGCCAGATGGGCGCCGCGGCCCCGATCGGGGCCGTGGGACTTGGGGCGGTGATCCTGGCGACGCTGTACTGGGTCTTCGGCTTTCTCAGGATGGGAACCAGTGGCCTGGCGGCTCAGGCGCAGGGGGCGGGCGACGGGGCCGAGCGGACGGCGGTCCTGCTTCGGGCGCTGGTCGTCGGGCTTGGTGCCGGACTGGTGCTGATCCTGTTGCAGCTTGCGCTCTTTGCCGGAGCCTTCGCCGTGGCCCCCGCGAGCGGGGAGGTCGAGGCCCTGGCGCGGACCTATCTGGCGATCCGCATCTGGGGCGCCCCGGCCACCATCGCGCTTTACGCGGTGACCGGCTGGCTGATCGCGGTAGAGCGGACCCGGGCGGTCTTTGTCCTGCAGGTCTGGATCAACGGGATCAACATCGCCCTTGATCTGTGGTTCGTGCTGGGTCTGGGCTGGGGCGTGCCGGGCGTTGCCATCGCCACGCTGATCGCCGAATGGACGGGGCTTGCGGTCGGGCTCTGGTTCTGCCGCGATGCCTTCGGCCCGGCGCTGGTGGCCGGGTTGGCGCGGATCGGCGACCGGGTGGCGCTGGTGCGGATGATCGCGGTCAACCGCGACATCATGATCCGATCGGTCGTGCTGCAGGCCTGCTTTACCGCCTTTGTCTTTCTGGGGGCTCGGCACGGGGACGTGACGCTTGCCGCCAATCAGGTGCTGCTGCAATTTCTTGGCATCCTGTCCTATGCGCTGGACGGGTTTGCTTTCGCCGCCGAGACGCTGGTCGGGCAGGCCATCGGGGCGCGGGCGGTCAGCGACGTGCGGCAGGCGATCCGGCTGTCGCTGTTCTGGACCGTTGCCGGAGGTCTGGCGCTGGGTCTGGGGTTCTGGCTGGCGGGACCCTGGCTGATCGACCTGATGGCAACCGATCCCCTGGTGCGGCAAGAGGCGCGCGCCTACCTGCCCTGGATCGTCGCCGCCCCGGCCTTCGGGGCCTTGGCCTGGGCTTACGACGGCATCTACATTGGGGCGTTGCTCACAGCCGAAATGCGGCGGCTGATGCTTGTTTCGGCAGCTCTTTACGGGCTGGCGATCTTTGTTCTGCTGCCCTTCGGCAACCACGGGCTCTGGGCTGCGATGATGGTTTTGTTCACCGCACGCAGCCTGCTGATGCATTGGCGCAGCCCCCGGGTCGCCGCGCAGGCTTGCCTTCCTGGGTGACTGCGGGAATGATCAGGCGCCAAAGGGGAGAAACATGCGGAAATTCCTGGTCGTGCTGGACGACAGCCGCGAATGCCTGAACGCGATGCGCTTTGCCGCCTTGCGCGCGGCCCATACCGGGGGCGGGGTGACGATCCTGTCCATCGTCCCGCCGGACGAGTTTCAGACCTGGGTCGGCGTGGCCGACCTGATGCGGGCTGAGGCGCGCGAGCGGATCGAGGCGCATTTCGAGGTCTTCGCCAAATGGATGCGCGACAAGCAGGGGGTGAACCCCGAACTTGTCATCCGGGAGGGCGACCCGGTGGTGGAAATCCTGGCCCAGGTCAACGAGGACGGCGAGATCGGTGTTCTGGTCCTGGGTGCGGGGACGGACAAGTCGGGGCCGGGGCCGCTGGTCACGGCGCTGTCGCGGAACTCGGGCAACCTGCCGATCCCGATCACCATCGTTCCGGGCGACATGTCGAAGGAACGGCTGGAAAGCATCACGTAAGGGACCACGCCGGGGCTGAGGCGGGCCGGTTTAAGCGCACGCTTACAGCCAGAGCCGAAGCGAAGGTCTAAGTGAGGCTTGGGGCCGTGCGAGGCCTCGCTTTCCTGGACAACCGATGCCCCTTCCTGTCACGGCGACTTTCGCCACGCGTCCGATGCTTTCCGCCGCAGCACTGAACGCCCTGGTCGCGACCTACCTCATGGCCTTGTGCAACGCGACCTTCTGGGGTCACCTCTTCCGCATCTTCGAAGGCCGGACCCTGACCGCGCTGGTTTTTGCCGGTGCCGTCTGGGCGCTGATGCTGCTGGTGATCTCGCTGCTGGCGGTGCGGAGGGCGCAGAAGCCGGTACTGGTTGCGCTGCTGCTCACGGCGGGGGTAACGTCCTATTATGTCGACGTGCTGGGCGTCGTGGTCGACCGCGACATGATCCAGAACGCGATGACCACGACCTTCGCGGAATCGAAGCATCTCGTCACGCTGCACTTCCTGGGCCATGTCGCGCTGTACGGCGTCCTGCCGGCGCTGTTGGTCCTGTGGGCCCGCATCCGTCGCGCGCCGATCAAACGCGCGCTTCTGGGCTATGGAATGGTCACGGCCCTGTCGGCGGCGCTGGTGGTCGGGCTGCTTTTCACCAACCTGAAGGCCTATTCCACCATCTTGCGCGCCGAGAAAGAGCTGATGGGCTCGGTTCAGCCCCTCGCACCGATGAGCGGGGCGCTTCGCTATGCAAAGATGATGGTCAAGTCGACCCAGATCGTGGTGCTGCCCACGGGCCGCGATGCCGGCCCCGGTCCCTACCTGGCCAACACTGCAAAGCCTGTGCTGCTGGTCATCGTCGCTGGCGAGACCGGACGGGCGCAGAACTGGTCGCTGGACGGCTACACCCGCGACACCAACCCCGAGCTGGCCAAGCGTGATATCGTCTACTACCCGAATGCCACGAGCTGCGGCACGGCGACGGCAACTTCGCTGCCCTGCATGTTCTCGCCGTTGACGAAGGATCAGTATTCCTACGAGGGCGGGCTGTCGAACGAGAACCTGCTGGATGTGTTGACGCACGCAGGCTTCGACGTCGACTGGTGGGACAACAACACCGGCGACAAGAACATCGGTGACCGTTTGGCCGTCCGCCCGCGCACGATGAAACCCCAGAATGGACCGGAGTTCTGCTTTCCCGAATGCATTGACGGGGTCTTTCTGAAGGACCTGCAGACGAAGGCTGAAACGATCACCAAAAACACCATCATTGTGCTGCACCAGATCGGCAGTCACGGCCCCAGCTACTGGCTGCGCTATCCGGCGGACCGCGAGATCTTCTCTCCGGCCTGCAAGACCGAGGAGCTGACCGACTGCTCCACCGCAGAGATCGTCAATGCCTATGACAACACCATCGCCTATACCGACTGGTTTCTGGCGCAGGTGGTCGACGTTCTGGACGCTTCCGACCGGGTGACGCCCGCCATGTACTATGTCTCGGACCACGGCGAGAGCCTGGGAGAGGGTGGTTTGTACCTGCACGGCACGCCCTATTTCATGGCGCCGGAGTATCAGACGCAGGTGCCGATGGTCATCTGGATGTCCGAACGGTTCCGTGCCAGTCTGTCCGTCGATGCAGACTGCCTGAAGGCTTCGGCTGCGAACCCTGTGAGCCATGACAACATGTTTTCAACGGTGCTTGGGATGCTGGACGTGTCGACGACGGCAAAGGATGACGGGCTGGACCTTGCCGGGGCCTGTCGTCAGGTCACGACGGGCTGAGGGATGACCGTGCAGGAAAAGCCTCCGCGCAAGTCGGGTGTGGCGCATTTCCTTGCGGCGGCCGGGTATTCGCTGGGCGGGTTGCAGCGGCTGGCGCGGGAAAGCGCGTTTCGGCAGGAGGTGGCGCTGGTCGCGGGGCTTCTGGTGCTGTTCGTGGCGTTGGGCGCATCTCTGCCCGAGATCCTTGGACTGTTGGCCATCGGCCTGGCACTGATCGCTGTCGAGGCCCTGAACACGGCGCTGGAGGTGCTGGTGGATCACCTGTCCCCCGGCTGGTCGCAGTTTGCCAAGGACGCCAAGGACCTTGGGTCGCTGGCGGTGGCCTGCACCATCGGGGCTCTGGTGATCTATGCGGGCGTCGTGCTGATCTGGTAGCCCTGCAGCAGGGACATTGCCGCCATGCAGCAATGGGCCTTGGGTCTTAACCGGGATGGGCCTACCTTCCTACGCAGGGAGGAGCCTTCCGAAAGGCCCCAAGATCATGTCCATCCACCCGTTTCCGCTCCGCAAACCTCAGCCTGCCGCGCCATTCGAGGCGTATTTCTCGGCTGAGCAGTTGACCCCCGCCGCACCTGTTCTGCGCCCCTTGTCGGCGCTGGAGCAGATGTATGCCTATTGGGGGTCCGACCGGGCCTGAGCGTAGGGTGGGCGATACCGCCCACCCTGGCCCTGCGTCCGATTTAGAACGGTTCCAGACTTGACGTTCGTGCCGCCAAGGCGCATATCCGAGTGGAATAGTCGGAGACTCCACATGTTCATCCAGACCGAATCCACGCCGAACCC
>LNFM01024324.1_pt1 | contig 11909 bp, 11 predicted proteins | sample 596031 | NCBI WGS metagenome assembly LNFM01 (sample SAMN04254537, study PRJNA301005) | activated carbon metagenome | isolation source: dual media filters at the Ann Arbor, Michigan drinking water treatment plant | place: USA: Ann Arbor | reverse complement strand
GTTCGGCAACGATGCGCTGCACCAGCGGCGCGGCTTCGGGGTGGTTCAGGTCGGCGTAGGGCAGGCGGGCCATGGCGTTTCATCGGGGCCGGCATGGGTGCGTGCAGCGCGGCGGCCGGCCGCTGCGCGCGCCGTGGCGGCGTGGGTTGAGGGGTTGCTGCGGGCCCGTGGGCCGGTGCAGCAATGACTTGCGAATGACCCTAACACAGCGGCGGCGCCAGGCCCTGCTGGCGCCATGGGCGCCTGGGCCGGGGCGCAGGTCGCCGCTGTCGCGCCTACGCACGGTCAGCAGCAGTCAGCAGCAGTCAGCCGACATTCAGTCCGGCGACCGTAGACGCCATGGGCCTCAGCAATGCAACGTGCAGCCGCCAGTCACGCTGCGACGGCGCCGTTGAACCGCCTGAACGGCAGCTCCCTCACGCCGCTATGGGCTCGAGCCGACCCTGAGGCGCCCCCTCGCTTGGCTCGGAAGTGGCCGTTCGTAAAGTCGCGCTTTCAAGCTGTGCATGCGGGTACGCGCTTGTTTAGGTGCCGAGATGGTCGGGGCGGTGTTGCCGCCACCCGCGATCGCCGAGCACGGCCGTGGATTGGTCGACCGCAAAACCCATGTTCGGCCCGCCTTGCTGCACATTTTGAAGGCCATGCCATGATCATTTCGGAATCGGACTCATCAGGGGCATCGATGGAAGATCGTCACTTCGCGAGCAGTTTTGGCGGCCGAGTGCTTGGGCTGCTCGGGAGCGTGCTGCTGGTTTCATGCGGCGGGGGAGGTGGAGGCGACAGTGGTTCGGGCGGCGGTGGTGCGACCAGCGGCACCCCGCCGCCCATCTCGGCTGCCCCGAGCGGCTTGGTGTCGTTAACAGTCGGAAACGTCGGCGACGCCGCCGGCACGGCGGTCTATGCGGCTGAACTGGCCTTGATGGCCGGCCAGGCCCTGATCGACGAGACACTCTCGCTGGGTGCCGAGCGCGTCGGCTCACGCGCCGTCAGCTGCGGCGACTTGATTGCCAGCAAGGCCACGGCGCGCCTCATCGACACCGACGGGAGTGGCGCACCGAGCGCTGGTGACCGCATCGACATCGACTACGACAGCTGCCACTCGCCGCGCCTGGACTATGTGGTCCGCGGCCGCCTGAGCTTGCTGCTTTCCACGCTGCAGGCAGGTGGCCGCACCGGGTTGCGCGGAATCATCGACTTTGGCAGTCCGCCAGGCGGACTGACGCTCGCGTCGCGCAGCTTCCCCGACGCCGAGCTGCTGCGGCTGCAAGGCCTCGTGCAATTGAGCTACGAGCGCAGCAACTTTCTGACCCGCCTGCAAGTGTCTGCGGCCGCCGACCGGGAACTGCGCCTGGTGTACGCGGCCAGCCAGGGCGGCGCCAACTACAGACTTTCGTCGTTCGGCTTCGACAAGACCACGGCGTACGACCAGGCGCGAAGCACGCTTGTCCTGGCAGCGCGCCTCGAGGGCAACACGATGGGTGGGGCCGTGCTTCTTTCGACGCCGCGTCCGCTGATCAATTACATCGGCAACTATCCCGAGCCACACGCAGGCCAGGGTCGGATCGAGATCGAAGGCGCGGGCAGCGCCCGCGCCCGCGTCCTGCCCGATGCCAGTACGTCTGGCTTCCCCACCGGCAGCTACAACGTGCGCGTCGAACTTGATCTGCTCGGAAACGGCGGGGTTGACGCCAGCGGCACCACCAACTGGAGCAATATCGCGGCCGGCTACTTGTGGTGGGACGAGTTGCAGCCACTGCCCTACCGTACCGAAACGCTGGAGTCCGGCGCCGGCCCGCGCCTGATCACTGCCTTCACGAACGCCGACGCTTGGCCTCGCGAGGAGCTGCTGCGCGTGCAGTTGTCGCAGCCGCCTGCTCCCGGTGCGCAGTTGGTGGCAAGGCTGATGGATCTCGGCCTGCGGGCGCCCATCGGCAATGGCGGCACCGGGCTGCCGGCCGAAGTCGGTGTTGACCAGCAATGGCAGGGGGCGTCGTTGTGGGTTCGGCCGCTGCAGCCGCTGCGACCCTCACATCGCTATCGGCTCGAATTGTCGAACGATGGCAACTGGTCACCGACGCGCCAGGTGTCGCTGCCGCGTGTCGGCATGCAGCCGATGTTTGTCAACCCGTCGATCCCGTTTGCAACCGGAGACACGTTGCGCCCGGTCATCTCCGCGCCGACGGGCGCACTGATCGTGCGCGACGGGAGTGCGCAGCTCACAGCGACCGGATCCCGCATGGGGCCGGGCACCCGCTTTCTCTGGAGCCAAGTGAGCGGCCCGGCGTTAACGTTCGACAGACCGGACGGCGCGGAAACCCTTGTGCGCCTTGTCGATCGCAGCGGTGGTGTCGGGGCCGCATTCGTGCGGCTGACGATCACCAATGCCGCAGGCGACAGCGAATCCATCGAGCGCGAGGTGCGTACGGTAGGTGAAGTCCCGGGCCAGTGGCTGCTGTACTTCGGCAGTCCAACCGGCGAGTACGTCGGCGGCGGCCTCACCGAGTACCTCGGAGAGCAACTCGGTGCCTTCGCCTTCCAGCCATATCCAGTTGGCGCGCTCCAGATCACTTACTGGCCCCACTCGTTCCCGAACCCGCCATCGGCGGTGTGGAGCCTGGGACTGTCCAACGGGACGCAGACGACAGTCTTGAACGTGGGCCGATACACCATGGTGCCGGGAGCACAGGGGCCGCAGATCAGCCTGTCTGGCGACGGCCGTGGTTGCAGCATCGGCAATGCGAGCGGGGAGTTCGAAATCTTTGAGCTCGAACGTGACGCCTCAGGCAACGTGACGCGGCTGGCGGCAGATTTCACCCAGAGTTGTGGCGGAAGCAATCTTCCACTGAAAGGATCAATCCGCTTCAAGAGCGGCAGGCCACTGCCCAGCTAACGCGCATCGCAAAGCGTCTGATTGGGAACTGAGGCGAATCTAGCCTAGGTTCCGCTGCATCAGGACTTCCACCAAAGCTCTCACCAGGGGGTGGCGGGCGACCGCTTTACGGCGCTCTAGCTGTTGTCGGCTCCTGGCCGGGTCAACTCAAACGCGGCCCTAGACTCGTAACCGGAAACCTGTCGTTCAGCTGCTCGCCGCGACCATGCTTGGGTACGCGGGGCGACCGGCCGCTTGTGGCCGAGGCCGTGTGAGAACTGCTTCGACGCGTCTGCACGGGCCCGCGCAAGCCAGCGTCGCGCTGCGGAGCCTTTCATCCAAGGGCCTCAGACCGTATCGACCACGGGCTCGCCGTCCTGCCCGACACGCCGGCTTCCGTCGGCCTGGCGCGGCCCGAGCATGTAGCTGACGCTGCGGATCACCAGGGGCTTCCCAAGCGTGACCTCCACGTGGTACTGCTGCGCCTCACCCGAAACGCGCACGTCGAAATGCGGGTCATCGGACTGGTGCACGCCCTGGGTGATGGTGATGGGGTCGCCGTCGACCGCGACCGCGCGGGCGAACATTGCAGCCACCTTGACGTCCTGCGTGAAGCGCGGCTTGGCAGCAACGATGGCCTTGCGGACGGCAACACCGTCGTACGCCTTTAGCATGTCGCCGTCGGCCAGGCGCAGGCGATCGTTGTGGATCCGCTCCATCACCGGATCGAGATTGCGCGCATTGCCGTTGGTCAGGCCCGGCGTCAACTCGGGTGCGAAATTCTTGACCATCGCGGACGTGACCTTGCCACGCGCGAGCGCGTTGCTGATCGTGGTGCGCTTGTCCGTGGCGGCCTTCAGGTCGGCGGCCATCTTGCCCGTGAAGCGTGCGTTTGGGTTGGCTTCCTTGGCGGTGCGTGCCTCGTCCAGCACTGCGATCTCCTCGGTCAGCCTGGCGACCTCGACGGGACCCTGCTTCTTCATGCGCGCCTTCGCCTTCCAGAAACGCGCGATGTTGCCTGCGCCCAGCGCCGGATCCTCACCATCAGCGACGGGCAAAAGCTTCAGCTTGGCCAGGTTGAGCTCATTCCAGTTGTCTTGGAAAGTCATGGGCATGATAGGTCCCGCTGGGGTTGGTGTACTTCCGGGATTCTCGCCAGAAGTCGGTGCATGAACCGGCGTCGGCGTCATTTTCTGGGGATGCACGCCCGGTATCGAGCAGAGCAATCGGCCCAACTCACGAATCTTGACGGTCGGCTTTCTGCGACGGCCGACGTTCACCCGGCCGCCGCGAGTGTCAGCACCCATTCTGCTGCCGCCATTGCCCTAGCGTCCGACCCTGCCTGTGGCGCACCTTGCGGCCTTGGCACTAGAAGGTTGAGCGTCCGCGATACGGAACAAACATTCGCGGGTGCGCGTAACGTCGCAAGCGACGGAGGTGCTCCGAAAGCGCCGCAAGCCAGCGGCTGCTCGAATCGGGATCGCAGGCAGCGTCATCTGGCTGCCCCGCCACACTGGCTTCGTACTCCTACGTTGCTGTGTTTTCGCCCCTATCGCGATCGACCGCTCTGCTACATTGCAATCGCATTCCTCAAGGAATTCCTGTATGCAGAAGACTGATTGGCGGTGGGTCGTTCTACTGACCTTGAGTGCGGCGTGTGGTGAAGTGGCGTTGGCTCAGGTACAGGCGTCGCAAGCGTTCAACGCCACTTGTGCCAGGGTCGAAAATGTCAACGATGGCGACACATTCGTCTGCGTGCGCAGCAGTGGCACGCGATTCAGCGTCCGCGTGGCTGCTGTCGATGCCCCTGAGACCGCGGTGCAGCGCGGTGCCGATGCCGCCGGCACGCAATTGCGTGAGTTCGCTTCGGACGGATCGCGTGTTGTGTGTTCAGGCAAGCGCAGCGGTAAACGCTGGGTCTGTCGCGTCTTCACGCCCCACGAGCGCGACGTCGGAGCCATGCTATTGGAGGCGGGTGCAGTTTGGTACTACACGCAGTACGCCAGCGAGGTACCGCCGAAGTACCGCACGCTCTACAGAAAGCTACAGACAACTGCTCAGGCCAAAGGCGCAGGTCTTTGGGGCGACGAAGAACCGATGCCCCCATGGCAGTGCCGCCGGAACAGGGACGTCGGCAAGTCTTGCCGTTGATGCGAAATGGGGAGGCCCATCGCGCCTGCCTGCATTGGATAGATGCGTATTCGGTCTTGAGGTTGCTGGGAATGCGTCCATCTGGGGTCGCGGCCATCAATGACAGTAACGCAGCGGTTGCTGCCTGTCGCCGATGTCGGACCTACGCTCGGTCAGCGACAGCAAGCCGACATTCAGTCTGGCGGTCCGCGACGTCCGGAGCGTCAGCAATGCAAGGTAGAGCAGTCACCCAAACTGCGGCGGGCTGCCTGGCCATTTGAACGGCGGCTCCCGCCTCGCGCGACGGGCTCGAATCAACCCATTGCAGGCATTCGCGCTGCGAGTCTGAGCGTTGGCTTTGCAGCGGAAGCGGCCCGGGAGGCAAGCTGACCAGCATCGAGCTACGGGTACGTTTCCGCCGCCCGGCCGCCGCCGGCTCTAGGGGTTCGGAAGCTTCTCGAATACCGGCTTCGGGCAGATGATCCGCGGCGCGAGCTGCTTGATGTGCAGCCAGTCCGGCGCGTTGACGCTCACAAGCTTCGTCTCGTTCTGGACGAGGTCTTGCTGCGCGGCGCTGTTCACGGCGTCTTCCACTTCCAGGACCAGAGCGTCGCCGTATTTTTCGAGCTTGGCCTGGATGGAATGAGCAGGCACAGTCGGATGGGCTGCGAAGTACGCGATCGGGCTGTGCTTGCCGAGGGTGTAGATCGCCTTTGCCAGTGCGAGGTAGCCGTCGTTGAACAGGCGCATGAAGCCGTTGGGATCGCCCAAGGCCACCACCCAAAGCTCGTGCTTTTCGTCCCACCGCACACCGGCGTTGTTGCCGGTGTGGATCGAGGCCGGGACGATGCCGATGCGCAACCCTTGGCCCCCTTCAAGGTGTGCGTAGTTTGACTTGACGGTGGCGGCGAAGTAGCGCGGGTCATCCTCCGCGCTCAGGAACAAGCCTGCAGCTTGCTCTCGGCGGAATGCCCCTCCGCGGCGACGCTAACCCAGGGCCCAAAGTTGAACGGCTTGCCGCGGCCCTGCGGCAGCAGGTACCCCTGGACACTGATGCTGAGCATCGCGATCGGCGTCTGGCTCACGTTCACGCGCCTGAGCTTGGGCAGTTCCGGCGCCATGGCCGACAGCGATCACCTGGTCGGCCTGCTGGTGCTGACCTTCACCATCATCGCCCTGGCCGAGGTCGGTCGCGCCACGCGCTTCATCAACCTCGCGCTTGGCGTTTGGCTGATCGTCGCACCGTGGCTGCTCGATGGCATCGCTTCACCGCTCGCGGTCTGGAACGGCGTGATTTGCGGGGCACTGCTGATCGTCCTGGCGATTCCGCGCGGACGGGTCAAGGAGTCCTACGCAGGCTGGAACCGATTCGTCGTTTGAAGTTGGCCGCTCGACCCAAGGGTGCGCTTTCGCTCGTACATGTCCCGGTCCGCGCATTTGACGAGTTCATTCGCCGACTGGCCATCATCCGGATAGAGCGCCTAGACACGCAGTTCGGCTTCTTCAGCGTTGAACCGCCAGAGCCCGTAGAACTGACCGTGTGGATTGCCGAAATAGACGTGGTTGTTCGGATCCCGGTGCAGCGAGGTGGCGATCCAGAATCGCGTGCGGAGCATCGCCAGCTCGCCCTCCAGCTCGCCTGACGCAGGCATGCCGTTGGGGAACGCAGCCTCGAGGACGGCGGCCGAGCCGACCACGTGCCGGTCGACCTCCTGGCCGATGCGCTCGACAGTCTCCAGCAAACTGGCGCGTGCCATCGAAATCCGGCGGTCTCGATCGATCTGTGGCGAGGCGGGCTTCTCACCGCGCCGGGTGTGGTGCAAAGCAGCTGCGCGACGGCTGCCGGCGGCCAAGACGCGGGCTTTCGGGTACTGCAACACGCGATCGTGCGGGTCGATGCCGCTTCGCGGCTTTCACATTCGATCCTGAAGCAGCGAGAATGGGACCACGCAAACACTCCTGAGGGGTCAAAGACTTGGCCGCGCTGATCCACCTCATCTACAACAGTGTTGCCACATCCGAAGAAGCCGCCAGCGAGGTGTACGACATCCTGCGTGCCTCTCGCGCGAACAACGCGGCCAGCCAGGTCACCGGCATGCTGCTGCTCGCAGAGGGCAGCTTCTTCCAGGTGCTGGAAGGTGCGCCGGCTGCGGTGGATGAAACCTTTGCGCGCATTGCAAAGGACCGTCGACACACCCGCGTGACCACGATCATCCGTGAGCCGATTGCCCGGCGCTCCTTCTCTGAGTGGACCATGGGCTTGGCTTCGTTGACGGCAGCAGACATCGGGCTCGACAGCGGGTTGAACGACTTGCTCCAGGGCGGACAGATGCTGGGCCATGTCGATCCCGGCCGCGCCCGCAAGCTGCTGGAAGCCTTCAGGAATGGCCGCTGGCGCGTGCGCCTCAGTGGCGCTGCGATCGCACCGCACCACCCGCCGCCACCGCTGGCGGAAGATGTGGCGGTCGGCGCGCCCGAGCCCGGGACGGTTCGCCCGGCGTTCAGCTTCGCCTTCCAACCCATCGTGGACGTAGCAGCAGGCAGGGCCGTAGGCTATGAGGCGCTGATACGCGGCATCCAGCGGGAGCCGGCTGCGACGGTTCTCAACCGCATTCCATTGGCGGACATGGCCGACTTCGACGACGACGCGCGCCGGGTGGCCGTGGCGCTTGCAGCGCGGCTGGGCTTGAAGAGCCGCCTGCATCTGAACGTGATGCCGCAAGCACCGGGCAGCGCGCGGGCCAGCCTCGACTCCATGCTGGAGACGGCACAACGCTGCGGCCTGGGACCGCAGCAACTGGTGCTCGAGCTCAAGCACGAAGCCAGCATCGCCGACCAGAGCGCCACCGCGCTTTGGCTACAGAAGTACCGGGAACAGGGCGTGCAGGTCAGCATCGACGACTTCGGGTCGGGGCATGCCGGCCTGGCCCTGCTGGACCACTACCAGCCCGACACGATCTCTTTGAGCATGTGGTTGGTTCGGGACATCGAAAGCCATGGCCCGCGGCAAGCCATCCTGCGCGGCCTGATGCAGACCTGCAGCGACCTGGGCATCGACATCATCGCCAAGGGGGTGGAAAGCCACGGGGAATACGGCTTCCTGCGCGCTGAGGGCATCACGCTCTTCCAGGGCTTCCTGCTGGCCAAGCCTGCGTTCGAAGAACTGCCACGCGCCATGTTGCCCGCAGCCGTCGACTGAGCCCAGCCGCCGGAGGTCACCTTGTCCAAACCCTACTCGTTCGCCTACCAGCCCATCGTCAACACCAGGGACCGGTGCATCGATTCCTTCGAGGCTTTGGTGCGCGGGCCGGATGGCCAAGGCGCCGACTGGGTGATGTCGCAACTGGATGGTGCCGCCCTGCGCCAATTCGACATCGATGCGCGCCTGCGCGCCATCACATTGGCCGGCGAGCTCAAGCTGTCCGTCCGGCTCAATCTCAACCTGTTGCCCGACAGCGTCGAGGCCGCTGGCAGCAGCGCACTGACCTCCACGGTCGACATGGCTGCGATTGCAGGCCTGAAGGCCGAGCAGCTGGTGCTTGAAGTCAGCGAATGCGATGTGATCCACAACACCCAGGCCTTCGTGGCGCGTGCCAACCTGTGCAGGGCCCTGGGCGTGCGCTTCGCGATCGACGACTTCGGCGCGGGCTTCTCAGGCTTGAACCTGCTGGCTGAATTCCAGCCCGAGCAATTGAAGCTGGATCTCCTGCTGGTGCGTGACGTGCACCGCAAAGGCCCGCGACAAGCCATCACGCGGGGCGTGCTGCGCACTTGCGAGGACCTGGGCATCGAAGTGGTCGCCGAGGGCGTGGAGAACCTGGACGAATACCGCTGGCTGTCCGACGAAGGCATCCACCTCTTCCAGGGCTACCTCTTCGCCAGGCCGGCTTTCGAAAGACTGCCGGAGGTGCTGTATCCCGCCTGAGGCTGACTTCCGGGTTCAACGCGTTGGGGCGACGTCGCGCAAACCGCCCATCGCCCGTGTGCAGTGACCTGGTGAGGCAAGGGCCCGACCCAGGTTGGGGGCCTATCTGGGACCCCGGGACTGCGTGCCGACCGCTTCAGGGCCACGCGTTCAGGGCAGCGGATGCCGCCCAAGGGTCGGCATGTTGAGGTCAGCGCCTCGAAGACCGGTCGTTCAACCCTCGGCAGACCCAGTGGCCGCTCTCGGCGTCGAACTCGAACTGGTAGTCCCGGCCATTTGCAGAAGTTGGGAAGTGACTGCTTCCGGGCTGTTCAATGCCCGGCGGCCGCCAAGTGCAAATCCGATCAGCCGCCCGTGCGCAACTCCCGCACACCGCGGCCAAGCTTGCGTCGCAACAGGGCGCGCAAGGTCACCCCGTCCGCATAGCCGATGTGCGCGGCGATTTGGTCGACGCTTTCGGTGCTGTTGCGCAGCAGATGCACAGCACGCTCGACGCGCAGGTCCTGGAAGTACGACAGTGGTGACTTGCCCAACACGCCTTGCAAGCGCCGCGCCAAGGTGCGTTCGCTTGCGCCTGCTGCGATGGCCGCCTCGGCAAGCGAGAATCCGTGCGCGAGCTGCTGACGCGCCCAGCCCTCGAAGCGCTCGACCACCGGGTCGGCGTGGGCGAGGTGATCGGGGATCACGAACTCCGCTTGCGAGCCGCGTGCCTCGACCAGCAGGTAGCGCGCCGCCAGCGCCGCCAGCGTCGGGCTGTAGCTGCGCACGATGCCCAACGCCAGATCGAGGTGGGCCAAGGCGGCACCTGCCGTGGTGAAGCCGGCCGAGGTCACGAGCATGCGGGAGTCATCAAGTGACACGCGCGGATAGCGCTGCCGAAACATCGGCGCCAGCCACCACGAAGTCGTGGCGCGTTGACCGTCTAGCAGCGCGCTCTCCGCCAGCAAGAAGGTGCCGGTGCAGGCAGCACCGACAACCGCTCCGGCGGTGGACCACCGCCGCAACGCGGCGCCCGCGTCGGCCACGTCCGCACGGGCCAGGCGCGCCGCGAGCGTGTCTGGCATGTTGGCACCGAGCGCGGGCACCAGCACGACATCGGGTTTCCGCACACCGTGCACCGGCACCACGGGCACCGTCAGACCTTGCGCTGTGCGCACGCGACGCCGCACCCCGACCAACTTGACTTCGACAGGTGCAGGCGCCTGAGCCAGCGACCCGGCCAGTTGATTGGCCGTGCTCAGTGTGTCCGTGACGGCTGCAAGGCCCAGGTCGAACACGCCGTCCAGAACGAGGATGTGAATCCGCATGGCAAGAATGATATCAATGTTGGCTTCCCTGCCACTCGTGCATATCGCCGGCACAGCTTAGGCTGCGAACGTTCAGACACTCTGCCGTTCAGCCAAAGGATCACTCCATGACCAGGTTCGCCCTGTTCGTCCGTCTCGAAGCCAAACCTGGCCAGGAGGCCGCCGTTGCCGACTTTCTCGCCGGCGCGCTGCCCCTCGCCAACGCCGAGTCGGGCACCACTGCCTGGTTCGCATTGAAGTTCGGCCCTTCGACTTTCGGCGTCTTCGACGCCTTTGCCGACGAGGCCGGTCGCGAAGCGCACCTGCACGGCCCGATCGCAGCTGCGTTGATGGCCAATGCCGCGGCCTTGCTCAGTACGCCGCCGAACATCGAGAAGATCGATCTGCTGGCGGCGAAATTGCCCGGCTGACAAGCTGACCTCGGCCCCGCACCGACCTCGGGTGGGCGGCCGAAAGGTGCGCGCCTCCTGGCCGTGGGCATCGCGCACGGCGGGCCCACCCATTTCCAGTCTTGTTCTTGTCTTACCAACCCACTCTTTGACCACTCCAGGAGCACTCATGAAACTGATGGACTACGGACTCGAGCCGATCGACTTCAACCACCCCGCGACAACGGCCGGCAAGGCCGACGCAGGCCTGTCGCGGCGCGGCTTCGTGATGACATCGCTGGCCTCGGGCTTCGCGATCGCGTCGAATCCCGTGCTGGCCCAGGCCATCACCACCGACAGCAAGGGCCTGGTCGCCGGGGAGGTCAGCATCACGGTCGCTGACGGCAAGGTGCCGGCCTACCGGGCGATGCCAGCCGGCCCCGGCAAGTTCCCGGTGATGCTGGTGGTGCAGGAGATCTTCGGCGTGCACGAGCACATCAAGGACATGTGCCGCCGCTACGCGAAGATGGGCTACTACGCCATCGCGCCCGAGATGTTCGCCCGCCAGGGCGATGTGTCGAAGATGACGGACATCCCCACCATCCTGTCGCAGGTGGTGTCCAAGGTGCCCGACGCGCAGGTCTGCGCCGACCTCGACGCCACGCTGGCCTTTGCCCGCGCCAGTGGTCACGCCGATGCCAAGCGCACGGGCCTGGTGGGTTACTGCTGGGGCGGCCGCACGGCCTGGGTCTACGCCCGTCACAACGGCAACCTGAACGCCGCGGTGGCGTACTACGGTCTGCTCGAAGGCCTGAAGACGCCAGACCTGCGCCCTCAGGACCCGATCGACTTTGCCGATGCGATCAAGGTGCCGGTGCTGGGGCTGTACTCCGGCATCGACGCCTTCGTCAAGCAGGAGACCATCGCCAAGATGCGCGGCCTGATCAACAAGGGCGGCAGCGGTTCGGAGATCGTCGTGTTCCCTAACGTCGACCACGGCTTCAATGCCGACTACCGGCCCAGCTACGACAAGGCCGCCGCCACCTACGCGCAGAAGCTGGCCAACGACTGGTTCAAGAAGTACCGCGTCTGAATATCAGGTCGCGGATCAGCTTTCCGCCCTCGTTGATCGGCCCGGCCGGCGCGCCGGAGCGATTCATCGTCGCAAACTGAAGTTGCCCGTCGCCAAGCGGCGCGCCAACGAGAGTCGTTATGGGGGCCAGCGCCGGTGCGCGTCACCGCTGCTGGACTGCCTCTGGCACGGCGCTACCGCAGCTTCAGACCGCCAGCTGCCGCATCAGCGCTTCGCG
>LNFM01011606.1_pt1 | contig 11909 bp, 11 predicted proteins | sample 596031 | NCBI WGS metagenome assembly LNFM01 (sample SAMN04254537, study PRJNA301005) | activated carbon metagenome | isolation source: dual media filters at the Ann Arbor, Michigan drinking water treatment plant | place: USA: Ann Arbor | reverse complement strand
GCCGCCCGAGTACCAGCGGCGCGCGCTGATCTACGGGATCATCGGTGCCATCATCCTGCGTGCGATCATGATCCTGGTCGGCGTCTGGCTGATCCAGCACTTCCACTGGATCCTGTACGTGTTCGGTGCGTTCCTCGTCTACACAGGCTACAAGATGTGGGCGCATGCCGACGACGAACCGGACCTCGAGCAGAATCCGATGCTCAAGTTCCTGCGCAGCAAGATGAAGATTACCCGCGAATACGCGGGCGAGAAGTTCTTCGTGATGAAGGACGGGGTGAAGTACGCGACGCCGATGTTCGTCGTGCTGATCATGATCGGGGTGATCGACGTGGTGTTCGCGGTCGACTCGATCCCGGCGATCTTCGCGATCACGCTCGATCCGTTCATCGTGCTGACCTCGAACATCTTCGCCATCCTCGGACTGCGCGCGATGTACTTCCTGCTGGCCAACATGAAGGACAAGTTCCACCTGCTCAACTACGGGCTGGCGGTCATCCTGATCTTCATCGGCACCAAGATGCTGTTGCTGGACGTCTACAAGATCCCGGTCTGGGCGTCGCTCGGCGTGGTGATCACGGTGCTGACGGCTTCGATGATCCTGAGCCTGAAGATCCCGCCGCGCGGCGCGGTCGAGCCGCCGAAGTAGGCGGGGCGCCCCATCGCCGGTGACGGCGACGGGGCGGCGTCCTGCGACGGCGGCCACGGCCGTGCGGCACCCGGGCGCGGCGGGCATGTCCACCGGTGTTGGCAGCCGCACGCAGCGCGCTCATACTCCCTGCACGGGCGGCACGGGTTGCCACGGCGCATCCGGCCCGAGCCCGGTTGCAGGGGGGAGTGAGCCATGAAGACAGCCAGGCAGTTGCTCGAAGGCAAGCCGGGCACCGTGTCGATCTCGCCGCAGGACAGCGTGTTCGCCGCGCTCGAGCGGATGGCCGCGCACGACATCGGCGCGCTGGTGGTGCTCGACGGGCCGACGCTGGCCGGGATGCTGTCCGAGCGCGACTACGCGCGCAAGGTGATCCTGCTCGGCAAGTCGTCGCGCGATATCCGCGTGTCCGAGATCATGACCCAGAAGGTGGTCTGTGTCGGCCCCGACCAGACGGTCGACCAGTGCATGGCGGTGATGACCGAGAAGCGCTGCCGCCACCTGCCGGTGCTCGAGGGCAAGCAGGTGATCGGGGTGCTGTCGATCGGCGACCTGGTGAAGGAGACGATTTCCGACCAGCAGTTCCAGATCGCGCAGCTGGAAAGCTACATAATGACGTGACGCCGCATGGCGGCTCACCTGAGGGACGCAAGGAAATGGCCTTTGGAAGCATCATCATCGGTGACGAGATCCTCACCGGCAAGCGGCAGGACAAGCACTTCAGCACCGTGGTGGCGGCACTCGGGAAGCGCGGCATGGAGCTGTCCTGGTCGACCTACCTGCAGGACGAGCCGACGCGGATCACCGATGCGCTGGCGCGGGCCCTGGCCGGCGGCGACGTGGTGTTCTCCTTCGGCGGCATCGGCGCGACGCCCGATGACCATACGCGCCAGTGTGCAGCCGCCGCCGGCGGGGTGGGCATGGAGCTGCATCCCGATGCCGAACGCGAGATCCGCGGCCGCTGGGGCGACGAGGTCACGCCGCACCGGCTGGCGATGGGCACGTTCCCGGCGGGCAGTTCGATCATCCCGAACCCGTACAACCGCATCCCGGGCTTCACCTTCCGCAACGTGCACTTCTTTCCCGGGTTCCCGCAGATGGCCTGGCCGATGCTCGACTGGGTGCTCGACACGGTCTACCCGCACCTGGCGCGGGTGCCCGAAGTCGACATCGCGATCCTGGTCTACGGCGCCGGTGAAAGCCAGCTGATCGACCTGATGAACGCCTGCGTCGGGCGCTATCCGTCGCTCAAGCTGTTCAGCCTGCCGCGCATCGCCGAGCGTCCGTACATCGAACTGGGCGTGCGCGGGGAAGCGCGCCTGGCGGAGGAAGGCCTGGCGTTCCTGCGCGAGGGCGTGGCCGCGGGCGGCTTCGCCTTCGAGCCGCGCATGACGCTCGCGCTCGACTGACGGGGCGATTCCGCCGTGCGGTGCCGCGGCCGGGCGAGCCCGTCCGGACCGCCATCGACCCCGTTCGGGCCGGGGCAACGTTCAAGTCTCCATCACCCAACGATGGAGGATTCGACCATGGCCCTTCGGCCTCGTGCTTTCCGTGCCGCCGGTGCGGCACTCGTCCTGGCTGCAGTCGCCTGCGCGCCGCTGCCTGCCGCTGCCAGCGGCAACCTGCTCGACGTGCGGGTGATCGATCGTTCCCGGAACGTCGAGTTGCCGGTGATCCGCCACCAGGGGCAGCTCTACGTGGCCGGATCGCCGGGCACCGAGTATTCCGTGATGCTGCGCAATCGCGCGGGCGGCGAACTGCTGGCCGTGCTGTCGGTCGATGGCGTGAACGCCGTGTCGGGAGAAACGGCCCGTCCCGACCAGACCGGCTACGTGCTGCGTCCCCGGCAGCAGGCCGAGATACGCGGCTGGCGCAAGGACCTGCAGCGCACGGCGGCCTTTCATTTCACGACGTTGCCGGAGTCCTATGCGGCGCGTACTGGCCGCCCGGACGATGTCGGGGTGATCGGTGTCGCCGTGTTCCGGGCCGCCGTGCCTCCGGCCGTGGGGATCGCTCCCAGGCAACCCTTCCGGGGTGGCGCATCGGACAGTGGCGAACCGATGGCGCAGCAGCGCCTGGAGGCGCCCGCCGCCGCCGCGGCCGAGGCGGCCCGTCCGGCCGGTGTCCCGGCGGCGCCGCTCGGTACCGGACATGGCCGGACCGAACACTCGCCGGTGCGCCATGCGCAGTTCGAACGCGCGTCGCCGGTGCCGGACGAGGTGGTGACCATCTTCTACGACAGCCGGGCGAACCTGGTGGCGCGCGGCATCCTCCCACCCTCGTTGCCGCCGATCGCGCGGGCGCCGCAGCCGTTCCCGGGGTTCGTCCCCGATCCGCCCCCGCGCTGACCGGTCGGCTACACTGCCGCGCATGATCAGGGCGGCCGACACCACCGATTTGCTGCCGGGCGCGGGCCCGGCAGCGTCCGCCTTGCTGCCCGCCACCGATGCGACGGCGCATCCGGCAGCGGCGCTGCAGGCGACCGTGTCCGACGAGGACCTGATGCTGCGCTACCGCGACGGCGATGCTGCCGCGTTCGACGTGCTGTACGAACGCCATCGCAGCGGCCTGTACCGTTTCATCCTGCGGCAATGCCCGCACCGCGGCGAGGTCGACGAAATCTTCCAGGACGTCTGGATGAACCTGATCAATGCCCGCGCCCGATACCAGCCGAGTGCGAAGTTCCGTACCTTCCTGTTCCAGATCGCACGCAACCGCGTGATCGACATCGCACGCCGGTCGCAGGACGTCCGCATGCTGTCGATCGACGACGACCACGATGCGACCGGCGCGACGCTGGCCGACCGGTTGCCCGCGCCCGACGCCGAGGAGCCACAGGCCGTTGCCGAGCGCGCTGCGGCCGCCCGTCAACTGCAGGCTGCGATCGCCACGCTGCCGTTCGTGCAGCGCGAGGCGCTCCTGCTGCACGAGGATGGCGGCCTGTCCCTGGACGAGATCGCGGCCCTGACCGGCACGCAGCGTGAAACGGTGAAGAGCCGGTTGCGCTATGCACTCGGGCGGCTGCGTGCCCACTTCGCGGGCGCCGCCGCCCCTGGCGGGGAGCCGCTGTGAGCGTCGACGGACGAGCGCCCGGATCCGGATCCCCGTCGGGATCGCCGCAGGGGCCTGCGGCAGGGCCTGCGTTCGACGTCGACCTGGACGCGCTGGTCGAGCGACGCTCACCGGTGTCGGCACTGCTGCAGGCGGCGCCCGATGCACAGGAAGCCCCGCCCGCCGCGATCGACGCCGCGATCCGGGCCGCCGCCCGGCGCGCGGTCGCTGCGGGACCGAAGCCGCTGGCCGGCACGCCCGCTGCGGGCGTGGATCCGGCGGTCGCGCCGGCGCGACGCCGTGCCTGGTGGCAGGCTGCGCGCATACCGATGGCTGCGGCCGCGACCGTGGTGCTGACGGTTTCGGTGACGCTTCTCGTCGATCGCGAGCAGAGGGCGTTCGAGACTGCCGCGAATGCACCGGCAAGGGTCGCCGTCCCTGAGGAGGCCCGCGTGGCGGCTCCGTCGCCGGACGTTCGCGCGGAGGCCGCAGTCGCCCCGCCAGCACCGGCCGGTCCGCCAGCACCGGGACGCATGGCTGCATCCGACGGGTCGGCAGCCGGTGCGTCGCCGTTGGCAGCGCCATCGTCCGCGGCATCCGCGCCTGCGCCTGCCGCCGCGGCTGAGCAGGCGACTGCCGCCACGGCAGCGCCCGCTTCCGTCGCGCAATCCGCGGCCCCGCCCGCTGCACCACCTGCTGCACCACCCGTGACCGCATCGCCGACGGCGATATCGCCCGCACCGGCGACCGTGTCGGCGCATGCACCGGCGCCTGCACCGGCGCCTGCCCCGGCGGCTGCACGGGCGGCTGCCCCGGCGCCCGCTCCGGCGCGCGCGCCGGTCGGCGCGGCCGCCGGGGCCGTGGCGCGCGAGGAGGCCGCCGCGAACGACGGGGCGCCGTCGGCGCGGGCGATCGCGCCGCGATCCGCCGCGCCGTCCCCTGCAACGGGCGATGCATCCGGGCGCGCCCGATTCGCTGCGCCGCCGCCGCCGCTGCCGCCCGACCGGTGGCTGGAACAGATCCTCGAGTTGCGCCGCGCCGGCCGCGTGCTGGAAGCCACCGAGTCTCTGGCCGCTTTCCGCAAGGCCTGGCCCGGCTACCCGCTGCCTCCGGAGCTGTCGGCCGAACCCTGAAACGGGTGCGTCGCCCCGGCCCGCGCGGGGGCCACTCAAGTCGACCCGGCGGACGTCGTTAAGCCATCAGGGCAGGACCTGCGTTCCCGCCCGTGCCTTCGTCCGTCCCGAGACCTGATCCGTGAGTTATGTCTTTTCCCGATTCGAGCAGCTGAAGGCCACCGGCGCGTTGCCCAGTCCCAACGGCGTGGCGCTCGAGATCCTGCGCCTGAGCCAGAGCGAGGATGCAACCGTGGCCCAGCTTGCGCATGTCCTGCAGGCCGATCCGGCCCTGTCCGGCCGGCTGGTGAAGTTCGCCAATTCCACCCAGGGAGGCGCGACGCGCCCGGTGGTGGCGATCCGCGACGCAGTCAAGCTGCTGGGATTCGCCGTCGTGCGCCAGATCTGCCTGGGGTTCTCGGTGCTCAATGCGAACCGCAGCGGCGGTTGCGCCGGTTTCGACTATGCACGCTACTGGTCGCGTTCGCTCGCCACCGCGATCGCGGCACAGTCCCTGTGCGTCCGGGTCCGGGTGCTGGCGCCTGAAGAGAGCTTTACCTGCGGGTTGCTGGCGGATATCGGTTCGCTCGCGCTCGCGTCGCTGTACCCGGAACGGTTCACGGAGGTGCTGGCCGGCGGGGCGTCGGGTCCGGACCGGTCCGCCGTCGAGCGCGAGGCGTTCGGCGCCGACCACCTCGAGTTCGGTGCGGCACTGCTGGAAGACTGGCGCCTGCCGAAGATCTGCGTCGATGCGGTGTTCCACAGCGAAATGCCCGAGCAGACCGGATTCGACCCATCGTCGCGCCCGCAACTGCTGTGCGAACTCATGTCGCTGTCGCGCCGCATCGGCGAATACTTCGTCGCGGGCCTGGATGAACGCAAGCGCATCGCGCCGATCATGCTGCTGCGCGCGGCGCGCATCGGCGTGGATGCGGAAGCACTGGCGCAGATGTGCGATGCCGTCGGCGAAGGCTGGCAGCGCTGGGGCGGGGTACTGGGGGTGGCCACGGGCGCCACGCCGAAGCTGGACCTCAGCGCCGTGACAGGACCGCCGGATGTCGTCGGGCAGGCGCTGCCGGCGGCCGTGCCGATCGCGACGTCCACGGGCGACTCGCCCCTGCCTGCGGCCGCGCAGCCCGGACCCGCGCCTGCAGCGGCTGGCGAGGCAGCGCCCGCGGCTTCCGAGAAAGCCCTGCTGCCCGGTTTGCGGGTCCATGTGGTCAGCGACGACCGGTTCAGCGGCGGTCGACTGCGCGACCTGCTCACCGGTGCCGGCCATGCGGTCACCGCGTTCTGCGGGGCGGACGCAGCCGTCTCGGCCGCACTGGAAGATCCGCCCGACATGGTGTTCGTCGACCTGCCGACCGATGGCGCCGATGCCGCGGGCCTGTGTGCATCGCTGCGCGCGACCTCGATCGGACAGCGCATGTACATCATCGGCACGCTCGTCGCCCACCCGGATGCAGGGAGGATCGCCGCGCCGCCGGGATCGCTGGATGCCGGGCCGGTGACCGGGCCGGACGCAGGGCCGGACGATTTCCTGCACAAGCCGGTCGACAGCGCGATGCTCGAGTTGCGCGTGCGCGCGGCACGGCGGGTGCTGGCCCTGCGCGAGGCGCTGCAGCACGAACAGGACGACCTGCGCCGCCTCGCGGCCGAGCTGGCGACGGCGAATCGCCGGTTGCAGCGCTCGGCGCTCACCGATGCATTGACCGGGCTGCCGAACCGACGCTATGCGTTCGAGCGGCTTGAACAGGAATGGGCGGCAGCGGTGCGCAGGCAGCGTCCGCTCTCTTGCATGGCGATCGATGTCGATCACTTCAAGCGCGTCAATGCGCTGGCGGGACATGCGGCGGGCGACCGCGCGCTCGGCATGGTGGCCGCCATCCTGCGCGAATCGGCGCGGGCCAGCGACGTCATCTGCCGGGTGGGTGGCGAGGAGTTCCTGGTGATCTGCCCGGACGCAGACCGCGCCGCGGCGGCGAAGGCGGCCGGCCGATTCCGTGCGGTGGCCGAGCAGCGGCTGGGACGGGACGGTCTTTTCCCGCGATCGCCGGACGGACCGTTGACGCTTTCCATCGGCGTCGCGAGCCGGGACGACTCGGTGCGCACGCCTGAAGCGCTGGTCCGGCTTGCCGAGGATGCACTGGACGCCGCGAAGAACGCAGGTCGCAATCGGGTGCACCAGGCCACGACGGTGATGGATCCGGCACCGGGCGTGTCGCCGGAAGCGGCGGCAGGGTAGCTGCCCGGTCCCGGTGTCCCGGAAACGAAAGACCCCGCTGCAGCGTTGGCCGCAGCGGGGTCTTTCGCGAGCCGGACGCGCTGCGCCGGCTGCGGGCCCTTCAGGTGCTCAGGCGGCTTTCTTCTTGGTGACGGTCGCCAGGTTGGCTTCCGCCATCTCGGTCGCCTGCTTGGTGGCCTTCGAGATGTTGTCGTAGGCGGAGTTGGCAGCGGCGAGCGCCGACTTGATCGCCGACACGGCGAGTTCGGTGCCGGCGGGCCCGTTCTTGGCGGCCGTATCCAGCATCGACAGCATCTGGGTATTCACCGCGTTCATCTGCTCTTCGACCAGCTTCGAGAACTGGGCCTGGCTGGTCGCCGACAGCTCGTACAGCCCCTTGGCGTAGGCGGTCATCTTCTCGACCGTCGGCTCGACGCTCGCCTTGATGTCCGGCAGCGTCGCCGGCTCTTTCATGTCGGCCATTGCCTTGGCGCTGGTCACGGCATCGCCGAAGGCCGACTTGGCATAGGCCAGCTGGAAGGCGACGAACTTCTCGGTCATCTCGAGCCCGAACGTGGCGAATTTGGTCGCGCCTTCGACCTGGGCCTTGGTGACTGCTGCGACTTGTTCCGGAACCTGGATCATGGTGTGTCTCCTGAGAGGGTGTAGGCAACGGATGCTGCGGGACGGTCTTGAATGCGAAGCCGGCACGCACATCCGAGGGAATTCGAGGGAATTCGACTGCAGTCGACCGCCATGACCGATGCCACGATCGGGTGCCAGCCTGTCTGGCCGACGTCGTGACCGGCGCGGTGGCCGCGCGGTAAGATATTGAAACCTGCTGCCTGAACCTGTGCGCCAGAACGTTTTGTTGCGCCGCACAACGACAATCTAAGGCTCGCAAGCCCGGATGTCAAGCCCTGCAAGCCGAGATCGTGCACTCCAGACCGGAATTATGTTGCCCTGCAGCGGGCACAGGGTTTGCGGCCCCTGTCGTGGGAGGCGACGCGATGCGTCGCGCGCTCGCGCGACCGCCGCCTCGTTCTCGCGCGCTTCAACGCCGAGGCATCCCGACCTGCGAGGGCGCCCCTTGATCGAGCTTGCGATGGATGCCGACTGATGCCCGCCGCGCAGCCGAGATGGAACGTTTCCGGTGAAGGGGAGGCGGTGCGGGCGGTTTCCCTCGAGGGAACCTGGAGCCTGGACGCGCTGGCCGGGGCGCCCGGTGGCATCGATGGCGCCCTCGCCGGCCTCGCCGGCGACCCGGCGCTGGCCTGGGACCTGCGCGGCGTCGACAGGCTCGACGATGCGGGGGCGGTCCTGCTGTGGCGCGCCTGGGGCCGCAGGCTGCCCGCGCAAATCGCGTTGCGGCCGGAGCACGGGGCGGTGTTCCGGCACCTCGCGGCGGCGGACCAGCCGGCCCCGGCCGAAGACGGCGCCGGCGTGCTCACGCCGCTGGTGCTCCTCGGGCGCTGGCTTGCCGGCATCGCCGACCATGCCGGGGCGCTGCTGCGGCTGCTCGGCCAGATGTCGATCGACCTCGTCGACATCGCGCTGCACCCGGCGCGCATCCCGCTGAAGGAGATTTCAGCCAACCTCTACCGTACCGGTTCCCAGGCACTGGCGGTCACCGCGCTGGTCGGCTTCCTGATCGGCGTCGTGCTGTCCTACCTGTCGGGCCAGCAACTGCACATGTTCGGCGCCGACATCTACATCGTGAACCTGCTGGGCATCGCGGTGATCCGCGAACTCGGGCCGGTGCTCGCGGCGATCCTGGTCGCCGGTCGTTCGGGCTCCGCCATGACTGCCCAGATCGGCGTGATGCGCGTGACCCAGGAACTCGACGCGATGACGGTGATGGGCATCCCGCACGGACGCCGCCTGGTCCTGCCCAAGGTGATCGCGCTGGCGATCGCGATGCCGCTGCTGTGCCTGTGGACCAGCGCACTCGCCCTCGTCGGCGGCATGGTGGCCGCCGAAGTGCAGATGGGCCTGTCGCACGTGTATTTCATCGAGAGCCTGCGAACCGCTGTGCCGATCGCGAACTACTGGCTGGGGCTGGGCAAGGGCGTGGTGTTCGGCGTGCTGATCGCGCTGATCGCCTGCCACTACGGGTTGCGCATCCGGCCGAACACCGAGAGCCTCGGGCGCGGCGTCACTGCGTCGGTGGTCAGCGCGATCACGGTGGTGATCATCGCCGACGCGGTGTTCGCGGTGCTGTTCTCCGATGTCGGGTTGATGGAATGAGCGGGCCCGCCGCGGTGATCGAGATCGCCGGACTCTGCACGCAGTTCGGATCGCAGGTGGTCCATCGCGACATCGACCTCGTGGTGTACCGGGACGAGGTGCTGACGCTGGTGGGCGGCTCTGGCAGCGGCAAGACGACGCTGCTGAGGCAGATGCTCGGCCTCGAGCGGCCGGCTGCGGGCACGGTGAAGGTGTTCGGCATCGACCTGGCACGGGCGACGGCAGGCGAACTGGAATCGATCCGCAGCCGCTGGGGGATGCTGTTCCAGGGCGGGGCGCTGTTCTCGGCGCTCAGCGTGTTCGACAACGTCGCGGTGCCGATGCGCGAGCTGAAGCGGCTCGATGAAGGACTGATCCGGGACCTGGTGATGCTGAAGCTCCAGATGGTCGGCATAGAGCCGAAGCATGCGGCCAAGATGCCGTCGGAACTCTCCGGCGGGATGGTCAAGCGGATCGCGCTTGCGCGCGCGATCGCGCTCGACCCGGAACTGCTGTTCCTGGACGAGCCGACCGCGGGCCTCGATCCCGACCGCAGCGAGAGTTTCGTGGACATGGTGATGGCGCTGCGCGCCGAGCTCCAGATGACCGTGGTGATGGTCACCCACGACCTGGATACCCTGGTTTCGCTGTCCGACCGGGTGGCGATCCTTGCACACAGCCGGCTGGTGTCGGTGGGCACGCTGGACGAGACGGTCGCCCTGGATGACCCGTTCGTGCACAACTTCTTTCGTGGCGCGCGCGGCCGCCGCGCACTGCTCGCGCGCGCGGGCGATCTCCCTGCAGGAGGTACTTGAACGATGGAAAACAGGTCACATGCATTGGCTGCGGGACTGTTCACGCTGCTCCTGGTCGCGGCGATGGTCGCGACGGCCCTCTGGTTCCGGCAGGACACGACGGTGCGCGACCCGGTGGTGCTGGTCGCGACCACTTCGGTATCCGGCCTGAACGTGCAGGCGGCCGTGCGCCTGCGCGGCGTCGAGGTCGGCCGGGTCGAGAACATCCGCTTCGATCCCGCCGATCCGAAGGCCATCCTGATCACGGCGATGATCGACCGTGCCGCGCCGCTCACCCGTGGCACGCGCGCGCAGCTGCGCTTCCAGGGCGTGACCGGGCTGGCGTTCGTCGAGCTCTCCGACGACGGCGCCGACCCGGCGCCGCTGGAGGGGTCGCCGCCGCGCATCGCGGTCGATGCGTCCCTGGTCGAGCAGCTGTTCGCCGTCGGCCCGACGCTGTTCGCACGCGTCGACGAAGTGCTGCGCCGGGCGTCACTGTTGATGTCCGACGAAAACGTCGAGCGCCTCGGCCAGACGCTGGCAGGCGTGCAGGACGCCAGCCTGCGGTTCGCGAAGCTGGCCGATCGCCTGGGCGTGCTGGCCGACCAGGCAGGGCCTGCAGTGGCCCGCGTCGGTCCGGTGCTGAAGGCGACCGAGGCGATCGCCAGCGACGCCGGCGGGCTGGTGCGGCGCGCCGACCGCATGGTCGAGAACATCGACGCGCTCGCGCTGCAGCTGGGGCAGCGCCTCGACTCGCTCGACCGCATCACCCGCAGCGCCGAGCGCCTCGGCGACGTGAGCCAGGCGTTCGGGGAGTCGGTGGTCGGGGTGGCGTTGCCGAAGCTGAGCGACCTGCTCGACGACCTGTCGCGCAACTCGCGCGCGCTCGATCGGGCGATCAACCAGTTCCAGGAAAATCCCCAGAGCGTCGTGTTCGGACGCACGATATCCCTGCCCGGCCCGGGAGAACCGGGCTTCGTCGCGCCCGCGGAGGCACGTTGACATGCACATGAACAACCATCCCTGTCGTGCGGTCCGGCGCCGTGCCACGGCCTCGATCGCAGGCCTGCTCGTCGCGGCGGCCGCAGGCGGCTGCGCGCTCGGGCCATCGCCCCGTCCACCGTCGGCGCTGCACGATTTCGGGCTCCTGCCGGAACCGGCTGCACCGAAGGTGCGCCTGCGCGCACTGCTCGCGGTGCCGGATCCCGGTGCGCCGGGCTGGCTCGACACCACCGCGATGATCTACCGGTTCGCCTATGCCGATGGTGGCCGGCCGCGGCTCTACAACCAGAGCCGATGGGCGGCGCCGCCGGCGGAGCTGATCGGTGCGCACCTGCGTTCGCGCCTCGCGCGCATGGTCGAGCCCGGGCTCGCGTCCTCGCGCGACGGCGTCGCGGGAGAGTACGTGGTGCGCATCGAACTGGAGGAATTCAGCCAGGTGTTCGACGCACCGTCGGTGTCGCGTGGCGTGTTGCGCGCGCGGGTGACGCTGATCGGCGGCGCACGGCGCACGACCCTGGCGCAGCGGACGTTCGCGTTCGAACGGCCCGCGCCGAGTGCCGATGCGGCGGGTGGTGCGGCAGCGCTCGCCGCCGCCGGCAACGACCTGGTGGACGGCGTGGTGGAATGGCTGGCCGGCGCGTTGCCGCCGCCGGCGGGCGGACCGACCTGACCGCCGGGCCCGCTGCGCCGCGCGCCGCAGGCAGGGCTGTATGCCGCGCGCGTTTGCGGTACCTTCCGCCACTCCGACCCATCGTCTCGGCGCAAGCGCAAGGATTCCATGGCGACCATTTTCGACAAGATCATCGCCCGCGAGATTCCCGCGGACATCGTGCATGAAGACGACCTGTGCC
>LNFM01011605.1_pt1 | contig 11910 bp, 11 predicted proteins | sample 596031 | NCBI WGS metagenome assembly LNFM01 (sample SAMN04254537, study PRJNA301005) | activated carbon metagenome | isolation source: dual media filters at the Ann Arbor, Michigan drinking water treatment plant | place: USA: Ann Arbor | reverse complement strand
AGTGCAGAAATTTTCAGTACTCGTTTCATGGGCAATAATTTTTAAGTAATAAATAAATTCATATAAAATTGTTTAAGTACCAAAGTGAATTTTATGCATCCTGGTTTGTTTTAAAAACTAGTACCGGAATAAGTTTTCTGCTTCCACCAGACTGTATTGATTCTACTTTAGTGTTGGCTAGGTATTCTTCTTTTACGATTGTATGACGCTATTATTATGCCATAGCAGCTGTGCTAAATGCATTGAAGATGTGTTTTAGCAAAACATTGTACAAAAAAAAGAGGCTGCTCTTAACAGAACAACCTCTTGAATTTTTATTAACAGAAACTAATTTCGTCGTACACGGAAATTGCAGATAACGTTTTTTGTTGCACCGGAAAAATTCATTTGAATTGAAAAATTGCCTTCAATATATCCTGTAAGAAGAGGACCGAATGTGGTAATATTAATTGTTGGATTTTGAGTAATGATTTGCTGTGAGAAAGTGCTGCCATCTATCATAACTGAAACACTATTCATAGGAAGGCCATTTGCAATTACAGAATTATTATTAAAAGAAAATGAGCTACTTGCAGTTGCACCCGAATTTTGTCTGTATGCGGAAACCCAAGTTCTATTAGAATAAACCCCAGTTATAGTAGTATCACTTGCAAACATACCATCTGGTGGTGATGCAAAATTATAGGGCACCCCATCGATAAGCCATTCTATAAATTGAGAAGAAGAAGTACCGCAAGCCTGAATAGTTCCTACATTTACTGTGCCTGTTGTTCCGCTTCCACCAATAGGTACACTTTGTTGCAATGTGGCATAATCTGTCCCTAATACTGTAAAACTTACTGTACCGCCAGAACAGCGAAGCAGGTTAAATGTAAACGCACCATTAGTAACCGGAACTGTATAATAATTCCCTCCCGTCACATAAACTGAAACAGCTCCATTAGTTACATTGCCGCCAGCACAGTTTGTAACAGTACCAGAAATAACTAAATTATTCGTAGGAGGAATAGTAATTACGAATGGCGGCAAAGTTGTATTAGCAGTAAATGGCCCTGCATTCTGCGAGTAAATAACCTGGTTACACTGGTCAAGCACTTCAATTACCAATGCTTCATTTTTAGGAACCAGACCGCATAGACTTCCAGTTGAATCTGTTCTTCCATAAGCATAAGTTCCATTCACTACTCTTTTAATTCTTACCTGAGCATTATTCAACGGATTATTGTGTGAACTGACAAAGGACATACATAAATTGATCAAAGGGAAAGGTGCATCGCAATTCCAAAAAGAGAAATGACTTACCTGTGCTATATAATTATTCCCCACTTTAGTTGCTGTTCCTTCTTGCTTCCACCTGGCAGTTGCTTCATCAAAATGCCAAAGGTCAATCGTGGCAGGTGCAGATGACTGCAGAGATGCGGGGACAGGAAATGTTAACTCGGCTGTTTTACCTGTTACAATTTTAAGTGACTGTCCGGTTGCACCAGTCATTTCTACTCCCAGCATACCATAAGTACTTAAGCCCCTTTCTTCACCACTGGTGGTTATACCCCGCAGATCTCCCATTAAAATATTAGGCAAGTCAGGTGAGCTTGGATCAATCCATGTCATTGCAATATTAACAGTACCTGTGTATGCTGCTCCACTGGCATCGGTCAGTGCAGCAGCCGGCATTACTAATTTGCCTCCACCGGCTATCGTTACAGTACCACCAATACCACCCGAAAAGCTACCGGAGTTTGCTTTTGGTAATAATTTAATACGAACATTATTGATACGTCCGGCTACTGATACAAAACTTCGAAAGCCATTGAAGTATCCGGCTTTTACCACTTTTACTGTTCCATTATTTTTTGACAAACTGATATTTCTGAATTTGAATGATCCATATCTGTCTGTTGTAGCAGAAGCAGACCCGCTGCTTACAGTAGCTCCTGTTACCGGCTGATTGTTTTCATCTACTACAATTCCTGACAAGCCACCTGTTACCATTTCTGTATCATTTGGTCCGGGAGTAACAGGATTATTTCCTCGTGGATCCTCCAGGTCAGACTGACAACTTACTGTAAGAAAAATAATACTCAACGAAACAATAGCACAGTGCAGAAAGAAAAGCGGCTTTCTCATGTAGAAGGTTTTAGTATAAAAGTATGACAAGCATTTAAGTTTAGAAGCTGCCTTCATATTATGATAAAAGTAAATAAAGTTGATGATATCAAATCTATTCTGATAGGCTTTACTAGCTATTAACGAAACTTTTCCTGTTGTTATTACTTAACTTTAGGGACTAAAAATACCGATATGGATCAGCGCATCATTAACCTCTACGATGAGTACACTCATAAACCACTTACCCGTCAGGATTTTCTTAAACGTCTTGCAATATTGGCTGGTAGCACTGCGGCAGCAATGACCATATTACCAATGCTGGAAGTGAATTATGCCAATGCAGCTGTTACACCACAAGATGATCTATTTACAGAACGCATAACCTATCCCGGCATTAATGGTGATATGCAGGCATATGTAGCAAGACCGAAAGAAGACAAACCCTATGCTGCAGTTGTGGTGATACATGAGAACCGTGGATTGAATGGGCACATAGAAGATGTGGCCCGCCGTGCGGCTAAAGCTGGCTATCTTGCTATTGCACCCAATGCACTTTCATCGTTAGGCGGAACGCCGGAAAATGCAGATGAGGCAAGAGCAAAATTTCAACAACTGAAAGCAGAAGACAACCTGCAGAATTTTATAAAAGTGTTTGACTATTTACCCTCCAGAAAAGATTGCAATGGAAAATTTGGTTGCGTTGGTTTTTGTTGGGGTGGTGCTATGTCAAACAATCTTGCCGTAAATGTTCCTTCATTGAAAGCAGCTGTACCATTTTATGGACGACAACCCGCTGTGGAAGATGTTTCAAAAATAAAAGCGGCTATTCAGCTTCATTATGGCGCCATGGATGAAGGGGTGAATAAAGGGATAGCTGCCTATGAAGAAGCATTGAAAAATAATAAAGTGAACTACGAATTATATATTTATGAAGGAGCACAACATGCTTTTCATAATGATACCGCACCGACAAGATATAATGAGGCCGCTGCCAAACTTGCGTGGCAGCGGACCATAGAATTTTTTGGGAAGCATTTACAATAAAACATCAAAGTGCTTTCGAAAATCGTTTTTGAATGATTGACCAATCTACAATGTTCCACCAGGCAGTAATATAATCAGGTCTGCGATTTTGATATTTCAAATAGTATGCATGTTCCCACACATCCAAACCCAGTAAGGGTGTTCCTTTTATATCACTTATATCCATTAATGGATTATCCTGATTGGCAGTAGATGTTATAACTAGTTTTTTTTCATTGCTTAAAACCAACCATGCCCAGCCGCTACCAAACCTGTTTTTTGCGGCATCTGCAAACTGATTTTTAAAAGCATCAAAAGAACCAAAATCTTTCGTAATAGAACTTTGCAAATTTCCATCTGGTGTATTGCCACTTGTTGAAGCTTTCATGCTCTTCCAAAAAAATTCATGATTATAGTGTCCACCAGCATTGTTTCTCATTTTGGTGGAATACTTTGAAATTTGCTTGATGATATCAAGTAAAACAATTTTACCTGTATTTATTCCAACTGATTTTACTTCATCGGCGAGGTTCTTTGCGTAGGTAGCTGCATGTTTGGAGTAATGTATTTCCATCGTCAGTGCATCAATTGCAGGTTCCATTCCTGCATAGGCGTATGGTAATGGTTGTTGTTCATAAGGAATTTCTTCTCCCCACAATCCTCCACCAACTACAGTAGGTTTACCTGTGGCACAAGCCCATGACGGAATTATAGAGGCGGCAATTCCTGCCGCTAATCCAGCTCTTCCTGTTTTGATTAAAAACTCACGGCGGTTGTTTTTATTTATTTCAGGCATAATAAAATATTTTTATTTAACAAATAAATTTCTCAACTAAAATTAGTTCTATTTAAAGGAACAACCGCTCCCTGTGTTTTCCGACTTTGGAAAAAATTGATCAAAGGCAGAAAACCCAATCACTAACTTCGCAACTACTCATGCACCTAAAAGATTACTACAGCATATTGCAAATAGAACCTTCTGCTACCCTGGTGGAGATCAAAAAAGCCTACCGCCAGCTGGCACAAGAATTCCATCCGGATAAGAATCATAACGATCCCTATGCGGCCACACAATTTGTAGAAATAAAAGAAGCCTATGAAGTACTAACTGATCCTTCTAAAAAAGAATATTACCTGCAACAGCGATGGTATAACCAGAGCATAGGCAAACGAAAGACGCAAGGCATTGTTACACCGGTCAAAATTTTGAAACAGGTTCTGGAACTGGATCGGTATGTAGCAGGACTGGATGTTTTTAGAATGGATAAAAGTGGGCTGCAAGAATATATATGTGACCTATTAAATGATTCGACAATAGAAAAAATAAATTCATTCGGCGAAACAGATGTTAACAAAGAAATTATTCGTCAATTGCTCAATACATTGAGGGCTTTACCTTTTTCTTTGTTGCATCCAATAGAAATCCGGTTACTGAAAATAAATACTGATCCAACAACGACTGATTTGGTCAAACAATTTATGATCGATCAGAAAAAGAATAATACAAAAAAACAGCAGGAAATCTGGATAGTGCTGGCTATTACCATCAGCATCTGCCTGCTTATTTATTTTCTTACCTGATATCTTACAATTATCGCTGCCAAATCATAGTTCTTTATCTTTGCCGCTATGCATTATGTTTCTGTCGAAGGGCTTACGAAAAGCTATGGTATTCAACCCCTGTTTAGCAATATTTCATTCAATATAGAAGAAGGCGATAAAATTGCACTGATTGCCCGCAATGGCACCGGTAAATCAACGCTCCTTAGAATATTAGCGGGAAAAGAGACCGCCGATGAAGGGAAAGTGTGGATCAATAAAGATGTAGATGTGGTGCTGCTGGAGCAAGAGCCATCCTTTGTAGAAGAAAAATCTGTGTTGGATAATATCTTCTTTCACAACCATCCTATTATTAATGCGATTAAAGAATATGAGCTGCTGGAAGATGAAAATGGCGACCCGGAAAAATTAAGTGATGCCATTATGAAAATGGATGACTTGGGAGCCTGGGATTTTGATGCTAAAGTGAAACAAGTTCTCGACAAATTAAATATCCATCACTTACAACAGCCAGTTAAGAATTTAAGTGGCGGACAACGAAAAAGAGTTGCTCTTGCAAAAACATTAATTGATATTGGCTTTGAGCATAAGCATGTATTGCTGATTATGGATGAACCTACCAACCACCTGGATGTAGAAATGGTAGAATGGCTGGAGCATTATTTTGATAAAGAAAATGTAACCTTATTATTAGTTACCCACGACCGATACTTTTTAGATGCGGCTTGTAATGAAATATGGGAAATGGAAGGCAGCAATATTTATGTGCACAAGGGCGATTATCAAAATTATTTGGAAAAGAAAGCTGCAAGAATAGAAAGTGATTTTGCAAGCATTGATAAAGCAAAAAATACTTATCGTAAAGAATTGGAGTGGATGCGCAAGCAGCCCAAGGCAAGAACTACCAAAAGTAAAAGCCGGCAGGATAATTTTTATGAAGTAGAAAAGAAGGCAAAGCAGCAGATCGTTGATGAGCAGGTGCAATTAAATATGAAGATGAACCGGCTTGGTGGAAAGATCGCAGAACTTAAAAAACTATATAAAAGCTATGGCGAAAAAATCTTGCTGAAAGGATTTGACTATACATTTAAAAAAGGTGAACGTATTGGTGTAGCAGGTAAAAATGGTGCAGGCAAATCTACTTTCATAAATATCTTGCAAGGAATTGAACAACCGGATAGTGGTAAAGTAAATATTGGTGATACCGTAGTATTTGGCAACTACTCGCAGCAAGGTCTGGTTGTAAAAGAAGATATGCGGGTAATTGAATTTGTAAAAAATATAGCAGAGCATTTTCCATTAGCAAGCGGAGGCTCATTAAGTGCAGCACAGTTTTTACAGTTATTTTTATTTGACCCGGATAAGCAATACACTTACATCAGCAAATTAAGTGGAGGAGAAAGAAGAAGATTACATTTATTGTCTATTCTATTTCGCAATCCTAATTTTTTAATTTTGGATGAACCGACCAATGATCTGGACCTGCCTACATTGGGTGTGTTAGAAAATTTTCTCAGCGAGTTTCCAGGCTGCCTGCTAATTGTATCGCATGACAGATATTTCATGGACCGGCTCGTTGATCATCTTTTCATTTTTGAAGGTGACGGAGTGATCAGGGATTTTCCCGGCAATTACACACAATACAGAACAGAACAATTGAGGGGTGAACTCAAGCCATTGCCAACTGAGCAAAAACCAGAACTGAAGTCAGTTGTACCTGCACCAGCCCAAAAAAGACAATTTTCCTATAAAGAAAAAAGGGAGTTTGATCTGTTGGAAAAAGAAATTGCCGATTTGGCAAAAGAAAAAGAATCCATTACAGCTAAACTTAACAGCAGCAATACTCCATTTGAAGAGCTGCAACAGGCTTCTAACAGGATAGGTGAACTAACTAAGCTGTTGGACGAAAAAGAGCTGCGATGGCTGGAGCTGAGCGAAATGCAATGATTTTCTTACTATCTTGGTAGCAGCAACCAGCTACCTTATCTATATGCGACTGCTCCTTTCATTATTGGCTATAACAGCTTTTCTTTCATCTTACGCAGTGGAAAAAAATCCTGCTGAAAAAATTCTATTAGTACAAATAGATGATATCGGGATCATTAGTGTAAACCGGGATACTGTTAGTTCAGATATATTAGCCCGTTATATACAAGAAAGGTTATTCAAAAGCTATTTGGGAACCGGAAAAATGCATAGCAGAATAAAATTAGAGAAGATGAATGAAAATGTTCCAGACATGGTAACAGAAGTAATAGTAAATGAAATAAAACAAGGCCAAAAAAAAGCTCTTACAGAAGTATCCTTGCAAAAATACAGGCGAACTTATGACAGTCTTGAAAAAAGACAACAGGAAAAGCTAAAAAAATTATTCCCGGTTTTGTTCCAGGAAAATTTTAGTTAGGGCTCAATCAATCAAATCGGCATAAGCTCTTTTGCCGTAGTAGATGTAATCTTTGGAATCCCTTTTTGTTCCGCATAATACAGAATGAATAAACCCATTCAACTCCACTTGTTGAGTGTGGTAAATGCCCCGGTCCAAATTTTGCTTGAAATAAAACTGCACTTTACTATCACTGCTTTTATAAATAGTAAGGCTATCTGTATTCATTTTTGAAAAAGAATAGTCAGCCTGCAAATTTTTTAATAATAAATGCCCCCGATACCAGGTACCGCCAGTAGCAGAAACCACAGGCTTGCCATTATACAAAGCAACGCTGTCATTATAAGCAAATAAATTCAATGCCGCCCCTTTTACATTTTTTAACCAGTTATTTAAAATTGGATAATATGTACTGTCATACCCATAATTGCTATCCAAAAAACTAATACGCTTTACTTGTTTCGGCACTTGTCCTACTCCTGCTAAATAACCAAAAATAAAACTGCCGCCTCCGCTATGCCCATTTAGATAAATCTCACTTTTCCTGTTTCCATAAACTTTAGCTAGTGAATCTACAATGTGTGGAATCAGTTTTCGAAAATCAGTATGCTTTTGCTTCCATGAAGGCCAGCTTTTATAATCATTTTCCAAATAGATAACTATAAAATTTACATTAACCTGTTGACGGATAAATTTTGTCTGTGCAGCTATATGTTGAATATCAAAATGCCAATCATCACCCGGCAACATTTTTTTACCCATTGTTTGTGCAGTTGTATTTCCATTGGGTAATGCAAAAAATGTAATGATTGTCTTAGAGTAGCTGGAAAAATCGGCTGAACGATCCACCGTAACCTTTATATCGCTGTATATACGAAATGAATCAATCACTGAAGTGGCAGTCTGGCCATATACAGCTCCATTAAAAAAGACAAACAACCCAACTAATAAAAACCGCATCGGAGGAGATTTATAGCAAGATACGCCACCCAATAGTTCATAATCGAAAAACTACGATATAGTAAAACCACTATTTCTAAACTCAAATTAAAATTAGTGGATAATTTTTGATGGAAAGGCTTGCAGCTATGTGTTTCAATATCTATTTTGCTTAAATTCTTACCCCAATTTCCTGCGATAAACATTCCAATATCCGGTTTGTTAACTATTAAATCGTACTCCCATGAGCAGGAATTTTACTCCGGATAAAATCCTTATTGATCAATTGTTGTTGAATGATACTGAAGCTTTCGAGGAACTTTATCATCGTCATTGTTACCCGCTATATAATTATTGTAATGAAAAATTAAACTCTCCTGCTGATGCACGGGCCATAGTAAGAGATATTTTTATAGGGCTGTGGGAGAAAAGGCAAACATTACCAGTTGATTTTTCTGTGTCGTTGTATCTGTACCAGGAAGTTCGGAAAGCAGTGGTGCTATGTGTAAATCAAAAACTGGAAGAAAATAAAGATTTGTTATCAATACAAACGCAAATCATTCCCGGTTTTGCTGTAGTTAATTTACAACAAGCCAAACAACCTGTTAGAAAAAGCAGTAGTGAGATACAATATATTAACTCACTAACACCGGGCAGAGTACATAAAAACCATTGGTGGAACTATAATCCAACTGGGATTACCAAAAAAGCTATTAAGCATATGCTGCAAAGAGCCTTTAACCTTTTATAAATCTTAACCCTACCTTATATGACAACTAAAACACTTTACAACAAAACCGGCCGGTATATATGCGGTGCATCTATGCCGGCTGAAACAAAACAGATACAAACTTGGCTTTCTTGCACTAAACACAATAAAGCTTTTGTATCAAAAGAGGAAAAAGAAACAGTTGAACGTATGATTTTAAATGAGGTAAAAGCACAAACAGCTTATCCGTTGTTTTATCCAAAAGCGGAAGCACCCTGGTGGCAAAAGATCACAGCGATGTTTTGATTATAATTAGCATTTTTAGCTTTTGCTGATTAGTAAAAGAGATATTTAATTTTCTAAGTCCATATTGAATAACCGACCATTTCCTGAAAGCCATTTATTATTAATTCAAAAAAATCAGGTTATGAAGAAAATTAAACTCTTAACAAGAGATGAAAATGTACAGGCAGGATTAGTTATCGCTGGCTTTATTCTAGTTTTTTCGTTGCTTGCCCTTTTCTTTATGGGTAAATAACAGCAGCGTTTCTTGCCGAAATTGATTATTGATTACACATCCCGGGTTGATGCTACTTATAAACGTTTCATCGTTTTTTGCAGCAATTCCCGGGGTGAAATCTTTTCCATGCATTTAAAATGACCAAGCGGACATTTTTCATACCCTATTTTAGAGCATGGTCTGCACCAAAGTTTATTCGTTTGAAGAATGTCAAATAATTGTACATCTGTAAAACGGTTGCCATAGTAGGGATACATCCCAAATGAGGGAACGGTATTTCCCCATAATGAAATAACAGGTCTTTTATACGCTGCTGCAATATGCATCAGGCCGGTGTCATTAGTGATAACAAGCTTTGCTTTACGAACCAGATCAGCACTTTCGTTCAAGCTAAACTTACCGCTGGCATTATATATTTTAATGGGATCTGTAGCAGCAATCGCATCGCCATTTGAAGCATCTTCCTTTCCTCCTAATAAAATAATAGGGTGATCAAGTTCAGCACAGAATTCTTTCCATTTATGCACCGGCCATCTTTTGGTGCCATGCGCAGCTCCAATAACACAGGCCACATACCCTGCGGAATGTGATGCAGGAATATCTGTTTTCTTAATTTGCTCTTGTTCCGAAATAAAATAATCAAGTCCTGCTCCATCATTGGTAACCCCAAACGATTCTACTGTTTTTAAATTGCGGTCAACAATATGCACTTTCGGGAGCATATTTATTTTAAACGCCGTGTAAAAATATTTTTGAATATTGAGTTTGTAAAAAGAAAATGATTTTGCTTTCAATGCCTTTTTTACCCGAAATGTTTTAGTGTTATGATGCAGATCAATGATGTAATCGTATTCTTCAGTCTTCAATTCTTCTATCATCAATTCCCAACTGTGTGCTAATACATGCAGCTTATCAATGTAGGGGTTATGTTCAACTACAGAACGAAATTTATCTTTTACTAAAAAATGAACTTCTGCATCAGCAACCTGCTGCTTTAGGCAACGGATAACGGGAGTAGTGAGTACAATATCACCGATGGAAGAAAAACGTATGATGAGAAATTTGGCCACGATTATTTTTCTACAAAATTCAGGTCTTTATTAAAAGTTTCCTTTGTAAGCAATGCAGCAACAATGGTAATAATCATAATAATAATGGCAGTGTAAATTCCACCATTCACATACCCAACACCATCTATTTCTCGTATCCATTTAAAAAGTGGGAGAATAAGTATCGCCAACATTCCTCGGACCATATTAGGTGTTGTAGTAGCAGCAGTTGCCCGAAGGTTTGTTCCAAACTGCTCTGCTCCCATTGTTACAAATATGGCCCAAAATCCGGTACCAAATCCAAGGCCGGCGCATATCCAATACATTTTTGCTGCAGATCCGTTCCACTGTACTGTGAAAAACAGAATCATAAACAGAATAGTGATAGCATAAAAAATAAACAAAGCTTTCTTTCTGCTTTTTAACCATTGGCTTACAAACCCTATAAGAATATCGCCAATAGAAATTGCAGCATATGCATACATGATCGCTTTGCCCGGATCGACCTTTTCTGTAATACCAAAATGCTTTGCAAACTCGCTGGAAAAAGTAACTAATACTCCTATTACAAACCAGGTTGGTAATCCAATTAATATTCCACAGATATACCTTTTAAACCTATCTGCATTATTGAATAGCATAAAGAAGTTGCCCCGCTTCACATCTTGTTTCTTTACTTCATTAAACATTCCTGATTCAAAAACAGAAACCCGTAAAACAAGTAATAGCATTCCCAACCCACCACCAATAAAATAACAAGTTCTCCAATGAAAATTTTCCTTCATTATAAATGCCACAACAGCACCGGTTAGCCCAATACCAGCTACCATTGATGTAGCAATACCTCTTTTTTCTTTTGAAATTATTTCTGAAACTAATGTGATTCCTGCACCAAGCTCACCAGCAAGTCCTATCCCGGCTATAAATCGTATCCATTTATATTGCTCTACTGTTTCTACAAATCCGTTGGCAATATTGGCTAATGAATATAAAATGATAGAACCAAATAAAACACTAAGGCGACCTTTCCTATCTCCTATAATTCCAGCAATGATTCCACCAATCAATAAACCCCACATTTGCCAGGTAAGAATAGTTTCTCCTTGTGTTAATACTTCTTCTTCAGAAAGTCCAAATGACCGTAGACTAGGTAAACGAATAATACCAAACAACAACAAATCATATATGTCAACAAAATAGCCGAGAGCGGCAACAATAACAGGGATCGATAAAATACCGTATTGCTTTTTAGTCATACACTATTGTTGAGTGGAATCAGTAGGCGTAGTAATTTTTTTCTTTTTACCGGTTATCATTTTGATAATTACAGGCGCAGTAGTTACTAACACAATTGCCAATACAATTATTTCTAAATGCTCTTTTAAATCAAATCCAAATTGGCTGTATATCCATTTCTGTAAAAAGAAACCTCCGAGCACCATAGATGATACCCAGGCAAGGCAGCCTACTACATTAAAAAAGAAGAATTTCTTTCTATCCATTCTTACAATGCCCGCCACAATAGGTGCAAATGTGCGGATGAAGGGAAGAAACCTTGCACCAATTACGGCAAGGCCACCATGCTTTTCATAAAAATCATGCGCCTGATGCAAATATT
>LNFM01033311.1_pt1 | contig 11911 bp, 13 predicted proteins | sample 596031 | NCBI WGS metagenome assembly LNFM01 (sample SAMN04254537, study PRJNA301005) | activated carbon metagenome | isolation source: dual media filters at the Ann Arbor, Michigan drinking water treatment plant | place: USA: Ann Arbor | reverse complement strand
GGTGATCAGAAGCGGCGCCCTCCGACCCGGTACCGATGCCGTCGTGATCACGACATCGCTGGCCGCCACCACCGGAGCCAGTCCCTCACGCTGCCGTCGGCAGGCCTCCTCGTTCAACGCCCTGGCATAGCCGCGTGACTCTTCCACTTCATCGGCCTCAACCGGAAATTCAACGACCTTCGCCCCGACACTCCGGATGTCCTCTTTCGCGGCTGGACGCACATCGTACGCCGCCACAGCGGCACCCAGGCGACGTGCCGTTGCGATCGCATGCAACCCGGCCACGCCGGCGCCGATCACCAACACCCGGGCAGGCGCGATGGTCCCGGCGGCCGTCGTCAGCATCGGAAACATCTTCGGCAAGACTCCTGCCGCAAGGAGCACAGCTCTATAGCCCACGATGGTGGCCAGCGAAGAGAGCACGTCCATGCTCTGCGCGCGGGCAATCCGTGGAATCAACTCCAACGCCAGCAAGCTCACGCCTCGCGTAGCCAATTCTGATGAAGCCCGGGGATTCCCCAACGGATCGGCCAACCCGATGACCGTGTGATTGGGCCGGAGCAGGGACAGATCATCGCGGCCCTTCTCCGGATTCGCGCCCAGGGTTCTGACCTGAAGGAGGATCTGCGCCGCACTGAATAACTCCTCGCGCTTGGCGATGATGCGCGCTCCCTTTGACCGATAGGCGTCATCATCGAATCCTGCAGCCTCTCCCGCACCGGATTCGATCGACACCTCGAAGCCAGCCTTGACGACGACGAGCGTTTCTCCAGGAGCCGTTTCTTTCGGCACGCCGACGCACAATCCACTCATACGATTCGCCTACCCCCGAACCATTCCGTCACCTTCCGCCACGTCTTGTGGTCCGGAACTGGTTAACGGCTACCTACTCACGACCGTCGGAATCCTACTCTCGGGCTGCCATCTCATGCTTCTTCCTCCGATGAGAACGTCGACGCTCGCCTGGCTCGCAGACACAACCGCTTCACCGGACAGAACCCGATCGCGCCGGTGACGACGGCGAGCAATCCGACAGTCTCCGCGACCTCTTCGACCCAAAACGGAACAGAAAGTGTGAGCCCAAGACCCATGAGCACGGCTCCACCGAGAACTCTCCCCCACCGTTCCATGCGACTAAGATTGCGCAGCATGCATGTGCCTGTTGCGTCTCTCTGGAGCTGATTGCACGGCCTATTCATAATTCTCCTCACTCGAGAACTGCGCCACTTTTCCTCGGAAGCTCCAATAGACCCAAACGGTATAGGCCAAGACAAGGCTGATACCGATGGGGAACCAGACGAGGCCGAGCCGCAATCCGTCGGACGACGCGGCGCTATTGTGAATGGTCAGGCTGTACGTCGCGTCTTCTGTCGCCATCAACAAATTGGGAAACAGGCCCCAGGCCACGCTGCCGAAGAGGCCCAGGATACAGAGGCTCCAGCTTATGAAGACGGCCCCGTCCCGTCGGCGACGACGGCAAGCGAGTGCGGTGAGCCACGTCACCACGGCAATCAGTGGCAAGACAAACCCAACCGGATGCGCGACGTACCGCTGCCACAGAGCCGACTGAACGAAGAGCAGCGCCGAGCCCGTTAGGATCGCCAGGAAAACCACGGCCCATGCGCCGACGTCGGCAATCCGGCTTGCCCGGATGCGGACGTCCGCATCCGTCTTCATGATGAGATAATGCGCCCCATGGACGGCAAGCATCGCAACGGTGAGGGCACCCACGAGGACCGTGAACCAGTCCAGGAGCGTGAAGGTGGTCCAGAGCGCGGCAAAGAACTGGCCATCGGAAGAGAGCGGCACGCCCCGAATCAGATTGCCCAAGGCAACCCCGAAAATCAGGGCAAGCAGTAGACTAGACAAGGCGAAGATCGCGTCCCAGAACGTTCGCCATAGGGGATTGTCGAGGTGGGACCGTACGGCAATCGACAACCCGCGGAGGATCACACACCACAGGACAAGGTTAAGGGCTAAGTAGAACCCGCTGAATCCGGCAGCGAAGGCTTTGGGAAAGGCGAGGAACAAGAGACCTCCGCCCGCCACCAGCCACACTTCATTGCCCTTCCACACCGGACCGATGGCCTTCAAGACCAGTTGCCGCTCTGCGTCGGTTCGTGCGACGAACACGTAGAGGATGCCCGCCCCGAACACGAATCCATCCAGGACCGCATAGGCGGCGAACATCGCAGCGACGATCGCGAACCACAGCGTCTCGGTCGACAGCATCTCCTCGCTCACAACGCACCCCTCCCGTTCACACTCCACCCGACAGGCACGGCAGGACCACGAGCGACTGTTTGGAACAACAAAAATAGAAACAGAAGGCCCAACACCAGATACAGACCAAGGAAGCCGAGTAACGTGAACAGGACATTGCCTGATCCCACCAATGGAGAGTTGCCGTCGGCCGTTCGGAACAGGCCATACACCAACCACGGCTGCCGTCCCAATTCGGCGGTCATCCACCCGGCGGTCTCGTCCAGAGCATCCATCGGGCCTGAAACAGACGTCCGCGCCAGAGCAGGACCACCCCTGTCAGCATGAGCGGGATGAACAGCGACCCCAGGCCAACCATGATGTGGTAGGTGTAGTAGAGCAGCGGCATGGTGTCCGGCCAGTCTTCGCGAGGAAAATCAGTGAGCCCTTTGATCTCGGCGCCGAAATGCTTATGAATGATGAAACTAAGCATCTTGGGAGCGACGAGCGGATTATCGATCGTGAGCGTGTCCATGTTCGGCTGGCCGAGGAGCACCAGATCGGCGCCGAATTCGGTGTGGAAGTGGCCTTCAAATGCCGCTCCTTTGATGGGTTGATGCTCAAAGACCTGCAGCGCCGCATGGTGCCCGGTCGGAAAAAGCATCAGGCAATTGGCCAGCGCCGCGGCAACGACCCCGGTTCGGAGAAACGTCTTGGCCTGATCGAGGTGAATACCAGAGAGCAGGTAGTAGGCCCCCACTGCGGCCATCACGAAGGAGCCGGTAACGATCGCGGCCGTCATCGTATGCGCGAACTGCCACACCAGCCAGGGGTTGGTCAGCAAGCCCCAGAGACCCGTCACGTGAACCGCACCGACGTCATCAACGGCATAGGCCACCGGATGTTGCATCCACGCATTCGTCGCCAGAATGAAGAACCCCGAGAGCCACGACCCGAGGAACAACATCACCGTCGCGATCCAATCGACCAACGGACCCAATCGTTTCTTGCCGTACAGCAGCAGGCCCAGAAACGTGGCCCTCCATGGCCAACGTCTGGCCGATGACGCCGCCGGCAAATGTGGAGAATCTTGCCCAGTTCATGCCGAACTGAAATTCCAGGGGAATGCCGGTGACGACGCCGAACGCGAAGCTCAAGGCGAAGATCTTCGTCCAGAAGTGAGCCGCCTCATCATAGTGGGTATCACGGCTCCAATAGGCACGGCTTTTCAGGTACAGCAGCAATGCCGCCAAGCCCATCGTCAATTGTGGAAAGAGGTAATGGAACGTCGCCGTGAAGGCGAACTGCAACCGATCGTAGAATAATGCGCTCGTCATCGCCCTTCTTCACGTTCTGCGGGCAGCCCCCGCTCTATGTCCAACACCGCGACCGTCGTCTTCATCACTGCATCCGGATTCAGCGAGAGGCTGTCGATGCCTTGCTCAACCAGAAAGCGCGCAAACTCCGGATAGTCGCTGGGCGCCTGGCCGCAAATGCCGATTTTCTTGCCCGTGGCTTTCACCGTCTGAATCGCCGTCGCGATGAACCGCATCACGGCGGGATTGCGTTCGTCGAACAGCGGCGCGACGAGTTCCGAATCCCGATCCACACCCAGGGTGAGCTGCGTCAGGTCGTTGGAGCCGATGGAGAACCCGTCGCAGATCGCGGCGAACTCTTCGGCGAGCAGGACGTTGCTGGGCAGCTCGCACATGAGGTACACCTCCAAGCCTCGCTCGCCCCGCCGGAGCCCGTGCCGCGCCATCTCATCGAGCACGCGCCGGCCTTCGTCGACGGTCCGACAAAACGGGATCATGATTTTCACGTTATGCAGTCCCATATCTTCCCGAACCCGACGGAGCGCCCGGCATTCCAGCGCGAAGCCGTCGCGATACCGGGGATCGTAGTAGCGGGACGCGCCGCGGAATCCGAGCATGGGATTTTCCTCGGCCGGTTCATACCGGCGGCCGCCGATCAGATTGGCATACTCGTTCGACTTGAAATCGCTCAGCCGCACGATCACATCCTTCGGGTAGAAGGCCGCCGCGATCATGCCGACTCCCTCGGCAAGTTTGTCCACGAAGAACTGAGCCTTATCGGAGTAACCCACCGTCAACCGGTCGACCTCGGCCTTCAGCCCGGGATCGTCCAGGCACTCATAGTCGAGCAGCGCGAGCGGATGCGCTTTGATGGCGTTGGCGATGATGAACTCCTCGCGCGCCAAGCCGACCCCGTCGTTCGGGAGACACGACAAGCGGAATGCTTCCTCGGGGTTGGCCACGTTCATCATGATTGCGGTCTTGGGACGACGCAGGTCTTTGACATTGACCCGCTCGACCTCGATCGGTAACCGGCCTTCGTAGACAAACCCGGTCTCACCTTCCGCGCAGGAGATAGTGACGACCTGGCTGTCTTTTAACCGTTCAGTAGCGGCCTCCGCGCCCACGATGGCAGGCAAGCCCAGTTCGCGGCTCACGATCGCGGCGTGACAGGTCCGCCCCCCGCGATTCGTCACGATGGCTGCCGCCCGTTTCATGATCGGCACCCAATCCGGGTCGGTCTTGTCGGTCACGAGCACGTCGCCTTCCCGGAACTCGTGAATCTGTTGGACGGATTTGATGACCCGCACCGTCCCTTGGCCGATCTTGCCGCCGACGCTGCGCCCGCTGACGAGCACACGACTTCGGCTTGTCAGACGATAGGTCTCGATCACGGCCGGATCTTTCCTGGACTGCACGGTTTCCGGCCGCGCCTGCACGATGAACAATTCGCCCGTCGCGCCGTCCTTCGCCCACTCCATGTCCATCGGACTGTCGGCGCCGCGCGTGTCGCGATAATGGTCTTCGATGAGGCAGGCCCAGCGGGCGAGCGTGAGGATGTCCTCGTCCGTCACCGCGAATCTGGCCCGGTCGTCCGGCGGCACCGGCACGTTCTTGACCATCTTGCTCCCACCCACGTCATAAATCAGCTTGAACTCCTTGCTGCCCAGCCGTTTGTTCAGAATCGGGCGGTACCCTTGGACGAGCGTCGGCTTAAACACGTAATACTCGTCCGGGTTCACCGATCCCTGCACCACGTTCTCGCCCAGGCCATAGGCAGCATTGATCAGCACGGCATTTCGAAACCCGGTCTCCGTGTCGATGGAAAACATCACGCCGGCGGAGGCCAGGTCGGACCGGACCATCCGCTGCACGCCAATCGACAACGCGACCTTGTGATGGTCGAAGCCTTTCTCAACCCGGTAGGCGATCGCGCGATCGGTGAACAGCGAGGCAAAACACCGTTTGCAGGTGTCGAGGAGCGCAAGCGGCCCCTGAACATTGAGATAGGTTTCTTGCTGCCCCGCAAAACTGGCATCGGGCAAATCTTCCGCGGTGGCGCTGCTCCGCACGGCGACATCCACCGGCGCCGGAGCCCCTTCGCTCAATCGTGCATAGGCGTCGAGGATCGCCCGCTCCAGCGCGCGAGGCAGACTCGCCGCCAGCATGGCTTGACGGATGCGGCTGCCCCGGCGGCGGAGATTCACCAGGTCCCGTGCGTCCAGGTCCTTCAAGGCATCCGTGATGGTCGCCTCAAGCCTGTCCTCGGTGAGAAAGTCCCGGTACGCCTGTGCCGTGACCGCGAAGCCGTTCGGCACCTTCACGCCCTTCGCGGCCAACTCACGGTACATCTCGCCCAGCGAGGCGTTCTTCCCGCCGACAAGCGGCACATCTTCGATGCCGATGTCCTCGAACCAGCGTATGTGCGAGGCGCTCGTATCCGTCCGTACCTTCATGATTTCATCCTCACTTGTGGACAAGGCTTCTCATCGGGTCGGAGACTGCGTTCTGCTGTTCGCGATCAGCGCTTCGACCACGGAGGGATCGGCCAGCGTCGAGGTATCGCCCAGATCGCCCAGTTCGTTCGTCGCGATCTTGCGCAGGATGCGGCGCATGATCTTTCCGGAGCGGGTCTTGGGGAGGGCTTCGACCCATTGAATGTGGTCGGGTGTGGCAATCGGTCCGATTTCTTTCCGCACCTGCTCGACGAGCGTTGCGCGTAACGCGTCCGAGGCGGCGATGCCTTTCCGCAACACGACGTAGGCATAGATCCCTTGTCCTTTGATCTCGTGCGGAACCCCGACGACGGAGGCTTCGGCGACATACGGGTGCTTGGTCAGCGCGCTCTCCATCTCGGCGGTTCCGATCCGATGACCGGAGACGTTCAACACGTCGTCGATCCGCCCCGTGATCCAGTAATAGCCGTCGGCGTCACGGCGGGCGCCGTCCTCGGTGTCATAGAGGCCGTGAAAGCGGCTGAAATAGGTCTTGAGGTAGCGCTCATGGCTGCCATGGATCGTGCGCGCCAGGCCGGGCCAGGGGCGCGTGATGACCAGCCGGCCCTGGTACCCTTGTCATCCACCAAGGCCGGGACGACGCCGAAGAACGGCTTGGCCACCGATCCCGGTTTCAACGGCATGGCCCCCGGCAGCGGAGTCAGAAGCAACCCGCCGGTCTCCGTCTGCCACCAGGTGTCTGCAATCGGGCAACGCTGTTCCCCGACGACGCGATAGAACCATTCCCAGGCCTTGGGGTCGATGGGCTCGCCGACGCTGCCCAGTACCCGAAGACTCCGTCGGCTCGTCTGCTTCACCGGTTCATCGCCTTGGGCCATCAAGGCGCGGATCGCCGTCGGCGCCGTGTAGAAAATATTAACCCGACGTTGATCCACCAGCCGCCAGAAGCGGGAGTGGTCGGGGTAATGGGGCACGCCTTCGAAGACCAGCGTGGTTCCGCCGTTGGCCAATGGGCCATAGACGATATAGGTGTGGCCGGTCACCCAGCCGATGTCGGCGGTACACCAATACACCTCACCGTCGTGGTAATCGAAGGCATAGCGGTGCGACACGGCGGCGAACAGGAGATACCCTCCCGTCGTGTGCACCAGGCCCTTGGGCTTGCCGGTCGAACCGGAGGTGTACAGAATGAACAGCGGGGCTTCAGCGTCCATCTCCACCACCGGGCAGTCCGGCGAACTCGCGGCGACGGCCTCGTGGTACCAGACGTCGCGCTCGCTGTTCCACGGAATGTCTCCACCGAGACGTCTGACGACCAGCACCGTGTTCACTTCCGGACATTCCCGTAACGCCTGATCCACCTTCTGTTTAAGGTCGATCGTCTTGCTCCCGTGCCGATAGCCGTCGGCGGTGACCACCAACCGGCCATGGCTGTCTTGCACACGATGTTTGAAGGCCTCCGACGAGAACCCGGCGAACACCACGGAGTGGATCGCGCCGATGCGGGCGCAGGCGAGCATGGCATACACGGCTTCGGGAATCATCGGCATGTACATGCACACCCGGTCGCCTGCGCCGATGCCCTGCTGCTGCGACAGACCTGTTCATGCAGTTCGCGGTAGGTAATCCTGCGGCTTTGATCCGGGTCGTTGCCTTCCCAGATGATGGCCGTCTGTTCGCCGCGCGTCGCCAGATGGCGGTCGACGCAGTTGTAGCAGGCATTCAGCCGCCCGCCCTCGAACCAACGGACGGACCCTTCCGCGAAATCCCCCGCGAGCACCGTCTTCCACCGTCCGGACCAGCTCAGAAACGACGCGGCCTGGTCGCTCCAGAAGCCGTCGGGATCTTCGACCGAACGCCGGTACATGTCGTGATACCGTTGTTCGGTGATATGGGCATGTGCGCAAAATTCCTCAGAAATGGGATACACGTCTTGGCTCATGCGAATCCTCCGCGATCACCCGGCTCATCCTCATTGAATCCGATAGCCCATCGAGCGCTCACTCACTTTGGTCAACACCCGCAGCGATCCGCTACCCGACCAGGCAACAGTATTCACTTTGCCACCAGCCCTGCATGAAGGCCTCGAAGGGAATCCGGAACTCGCGCACATTATTATTGCCGGCGGGCATCCACCCACAAGGCCAGGCGCACGAGGCGGTCAGCGTTGCAGGTCATTTCAACCGGATCATCCGCTGCTCGACCTTCACATCACGGAGGAGCTTATCGAAACTCTCGTTGAGAATGTCGTTGAGCAGCGTCTGCGCATCGTCCGGTGTAAACCAGAACACCCGGTCCGATCCCGCGCTGCTGACGGTCATGCGGACTTGGCTTTCATCGCCGGCATTCCTCGCCTGAACCGCCAGCTTGGACCGGCCGGTGAGCTTTGTTGATCCGACGCCGCTCTTGGCATCCACCGCAAGATCCAGGAGCCTTCCGGAAAGAATCACGTCCACGCGATCATTTGCCGCGCCGGGTTTGACGATCTGCCATCCCCTCGCCGCCAGATAGTCGGCCAGCGCCTGCGCTGCCGCCTCGCCGGGCCTGCCGCCCGGCACATCGAACAGGCTTTCACCTCCCCACAGATGGGTGCGGACACCCAGCCGGCTTTTCTCGTCGCGCTGATCTTCAAAAGGCGACACCGACACCCGTAAGGTTTCCTGCGGCTTGGCCGCGGTTCCCGACGTCGCTGGAGCAGGCTGAAGTAGAATGGGAAGCACTTCTCCCTTCCCGGCGCAGCCAACCATGACCATCAGGGTAATACCGGCGACGAACCGTCCGATCGGATTCCACATACATGACCTCCATTTTCCGTTTTGTGCGATGCGCTTCCCCTCGCTTGCGTCCTCATTCTCGACCGACGGCGCAGGCGAGACGGGACCGACGTGCTTACGGGCGTGTGAAATGAGCGCGGCGATTGGATTGCCAACAGGCTTCGTTACGATCCGTGCAAAAGGGCCGCTCCTTGCCGTAGCTCACAATGTGCATGCGCGTGGACAATACGCCTAAGTCCTCCAGATACCGTTTTGCCGCGTTGGCCCTCCGCTCACCTAAGACCATGTTATAGGCTGAGGTCCCTCGCTCATCACAGTGGCCTTCGATGAGAATCTTTGCAGTATGGTCCTCATTCAAGACCCGCGCGTTGGCCTTCAGGACCGATTCCGCGTCGGCTCGAATCCGATACTGATCGAAGTCGAAATAGACATCAGCCACTGCCACCGGCAGGGGCGCGGGCTGTGCCGGAGGAGGTGACGGCACAGGGACGGCTCTGATCGGCGGCTCTGTCACCCTGGGCTCTTTGGCGACCGGAGCCTCAGCCCGCGGCGGGGGGCCAGGCACGAACGTCTGATCCGACGCCGAAGTGCTGCTTCTCCTATCGGCGCATCCCGCCAGGATGCCCAGCAAGACGGCACACCAGATTGTTCCCGTTGCACACATCACAAATCTCTGTCCCATGCGACATCTCCTCCTTATTAATTATCGGACGTGAATCGAGTCGTTGCCCTTGCTCCGCCTGTCCATGAGCACCTACGTCCATGACGGGAGGCCGGCGGGCAATCGCGTCTCTCGCCCTCACTCCGGATTGACGGTTAAGAAGACCGTGCCCTGCCCGCGAGCGACCAGCAACAAGACTCGCTGCTCGCGGCCCAGCTTGTTCACCGCCCGCTGAAACTCATCCACGGACGTCATCGGCTTCCGGTCGATTTCCCGGATCACATCGCCCTCCCGCACTCCCGCCCTGGCGGCGGGGCTGTCAGGATCGACACGGCGCACCACAACGCCGCTCTTGACCCGTAACTCCCGAAGCTCGTCTTTCGACGGCGGCCGGACTTCCACCCCCGTCAAGGCATGGCGCCCTTGAGCCTGGCCCATGGACGACTGAACAGTCGCATCCTTCGGCAGCTCACTCAGTATCACCTCCAGGGACTGCATCCGTTTGTTCCGAAGCACCGCCACCCTCACCTTCGTCCCCGGAGCCGATTCCGCGACGAGCGTCCGAAGATGGACCGGATCGTTGACCGGCTTTCCCTCGAATTCGCGTATGATATCGCCACGCTCCAGCCCCGCCCGGCTTGCCGGGCTGTCTTCCAAAATGTCCGCGACCAGCGCGCCCTTGCCATCGGAGACCCCGAACTCTTTGGCCAACTCCTCCGTGATCTCCTGAATCGAGACGCCCAACCAGCCCCGCACGACCTTGCCGTGAGCGATCAAACTGTCGATCACGCTCCTGGCCATGCTGCTGGGAATGGCGAACCCGATCCCCATGTAGCCGCCCGTTCTGGTGAAGATCGCGGTGTTGATGCCGACCAATTCGCCGTTCAGATTCACGAGCGCGCCGCCCGAGTTTCCGGGATTGATCGCGGCGTCGGTTTGGATGAAGTCTTCGTAATCGACGATCCCGACGTTGGCTCGGCCGACCGCGCTGACGATCCCCATCGTCACGGTTTGATCCAACCCGAAGGGATTGCCCACCGCAAGCACGAACTCCCCGACCTCCAAGCGGGTGGAATCCGCCCACCGAAGCGTCGGGAGACCCGCCGCCTCGATCTTGAGAACGGCGAGGTCGCTCTTCGGGTCGGTTCCGACGACCTTGGCTTTGAATTTCCGTTTGTCGGCCAGCGACACCTCGATCTCGTCCGCCTGTTCCACGACATGGTTGTTAGTCACAATGTGACCGTCCGCGCTCACGATCACCCCGGATCCCAGCCCCTGCTGGCGGAAGTCTCTCGGCTGGCGAAAACGCCGATCGAATTCCTCTCCGAAAAAACGCCGGAATAACGGATCGTCGGAGAACGGTGCGCTCTGCCCTTTGCTGGCCTTCCGGGTCGAAGAGACATTGACGACCGACGCCTTGGCCTGCTTCGCCACGGCGACGAACGTTCTCGACCTCTGGATGATCCCTGCAGAAGCGTCACCGGTATCGTCGGCCGACGACGTGGCGATGCGAAGCTCCTGTCCACCGGACCACACGACCAGTATCGCCAGGAAGAAGATCGTGCTCAAGGCCGCGATCCTTCGACGCATCATCTTCTTCCGATTTTCCACACCCGCCTTCTCCATACAACCACTCTTTCAACCGGCCATCGAAGCGCTCTCCTGCCGTCATCCGCGGTCCGATCGTTCGGACGGACAACCCCGGAGCTCGAGCGGTCCCTTGACAGTCATGTGGAGTCCGCCGACAAGCTATTCAGCGACTGGCGGGATAATGACGCCATGCGGACTGCGCTTGCCGTCGAGCGCCTGCCGCTCCTCAAGACTCAACAGGTCCGCTTCCGGGAATTGCAGCAGCCGGGCCGTCTCGCGCAGGCAGTGCGCCCAACTGCACCGATTCACAAACGCCAGGCCTTGGGCTGTTACTCAGACGTCATCAACCGCCGCCAAGCTCGCCCCTCGTTTCTACAACATACAATTCCCCACGGACTTCGGGGTGTATGTCGCACCAAATTGCGTGACGCATACTCTCGGCGCCAACGTAGCGGCTCAATTTCGTCGGCACCGTCGAAAAGCGGAGAGTCATGTTGTGTCCTGGCTCCACATGGAACGACCGGAAGTTTGTCCCCTCCACCTCCTTGCCGTTCTCGACCTGGACATCGATATCCCTAAACAGTCTCGAGGCAAACCCATGGGTGACCTTATCCTCGTTCCGAACCACGACGATCGTGTCTTGCGACGGATGGGTCACACCGACAGTCTGATACCCGTGCTGCCGATCTTTAATGGTGATCTCCACCTTCGATGGCGGATCGCCTTTACCCTGAGATTGCGCACATGCGGTGATCGTTCCCGCACTCAACAGCATAATCCCTGCCACGGCAACGTACGCGGCTAGCCCGAGGCCTGAATACCATCTGATCCTCATTGGTCTACCTCCATGTTTGACACGTGAACTGCTTAGTCCTTCTCTTTCCCCTATCGTTCTTCTTGGACAGCGGGACA
>LNFM01011604.1_pt1 | contig 11911 bp, 10 predicted proteins | sample 596031 | NCBI WGS metagenome assembly LNFM01 (sample SAMN04254537, study PRJNA301005) | activated carbon metagenome | isolation source: dual media filters at the Ann Arbor, Michigan drinking water treatment plant | place: USA: Ann Arbor | reverse complement strand
TGAATACCGATCACACTTTGGAAGAAGTTGGAAAACAATTCGATGTCACCCGTGAACGCATTCGTCAGATTGAAGCCAAGGCATTACGCAAGTTGCGCCATCCGGCGCGCTCGGAGCGTTTACGCAGTTTTCTGGATACTGGTAATAATTAAAAATAATAATTTAGGGGTCTGTAGCTCAGTTGGTTAGAGCAGGGGACTCATAATCCCTTGGTCACTGGTTCGAGTCCAGTCAGACCCACCAACAAATCAAGAGGTTAGATTAATTTCTAACCTCTTTTTTCTTTGTGGTGTGACAAAATTGTGTCATCAAGGACGCTAGAAACTAGCTCGGCATGCTGCATAAGTTGCGGTTTTGATAGGTGTGCATACCGCCTCACCATCTCCTCCGACTCCCAACCTCCAAGCTCTTGCAATACATTCATAGGTGTACCTAGTTGAGCCAGATAGCTCGCCCACGTATGACGCAGATCGTGCCATCTAAAATTTTCTATTCCTGCTCGTTTTAATGCTTCTCTCCATGCACGAGTATTAGCCCATGCAATCGGATTACCGCGGTATGTAAATACTCTGCTTGGATGCTTGCCAACTTGCCGAAGCAAAACCGCCATAGCCACAGAGTTAAGCGGAACATGAATTGCTTTTCTTGCCTTAGCCTGATCAGGGTGTATCCATGCTGCTTTTCGATCCAAATCAAGCTGGCTCCACTCCAGATTAATTACATTTGATTGTCTTAATCCAGTTGATAGCGCAAATATCACCATATCCCGCTGATGAGATGGCAGTTCGTTAAGAAGCCGCTTAACCTGCTCGGGAGGTAACCAGCGTATACGACGCTTTGGTTCTGGAAAGAGCCTAATTTTAGGTACCTTGTCGATCCATTCCCATTCGTGACAGGCTTTCCTAAGAATTGCCCTTATCAAAGCTAAATGACGGTTAGCAGTCGAAGGACTTGTTGCCTCTGCCTTAGCATGTGCAATATGATCAATCAATTCCCGGCCAACTTCATTTAGTGGCTTGTTACGTAAAAATTGCTGTAACCACCGCAGCTTTTCTTTGTCACGTTCATGCGTTGTTTTGTGCTGTGTTTCCAATAGAAACTTGCAGGCTGCCTCATCCCACGTATACTTCGGCTTTGCTCCCAGACACTGAACACGCCATGATTCGGCTTTTAGCTTGTCGTGGTATTCTTGCGCCTGGGTTTTGTCGGCTGTGCCAGCAGAGCATCTAATACGCTCTCCTGCTGGTGTAGTGAACGTGATCCACCACGTATTACCGCGCTTGTAGAGTGGCATATGTTTACCTCCTTTTCTGTAACCACTCGCAACGCTTGCCGAGGGATAGAATACTGCGACCTGATGTATTCAACAAGATCATCAAGAATAAATACCCATCGTTTGCCAAGTTTTGCGCCAGGTAATCGTCCAGATTTAGCACGTCGTCGCACTTCTTCTGCATGCATCTTGAGAAAATTGGCAGCTTCAATGAGTGAAAGTGTTTTCATAGCGCGTTGGTTTGTTGGAAGCATTAAAACCAAAATTTCTCTTGATATAGCCTTCCTTGGATACTTGCCATAAGGGGGCAGTAAGCATTGAAATTAATGTTTGACGGCAGCGCGTTGAAATCTCAAGCGGTTGAAAACATAGAACAGTCCAAGCTTCAGAAAATAATCCGGGATTAAGCTGATGCGGAAGAATACCCACACGACTTGACTCAGCAAACAGATTTGCAAGTTCACCCATAGCCCAGTCAAGATCATCAGTTTCAAAGTTCATCTGAAGAATCACCCTGAGTACGTAAATAATTGTCTGTGAATGCAAGGCGTTGCGGTATATAGCTTGTTTCTTAAGCAGTGCCACAACACGTTCAGCACTGCCTTCACGTTGAAGCATGACATTAAACAGGGCACCATAAGAAGTTGAAGCGACCTGCTTTAAACGTTCATAACTAATGCGATCTTGTTCTTTGATTGTATGAATACGAAAAGCGCGTTCAGATACCCATGACATACAAGGATAAGCACCTGCAACATATTCACCTGGGTGCAGTAAAACATCCCAAGGGATAACGCGGTCTTTTGCATGAAGCTCTACTTCCCAGCGAACCCATGGACTGGAAGAATCGCCTAACTGTTTTCCTTTTTCGTAAATCCTAATGAGCTTGCCGTTTTTGCGTCTACCAACTTCAAATGTACGGCCAAGATCATCATGTGTGATCCAATTACCATGCTGTTTTGGGTTGGGATTTCTGCCGCCTTGCTTAAAGCCTCCGCTCTTATAAAGTTCAACTGCCTGGTCTACTGAATGCAGTCCTTTAAAATCATCTACAGCACCATCCCATCGAGTAATTTTGCTTTGAAGTTCATCTCTAAGAAATGTAGAAAATGATTGCCAATCAGATATGAATGAGCAGCCTTCACCAGGTAACGATAAAAAAGCAGTATCATTTTGGCCACCATAGGCAAACATGACACAGCCATGATCAAAACGAAAAGATTTTTTCCAGCCTTGGAGGCCACGTTCTTGGTCGGTCATACCGCCAAATCTAAAGTTGGTTACTTCACTAAAGGATTTGAAGAACTTTAAAGGATTATTATTTTCAGGATGAAACGGGAAGGAAACATTCAACCAATCGGTTAAAGCTGCCTGTGATTTTTTTCTATCTTCGGAGGGACTTTCCCCCCGTATTACTTTCCCCCCGTATTACCGTACGGGGGGTGTCAATGTTGATTGAGTGCCCTTGTCCGTCCTCCGCTTCGCGTTCGTCCGGCAAGAGGCACTCAATTGCATAGCCAGAGCGTAAATAATTTTCTGCTTCAGATGAAGAATTATTTAGATGATGAGTATTTTTTGTAGTTTTCATGTAAAGGGAACATTATATTTCCTTCCCATGATAACAGGAAAACAGGGAATGTCAATTCCCCTTCTATTCTGAGCCAGTTTTATTATCTATTTTGAATTCACCACTCACTACTTTCCAGAAATTAGAAAATTTTTCTGCTGCTCTGTATCCATTTGAACGATAGCTACTAGGGCCAATATCAGGAAAAATATCGCGAATTTTAATTCTTAATATATTTTCGTAGTTGCGGATTGTTTTTTTACTATGGATTATATAAAGAACCTTCCAGCCGAAGTGATGACCCATTTGCAGCATGCCTAATGCTGATTCTAATTGGGGTAAATCACCTCTAAAATTAGCTATGGCATCATCTGTAATTGTTTGTATTTGCTCTTTTTGCTTAGTAGAAAGTTCCGTAAGCTTTTCTGCTTTAGATTTATGAGGTACTTCGAACATACTATCTCCTTGGTTAGAAGATATAACATAGCGCAATAAGGGGATATCAACAACCCCTTTGTGATGTGCGTGGTGGTTACTTCAAATCTCAATGAAAAGACAAATAATTATATTAGTATAACTGTTCTTATACAGTAACTTACGCATTAAACATATTATGTTTCTATCGAGAATTGGAATTAGGTAGCACAACACAAAAACAGAAAGTCAGTTATTGCTAGATTGTAAATGTTGATCGTTATGCGATTTTATTTAAAGCGTTGCTACTGTTTACAGATTGTAATTGTTTAGCAGGATGGGGTAGTCAGTTGAAACGCACTAGCAGAGTGGGATCGGACTACATGCCCAAAAAGCCGGGCAGGGCCTTAGGCCAGGTCGACTGGCGCACCCTAGGAAATAATTCTTTTCAATGCGAGGTTAAACAAAAATATCGGAAATATATTTATCTTGGAGAGATTTTATAAAGTATTGGTAATTCATATTTTCTTTTCTTTATATCTGGATTTGCATCTATCTTTTTTAGGAATCCTATAACCTGTAAGAATGATAGAAAATCGACGGCCTCATCTGCGGTTATATCTGGAATATTTGCCTTAATCCATTTATAGTCGAAATTTGTTTTGTTCCCTCTTTTATTTAAAAAAACATTGAAATTATTTGTCCATTTAGTTTCAACTGTACCAATGTTTTTTACATAGATATTCTTCGAAGACAAATACGCCTCATATACACAATTTTTCTTGAATAAATTCCATTCGAGGCTACCCGCTACTAATGCTAGCTCCGGTATTTGGTCTGGATTATCATCATAATAGGATGCAACCTTCTTAACCACTTCCTTCAGGAAAATCAGAATATAGCGTGGCGTACAAACATCATTGCCATCTAGAAAGTGATTATTGATGAAATCAAAGGTGCTTATTTCCTCATATGTTTGTCGTAAATGAGAATAGTGAATCAAATTCCTTGGAAACAACTTTGTAATAATTGCTCTATCAAATTTTCCGTAAAGACTTGTCCCCCTCTCCATCTCCTTATTATAAAATAGATTTTTAATAAACTTAGGAATTCCTGGGTGTAAAAGTATTCTTTCTCTCATAGTCAGTTCATACTCACGGATGTTAGTGGCCTGAAAAAGCTGCTCAGGCTCTGATATTCTTGCATTTCTGAGTGCAATTAATATCCTCTTAGCTAAGAATCTTAAAGTTTCATCACCACTCCACTGCAAAAACACCACGTTATCATGGACTTTATCATATCCTAAGTTGGAAAAATCTAATCTTTCAAAAAGATCAGACCTAAGGAATATTTTTAAATTAATGTATTTATCTGCTGAAAAATCATCGTCTACTTCGAGCAGTGCGGTTATAAAATCTTTTTGAGTAATATACTCAGCTCCTGCTACGAATCTATCAATTTTGTCGATAATAACAGTCGCATTATTAAAACCTCTTTCCTTAATTACTAATGAGATAGAGCGCTGAACTTCTTCAAGGTTTATTTTTTTCTGTTGTTTATTTTTTTTGTCGGAAAAGCCTGCTTCGAAAGTAATAGGATTATCTGCTATCCTTGCCTCGAATTTTATGTTCGCATTTGATATTAAGTTCTTTATCTTATTGACAATGTTTGAGTATGCATCAGAGCTACTAGAATTCATTAGAAAAGCATTAACGGCTTTCTCTTCCTTACTCGCTGGAAAATTATCCAGTCCCGAAATCGATATGGCAACTTTAGAGAGTACATTAAACTTCCATATCAACTGATAAAGAGTTTTCTTTTCTTTTCCTTGAAAATGTTCTTTTACAAAAGAATTTAACTCTTTAAATGATAAAGCTTCTTCTATTGGAACGATTAAATCATTTTTATATGATTCATAATCCTTTGAATGATTTTTTAACAGTCTAAAAAGAGTACTTTTCCCTGTACCTATTGCACCAATAATTATAGAGTGTTTGTTTAAGAAAAATTGTTTTACTGATGAGGTTATAACGAATGCCTGCTCAGCAACGTTATCACGGTGTCCATCCGTGCTACCAAAGTCTAATGTTGCAAGTAACTTGATCGGAAAAGGATCCGGTAGCGAATGATTCGGCTTAATATTACGCATTTGTGATTTTTACCTTTATACAACCCACGCACATAACGTCTATGTGGTCGGCGGTATAAAGCGTAGTGTAGATGATACCGGAAACAGTTTTAGCCGTTTGTATTGGCGTGTTTTCTATATTGATTCGCCCGTATAATTTCAATTATCTTATGCTTTTTATGTAGAATGATCGTAATGCATTTGGTTTGTCTTGTTACATTATCTTTTTGAAGTAGTTTGGAAAATACAAAGTACGTAATTAAACGAAACATCTCAACCAGCCAAAAAATACTGAATCTAGTTCGCAACGTGATTCATGTTACAACATATATCTAAGCAAACTATACCGAATGAGAAATGCTATCAGTGAAAATTTGTACCAAATTATGGCAAAAATAATTGTGATTTAGGTCTGAAGTGTGCTATTAGTTTCTGCCGCTATAGCTTGCATCAAGTTTGGTACGCATTGCTGATTCTGTGGTGTATAAACTCCAGAGGTAAAAATAATCATCGGAAATATCCCGTAATTATAGAAATTAATAGCAGCTCTATACAATTTATCAGTGAGAATTTCGGCTAGAACTTTTTTTTAGAATCAGAAACCTAGATAGCTGGTTACTTATTTAGAATTTCTGTATCTAATTATCCTTTTGTTTTCCTTATTTTGAAAATAGTCATCATATTTTTATTTAGTATTTCTCTAAACTCAGCATGACCATCAGGGAATTTCGAAAGAGCAATTCTCATCGCTTCACCTATATGAAAGTATGCTTTGTCAAGCTGTTCTAGTATTCGATATAATGTTGCTAGGTTGTTATGAGTAATTGCTACCTCATAACTGCCAGGGCCATTATTCTTTTGTCGCAACAGTAACGCACGTTCAAAATTTGATTCTGCTTCTTTATAATCGCATATCATTAAACTGTATTCACCCATATTTGCAAGTAATGTTCCATATTCGGCAGTATCTTGTTTAGAAAAATTTTCATATATTTTCTTCGCCTCGTAAAAAGCCTTACTCGCCTCTTTAAATTGATTTTTATGAGTATATATTCTTCCCAGAGTGGTAATAATCATGGCGTAATCAATACTTTCTTTCTTTCCAGAAAGTTGTAATAACTCCAATGCATCACAAAGAGATATTTCAGCTTCATGTAACACTTTGTCATCATATAATACAAGACCTAGATTTCTTAAAGAGGCAAATGCTAGTTCAGTAATCTTTCTTGTTTCCAGGTTATTATCTTCTCTTGGCGAGAAATTAAACGATCTCTCTCCATAATACCTTCCTCTAATGATTGGACGATGAGAAGTGATCGAAGATAGCTCTTTATAGATTTTTACCATGTCGTTTGTATATTCATCGGCCATTACTTATCTTCCTCCGAATCCGAAGCGTTTCTGACGCTATCCCTTATTTCATTAAGAAGATAGTCTGCTAGTCTTAAATGTTGGCTAATTTGCTTCATTTTTTCCACATAATTTTCATGGCTAACAGAATGATTAGGGTTTTTATAAAATAAGTCATGAGACTTTATTGCCCACACATGTTGCAACTCAGACCTCGCCTGCACCTCACATAGCATCAGTTCTTTTTTTCCATATATATCTATAGGGGTAGGAATTTTAATGTAAAAATGAAAAGCTCTATATCCAGACTTATCACCATTCTCAAGTAAGTTTTTGTCCAGAAAATCGGAATCAGTAATTTTTATAGCATATCCCTTCTCAGAAAGTTTATCTCTGAAGAATTTTATTGATTTAATAACATCACCTTCATAAGGACAAGCAAATCGTGAACCAGCAATATCCTTAATATCGTCATAATGTTTTTTTATAAGCTCATCTGTTATGCCATTAGATATAGCAGATTCTTTACAGATTAGATAAAGCTTTTTAAAAAAACTTTCTGGCTCCTTTGCGCGAGCTTCAAATGATGTAAAGTACAAATGTCCATATTCTGTTTTTAAATTTTTATTTAAATAAGGGCAAAAATCTTTATCTAGCTGCTTAATAGCTTCTTCTGCAAGTAAACGACGTTTTGCATATGCAACTTTCAATTCTCCTATTACAGGCAATGCTGCGAAACTTTCAAACCTATCGAATATTGATGTCATTTAAATGTATAAAAATACATGACGACTCTTTATGAGAGCGCCAATTCTGAAAATTCAATTCTGATGTATTATAAAGATGCCTAACAACATAGAAATCTAGAAAGGCAATATGGGGCTGTAGAGAGGGGTCTCAGGTTATGAGGATGATATATCATAATATTTGTAAATTTTATATTGATTAACACTGGCACTTGACTAGAATACACATCTTGAAGATAAACTTAAGTATAGGTCTGATTAGTATATATATTAAGTGAGTATTTATTATTTATAATTAATTGTTTTGCATGAGTTTTTCAGTATAAAATGAAAAGTGAATATAGTCAAATAAAAGGATAAAAGCTTGTAATAGAATAAGTTACAAATAAAGAAATGAAGTTCAGGTGAAGAACGCCAGGGTTTTGTAGAAATTTACTCTCAAAAAATACCTTACAATCTTAGATAAGGTATTGAAAGTTATTTAAAATGTCTTAACTGCCATAAAAATGGAAAAAAATGGAAAAAAATGGAAATACTTAGATACTTTAAATAACGATTTCGTTCATATAAACTCAGAAGTTATAAACAAAATCGAAAATGAGTGCTGCATAACAGAAGCAGATGCTGCTGACTTATTTATTATCGAAAACCATACTTTCTTTTTAGAACAAATAGACCTAATTCCATCAAGATGTCGGATAAACGGAGTAATTAATGCCTCCAAAAGGATGCTGGAAGCAAAAAAAGGAACTCGCTCTAAACGTGCAGCTATCTTAGTAAGATATGATACCGATATTGAAAAATATATCATCATTGACGGAAACTCAACGTTCTTTGTTTGCAAGCTATGGAAAATAAAAAATATTCCATGCAAATTAAAGAAGTGACTTATTCAATCAATAAACTACAAACTGTAATTAAAACTCACGATATAAATTCTATTATTATGTTTTTCCAGAAAGACTTTAGACAGAAAAAATATTGTGACAAATTTGTGCCAAACTTCACAATAAACTTCACTGATTGAGGTTGTGTAACACTGGGTTCAGGCTTGGCAAGCATCATAAGTGGTTGAATATTAAAAATAGCTAATTTAATAGTTGTGCCTCATAATCCCTTGGTCGCTGGTTCGAGTCCAGCCAGACTCACCAATAAATCAAGAGGTTAGATTAATTTCTAACCTCTTTTTTCTTTTATGGGGCACTGGCGGGGCATATTGCCGCAACAATCCACCAACACCAACGACAATAAAATTGCCCGGTCATTTCATCCTGTAATTTATAAAAAAAGACATTTTTTAGCATATTTTATTCTTAACTGCCCCTGTATTGCCCTATTAATAACGAACTAAAAATTAATTATATGTATTAAATGAATTATTCATAATTATTAAAGGGAATGTAATACGCCTGTCTGCTGAAATACTGCCAGACCACATTCTCGGACCAGCGGATCACCAGTTCTTCATCACTCAGATTGAATGCGTGTTTCAGATACAGCAAGGAGCCATCAACCGAATCGGCAAACGAGGTCGGCCCGCAGCACTCACTCCTGTGCCCACAGTCGCTAACGCTGTGCCGAAAATATCGCTGAACTCTACCACTTGGTCTTGACCATTCTTGCGCTCGAAAGCTGGTGCAAGTGCTGCTTCAATATCGGGCCACGGCAGTCGATTTGCCAACACCGCCAAGGGATGGTGCAGATCAATCATCTGATCTAGACGAGCATGGAAAAATCATCGGTCGGCATTAAGTTTCCCCTAATTCCCTCAGGTTTTGATGCCTATATTATAATTTCCCAGGGATTTCAGGGTTTGCTAATCCACAGGAATTCCAACATTTATATGGTTTCCAAGCGTTTTGCAGACCGACTAGGTACAGCACTACGAGAGAATGGCGTTAGTGTATCAGCGGAAGAATTGGTTAAAGTACAACAACTACTTTTTCTTATATATATGAATGAAATTGATGATTATCTACAATCTGAAAACAGTTTTAAGTTATCGTCTATTATGCAGGCTCAGGCAGGCAAGGAAATCTATCCTTCATTGATAACACGATTGAATCAAATATTAAGCAAATAATCAGCGCGCCAGGGCTAATTTTAAGCGGTTATTTTGCAGAGCATAGGGAAATTTCCACCACAAAAACTTCTATTCATCAATACAAAGCCTGACCCAATCAGGCGTTTTTTCCTTCAAGACATACCGGTAATATTGCGTTTAACTAATTTGTTGCGTGTGTATCGGATGTGCCAGTAAAGATTATTAAGGTAAGAAAACATAAAATATTCAAGAATATTAAAATTATTTGTCTAGTACGTGATAATAAGATAAATGTCCTATCTTTATGTATATGTAAGCAGCATTAAACAGAATGAATGCTGCATAAATCGTTTACATAGCATTCTGCTTTTCACTTGAGGTTAAAAATAAATGAGTCATTGCAATCATAATGAATGTAATAGATATGTATATAAATCAAAAGAAAAATGCATTCTTCATTGCAAAAAAAACGGATCTTTTTACAATAAGGATTTTGATGAAGCGTTCTATGAAGAATTATGTAAATATATAGAAATAACTACATCTAAAGAGTTAACTTTAAAAGGTGTGGCGTCAGGTTATGCAAATGAATCCACGGTAAGTAATTATTTACGTTCAAAATCTTTGGCTGATCAAAAGCAAGAAAATACTTATAAATTTCTTACTGAAATATCTCTCATATTTGAAGGTGTAGACTTTCCAAGAATAGAGTCAGAATTTAATTATTTCAAAATTTTAGAAAAAATAGGTGCAATTTTATTTAAAAATTGTGAGTTTTGGCAGTGCGATGAAGTATTAACAAAGAGAGAGAATATATCCTATGAAAATTGTAAATTTAAATCAGAATGGATTTTAAAAGCATTTACACAATCCATCGAGGGCGATTCATTAATATATAAAAACTGCGAATTTAAAGAAAATGTTAGTTTAATACCGGAGAATGCATATGTTTATACTGAAAGAGCCTATTTTAATAACTGTAATTTTAAGAAAAAATTGGAAATAGAGCGTGTTATTTTTTCTAAATGTTTTATTGAAAACAATAATGATATCCGTACAGAAATAGGACAATTTAGTATTGCAAGGTGCAATTTTGAAGAAAAGTTTTTTTTAAATAACTGCAATATCAAAAATTTCGTTATAAAAGATTCCAAATTTGTGTCTAAATTTGAATTTAAAAATAATACAGTTATGCAAGATTTTGAAATAAATAACACAAATTATTCAAAGCTAGCAGACATGTATGAAACTAATTTTTTATCAAAATTTAAAATAAAAAAAAGTATATTCAATGATTTTGTAGCTTTTGAGAAATGTAAGTTTGGCGAAAATGACAAAGAAAATGCTGCTTTATTTCAGTATGTAACTTTTTATAGTTTTGCTAATTTCAGAAATACTAAATTTTTTAGTGGATTGGATATTGAAACTATCAATCCGAAAGAATCCCCTAATTTTTTAGGCACTTCTGTCAATCCGATTAATTCGAATCGGGAAACCTTCAGAATAATAAAAAATTCATTCATCAAAACAGAAAATAATATAGAAGCAAACAAATATTTTGCCGAGGAAATGAACAAATATAGAAAAGAAATTAGAGAAACAGGGATATGGCACGAAAAAATAATTTTATTTTATAACGGTTTCTTTTCTAATTTTGGGCAAAGCTATATAAGGCCATTAATTGCATTATTAGTTTTCACAGCCATATACTATAGCCTACAAATAGGTCAGAAAGAAAATTGGTTATATGAAATATATCCGGCTGCCAATGTCTTTATCAGCTGTTTTTCGTATCATTTAAATGGATTCGCTAGAAGCCTAATCCCTTTTAATAGATTTCTCTATGAAGGAATGGAGTTTTTAAGTCTATTTTTTTACATTTTTAATTCATCCTTTATATGGCTAATCATAGTAGCGATTAAGAGACGTACAAAAAGATAGCAAAGAATTGCGTGACTCTTCATCGATGTTCAAAAGAGTGTATTGTTTAGCAATAACGTGCCCAATAAACCGCGTTAGGGAACGGGCAGCATGCCCCCTTTCTGGATTAAATTTAGTTTGAATTAAATGATAAGTTTTATTTTACGTCGCGACATATAACCAATTAAACCTAAAAACTAATTAATGATTCCCACACCTACCATCTTCGAAGGTGTGCTACCGCACAGATGAAAGTCCTTAATTGAAATATCCTAATCAAGAAAGTTATTCATGCGCCATAAAGAATGGAGGCTTCCAAAAAATAGTACAATCAACTGGAGATTAAAAAATGATTAAATTTAAGAAATTTTCGACATCAATAACCGCTATTTTATTAATTATTTTTACCGGTGTGGCTTGTTCTGCAAGCGACCCAGCAGAAAAGGAAGCAGATCGCTTAGAGGATAGA
>LNFM01011603.1_pt1 | contig 11912 bp, 12 predicted proteins | sample 596031 | NCBI WGS metagenome assembly LNFM01 (sample SAMN04254537, study PRJNA301005) | activated carbon metagenome | isolation source: dual media filters at the Ann Arbor, Michigan drinking water treatment plant | place: USA: Ann Arbor | reverse complement strand
ACCGTCAAGGACATCCTGGGTGAGCTCGAGAAGCCCGGCCGCGACCCGCGCCCCGACTTCAAGGTGGCGCGCTTCAACGAGGGCGTGGACGATATCAAGGACCTGCAGGAAGGCATGGTGCTCGAAGGCACGGTCAGCAATGTGGCCCAGTTCGGCGCCTTCGTGGACCTGGGCGTGCACCAGGACGGTCTGGTCCATGTGAGCCAGCTCTCGAACAAGTTCGTCAACGACGCGCGCGAGGTGGTCAAGACCGGCGACATCGTCAAGGTCAAGGTGCTCGAGGTGGACGTGGCGCGCAAGCGCATCAGCCTGACCATGAAGCTCGACGCCGCACCCGGCCGCCGCGATGCACCGCGCGAGAACCGCTATGAAGGGGCAGGGCGGGGCCAGCCGCTACGTCGCAGCAACGACCCGGCGCCGCCGTCGGCCATGGCCTCGGCCTTTGCCAAGCTCAAGCGCTGAAGGACACAACCCGAGGTCGCCCAGGCGACCTCGGGGCGGCGCCCTCTCGACGCCAGCCCGGGCCGCGCGACATAATGCCGCCATGAGTCCGTTTGCACACTGGAGCCGCCTGACATGGAGCTGAATGCCCTGCTGGCCTCGCCCATCGTGCTGCCCAGCATCCCCAAGGTCGTCGCACTGCTGCTCAGCGAGCTCGACCGCGAGGTGCCGGATCTCAAGAACATCAACCAGCTGATCGCCACCGATCCAGCCCTGACCACGCGCGTGCTGCAGACGGCCAACACGCCGCTGTTCAAGCTCTCGGGCAAGGTCCACAGCGCGGCCGAGGCGCTGGCCCTGCTGGATCTGGCGCATATCCGCCACATGGCCGCCGATGCCGCGTCGGCCGCCTCGCTCAAGGGCATCCCGGGCGTCAACCTGCCCCAGTTCTGGGCCTACAGCCTCAACGTGGCCAAGCTCTCGCGTTCGCTGGCCGGTGTGACACGGCAGAACCAGGGTGCGGCCTTCACCTGCGGCCTGATCCACGCCATCGGCGAACTCGTGATGCACGCCGGCATGCCCGCGGAGATGGCCGCCCTCTACAAGGAGCTCGGCCCGCTGGACCTCAAGCGCGCCAAGGCCGAGATGCTGCGCTTCGGCTACAACTACGCCCATGTGGGCGGGGCCTATGCGCGCCAGTGGCGCTTCCCGCAGCCCATGGTCGACGCGCTCGAACACCAGTACGCGCCCTTCTCCAACAACGTCTACGAGCCGCTGGCCGGCGTGATTCACCTGGCCACCTGGCGTGCCCGCGCCAAGGAGGCCAAGCTCAACGACAAGGCCCTGGCCGTGACCTTTCCGGGCGAAGTCGGTGAGGTGCTGGACCTGGACATCGACATGGTGCTGCAGCAAGACCCCTTCGACTGGTCGGCCCATACCTGAATCCGCACGTTTTCCCGCTTCCCGCATGCAAGCATTGAGTCTGTACGCCGGGCCTGCCGCCCGCGAGCACATCCGCCGTCACGGCCTGTTCCCCGAACACATCCGCACCATCCCGGCCGCAGCCGGCGGCCCCAAGGGGCTCATCCTCGGTGCCGTGGATCGTTTCCTTTTCGGCGAGTGGCTGCCCCGGTCGCAACAGCCGGTCGATCTGGTCGGCGCCTCGATCGGCGCCTGGCGCATGGCCACGGCCTGCCTGGACCAGCCCGTGGCGGCCTTCGAGCGCCTGGAGCACGACTACATCCACCAGCACTACGAGCTGCGGCCCGGGCAGAAGCTGCCGCCGGCACGGCTGGTCAGCGAGGAGTTCGCGCGCAATCTGCGCCTGTTCTATGGCGGCCGCGTGCCCGAGGTGCTGCAGCACCCGCGCTACCACCTGCATATCGTCACCTCGCGCGGCCGCCATCTGCTGGGTCGCGAACACGGCCTGCGCACGCCGCTGGGCTATCTGGGCGCCTTCCTGAGCAACAGCGTGCGCCGCCGTGCCATGGGCGCCTGGCTGGAGCGCGTGGTCTTTTCCACCGCCGGCGGGGCAGGGGAGCGCTGCGCCCCCTTGCCCTTTGCCACCGGCGACTACCGAACGCGCCAGCTCGCGCTCGACGAAACCAATTTCTATCCGGCCCTGCAGGCCAGCTGCTCCATCCCCTTTGTGCTGCAGGCCGTGCACGACATCCCGGGCGCACCGCCCGGCGCCTACTGGGACGGCGGCATCACCGACTACCACCTGCACCTGAACTACGCCGCCGCCCCCGATGCCGCGCAGCGGCCGGGCCTGGTGCTCTACCCGCACTTCCAGCGCGCCGTGGTGCCGGGCTGGCTGGACAAGGGACTCAAGTGGCGGCACCGCGCCACCCACTTTCTCGACAATATGCTGCTGCTCGCGCCGAACCCGGAGTGGATCCAGACCCTGCCCCATGGCAAGCTACCCGACCGCCAGGACTTCACGCACTACGGCAACGACTTGGCCGCGCGCGTGCAGGCCTGGACGCAAGCGGTGCGCATGAGCGAGCAGCTGGCTGAAGAATTTGCCGCCTGGCTGGAGCGGCCCGATCCGGCGCGGCTGCAGCCCCTTTGATATCCGAGCCCCAAGGAGAGAATGTATGCATCGACTGCTTGCCCTGATCGTCACGCTGATCCTGCTGGCGGGCTGCAGCCCCGAGGTCGGCAGCCAGGCCTGGTGCGATCAGCTCAAGGACAAGCCCAAGGGCGACTGGACGGCCAACGAGGCCACCGACTACGCCAAGCACTGTCTGTTCAAGTAGACCGCTGGCGGCCGGCCTTACATCGCCTGTTCCAGCATGGCCCGGTAGTCCTCCGGGCTCGCGATGCGCGGGTTGGTCTTGTGGCAGTGGTCGGCCAGGGCGCCGGTGATGATCTGATCGAACTGGCTTTCGCTCACCCCCATGGCGCGCAGGCCCGAGGGCAGGCCCAGGCGGGCGTTCATGTCCCGGATCGCCTCGCCGATGTCGCCCGCGCTGTCCAGGTTCATGGCCTGGGCCATGCGCAGCAGCCGCGCCTCCTTCTGCACCGACTCGGCGCCGGCATTGAAGGCCACCACGGCCGGCAGGAACATGGCGTTGAGTGTGCCGTGGTGCAGGCGCGGGTCCACGCCGCCCAGGCTGTGGCTCAGCGAATGCACGCAGCCCAGCCCCTTCTGGAAGGCCATGGCGCCCTGCATGGACGCGCTCATGAGGTTGAGCCGCGCCTCGCGGTCGCTGCCGTCCCGGGTGGCGCGTTCGATATGGGCCCAGGCGCGTTGCAGACCGTCGAGGGCAATGCCGTCGGCCGGCGGGTTGAAGGCCGGGGCCATGAAGGTTTCCATGCAGTGCGCGATGGCGTCCATGCCGGTCGCGGCGGTGAGCTTAGGGGGCAGGCCCAGCGTGAGTTCGGGGTCGCAGATGGCGGTCTTGGGCACCAGGTGCCAGGAATGGAAGCCCAGCTTGCGGTGGTCGTCGACGATGAGGATGGCGCCGCGCGCCACCTCGCTGCCCGTGCCGGCCGTGGTGGGCACGGCGATCAGCGGCGCCACGCGCTCGGTGATCTTGGGCGAGCCGCCTTCGATGGTGGCGTAGGTCTTGAGCGGACCCTCGTGCGTGGCGGCAATCGCCACCCCCTTGGCGCAGTCGATCGCGCTGCCGCCGCCCACGGCGATCAGGCCGTCGCAGCGCTGCGCCCGGTAGATCTCTGCCGCGGCGCGCACCGCGGCCTCGGTGGGGTTGGAGGGCGTCTGGTCGAACACCGCCACGGGCAGGCCGGGCAGGGCGTCCAGCGCCTTCTGCAGCAGGCCCGCGGCCTTCACGCCGGCATCGGTGACGATGAGCGGGCGCGTGATGCCGTTGCGCTCGCATTCGGCCTTGAGCAGCCGGATGGCGCCGAAATCGAACTGGACCTGGGTGACGTAGTAGATGAGGGCCATGGTGCGTGGTCTCCGCAGTGTAGGATTTGTGTCTCTGTCCTGCCTTTATAGCAAGCAAACCCGCGCGCATGAGTCACCCACGCAACCCCCGGTCCCTGCTGACCCCGGCCATGCATCAGCTGCTGGAGCGCATGGCGCGCACCCGCCAGCTGCCCCTGCATGCGTTGACGCCGCAACAGGCGCGCCAGGTCTACGAAATGGGCTCGGGCATGCTGGACATCCCGGGCCACAAGCTCGCGCGCGTGGAGGAACTGTCCATCCCCACGCGCGACGGCGCCACCATCGCCGCGCGGCTCTATGCGCCCGCAAAGCAAGGCCTGCCCGTGCTGCTGTACTTCCACGGCGGCGGCTTCACCATCGGTAGCGTGGCCACGCACGATGCCCTGTGCCGACAGCTCAGCCACCTCGGGCAGTGCGCCGTGGTCTCGGTGGACTATAGGCTCGCGCCCGAGCACAAATTCCCCACGGCCGCCAACGACGCCTGGGATGCACTGCAGTGGCTGGCGCGCGAAGCGGCCGCCCTGGGCCTGGACCCCAGCCGCATCGCCGTGGGCGGCGACAGCGCGGGCGGCACCTTGGCCATCGTCTGTGCCATCGCGGCGCGCGATGCCGGGCTGCCGCTGGCCCTGCAGCTCTTGTTCTACCCCGGCTGCGCCGCCCACCAGGACACGCCCTCGCACAAGACCTATGCCGAGGGCTTTGTGATCGGCGAAGCGCAGATCAGCTACTTCTTCAACCACTACGTCAACAGCCCGGCCGACCGCGAGGACTGGCGCTTCGCGCCCTTGCTGGCGCCCGACGTGGAGGGCGTGGCGCCGGCCTGGATCGGTCTGGCCGAGTGCGACCCGCTGGTCGACGAGGGCGTGCTCTATGCCGACAAGCTGCGCGCCGCCGGCGTCGAAGTCGATCTGGAGATCTACCGCGGCGTGGTGCACGAATTCATCAAGATGGGCCGCGCCATCCCCCAGGCCCTGCAGGCCCATGCCGATGCGGCCCGCGCCCTGAAACACGCCTTCCAGACCCCATGAGCAACCACGCCCCGACCCGTGCCGACTTCCGCTACTTCCACCGCCTGCGCGTGCGCTGGGCCGAGGTGGACATGCAGAAGATCGTCTTCAACGCCCACTACCTGATGTACTTCGACACCGCCATCAGCGACTACTGGCGTGCCCTGGCCCTGCCCTATGTCGAAGCCATGGAGCATCTGGGGGGCGACCTCTACGTCAAGAAGGCCACGCTCGAGTACCACGCCTCGGCGCGCTATGACGACACGCTGGACATCGGCATGAAGTGCGAGCGCATCGGCAACGCCTCGCTGCAGTTTCGCGGCGGCATCTTCCGTGGCGATGCGCTGCTGATCAGCTGCGAGCTGGTCTATGTCTACGCCGACCCCGCCACCCAGACCTCCAAGCCCGTGCCCCAGGCCCTGCGCGACACGCTGCTGGGCTTCGAGGCTGGCGAGCCCATGGTGGTGCTGCGTGTGGGCAGCTGGGCCGAACTCGGTGCCGCGGCCGGCCAGGTGCGCACCGAGGTCTTCGTGCAGGAGCAGCAGATTCCCCAGGATCTCGAATGGGATGAAAAAGATGCCACGGCCATCCACGCCCTGGCCTGCAACCGCCTGGGCATGCCCCTGGCCACGGGCCGCCTGCTGCAGCACGCGCCGGGCGTGGCCCGGATCGGCCGCATGGCCGTGCGTCGCACCCTGCGCGGCAGCGGCCTGGGCCGCGACATCCTGCTGGCCCTGATGCAGGCCGCGCGCGAACGCGGTGACACCGAGGTGCTGCTGCACGCCCAGCGCAGCGCCGAGGGTTTCTACCGCCGGCTGGGTTTCGAAGGGCAGGGTGAACCGTATGAGGAAGCCGGCATCCCGCACCTGATCATGCGTCGGACCCTGAACGGCCCCCACGCATGAGCGCCGCCGCCACGACCGCGCCCCGCCAGCCCGACGATCGCGTGGCCGTCGTCCTGGCCACCATGATGTTTCTGGTGCCGGCCCTGGGCGTGCCCAGCGAGCTCGTGCTGCAGGACACGCTCAAGTCCGCACTCGTCGCCTTCGGTGCGCTCATCGCTGCCTTGCTGCTGTGCCGCACACGCCTGCGCGAACCGGCGGGTCTGGCCTGGCACCCGCTGCTGTGGCTGCCCCTGCTGCTGCTGGCCTGGGCCCTGGGCAGCATGGCCTGGTCGCACAGCTACCTCGCCGGTGTCGAAGCGATCCGCTGGGCGCTGTTTGCCCTGCTGCTCTGGCTGGGACTCAACACCCTGACGCTGCAAGGCCTGCCGCTGCTGGCCACGGGCCTGCACTGGGGCGCGGTGCTGGCCTCGCTCTGGGTGGCCCTGCAGTTCTGGCTCGACCTGCGCTGGTTTCCGCAGCTGCCGCCACCGGCCTCGACCTTCCTGAACCGCAACTTCTATGCCGAGTACGTGCTGTGCACGCTGCCGTTCTCGGTGCTGCTCGCGGCCCAGGCGCAGGGCCGGGTGCAGATCGCGCTGCGGGTGTTCAGCACGGCCTTCAACCTGCTGGCCCTGCTGATGACCGGCACCCGCTCGGCCCTGCTGGCCCTGGTCGTCTTGATCCCCGTGCTGCTCTATCTGCTCTGGCGTTACCGCAGCCGGCTGGCATGGACACGCTGGCCACGCGCCGACCGCCTGCTGGCAGTGCTCATCCTGATCGGCACACTGATGGGCCTGGGCCAAGTGCCGACGGGCAATGCCTCCCTGGCCCGCGAGGGTCTGGGCCAGACGGCGCTGGAACGTGCCTTCATCCGAGGTCAATCCCTGGCCACCAGCAGCGAGTACACGGTGGGCTCGTCCAGCGTACGCCTGCAGATGTGGCTGGCGACGCTGCGCCTGATCGCCGACCGGCCCCTGGCCGGCGTGGGGGCGGGTGCCTGGGAAGTCGAGATCCCGCGCTACCAGGCGCCGGGCTCACAGATCGAGACCGACTACTACGTCCACAACGAATACCTGCAGTTGCTGGCCGAGTACGGGCTGGCGGGCTGGGCCTTCGCGCTCGGCCTGGCGATCTGGCTCTTGCGCGCCGCCGCACGCAGCTGGCGGGAAGCACCCGGTCGCGCCATGGTCGATGCCATGGAATGGCCCTGGCGGGCCACGCTGCTGAGCAGCCTGCTGGGCCTGTTCATCGTCAGCGGCGCTGGTTTTCCCTGGCGTCTCGCCGGTGCGGGCGCCCTGTTCGCGCTGGCCCTGGGTGCGCTCGCGGCGTCCGAACGGCGCCTGCAGGCGCCGCGGCCCGAAGCTGTGACCCCTGCGGGTCGTCTGCGGCTGGCGCAGCTCGGTCTGATCCTGGCCCTGTTGGCTGCGGTCGGTCTCAGTGCGCTGGCCGTCGCGGCCGAGAGCCGGCTCGTGCGTGCCGCCCAGCTGGCCTATGGCATCAGTCGCTCGGGTGCCCCGAACGAGCCGGCGGCGCTGGCACAGCGCGAGGAGATGCTGCGCCTGGTGCGCGAGGGCGTGGCCCTGCATCCGCATTACCGCAAGATCACACCGCTGGTGGCCGACGAGCTTGCGGCCTGGGGCGACTGGGAAAACGCGCGCTGGGTCTGGGCTTCGGTGCTGGAGTCCCGCCCCCATGTCGTGGCCCTGATGACGAACCTGGCCCGCGCCAACGTGCATCTCGGGAACCTGGACCAGGCCCAGGCCTATTACGAGCGCGCCCGGGCGCTGCGACCCGATGCAGCCAGCCTGCGCTCGGTCGAGGTCATGCTGCTGTTGCGCCGCGGGCAGGAACAAGAGGCACTGCAGCGCGTGCGCGTGCATCTGGACAGCGGCCAGGTCGAAGCCGATCTCATCGACTACGCCTATGTGCTGGGCCTGCGCCACCGGGATGTGCAGCTGGCGCTGGACGCCCAGCAGCTGCGGCGCCAACTCTGGCCCGCAGCGCAGATCGACAGCTGGCTCAAGACCGGCATGGTCTATGCGGGCCCGGGTCTGCGCGACCGCCCCCGGGCGCTCGCCGCCTTCCAGGCCGCCTGGGATGCGGCGCCCGACCATCTGCGCCCCCAGGTCCGCGAACTCGTGCCGGCGGACTACCGTGCGGCCTTGCCTTAGCGCGACTCAGAGGTCTTCCAGCAAGGCATAAGGCAGGGGCAGCAGCGTCAGGGCCGGGCCATCGGCCTGGCCCAGGTGCAGGGCCTGCTGCGCCGAAGCCGTCTGCAGCGAGACGATAGCGTCCCAGCCGCCTGCAGGCGCGGGCGCGGCCTGGGCCACGAGACCGCAAGGCTGCTCGGGATCGGTGGCGGCGTAGATCTCCTGGCCGGCCTGCATCGCCGCCTCGCCATGCACCAGATAGCCGCGGCGCTTGAGCGTGCCGCGAAACTGGCTGCGCGCCACCACCTCCTGGCCGGGGTAGCAGCCCTTCTTGAAGTTCACACCGCCCACCGACTCGTAATTGAGCATCTGCGGCACCAAGGCCTCGAAGATGGGCTGGCTCACCGTGGCCACGCCGCTGCGGACCTCGCCCCAGAGCCAGTCCTCGTGCCGCAGGCTAGGGCCGGCGGGCAGGGCCGTGCCGGCCGGTGCGACCCAGAGCGCGCGCGGCACGCCGTCGCACGGGTAGAGATGCACCAGCAGGGCCTCGCCCAGCGCCTGGCAGGTCCAGGGACGGGCTTGCTGTGCGCTCAGCACCTGCAAGGCAGGTCCGGCCACACCGCAGAGGACCGTGCTGTCCGTGGCATCGCTGAGCTTGACCTTGGCGCGCAGCACGAACATGGACAGGCGCTTGAGCGCCTGGGCCAGCAGGTCGCGGCTGCAGATGAGCAGGATCTCGGTGTGGCTGCGCTTGAAGGCCACGAAGCTGGCCTGCATGCGGCCCTTGGCCGAACAGAAGGCCGCCAGCCGCGCCTCGGACAGGCCCAGCAGGGCAAAGTCCTGGGTCAGCTGGCCATGGAGGAATTTGGCCGCGTCCTCGCCTTCGGCGCGGATCACGCCCAGATGAGGCAGGGCGGCGATACCGTTGAGGGGGTGGTTCATGGCTGTGAATTATCATCGTCCGTCAGAGACCTCATTTTTTTCAAGGCCGTGAAGTTCATTTCCTCTTTGGTGTTCCTGCTGGCCAGCGTGGTCTTCGCGGCCGGTGCCTGGTGGCTGCAGCGGCCCGTGCCGATGAAATCGGAGGTGGTGGAAATCACCGTCGAACCGGGCATGTCGGCCCGCGCCGTGGTGCAAGCCCTGGTCAAGGGCGGCGTCGAGGTCGATCCGCAGCTGCTGTACTGGTGGATCCGCCTGTCGGGCCAGGCGCGCCAGATCAAGGCCGGCAGCTACGAGATCAGCCGCGGCCCGACCCCGCGCACGCTGCTGGCCAAGCTGGTCCGCGGCGAAGTGGCCCAACGCAGTGTCACGCTGGCCGAAGGCCTGACCTTTGCGCAATGGCGCGAGACCCTGCGCAACGCCCCCCACCTGCGCCAGGACGGCCAGGATCTGGCCCCCGAGGCCCTGATGGCCAGGCTGGGACGCCCGGGCGTGCACCCCGAAGGGCGTTTCTTCCCCAGCACCTACACCTATGCCAAGGGCTCGAGCGACCTGGCCCTGCTGCGCCGCGCGATGCAGGAGATGGACCAGCGCCTCGCCGCCGCCTGGGCCCGGCGCGCACCCGACAGCCCGCTGCGCAACCCCGACGAGGCCCTGATCCTGGCGAGCATCATCGAAAAGGAAACCGGGCGCGCCAGCGACCGCGGCCAGATCTCCGGCGTCTTCAACAACCGCCTGCGCAAGGGCATGCTGCTGCAGACCGATCCGACCGTGATCTACGGCCTGGGCGAGAAGTTCGACGGCAATCTGCGCAAGCGCGACCTCAAGGCCGACACGCCCTGGAATACCTACACCCGCAGAGGCCTGCCGCCCACACCCATCGCCATGCCGGGGCAGGAATCCCTGCTGGCGGCCGTGCAGCCCGAAAAGACCTCGGCCCTGTACTTCGTGGCCCGCGGTGACGGCACGAGCGCGTTCAGCGCCACGCTGGAGGAACACAACCGCGCCGTGCGCAAATACCAGCTGGGGCAGCGCTGAATGGCGGGGCTCTTCATCAGCTTCGAAGGCATCGACGGCGCCGGCAAGTCCACCCACGTCGAGGGTCTGGCCCAGGCCTTGCGCGCCGCGGGCCGCCAGGTCACGCTGACGCGGGAACCCGGCGGCACGCCGCTGGCCGAGAAGCTGCGCGCCCTGGTGCTCAACGATCCCATGGACGCCATGACCGAGGCCCTGCTGGTCTTCGCCGCCCGACGCGACCACCTGCAGCAGCTGATCGAGCCGGCACTGGCGCGTGGCGACGTGGTGCTTTGCGATCGATTCACCGATGCCACTTTCGCCTACCAGGGGGGTGGCCGCGGCTTCGACCTGGAGACCCTGACCGCTCTTGAACGCTGGGTCCAGGGCCTGCCCGGGTCGACGGCCCTGCGCCAGCCCGAGCTCACGCTCTGGTTCGACCTGGACCCGGCCATCGCGGCCGAGCGCCTGGCCGGCGCGCGCGTGCCCGACAAGTTTGAGGCCCAGCCGGTGGAATTCTTCCGTCGTGTGGCGGCCGGCTACGCGGCGCGCATGCAGCAGGACCCGCAGCGTTTTGCCCGCATCGATGCCGCGCAAAACCGCGCAGCCGTCTGGCAGGAGGTGTTGCACGCCGTCAAGGCCAAGGGCTGGCTGGCATGAGCGAGCTCTCCCCCTGGATCGCTGCCCAGGCCCGGCAACTGCTGGCCCAGCGCGGCCACGCCTGGCTGCTGCAGGGTCCCTCGGGCCTGGGTCAGTACAGCCTGGGCCTGAGCCTGGTGCGCGCCTGGCTGTGCGAACAGCCGGCAGAGCAGGGCGCCTGCGGCCACTGCCCCTCCTGCCACGCCATCGAGGTGCGCACCCATGCCGACCTCTGCGTGCTCATGCCCGAGACCGTGATGATCGAACTCGGCTGGCCGCTGGACGAGAAGGCCCAGGCCGACATCGACGAGAAGAAGCGCAAGCCCAGCAAGGAGATCCGCATCGAGGCCATGCGCGAGGCGATCGAGTTCGCCCAGCGCACCAGCGCGCGCGGACGCGGCAAGGCCGTGCTGATCTATCCGGCCGAGCGCATGAACCATGTCACGGCCAATGCGCTGCTCAAGACCCTGGAGGAACCGCCGGGCGATGTGCGCTTTGTGCTGGCCAGCGAGGCGGCGCACCAGCTCTTACCCACCATCCGCAGCCGCTGCCTGACCCACGTCATGGCCTGGCCCGCCGAGGAAGACGCGCAGGCCTGGCTGCAGGCGCAAGGCATCCCGGCGGCCGATACCCTCACACTGCTGCGTGCTGCCGGTGGCCGACCCGAGGACGCCTTGCTCTACGCCGGCTCAGGGCGTGATCCGCAAAGCTGGCGCAAATTGCCACGTGCCATGCAGCGCGGCGAGCTCTCGCTGGTGGCCGACTGGAGCCCGGCACAACTGATCGACGCCCTACACAAGATCTGCCACGACCTCATGGCCCGTGATGTCGGCGCGGATCCGCGCTACTTCGCCGCGGATGATCTGCCGGCACCGCCCGACCTGCGGCGACTCAAGGACTGGCAACAGGAGCTGGTTCGGGAAAGCCGTAGCGCCGAACATCCTTATAACAACGGCCTGATGCTCGAAGCGCTTGTGAGCCGTGCCCAAAGCACTCTAAACTAGTGTCTTCTCCCGCATCTCCGCCCATGTCGACCGCCAACACCACGCCGCGCCCCAGCGTCATCCAGCTCGCGATCAAGGAAAAAGCCGCGCTCTACGCCGCCTACATCCCCTTGTTCACCGAAGGCGGCGTCTTCATCCCGACCACGCGCGAATACCGGCTGGGCGACGACGTCTATGTGCTGATGTCCCTGCCCGACGACAACCAGCGCTATCCCATCGCCGGCAAGGTGGCCTGGGTCACGCCGGCCAAGGCGGCCGGCACCCGCACCCAGGGCGTGGGCGTCCGTTTTCCGGCCGACGAGAAGTCGCGTCTGCTCAAGAACAAGATCGAGGACATCCTGGGCTCGCATCTCGGTTCCGACCGCACCACCCAGACGATCTGAGCCCCGGTCCTGGCATCGAGGGCCGCATCGCCATGT
>LNFM01011601.1_pt1 | contig 11912 bp, 11 predicted proteins | sample 596031 | NCBI WGS metagenome assembly LNFM01 (sample SAMN04254537, study PRJNA301005) | activated carbon metagenome | isolation source: dual media filters at the Ann Arbor, Michigan drinking water treatment plant | place: USA: Ann Arbor | reverse complement strand
GCCTGTCAGACCACTTTGCCGCGGAACAGGTCATGGATGTTCAGCGCGCCAAGCAGCTTTTTGCCGTTGTCGACAACCAGCAGCTGGGTGACCTTGCCGCGTTCCATGATTTCGACCGCCTCGGCGGCGAGCCGGTCGGGACCGATGGTCCGCGGGCTGGCTGACATGATGTCGCGGATCGATGTCAGGCGCAGGTCCTGGCCTTTTTCGATGGCCCGCCGCAGATCACCGTCGGTGAATATGCCCTGGACAACCTGTGTTTCGTCGACGACCGCGGTCATGCCCATCCGGCCGCGTGACATTTCGAGCAGTGCGTCGGTCAGGGAGGCGCTTGTGGCCACCCGGGGTGCATCCGCACCGGAACGCATCACGTCACGGACCAGGGTCAGCAGCCGGCGGCCCAATGACCCGCCGGGATGGGATCGTGCAAACTCATCCTGGGTGAAGCCGCGTGCGCGCATCAGGGCAACGGCAATGGCATCGCCCAGCGCCAGCGCCGCCGTCGTGCTGGCAGTGGGGGCAAGGTTCAGCGGACAGGCTTCCTGCGCGGCACCGGCGTAGAGGTGGATGTCGGCTTCGCGGCCCAGGGTCGAACCGGCGTTGCCGGTGAGGGCCAGCAGTTTTGCCCCCTGGCGCTTCAGCACCGGGATGAGGGTCAGCAGTTCGGCGCTTTCCCCGGAATTGGACAGCGCCAGGAATACATCGTCGCGGGTGACCATGCCGAGATCGCCGTGGCTGGCTTCGGCAGGGTGTACAAAAAAAGCCGGGGTGCCGGTGCTGGCCAGTGTCGACGCGATCTTGCGGGCGATATGTCCCGATTTGCCGATGCCGCTGACGACCACGCGGCCGCGGCATTCGAGGATGATGCGGATCGCCTGTTCGAAGCCCGCATCAACCTGCGGGATAAGGTCGGTGATTGCCCGGGCTTCAATGGCGAGCACTTCCCGGGCCGCCGCGATTGCGGTGCCTGAACCGGGGCCTTCGGCGGGATTGCTCATCATTGAAATTATAACAAAGGCCCTGTCGGCCCCGTTCCCCCGGCTTGCTTGCAATTCATTGAAGAAAGGGCAATATTCAAGCCGGATTTCCCCCCTGCCGAACACATGCAAACTTCCCTCCAACCGGTCCTCGTGCTGCTCGCTGCCGCCGTGCTGGTGGTGGTCGTGTTCCGCTCGCTCAGGCTGCCGCCGCTGCTGGGATACCTGATCGTCGGGGTGGCCATAGGCCCGAATGCCCTGGGCTGGATCACCACCACTGACGATGTGCGCCACCTGGCGGAAATCGGCGTGGTGTTCCTGATGTTCAGCATCGGTCTTGAATTCAGCCTGCCACGCCTGCTGACGATGCGCCGGATCGTGTTCGGGCTGGGGGCGGCCCAGGTGCTGGTGACGCTGCTGCTGGTGCTCGGCGTGGCCCTGGCCGTTGGCGTGGCATGGCAGGGCGGGATCGTGCTCGGCGGCGCCCTGGCAATGTCCTCGACCGCGATTCTCGCCAAGCTGCTGGCGGAACGTTTCGAGCTCAACTCGCCGCATGGCCGTCAGATCATCGGCATCCTGCTGTTCCAGGACCTCGCCGTGGTACCGCTGCTGATCCTGATTCCGGCGCTGGGTGCGCCGGCCGAGGAACTGGCGACTACGCTGGGTTTTGCAATAGCCAAAGCGGTTGTCGTGCTGACCGTGCTGCTGGTCGTTGGCCAGCGTGTGATGCGGGCGTGGTTCCATGTGGTTGCCCGCCAGAAATCGCCGGAACTGTTCGTCCTCAACGTGCTGCTGGTGACACTGGGAGTCGCCTTTCTGACCGAACTGGCCGGGCTCTCGCTGGCGCTGGGCGCCTTTGTCGCCGGCGTGCTGATTTCCGAGACCGAATACCGCTACCAGGTCGAGGAGGACATCAAGCCTTTCCGCGATGTGCTGCTTGGATTGTTCTTCGTGACCATCGGCATGCTGCTCGACGTGCGCGTTGCCGTGGACAACGCCTGGGTCGCGGTGCTGCTGGTGACGCTGGTGCTGGTGAAAACCGCGCTGATTTTCGGACTGAGCCGGCTGTTTGGCGCACCCAGCGGGGTGGCGCTGCGCGCCGGGCTCGCACTGGGAGCCTGCGGTGAATTCGGTTTCGTGATACTGGCCCATGCTGCAGGCAGCGGCCTGCTGCAACAGGACGTGCTGCAGCCCGTCCTGGCGGCGATGGTGCTGTCGATGCTCATCGCACCTTTCGTGATCGAGCGCAGCGAAGCGATTGTCCGGCGCTGGAGTTCCAGCGAGTGGATGAGCCGCGCCATGCAACTGCACAACATCGCGGTGCAGTCGATGGCGGCGGACCGGCATGTTCTGATCTGCGGTTACGGGCGCAGCGGGCAGAACCTGGCCCGTTTCCTGGATCGCGAAGGGGTGCCCTTCATTGCGCTCGACAATGATCCCCAGCGCATCCGCGAAGCCTCGGCGGCCGGCGAACGTGTGGTGTTCGGCGATGCAGCCCGCCGCGAAGTGCTGCTGGCGGCGGGCCTCGCGCGTGCCCGCGTGCTGATCGTCACCTATGCCGACACCGCTTCGGCCCTGCATATCATCGCCCATGTGCAGGAGGCGCGCCCCGGCCTGCCGGTGGTGGTGCGCACGCTGGATGACAGCGACGTGGAAAAGCTGCGCAACGCCGGTGCCACTGAAGTGGTGGCCGACCTGATGGAGGCTAGCCTGATGCTGGCCTCAAGCACGCTGATGCTGGTGGGTGTGCCGCTGAACCGTGTGCTGCGCCGCATCCGCGAAACCAGGGAGAGCCGGTATGAACTGTTCCGCGGATTTTTCCGCGGCATGACGGATGCCAGCGAGAGCGAGGACCAGGCGCTGCAGCCGCGCCTGCATTCGGTGCTGGTGACGGCCGGCGCGAAAGCCATCGGCAGGCTGTTCAGTGAACTCAACCTGGCCGCTTCGGGCGTCGAAGTCACCGCCGTGCGTCGCCGCAACGTGAAGACGGCGGCTCCGGCGCCGGACATGCGCATCGAGGAAGGTGATGTGGTGGTACTGATGGGCACCGAGGCGGCGGTGGCGGCTGCGGAGATGCGCTTGTTGCAGGGGTGAATACAAGGCCGACAAAAAAGCCCGCGGCTGCGGGCTTTTTTGTCGTGTGCTGCCGGTCGATCAGAACAGCAGGGCGCCGCCGCAGTTGGCGTTGGGGTTGGCAGACTGCCAGGCACCGGAAGTCGTGTTGTAGCACTCCTGCCCGGTGTTGACCGCGCCGCCAAAGGTCGAGAAGCGCAGCTGTCCGCCGGTGCCCAGGCCGTCATCGACCTTGCGGTCCACTTCCGCCATGATGTCGGATGGAATGTTGGCGCCGGTTTTCAGGTTGTGGCGATTGGCCGGTGCGGCGTCCTGGTACACGTTGTCGAATATCAGCTGGATCAGCGAGCCGTAGGGATTGGAGGGGGTGTTTGCGGTTGTCGCTGCGGCCACAGCTGCACCAGACACGTAACTGCCGGTGATGAAACCCGCCTTGGACAGGTGCTCCCAGACATGGACGGCTTCCGAACTGGTGCCGTCGGTGATGATCTGGCCATTGCCGTTGCCGCCGAAGCAGCCTGCGCAGCCGGGGATGTTGGCCTGGGCTGACGCAGTCAGGTAGTCACCGGGCAGCGCACGGTAACGGTCGAGGAAGCCGAAGTAGGCCGCCTTGATGCCATCCTGCGACGAAATGACGTTGCGCACGCGGGCGCTGGTGATCAGTTCCTGGCCTTTCAGTACGCCGCCGAGCAGCAGGCCGATGATGACCAGCACGATCGCAATTTCAATCAGCGTAAACCCTTGTTGTCGTTTCATTTTTTCTCTCCTCGCCAGCTCTGTGGCGGAAATGGTGTGTGCACTTATGCAAACTTCATGCCAGATACTTGTGGCCATTTTGTCGGCTGATAAACCAGCAAAATGAATCTTTGATATCGGATGATGTTATTTAAGTATTTGATTTTATTGATATTATTATAAAATCTCGGATATCGGCGACGAATCTGCCGCGTTTCGTAAAAAGAGGGTGACTGAAAGCCGACAATCACTGTCGGGATTTCGACGGTTTCGACGGTTTTTCGGCGCTTTCCAAAGCCTTGAGCCGCTCTGTCAGGAAATGCAGCTCCGCCGGATCTGTGACTTCGCCATTGGCGAGCAGGCCGCCCAGAAGTATCCGGGCACTGTCGGTTTCACCGAGGTCTTCAAGGATGAACACCTGCATCTGGCGTGCCCAGCCGGAGGCGCCGCCGGCATGCCGGGTGATGTCGGCGGCATAACGCAGCGCCAGTTCCGGATCCCGCAGCCGGTGTTTGGCCATGATTGCGCAGTGCGCGAGCCAGCGCCAGCGCAGGTCCGGCGCCTCGAGAAAACGGGCATGGACAAAGTCGCACATTACACGCTGCTTGTTGGCGTCCGGCACCTGGCCGTAGAGCTGGGAAGCCATCATCAGCGGATACCCGGTGCGCCTGTCCAGAATCAGGGCGGCGTCCAGCCAGGCCATGACCCGCCTGTAGTCGAGGTCCGCGAAGGGAATGCTGATGCCGGGCTGGTTGTCGAAGGCTTGCAGGTAGAGCAACAGCAACTGGGCGGCGACGACCGGCTCGCCGAGGCTGACTGCCCGCAGTGCACCGGCATGGGGTGGTGCCGGCAGGGCTTCGGCGCGTGCATCCGGTGGCGGGCTCAGGGCATGCCACCAGAGTTGCAGGGCCAGCGCCACGGCGAGCAGGCACCAGGTGCCGCGGGGCACCACGCCTGGCGCGCGTTCCTCGGCAACAAGGAAACTGGCCAACTACAGGCTCCGGCGGTGGAAATCGAACAGGGCTGCCGCGGTCAGCAGCGTAACGTAGAGCGCGCCCTGGACCAGTATCGCGGTCAGCATGCCGGCGGAGGGCGGCATGTCGGTCAGCCAGGCGGTCTGCGTCCAGCCGTCCAGCGCCGGCAGCAGGAAGGCCAGGCCATCGACCAGCACGCCGAGAACCTGGTGCGACAGCGTGCCCTGACCGGCGACCGGATTCTCCCCCATCAGCCGCATGGCCGTGATGCTGCGTGCAAGCAGGTAGAAAGCGGCGACGAATCCCGCGGCGGGCAGCAGCTGGCTGAAGGTAATGATGCAGAACAGCGACAGGGCGACCACGATCACGAGCTCTACCGCCAGCGATACCGTCCACAGCAATGTCGCCGGTGCCGGCGCGAGCAGCCACAACGGCAGGGACAGCAGTGCCGCGATGCCGAAGGCCGTCAGCGTGAATCCGCCCAGCTTGCCGCAGATATAATGGGAGCGCGGCAAATCGAGCGCGAGCAGCACTTCCAGGCCCTTGTCGTTGAATTCCCGGGTTATGCTGGCGAGCACATACAGGCTGGTGATGAATACCGCGCAAAGCCGCGCGGCCGCAGCGTAGAAGCCGGTCTGGAAGCGCGCACTTTCGGTCACCGCAAGTTCGCGGATGAACAGGCTGGCGCCGAGCAGCACGAACAGGGTCAGCAGCGTGGTCGCCGGGACGCGCGTGCGCAGGGCTTCAAGCGCGGTATAACGGCCGATGGTGGTGATATGCACTTGTGCTCAGCTTTCTTGTCGACGGACAGTATAGCCAATCAGGATGTCTGAAGAACTGTCGAACCCGCTGCCGCCGCAGGCGAAATCCGCTCCGGCTTTCGCGCCCTCAGAACCGCCGAACCGGCATCTGAATTTCCTGCTGGCGGCCATGCTGCTGACCCTGCACGGCGCCATTGCCTGGGGTGGCGGCGAATGGTGGCAGCGCGGCCTGCTGCTCGCCCATTTCGGCCTGTTCCTGATCTGGCAGCCGGTGTGGCGCGGCGAGCGCCAGGTGCCGCTGGCGCTGGCACTGCTGGTGTTATGCCTGGGGGCATTTTTTGCGGTCGCCGGCAACTGGTGGCTGATCGCCACCTGGATCGCCGTCCTGTTCGGCCTGATCGGCGGCGGTGTGCCCGGTACCATCGGCAGGCGCGACCGGCTGGTGGCGATCCTCGGCGCGGTTTACCTGGTGGCGATGCTGCTGATGTGGGTGGTGCCGCAGCTGTTCACCCGTTATGCGGTGCCTCAGGAAGTGGCCAATGTGGTGCGTTTCGGGCTGCTGCTGCTGCCGCTGGTGATACTCGCGGTTCCCCGTGACGAGCGTCGCGGCGGCGATCCGGTCATCGTCGACCTGTTCTACAGCCTGATGCTGTTCCTGCTGGTGGTGGCGTTGGCGCTGGGCAGCTTCGTGATCCAGGAAGTTGCGCACGGGCAGTACCTGCTGGGTCTGGCGCAGGCGCTGATGGTGATCGCGATGCTGCTCGCAGGGCTGTCGTGGCTGTGGAATCCGCGCGCGGGTTTCAGCGGCATCGGCACGCTGCTGTCGCGTTACCTGCTGGGGCTGGGCCTGCCGTTCGAACTGCGCATGCGGCGCCTCGCCGAGCTGGCGCAGACGGAAACGCGTCCCGAGCAGTTTCTGCACGCGGCGCTGACCTACATGCTCGAGCTGCCCTGGGTCACCGGCCTGGGCTGGCAGTCTGCGCAATCAGCCGGGGAAGTCGGCCGCGCTGCGCAACACGCGGAACATTACGAAACCGGCGGCCTGCGCTTCACGCTGCATGCGGCACGGCCTTTCTCGCCGGCGGTGCTGCTGCATCTCAAGCTGCTGATGCAGATGGTCGGCCATTTCCACGAAGCGCTGCGCCGCGAACAGATCCGCCAGCAGTCGGCCTATACCCAGGCGATCTACGAGACCGGCGCGCGGCTGACCCATGATGTCAAGAACCTGCTGCAGTCGCTGCGCTCGATCTGCGCCGCGGCTGAAATGCGCGGGGTCGACGACAATCAGGCCTTCCGCGCGCTGGTGCAGCGGCAGTTGCCGCAGATCACCCAGCGCCTGGGGGCGACGCTGGAAAAGCTCAAGTCACCCGGTGCCATCGAGATGAACAATGTCGATGCCGCAATCTGGTGGCAGGGACTGCAGGCGCGTTATGCGGGCCGCGATATCGTGTTCCTGTCGGAAAAGGTGCCTGCCGGCGAACACCTGCCGGCGGAGCTGTTCGACAGCGCCGCCGACACCCTGATCGAGAATGCCCTGTACAAGGCCTCGAAGGACGGGCCGCTGCGCATCAGCGTCGCGCTGTCCGCGGGGCCGCGGCTGACGGTCTGTGACGACGGGGCACCGGTCCCGCCGGCCATCGAGGATGATTTGTTGTCGGCACCCGTGCCTTCGGAGAGCGGGCTGGGTGTGGGCCTGTTCCAGGCCGCGAAATTCGCCGCGCAGTCGGGTTATGCGCTGGTGCTGGCGGACAACCGGCAGGGACGGGTGTGTTTTGAACTGAAACGTATCGGCTGATTGCCCTTACGGAAGCCGGCCTGCCGTCACCATCCGGTTGAACAGGATGTAGCGCGGCAGCCAGATCAGGATGTCGTCGAATTCGCCGGCCGCTGCGCCGGTGGCCGTGGCCACACGGCTGACAAAGTCCCGGTCTGCATCGGTATTTTCCAGTTCGTCTGCGCTGGTGGGTGCCGCATAAACCGATCCGCCGGCGCTGTTGGTTGCGCCGTAACCGTTTTTGCCGTGTGAAATCAGCACCGCCACCGCCGACGAGGTCAGATCGGTGGCGCATCCCGCAGCTTCGCAGACCCGCAGGTTGGAGGTATTGGTACCCAGCGTGAAGAAGGTGCGGCGCGCGTAATCTTCATGCACGGCGTAGCGGATGCGATTGCCCCAGGCGTCGGAGGCGGCGAGCCCCAGGGTTCGCCACGGCAGATTGCCATGGGCTATGCCCGCCGCAGTGCCCGTGCACGCGGTACCGGTCACGTTTTCCGCGCCGTCGTTGTCGGTGTCGGCGCAGGGCAGATAACCGAAGGCCATGGCGTGGCCGAGCAGGGCGTCCCTGGCCTGCTCCATCGTGCGCAGGCTTTCCGAGATTTGCCTCTGCTCGACCTGGGTGGCCAGCGGCACCAGGATGCTGCCGAGCAGCAGCGTCAGGATGAACATGGCCACGGCCAGTTCGAGAAACGAGAACCCGAGTTGACGTCTTGGCATGATCAGGGCGCGATCACCGTCAGGCGGTCGTTGCCGGCGGAAGGCGTCACGTAGACCAGGTCGCTGTTGCGGTTTTCGACATCATCGAGACATTGGGTCACGGTGGAACATGGCCGGGTCTGTCCGTTGGGGATGCCCTGGCGGATCAGCAGCGCACGCACATTGGCCTGGGTGTCGACAGTCAGGAAGCTGCCGGCCTGATCGCATACTGCGCCTGATGTCGCGGTGCATCTGGGTGATACGGCGTAATGGATGACGTAGTCCCAGTAGTTGGAAAAAAACCAGCCCGGCCAGGCCATTGTCCACGAACCGGCCGAAACTCCGCCTCCTCCCGGCAGGCAGGGATTGGCGCTGCCTACGGGATAGGGCAGCCGGCCGCCGTTGGTCCAGCACTCGTAATCATTCATGTAGCGGTTGGAGCGCGGATAACGATTGGTGACCGACACGTAATGGTTCAGCCGTTCCTGCGCCACACGCATGGCACGGGTTTCCAATGCCGGAAAAAATGCCCGTGGCGTGATCCACAGCAACCGGTCGTTGAAGTTGTCGGTTTCCAGCGCCGTGGTGAACGTCGTATCGCCGTCAGCGTTTCCCAACTCGAGGAAATTCACCACGTTGAAAGTTGCGGCGTTCCGGTCCTGGGTACGCAGCGCGGGGCCGGGTGCGAAAACGACCGCGATCGCATTTTCGCCGGACACCGAAAATTCGCCGGCCGTATCGGAATTCAGGGTGCCGATGCGTGAGTTGTATTTGAATCTTTCGGATACCGCATACAGCAGAGGCGACCCCGAGCCGTCCCGGAGGTCGGGCAATCCCAGGGTTTTCCAGGGCAGATAACCGATGCGCGAGGCGGCTGTGTTGCAGGACGTTGCGGTTTGCCCGCTGGCATAACTGGTGGCAGGGCAGGGCAGATCACCCAGTCGCTCGCTGTCGGACACACTTGCGGCATAGGCCATCAGGGCTTCCCTGGCGGTCGCAAGGGCCGCTCCGGTTTTTTCCGCGGCGGCGAGTTGCGCGTTTCCGGTCGGTCCCGCAACGACGATGGCAGAAGCGGCGGCCACACCCAGCATGAAGACCAGGATCAGGAATGCAGCGCCTTTCTGCGTCCCGCGGGCGGTTTTGGGTGATCGGCGGATTCGCCGGTTCAGGGGATGGGGCATGTACTAACGGGAAGCCGCCGGTTCCGGTGTGCCAGTGGCCGGACGTTCGGAATCTGTGCCCGGTGCCGGCGCGGATTTCGGGGTTTCTGTTGGAGTCTTTGTGTCGGCAGCTTTGGTTTTTGCGGGTGTCGCGCGCTGTGAAGAGAAGGATTCGTCCACTTTCCCCGACAGCAGCGTCGCGCTCTGCCCCACCTTGAGCTCCAGTTTCGCGCCGTTGCCCGCCTGCGGGTTCTGCAGCACGATCCGTCCGTCGCGGCTGACCGTGCCCGCCACCGACTGGCCGCTGCGCAGCTCGGCTGCCGACATCGGCTGGTTGTTCATCCAGACGGTTGTCCTGCCGTCGCTGCGGCGGATGATGCCGTTGTAGGTCACGGTTTCCGGAGCCGGTTCGTCGCGGGCCTGTGAGGCGACGGCTTTCTGCTTGCGCAGCTGGTCAAGCTGCGCGCGCTGGTCGGGCGTGAAGAACAGGCGTCCCGCGAGGTCGGCGGCATTTGCGGCCGGCAGCGCGGCCAGCAGCAGGATCGCGAACAGTGTTCTCATGGTTTTGCCCCCCGGGGCGCATCCGGCGTCGCGGTGATCCAGACGAGTTCGCAGTTGGCGGCGATGTTCGGCTGGTAGCGGAGGGTGTTGCCTGACTCGGTGCGCCGCAGCGTGCACTGGTCGACATGGAACAGCCCTGCGCCCTGCCCGCGCAGCGCATCGAAGAAACGCAGCAGGTCGGCTTCGTGCAGCAGCCGGAAGTCCAGCTTCATGCGTGATTGTTTCAGCGCGATCGGGCCCGGTGCCAGTTCGGCGGCATGGGTGTAGGGCTGCTGGGCGCCGATGTCGTAGCTGACGCCGAACAGGTCGACCCCGGCGTTTGCGCTGCGCAGGGCGTCGATCCAGTTGATGCGCTGCTCCTCGCCGATGAAGCCGGCGGCTTCGAGCTGCCGGTACTTGTCGACGTACTGGACGATGATGCCCTTTTCGTCGCCGGAACGCTGCATCCGGGTTTGCGCTTCGCGCAGCTGGACCTGCTGGCGGGTCAGTGTGGTCTGTGACTGCTTGCGCAGCAGGTCGGTGTAGTACACCGCCCCCGCCGCCGCCGCGATGATCACGGCCAGCAGGATCAGCGGGCCGCGCAGGGCCTTGAGTTCTTCGCCGTTCATGAGGCTTGCCTGAGTGTCACGACGATGCGGAAATCGGCGTTGCCGCCCTGTGCCGGCGCATCCGAGGTGTTGCCCGACAGGGCGGTGCCCGGGCTGACATTGAGCGGCAGCTGCACCACGCGCACGCTCTCGACCGCCGGGTCCTCGCGCAGGCGTTCAGCCAGCGCGTTGATCGACAGGATGGCCTGGCGGAAATCCCCCTTGAAGTCGCGCACCTGGCCCGCCAGCAATCCGCTGTGCCGCCGCAGCGCCGGTGCCGGTCCGGCGGTTGCTGCGGTCTGGCGCGGTGCGGCGGAGGTTCCGGCCTGCCCGCCGGCCTCGAATTCGCCCGGCCGGTACTGCCAGCCGAGTTCAGTCAGCATGATTTCGGGGCTGGGTGCCAGCGCACGGCCGACGACCTGCAGGAAGGGTTCCGGGGAGGTCGCCGAGCTGCGCAGTTTTTCGGCGAGCTCGGTGGCGCGCTTGAGGTTGTCGGCCGAGGTCGGGGCCGCCGGGAACTGCAGGGTCGCGGCCTGGTACTCCGCATTGACCCGGGTGGTCTTGCGCACGGTGTCGTCGATGTTTTCCTGGGTCGAAAACTGCTGCCAGAGATTGGCTCCGGACCATGCCAGCCCGATGCAGGCCACGGCCGCACTGGCGGCATACAGCTGGTGGCGCGCCCGGTAGCGGCGATAACCCGCGGTGATCGCGGGCGATGCCAGGTTGTTTTCCGGTGTGCTGCGGCCGAGGAGCTGCAGGTAGATGACCGCCGGCGAGATGCCGATCAGCGCAGGATCCAGCCGGAGGCGTTTCGCAATCTCGTTGCGCCCCAGGGCACTGCATTGCAGGCTGGTGTTTTCCTCGCTGATCTGGCGCGGTATGTCGCCGAGCTGGTCACCGTGATCGAGGAACACGACGCTGACCGGTTCATCCAGTGTCGCCGCGCGAAGCGCGTGCAGGTAGAGCCGGGTATTGGAGATTTCGTCAACGATCGCGCGGCTCTGCACGACCGTCGCGGCATCACCCCGGCTCAGGCGGCTCAGGCGAAACGCGCCTTCCCGGAAAAACGTCAGCCGGATTCCCGCGGGATGCGCGGCGACCAGCAGCAGGTTGCCAGCCTTGTTGTCGAGCAGGCCGAGGATGCCGGAAGTCACCATCGGCAGCAGGAAGATGCCGCCGACCGGCAGCCCGCATTCGATCAGCACGCCGAGCCAGGGGGCGACGATTTCCGGATTGGTCAGCGCGGCGAAGAGGAAACGGTCATCGCGCCGCTTGCTGCTGTCCCTGCCGATCAGCGACGCCGCGCAGTAAGGGGAGGCGCGGTAATACTGACGCAGCTTGCGCTCGACCATCTGCGCGCGATCCGAACCCGTGGCATGGGGCAGCGTATCGAAGCGGTAATCCTCCTCCACCACATCGACGATGATGAAGGCCGGAATGTTGCCGCAGGCCGCCGCGTAGGCCCTGAATTCCGAAATGCCGGCTTCGTCATCGGCAAAAACCTCGCAATCATGGAGGCTGCCGCCGCGCCAGCGCGCGACTGTGGTGCGGTTCGCCGAGATGCAGATCAGGAGTTTGCTGGCCATGGATGGGAGGGCGACCCGCGGCTAAAAT
>LNFM01011600.1_pt1 | contig 11912 bp, 13 predicted proteins | sample 596031 | NCBI WGS metagenome assembly LNFM01 (sample SAMN04254537, study PRJNA301005) | activated carbon metagenome | isolation source: dual media filters at the Ann Arbor, Michigan drinking water treatment plant | place: USA: Ann Arbor | reverse complement strand
GCGACGAGAGCCGCCACATGACGCTGGGCATCGAGTGCATCAAGTTCCTGCTGGAGCAGGACCCGGACAACGTGCCCATCGTGCAGCGCTGGATTGACAAGTGGTTCTGGCGCGGCTACCGCCTGCTGTCCCTCGTGGCCATGATGCAGGACTATATGCTGCCCAAGCGCGTGATGAGCTGGAAAGAGGCCTGGGAGATGTACGCCGAAGAAAGCGGCGGCGCATTGTTCAAGGACCTTGCGCGCTACGGCATCCGCGAACCAGCGGGCTGGAAGCAGGCGTGCGAAGGCAAGGACCACATCAGCCACCAGACCTGGAACGCGTTCTACAACTACAACGCCGCAGCTCCCATCCACACCTGGGTGCCCACGGACGAAGAGCTGAACTGGCTGTCGGAGAAATACCCCGAGAGCTTCGACCAGTACTACCGCCCCCGGCTGGAGCACTTCCGCGAGCAACAGCAGGCCGGCAACCGCTTCTACAGCAAGACCCTTCCCATGCTGTGCAACACCTGCCAGATCCCCATGATCTTCACGGAAGAGGGCGATGCCAGCCAGATCTGCTACCGCGAGAGCGACTACAAGGCCTACAAGTACCACTTCTGCAGCGACCACTGCAAGAGCATCTTCGACCACGAGCCGGAGAAATACGTGCAGAGCTGGCTGCCGGTCCACCAGGTCTACCAGGGCAACTGCTTCAAGCCGGGCACCGACCCGACCGCAGAGGGCTTCGATCCGCTGATGGCCGTGCTGGACTACTACGAGATGAACGTCGGGCGCGACAACTTCGACTTCGAAGGCTCCGAGGACCAGAAGAACTTTGCGGCTTGGAAAGGGGACACGAAATGAGCGTCGTCGCCCTCGCCCCCTACGAGTTCGAGCCGCGCGACGTGCGCGAAAACTTCCCCGCACCCCTGATCTACATCGGCTGGGACCAGCACCAACTGTTCTGCGCGCCGATCTGCCTGCCGCTGCCGCCCGACACACCCTTTGGCGCACTGGGCGCCGCGGTGCTCCCCGGCATCTACGGCTTCCACCCGGACTTCGCCAAGATCGACTGGACGAAGGTGCAGTGGTTCAAGTCCGGCCAGCCCTGGACACCGGACCCTGCCAAGTCGCTGGCCGACAACGGTTTGCAGCACAAGGACGCGATCCGCTTCCGCACGCCCGGTCTCTGCGGCATTCAGGGCAGCTTCAGCTGAGGTCCGGGCCATGAGCTACCAACTGACCATTGAGCCCCTGGGCGCGACCATCGAGGTCGAAGAAGGGCAGACCGTGCTCGACGCCGCGTTGCGCCAGGGCATCTACCTGCCGCACGCCTGCGGGCACGGCCTGTGTGGTTCCTGCAAGGTGCAGGTGTGTGACGGGGAGGTGGACCATGGCGCGGCCAACCCGTTTGCGCTCATGGACTTCGAGCGAGACGAAGGCAAGACGCTGGCCTGCTGCTGCACCCTGCAGTGCGACACCACCATCGAGGCCGACATCGACGACGAGCCCGACGCCGAGGTCATCCCGGTGAGGGACTTCGCCGCCACCGTCACCCGCATCGAGGACCTGACGCCGACCATCAAGGCCATCCACCTGGCGCTGGACAAGCCCCTGCACTTTCAGGCCGGGCAATACGTGCAGTTGGAGATCCCCGGGCTGGGCGAGAGCCGCGCTTTCTCGGTGGCCAACGCCCCGTCCGATGTGACGGCTGGCGGTGCGATCGAACTGCATGTGCGCCGCGTGCCCGGTGGCGTGGGCACCGGATGGCTGCACGAACAGCTCAAGGTGGGCGACCGGCTTCGCTTGGCCGGACCCTACGGCCGTTTTTTCGTGCGCCAGTCTGCGCAGCAGCCGATGGTGTTCATGGCTGGAGGCTCGGGTTTGTCGAGCCCGCGTTCGATGATCCTGGACCTGCTCGAACACGGCTGCTCGCTGCCGATCACCTTGGTCTACGGCCAGCGATCGCGCGAGGAGCTCTACCACCACGACCAGTTCACTGCACTGGCCGCCAGGTACCCGAACTTCAGCTATGTGCCGGTGCTGTCGAACGAGGCGCAAGACTCCGACTGGGGCGGCGCGCGGGGCTTCGTGCACGACGCGGCCAAGACCCATTTCGGCGGCAACTTCGCCGGCCTCAAGGCCTACCTGTGCGGACCGCCGCCCATGATCGAAGCCTGCATCGGCACGCTGATGCAGGGCCGGCTGTTCGAGCGCGATATTTTCACCGAGAAGTTCCTTTCGGCAGCCGATGCTCACGCGACGCGCAGCCCCTTGTTTCGCAAAGTCTGATGACATGAGCCTGTTCGACACGAGACCGAAGGTGGCTGTTCATGTCGCACAGACCGGCGAACAGTACCCCTGCGCCAGCAGCGAGAGCCTGCTCACCGGCATGTTGCGCCTCGGGCGCAAAGGCATTCCGGTGGGCTGTGTCAACGGTGGCTGCGGCGTCTGCAAGGTGCGCATCCTCGACGGCGAAACCCGGGCACTCGGTCCGGTCAGTCGAGCTCACGTGACGCTCGAAGAAGAGTGCCAGGGCTACACCTTGGCCTGCCGCGTGGCACCCACGACGCCGGTGCACCTGGAAGTGGCCGGCAAATTGAGCAAACCGTTTTCCAGAGGGCGTGCAGATTCTGCGACTGCCAGCCCGATTCCTCAACAGCAGTAGTCAAAACGAAGGAGACAGATCATGGGTGTGATGCGACTCGGGCACGCCAGCCTGAAGGTGATGGACATGGACGCTGCGATCAAGCACTACGAAAACGTGCTCGGCCTCAAGACCACCATGAAGGACAAGGCAGGCAACGTCTATCTCAAGTGCTGGGACGAATGGGACAAGTACTCCATGATCCTCACGCCGTCGGATCAGGCGGGTTTGAACCACATGGCCTACAAGGTCGAGCAGGACGCAGACCTCGACGACCTGCAGAAAAAGATCGAGGCCTGGGGCATCAAGACCACGGTGCTGCCTGAGGGAACGCTGCCGTCCACCGGCCGCATGCTGCAGTTCAACTTGCCCAGCGGCCACGAGATGCGCCTGTACGCGATGAAGGAATACGTGGGCACGGAAGTGGGTATCACCAACCCCGATCCCTGGCCAGACGGCATGAAGGGCGCAGGCGCCCACTGGCTGGACCACTTGCTGCTGATGTGCGAGATGAACCCGCCCGAAGGCATCAACACCGTGGCCGACAACACGCGCTTCATGACGGAAGCGCTGGGCTTCTTTCTGACGGAGCAGGTGCTGGTCGGTCCGGAGGGCAACATGCAGGCCGCCACCTGGATGACCCGCACCACCACGCCGCACGACATTGCCTTCGTGGGCGGCCCGCGCAGTGGCTTGCACCACATCGCGTTCTTCTTGGACTCCTGGCACGACGTGCTCAAGGCCGCCGACGTAATGGCCAAGACCAAGACCAAGATCGATGTCGCGCCCACGCGTCACGGCATCACGCGCGGCGAGACCATTTACTTCTTCGACCCCAGTGGCAACCGCAACGAGACCTTCGCCGGCCTGGGCTATCTCGCACAGCGCGACCGACCCGTGACCACCTGGACCGAGGACCAGTTGTGGAACGGCATCTTCTATCACACAGGTGAAGCGGTGCCGTCGTTCACGGACGTCTACACCTGACCTTGCAAGCCATGTCGATCAGAAAAATACACGAGACACATGAAAACCATTTCGCGGATCGCATCTGCAGCAGCACTCTCGGTAGCCAGCCTCGCGGCGCACGCGGGCGGCCACTACGTCGCGGGCGTTGAAGGCGTTCAAGCATCCAGCGTGCCGCCACCGGGCATCTACTACCTCGGCTACCTGGTCAACTATGAAACCGATTCGGTGAGGGCACCCGGCGGCTCGACCAACCTTCCAGGCAACAACAGCATCAAGGTCACGGCGCTGGCCAACCGACTGGTCTGGATCAGTACCCACAAGGTGCTGGGTGCCGACTACGGCGCCGAAATCATCGTTCCGGTCGTTCGCACCAAGCTCAATCTGGGCGCTGTGCCGCTGGCCGACAGCCGCAGCGGCGTGGGTGACGTCTACCTGGGTCCGCTGGTTCTGGGGTGGCACGGCAGCAACTGGGATGCCGTCGCAGCGGCTGGCCTGTGGTTGGACAACGGCTCGACCGACCATCCCGCATCAGCAGGCAAGGGTTACAAGTCGACCATGCTGACGGGCGGTGGCACCTACTACTTCGACGAGGCCAAATCGGTGAGCGGGTCGGCCCTGATGCGATACGAGATCAATGGCAAGAACGACGCCGGCTTCAAACCTGGCAACCAGGTCACGCTGGAGTGGGGTGTCGGGAAAAACTTCGGTCCGCTCTCGCTCGGCGTGGTGGGCTACAACCAGCAGCAAGTCAGCAACGACAGCGGCACGGGCGCGAGCGCCAACAAGTCATCGCGCTCGGCGATCGGGGCTGAAGTGGTGTATCCCATCCTGTCGGCGGGCGTTTTCCTGAAAGGCGCGTACTACAAGGAATACCACGCCAAGGCGGGGACCAGCGCAGAGCCCAAAGGCAGTTTGCTGCGCCTGACGCTCGTCAAGGCGTTCTGAACCGTCGATCACCGCCATGAACGACACCACCGGGCGCAGCAACAGCGTGCAACAACGCATCATCAGCGCCGACGCCGCGGCCCAGGCCGTGGTGTCGGCGGTGGCGCACGCTGCCAAGCTCCAGCTGCGCATCAACGTCGCCGTGGTCGATGGTGCCGGCACGTTGGCGGCCTTCCTGCGCACGCCCTGCGCTTTCCTGCATTCGGTCGACATCGCCATCGACAAGGCTTACACCGCAGCGAGCTTCGGTTTTGCCACCAGTCAGTGGCCGCAGATTCTGGCGGGCGACGAAGCCTTGCGCCTGGGGATCGTTCATCGGCCTCGTCTGGTGGTGTTCGGTGGCGGCCTGCCCATCATTGAAAACGGCGCGCTGATCGGCGGCATTGGCGTGTCTGGCGGCACAGCCGAAGAAGACGAAGCCTGCGCACGCGCTGGCCTGGCAGCCATCGGGTTGGCCTGATTTTTCGTAACACCTTCTCAACATGAAACAGTTTCACAACTTCATCAACGGCGAATTCGTCGCCACCGGCAAGACCTTCGAGAACCGTGCGCCGGTCAACAACCAAGTGATCGGATTGGTGCACGAAGCCGGTCAGGCCGAGGTGGACGCGGCTGTGGCTGCTGCGCACGCTGCCCTCAATGGGGAATGGGGCCGCATGAGCATAGTCCGGCGCACCGAACTGCTGCATGCCGTGGCCGATGAAATCCAGCGGCGATTCGACGACTTCCTCGAAGCCGAACTGGCCGACACCGGCAAGCCGCGCTCACTTGCCTCGCATATTGACATTCCACGCGGTGCAGCCAACTTCAAGGTCTTCGCCGATATCGTGAAGAACGTGCCGACCGAGAGCTTCCAGATGACCACTCCCGATGGCGGCACGGCCGTCAGCTACGCCGTGCGCTCGCCACTGGGCGTGGTGGCGGTGGTGTGCCCATGGAATTTGCCGCTGTTGCTTATGACCTGGAAGGTCGGTCCGGCGCTGGCCTGTGGCAATACTGTGATCGTCAAACCGTCCGAGGAAACCCCGGCCACCGCCACACTGCTGGGAGAGGTGATGAACACCGTGGGTGTGCCCAAAGGGGTATATCAAGTGTTGCACGGCTTCGGGCCTGGCTCGGCTGGCGAGTTCCTCACCCGGCACCCGGGCGTCGATGGCATCACCTTCACCGGCGAGACCCGCACTGGTGAAGCCATCATGGCCGCCGCCGCTAAGGGCGTTCGTCCGGTCTCGTTTGAACTCGGCGGCAAGAACGCCGGCATCGTCTTCGCCGACGCCGACTTCGAAAAGGCCGTGGCCGGCATCACGCGCAGTGCGTTCGAGAACTGCGGCCAGGTCTGCCTCGGCACTGAGCGTGTGTACGTTCAACGCCCAATCTTCGAGAAGTTCGTAGCTGCACTCAAGACCAGCGCCGAGACGCTGAAGGTCGGGCCATCCGACGAACCGGGTGTGGGTCTGGGTCCACTGATATCGGCCGAGCACAAGCAGAAGGTGCTCGGTTATTACGCGAAGGCCAGGGCCGAGGGCGCCACCGTGGTGACCGGCGGAAGTGTGCCCGCCATGAAGGGCGAGTTTGCTCAAGGCCACTTCGTACAGCCCACCATCTGGACTGGACTGCCCGAGAGTGCGAGCGTTGTGCGCGAAGAAATCTTTGGCCCATGCTGCCACATCGCACCCTTCGACACCGAGGAAGAAGCGATTGCACTGGCCAACGCCACCGACTATGGCTTGGCCACGACCGTGTGGACGCAGAACCTGGGCACTGCGCACCGAATGGCCGCGGCGATCGAGGTGGGACTTTGCTGGATCAACAGCTGGTTCTTGCGCGACCTGAGAACAGCCTTTGGTGGCGCCAAGGCCAGCGGCATCGGCCGCGAAGGCGGTGTCCATTCGCTCGAGTTCTACACCGAACTGCGCAACGTGATGATCAAGCTCTGAGGAATAACCATGAATGCTCCCCACAACCCAGAAGTCGCCCGCAGCGTCCGCACGGGCAGTTTCAACAGCAACGTTCACGACATCGGTGAGTCCCGACCCGGCCAGCCGCCCGTGCTGTTCATCCACGGCTCAGGCCCCGGCGTCAGCGCATGGGCCAACTGGCGCCTGGCACTGCCCGTGATCGCGCGCGAGCGGCGCGTCATAGCACCCGACATGGTCGGCTTCGGCTACACCGACCGACCCGCCGGCATCAGCTATTCGATGGACGTCTGGGTTCAGCAGGCCCTCGACCTCATGGATGCCCTGGGCATCGAGCAGGCCGACGTGGTGGGCAACAGCTTCGGTGGTGCGCTGTCGCTCGCGTTTGCCATCCGTGCGCCGCACCGGGTGCGCCGTCTGGTGCTCATGGGTTCGGTGGGTGTGCGCTTCCCGATCACACCCGGACTCGATGCGGTCTGGGGTTACGAGCCGTTGCTGGAAACCATGAAAGGCCTGCTCGACGTCTTTGCCCACAGCCGTGCCCTGGTCACCGACGAGCTGGCGCAACTGCGCTACCAGGCCAGTATCCGACCGGGCTTTCAGGAATCGTTCGCGGCCATGTTCCCCGCTCCTCGGCAGCGCTGGGTGGATTCAATGGCCAGCCCCGAGGCAGCGATCCGCGCGCTGCCGCACGAAACGCTGGTGGTCCATGGCCGCGAGGACCGGGTGATTCCCCTGCAGACCTCGCTCACGCTGGCCGACTGGATACCCAACAGCCAGTTGCACGTGTTTGGTCATTGCGGCCACTGGACGCAGATCGAACACGCCGCGCGTTTTTCGCAACTGGTCTCCAACTTCCTCGCGGAAGCCGACAACAACCCCCCAACAAACCTGACACCATGATCTCAATCGACGCCCTCGGTGACGAGCTCTACACCGCCCTGCGCGGCAAACACACCATTGAACCCCTGTCGGATCGGCACCCGGAACTCACGATCGAGCAGGCCTACCGCATCCAGGAGCGCATGATGCTGCGCCGCCGACAGGACGGCGAGCGCATCGTGGGCAAGAAGATCGGCGTGACCTCGGCCGCCGTGATGAACATGCTGGGTGTGCACCAGCCCGACTTCGGCTGGTTGACCGACGCCATGATCGTCAACCAGGGTGAGGCCATCGACACCGCCACCTTGATCCAGCCCAAGGCTGAAGGCGAGATTGCATTCCTGCTCAAGCGCGACCTGATGGGCCCGGGCGTGGGCGTGGCCGACGTGCTCGCCGCCACCGAGTGCGTGATGCCCTGCTTCGAAATCGTCGATTCGCGCATCCGCGACTGGAAGATCAAGATCACCGACACCGTGGCCGACAACGCCTCGTGCGGCGTCTTCGTGCTGGGCGACCGCGCCGTGAGCCCGCTGGACATCGATCTGCACACCTGCGGCATGGTGCTGGAGAAGAACGGCGAGATCGTGGCCACCGGTGCCGGCGCCGCAGCCCTGGGCTCGCCGCTGAACGCCGTGGCCTGGCTGGCCAACACCATGGGACGCCTGGGCATTGGCCTGAAAGCGGGCGACGTGATTCTTTCGGGCGCGCTGGCGGCAATGTTCCCGGCACAGAAGGGCGACCACTTCCGCGTCTCGATTGGTGGCCTGGGCGAATGCTCGGTGCGCTTCAACTGAACCTCGCCCTTCACCGAGCGCACACCACCATGACCTTCGACAAACCCACCATCGACACCCTGGCCGAATTGCTGGAGAACTGCCAGCTGCAGGTGCAGGACACGCACAAGATCACCGACGACTTCCCCGACATGGACTGGGAAGACGCCTACGCCATCCAGGCCGCGATCCTGGCGCGCAAGCTCGCGCGCGGCCAGCGCCTGATCGGTCTCAAGGCCGGCCTGACCTCGTTCGCCAAGATGAAGCAGATGGGCGTGAACGCGCCCGTGTTCGGCTTCATGACCGACGACTACGCCGTGCCGCACGGCGGCGAGGCCAGGATGTCCGAACTGATCCACCCCAAGGTGGAACCCGAGATCGCCTTCATCACCAAGAAGGCGCTGAGCGGCCCGGGCTGTCACATCGGCACGGTGCTGGACGCCACGGACTTCGTCTTGCCCGGCATCGAGGTGATCGACAGCCGCTACCGCGACTTCAAGTTCGACCTGAAGAGCGTGATCGCCGACAACACCTCGGCCGCGCGCTTCGTGGTCGGCGGCCAGCCGATGAAGGTCGATGGCCAGGACCTGCGCACGGTCGGCATCGTGTTGGAGAAAAACGGCGTGCCCGTGGCCTTCGGCGCCGGTGCGGCCGTGCTGGGCCACCCGGCCACGGCGATCGCCATGTTGGCCAACCACCTGGGCGCACGCGGCCAGGAAATCCCGGCGGGCACGCTGATCCTCTCCGGCGGCATCACCGAGGCGGTGGCCGTCACCGCTGGTGACCACGTGAGCCTGCGCGTGCAGGGCATGGGCAGCACCGGCCTGCGTTTCATCTGACCCGACAAGGAGCCTCACCATGCCGTTCGCACAGGTTTACATGATCGAAGGCCGCACCGAAGAGCAGAAGCGTGCCGTGATCGAGAAGGTCAGCGCCGCCCTGGTCGAAGCCACCAGCGCGCCCAAGGAAAGCGTGCGCGTGTGGATCACCGAAGTGCCCAAGACCAACTGGGGCATCGCCGGCGTCACAGCCAAGGACCTGGGCCGTTGAGCCCGTAGAAAGAAACACCATGACTCAGAAAAAAATCAGATGTGCCCTGATCGGGCCGGGCAACATCGGCACCGACCTGCTGGCCAAGCTGCAGCGCAGCGCCGTGCTGGAGCCGGTGTGGATGGTGGGTATCGACCCCAACTCCGACGGCCTGAAACGTGCCAAAGAGATGGGCATCAAGACCACCGCCGAGGGTGTGGACGGGCTGATCCCGCACATGAAGGCGGATGGTGTGCAGATCGTGTTCGACGCCACCAGCGCCTACGTGCACGCCGAGAACTCGCGCAAGGTCAACGAACAGGGCGCGATGATGATCGACCTCACGCCCGCGGCCATCGGGCCGTTCTGCGTGCCGCCCGTGAACCTGAAACAGCATGTTGGCCAGCGCGAGATGAACGTCAACATGGTCACCTGCGGCGGCCAGGCCACGATCCCGATGGTGTACGCGGTCAGCCGCGTGCAGCCGGTGGCCTACGGCGAGATCGTGGCCACTGTCTCCAGCCGCTCGGTCGGCCCGGGCACGCGCAAGAACATCGACGAGTTCACGCGCACCACGGCGGGCGCGGTCGAGAAGGTGGGCGGCGCGAAGAAGGGCAAGGCCATCATCGTGATCAACCCGGCCGAGCCGCCGCTGATCATGCGCGACACCGTGCACTGTCTGGTCGAGGGCGAGCCACAGCGTGAAGCCATCACCAAGTCCATCCACGACATGATCAAAGAGGTGCAGAAGTACGTGCCGGGCTACAAGCTGGTCAACGGACCCGTGTTCGACGGCCAGCGTGTCTCGGTCTTCATGGAGGTCGAAGGCCTGGGCGACTACCTGCCCAAGTACGCCGGCAACCTGGACATCATGACGGCCGCCGCCGCGCGCACGGCCGAGATGTTTGCCGAAGAAATCCTCAAGGGCGAACTCGTGCTCGAAGCCACCAGCACCACGGCCACCGCCTGAACCCGGAGACAACACCATGACATTGCAAGGCAAAAAAATCACCGTCCACGACATGACGTTGCGCGACGGCATGCACCCCAAGCGCCACCTGATGACGCTGGAGCAGATGAAAAGCATCGCCTGCGGCCTGGACACCGCCGGCGTGCCGCTGATCGAGGTCACCCACGGCGACGGCCTGGGTGGCAGCTCGGTCAACTACGGCTTCCCCGCACACACCGACGAGGAATACCTCGGCGCCGTGATTCCGCTGATGAAGCAGGCCAAGGTCTCGGCGCTGCTGCTGCCGGGCATTGGTACCGTCGACCACCTGAAGATGGCGCACGGCCTGGGTGTGAACACCATCCGCGTGGCCACGCACTGCACCGAAGCCGATGTGAGCGAGCAGCACATCACGTTCGCGCGCAAGCTCGACATGGACACTGTGGGCTTCCTGATGATGGCGCACATGAACAGCCCCGAGGGTCTGGTCAAGCAGGCCAAGCTGATGGAGGGCTACGGCGCCAACTGCATCTACATCACCGACTCGGCCGGCCACCTGCTGCCGGAGACGGTCAAGACCCGCCTGGGAGCGGTGCGTGAAGCCTTGAAACCCGAGACCGAGCTGGGTTTCCATGGCCACCACAACCTGGCCATGGGCGTGGCCAACTCGATCGCGGCGATTGAAGTCGGCGCCAACCGCATCGATGCCGCGGCTGCGGGCCTTGGGGCCGGCGCGGGCAACACCCCCATGGAGGTGTTGATCGCGGTGTGCACCCTGATGGGCATCGAAACCGGGGTGGACGTGTTCAAGATCCAGGATGTGGCCGAGGACCTGGTGGTACCGATCATGGACTTCCCGATCCGCATCGACCGCGACGCGCTGACGCTGGGTTATGCCGGTGTCTACGGCAGCTTCCTGCTGTTTGCCAAGCGCGCCGAGAAGAAGTACGGCGTGCCCGCGCGCGACATCCTGGTCGAGATGGGCCGGCGCGGCATGGTCGGTGGACAGGAGGACATGATCGAAGACACCGCCATGACCATGGCCCGCGAGCGTGGCCTCATGTCACAAGCCGCCTGAAGATGGGACTGATGAGTTGAACAAGGCGTCTGTGGCTTTGAAAACAAGAACTTGCGTTCTCGCGTATCGAATTCCCGTCGCAGTTCTCGACCACATCCTCCAATGGATTCCAGATCAGGATCTGATCGCGATTCATTGGATTGTTGTCAGCAGCGACGTTGCAGGAATGCAGGCACTGGACACCTTGTGGACGTCAAAGGCGCACATCGTCATGTGCATCTTTCCTGAAGCAGGCAAGGTTATGGACGAAGCACTCTTTGAAGTGTTTTGTTCGGAGTGGCCCTCAGGCAGTGTGTCGGCGGTTGTCTTGCACTGTGAAGGACATCAACCACTGGGGCCACTCTCAACTCTTTATTCGCTGGGCATTGATGTTTCGATTCCGCTCGGTGAGCTGTCCAAACAGGTGGCGGCAGAACTCACCAGCCTTGCGCGTGCGATTGGAGGCTCGTAGCAGATCGATTGTTCGCACGGCGCAATCGAAAGAAACATGCCTCCCGGCGTACCGCCGTCGTGCTCTGCGGGCTGCGCCCCGCGCCCCGTGCCGGGTCGCGGCCATGCGGCTCCGATCCCTGACGTCTCCGGCCGATGGCATGCCCCCGGCCTGCGCGCTGCGCTTGCCATCCTCATGCCTGCAGTTGTGGTGGGACTGGCTTGCTGATCCCTTCATCCTTGCACACCGTTCTCGCCGTCAAGGTCTGCGCGCCCTGTGGGCGCTGGCGGCCGTTCGGCCGTCTTCGAAC
>LNFM01011599.1_pt1 | contig 11912 bp, 13 predicted proteins | sample 596031 | NCBI WGS metagenome assembly LNFM01 (sample SAMN04254537, study PRJNA301005) | activated carbon metagenome | isolation source: dual media filters at the Ann Arbor, Michigan drinking water treatment plant | place: USA: Ann Arbor | reverse complement strand
GGGAGGCAGCCACGGGCGGAGGACGGCGGCGAGGCTACGGGCGATCGGGTCGCCAACAGCGGTCGCCTGGGCGACGGACCGCGGTTGAATGTCCTGTCCTCTGCGACGCCTGACGTTCACGAGCACGACAGCGGCGCGATCGACGACGCGAGCGCTATGGACGCGACCGTCGAGCCCACGGACGCCAGCGCATCGCCCGACGCGAGCGCGCTGCCCGACGCGAGCGCCAGCGATGGTGGCCCTTCCAACGAGGCCATCCTCGGGACGCTCTCCGGCCCGCGCGGCGTGCTTCGCTCGCAGATCACCGCGCCCACGCCGTCGATCTTCAACAACAGCCTCGTGTTCGCCCCCTCGGAGAGGTACACGCGCGCCGCGCTCTCGCCGGGCGCGCAGCGGATCTTCGACACGCCCAACGCAGGCGGAAGCTCGATCGAGTCCGAGGTGATGTCCTTCGAGGTCCTGCACGACTGCGAGGGCGCGACGCTCGCCGCGACCGAGACCGAGATCATGTACGCCCCGCCCGACGACGGCGGCGCCAACTCGATCACGAACATCCTCGTGAGCATCAACGGCATGCGTGTGGGCGTCAGCGTCACGCGCATCTATCGCCCCGCGCCGATGGTGCTCAGCGACGCCGACGTGCGCTCGCAGCACGTGACCAAGCTCGTCGGGGTCAACCGCAGCTCGCAGCGCGTCTTGCCTGCGCAGCGCTGGGTCAAACAGATCTTGTCCGTCATGGTCGCCAACCACACTGTGGCCGATCAAGTGCTGCGCGTGTGGCCCACGATCGACGCCGCGACGCGCGCGGACACGATCATCATGATGACCACCACGCGCGGCGGAGGGTTTATCTACTGCAACCCCGACCCCGCGCTCGGCATAGAGTGCCCGAGCCTCTGAGCTCAGGATCGCAGCGCTCGATTCAGATCCCCATCGCGCCTGGCGCGTAGCGCAATCGCACTCGCTCTCCGACTGCGGGGACAGGGATCGCGCGAACAGCGCCCGCGAAGCCCGTAGCGAAGCACACCGGCAGACGCTCGATCGCGCGCTCGAATTGCACGCGAATGCGACTCGGGCGACCGCGGTCCATCGCGACGACGCGCACCATCGCCTGGTCTGTCGCTTCGCCGGGCAGCGGAGCGCCTGGGCGCATGCGCCGCAGCGGATAGTCGCGCCCCATCACCACAGGGAAGCGCGGGTCGAGCACCAGTCGCTCGAGCGGGTGCTCGAGAAACACCGTCGCGATCGGCGAGAGCTCGATCGTGCGCTCGTCCGTGCGAGCGAGCTCGTGATCGGCGGGCGCCGCCGTGAGGACGCGCAACAAGCGCCGGTCGTTCGGGCGCAGAACGGCCCACGTGACGTTGGCGTACAGCCCCGCGATGGGATCGGGCGCGCTCACGAGCAGGACCTCGTCGCCCGCACGACAGTGAGGCGCGAGCTGCGATCGCTCCGCGAGCTGCTCGTGCGAACGCACCACCGCGCGAAGCGCCGCGGGCTGAACGAGCCGCAACAACGGCGCGAGCGCGAAGTGAAAGAGCCCGATCACGAAGAGCGCCGAGCGCGCGCGCCACGAGCGCTCGGTCTTCCAGTGATCGCGAGCGCGGACGCAGAGCATCGCGAGCATCGACGAGCTCGCCATCGCAGCGAGCACGATCACGCGACCGCCCGGCGGGGCGCCGAGACCGGGCGCCATCGCGCCGAAGAAGCCCAGCGCGAGCGCGTCGAGCCGGGTTCGGTCCATCGCATCGACGCGCGACCGAGCCCTCGCGAAGAGCACGACGAACGCGACCGTCACGATCACGCCCAGCGCGACCGAGCCCTTGTACGCGCCCTCGGTGATCGTGTGAAAGTCCGAAGGAGCGCCGGTGAACGCGTCGCCCACGAGCATCGCGACGCGCTCGGGCGCGGTCTTCACGAAGGCGATCGGGTCCGTGATGGGGTTGCGGTATGCGGAAGAGCCGCGCGTTCCGTAGCCGGCCAACACGTAGAACGGGAAGTACGCGAGCGTGATCGCCGCGTACGCGCCGAGCGAGCGCGCGAGCGCGCGCAGCGTGAGGGATTCGCGCCTTTCGCCAGCGAATATCCACTCGAACGCGAAGAGCCACGCGAGCGCGCCGAGCGAGCCTTCGCCCGCGCACAGTGCGCCCACGTAGAGCGCAGCGCCGAGCCACGAGCGCGCCGAGCCTCGATCGCGATCCCTCGCGTGCGCGTTGAGCGCGAGCAACGAGAACACGCCGACGAGCGCGCTCGTCCTGCCCGAGATCCACGTGTACGTCGCCGCGTGGTGCTGACCCATCGCGTAGATGAACGTCGCGATCGTGGCCTCGCGCTCGGGCAAGATTCGCCGCAGAAACACCGCAGCGAGCACCAACAGCGCCGAGAACCAGAGGAGCCCGTGGACGTGGCCCGCGAACGCTCCGAGCTGGTGATCGATCGCGACGGTGATGGACGTCAGCGGACGAAAGAACCGCACCTGCACTTCGGGGCCGGCCCACCACGCTTGAGGGCCCGGGGTCCCGGTGATCTCCGTCGCGCGCGCAAACTCGAACAGCTGCGTCCACGTTGGCGCGTACCGAGCGACGAGCCCTCGCTGCCTCGCCTCGTGAATCCAATCGTCCGCATAAAAGCCCACCGAGAGCGCAGGAAGCGCCATCAACAAGCTGATCGCCAGCGCGATCCACTGTCCTCGCGTGAGCTTCATGTGCGCGCGGCCTCCGGCAGTTCGACGCGCAGCAGCGCCCCTCGACCGCCGTCGACGCGCGCGAGGTCGCGCAGCGAGCCGCCCGCTTGATCGACGAGCGAGGCGCAGATGGCGAGGCCGAGGCCAGTACCTTCGCCGGCGGGCTTGGTCGTGAAGAACGGCTCGAACACCTTCGCTCTCATGGCTGGATCGATCCCTGGCCCGGTGTCTTCGACGTCGATACCGACCAGTGATTTCTCAGTCGAATCGCGAAGCGCGCGGATGCTCAACGTGCCCTTCGCGCTCTCGCCTCCCTCCCTCATCGCGTCCGCCAAATTGAGCGACACCTGCACCAATCGATCGTTGGAGCGCCTCACCGGGGGCAGATATGGGGCGACCTCCACGACGAGCAAGACGTCCCGCATGCTCTTCTGCGGCTCGAGCAGGCGACGCACTTGTTCGACGGTGTCCGCGACGGTACCTGGCTCTTCTTCGCGCGTTTCGCTGGTGCGGCGCGCGCGTAGTCGAGCAGGTCGCGCACGGTGCGGTGAATGCGCTCGGCCTCGCGCCCGATTCGCCGCGAAAAATCCCGCACTTCGTCGTCTTCGAGCCCGCCGTCCAACACAGCTCGACTTTCGCACTTTTGTGGCGAGGTGGAGGCGGGTGCGAAGACCGCCGTCCACTGCGCCCACAAGGACAACCCCTCGGAGGGCGTCGGGCTCCTCCGCGAGCTCGCCGAGGAAGGGGCGGCGCACGTCGCCCCCGGCGGCTCGCTGGTGCTGGTGATGTCGAGCCTGTGCGACGCGGTGGCGCGGCCTTGGTTCGACGCGAAGTGGGCCGTCGAGACGCTCGCGACGCTGGAGGTTCCGCTGAAGGTGTACGCGGTCACCTCGGGGCTGACGGGCAAGAGCCGCCGCTGGCTGCGCTCCCTCGAGGAGGTCGAGGGGCTGGTGGTGCACGACCCGCCGCGGCGCGGCTACGCGACCTGGCAGCGGCTGGAGGTCCTGCGCTGCAGGCCGCGCGGCGCAGGCCCCTGACCCCGGCCGACGCGCCCGCCCCGGCGGACCGGGCGCCTTCCCCGCGGGCTCGCCGCGTGGTCTGATGCCCCCGATGGGTCTCTTCACCGTGCACGTCCCCGGCGTCCTGCCCATTCCCCGCGGGCATCGCGTCGAGGTGCGCATCTTCGCCGTCCCCGAGGGCGTGTTCTCCACCACGTGGGTCCCGCGACCCCACGACCCCTGGGTGCTCGATCACACCACGGGCGTCTCCTACGGCTCGGCCTGGCTCTTCCAGGCACCGCCCGGGTTGACCACCGCCGGCGAGCTGCGGCTCGATCTGCCGATGACGGTGCGAGACGACCTGCGCGAGCACGCCCACATCACGGGCATCGTGACGGCCGCGCGGGTCGCCTGGCTGGGCGCGGGGACTTCCCTCGCGCCGCAGACCACACTGCTGATCGAGTCGCCGTAGCGCCGCCGCGCGGCCCGAAGGCTGACGCTTCGAGGCGACAGCCGTCGACGGCCGTCTACGGTTCGGGGTCGGTCGGGGCGTCGCCGATCTGACCAACTCAGTTTCGCCTGTGAAAGCAGTGGCGAACGCCCGGTTTCGCGCGGAGTGACGCTCGCGTCCAGGGGGCAACGAGCCGGGCCGACGAGCGCAGAGAGGCCGCGGAACAACGGCGCAGGGCCTCCGTCGGCTCACCGGTGATCGAGCGACCGCCGTTGGATGTCCTGACACGTAACTGCAGTCGCTGATCCAGTGACGCTGCAGTTTCATCCGCGAAGGTGGCGTGCTCCGCCGCCATCGATGACGATCCCCCGCATGCACCCGCCCGTTCCGATGATCACGCGAAAGTGCGTCGCGCCCATCGAGCTCGAGGGCTACTCGCTTCCGGCGGGGACGTACGTCGCCGCGGGGGCGTGCAATGTGCACTGCCGCGAAGAGACGTTTCCCGAGCCGTACGCGTTTCGGCCCGAGAGGTTCGTGAACAAGGCGTTTTCGCCGTTCGAGTACCTGCCGTACGGAGGCGGGCACCGACGCTGTCTGGGCCCGTCGTTCGCGGGGTTCGAGCTCTGCATGGTGCTCGCGACGATGCTGCGACGAGCAGAGTTTTCGCTGGCAGAACCGAAGCCCGTCGAACACGTGCTTCGCATCGGAACCTTCGGCCCAGCGACGGGGGGTCAGGCTGCGAAGAGCGTAGCGGGGAAGCTCTCTGCAGCGCGACTGCAGGGTCAACTCCGACCGCGGGTACACGGAGACCGCTGCTGCCAGCGACTGCATTCCAGGAATGCTCGAGCCGTGCGAGCTGTGCGCGACGTTTGCGCTCGTGGCCGGATGCCGATACATGAACGACCGGCGGCAGAAGACGGTGTGGTTCTACATCGCCAATCGTGACAGCGCGCTCACGCGGGACGACGTCTCGGCGCGCTGCGACAGCTCTGGCAGGACCTACATCGAGCTCGAGGGCAACGTCGTCAGCTCGCGCGCGGTCCACACCAGTGACACGGTGCTCGACACGTTGGATCTGCGATTCTCCAGACACTCGCTGCGGCACGCGAGTCGAGACGCAGGTGGCGAACGGTGACGGCGTGCGAGTCGATCGCCTCGAGTCCCTGCGCATAGGGTAGCTGCGGACGCGAGCCCGCTGCGCTCCGCGACGAAGTCGCGCTGTTGGCGCGCCCCTTGGCTCCCGGGAATGCGCCCGGGCGTGTGGCTGTCCGTTTGCTCTGCCGTTCCAACGCCTTCTGCTCGGCCGTTGCGCATCACGTGGGCAGAAGCGCGGCGGGGGCCGCTCCGCGGCTCGATGCAAAGCGTCGGTCCGTCGCTCGATTTGCAGCTCCAAGCAGCCGTCTCAGCGGTGAAGTTTTCGGTGCCGACCGGCGTGGGGCTATGGCCCCACACCCTACGGAACGCACACTCCGACGCCCGGGATCGCCCGCTGTTCGGGCCGCCCTCGCGCGATGACGTACTGCTGACACGACAGACCCGACGGGCACTCGCCGCTCGCGCCGAGCCTGCAGTGCTGCCTGCAAATCGGGCGGCCACCGCCGCTCGGGAGGCACACGCCCAGGCGTCGGTCGCTTCCCTCGCAGGCCCAGTACTGGTTGTCCGCCGGGCACGGCTGGCCGTAGCGAACGCCAGCGTTGTCCCATTCGCGCTGACACATTCCGCCCATGTGGCAGTCGCCGTAGCCGCACAGCCAGGCGGTCTCGACCTCGCTCTGGGTGTGGCCCATCAACCAGCAGCGCCCAGCGCAGCCTGGATTCGCCGCGAAGAAATCGCACTGCGGGTAGCACACGTCCGCGTGCCAGTAGATCGCGTCCGTCGCGCACACGTGCCCGGGCCCGCAGCCGGTGGTGCCGTGTCCAGGAGTGCACATCGCGTAGGGCGCAGGCGGGTTTGGCGCGGGCGAACGGCAGACGCCGCGCTGACCCACATAATCAATCGGAACGCAGTCTCGCCCCCCGCCGCACGCGCCCGAGGTGAACGGGACGCAGCTCTCGTAGCAAGCGCCCACGCCGAACAGCGGGTGTTGGTTGACGCACGCTCGCCCGCTCGCGCACGTCGGGCTCTGCGTCGTGCACTGCGTAGCCACGCACGTGAGCGAGGCGGGGTCGCAAGACTGCAGTTGATTGTTGGGGCAGTCGCTTTGACGGTCGCACGGCGCGCTGGTCGTCGGCCGCGTGTCGAAGCGCACCTCCGCCAGATGCACGCAGTGATTGTCCGGGGCAAACCCGCGAAACGAGTGCAGCGCGACCTCTTGCAGGTGGCGAAAGGTCACGTCCCGCAGGACGCCGCGCGCGACGCCGCGATCCTCGTCGTACTCTTCGAGCACGAGCGTCCCCGACACGGCGATGTCGAGCTGAAAATGGTCGCCGCTGCCCGCGTACGTGACGTACGCGCAGCGCTGGCAATCATCGGTGTTCTGCGGCTCGCGCGAGAGGTCGAAGGTGCCGGTCGAAGTCTGCCTGAGCTTCATGGCCAACGACTGCCAGCCGTCTCCCAGCGTCGGCGCGACGCCGCCGTTGTACGTCGCCGAGAACCACCCGCTGTTCGCGCCGGACTGAAAGCGAATGATGCTGCTCGGCGTCACTTCGATGCAGCCGTTGGCGCTCGCCGGAACGCAGCGCCCCGCGGCGCAAGACTGGCCGGACGGGCACGCGGGCGAGCAGCTTGATTGTGTGGGCGCACCCGCGCCGCAGCCGGCGCCGAAGGCGCCGACGGCGAGCGGGAGCGCGAGCGCAGCGAACCAGAGCCAACGAGCGCTCGATGTGACGAGAGATTTCATCGACGGATCCTGGTGGGTGGGGCGTTGCGGCGGGCAGATCACCGACGCGCGGGTCGAAGGACGATTCTCGTACGAACACGGATCGGAAATCCTCGTGCGTTTCGCGCGACCACGTCGCCCGCGACGCTGCGCCACGCGTTGTCCCAGGGCCACGGCCGAGCGCACACGCTCTGGCAGCACGTCCCGTCCGGCGAGTATTCGATCTCTCGAACGTCGGCCACCTCTTCGTACACGGCTGGGCCCGCGCGGTTGATCTCGACGGCAGCGCGAAGAAATCCCTGGATTCGCCCGTCGACGCCCGGTCCCCACGTGACCGTATAGTAAATCGGAAAGGTCGCTCCGGGCGCGGTCTCGAGCACCTCCACGCGCAACCAGAGCTGCCCGTCCACGAGGTTGGCCGCGCGCCAGTCCGTGGGAAACCCAGGGCGCACGAAGTCCTCGTAGCTGAAGTAGTCGCGAGTGTGCGTAATCGCAGGCGTCTCGACCCACACGAGGTCCCCTGGCTGATCGACGGGACGGTAGATGGCCGCGTCCGGGCCTGCGCCGCTGTTGAACGCAGGGCTGCGGCAAGGATCACCACCGCCGTCCATTCCGTTTGCGCCGCCCGAATCAGCGCTCGTCGAGTCCGGTCCGCAGCCAGCGACGACCGTGACCGCGGCGAAGAGCAGCGATCCGCGAGACAATCGTGCGACGCGACGAGGGGGGCGAGCTCGGCGGTTCATCGCTCACTACATTGGCCGGACAGGGGCGTGATGGCTCAGCGATTCGCGCGCGGCAGTGCGAATTTCGCCGGGGAGACGAGCCCGCATCATGAACGAAAGGTGCTGTCGGACATGAGCGCCAGCGACGCGCCGAGAGCCAACACAGGTATCGCCTGTGAAAACGGCGGAGATCGCGTCGAGCGGCGCGGTGGGACCATCGCTGGGAGGCAGCCACGGGCGGAGGACGACGGCGAGGCTACGGGCGATCGGGTCGCCAACAGCGGTCGCCTGGGCGACGGACCGCGGTTGAATGTCCTGTCCTCTGCGAGCAAACACAGAGGGAAACAGCACCCCGCACCCAGCCGCCATCGCGGTCACGCGCAAACCCGCGCGCCGGGCGAGCAGACAAACCGCGCGCTCACGGGAGCGTGAGACCGACGCGTCCCGGCGAGAGCGAACAAAGCTCAATCTCGCAGCCTTCGGGGAGCCCCGCGAGGTCCGCCTGCGCGAGCCACGTCGTGCCAGGCCCCTCGTCGTCGGTCGTCGAAACGCTGAGTCGGCGGAGGTTCGGCACGTTCTTCAATGTCAGCGAGCGAAGGTGCGCGAGGTTTTGAATTGCGAGCGTCTCGAGCGTCCGATGGCCGAGCGCGCAGGGGATATCGACGCGAAGGGCTTCGAGCGCGGCGAGCTGACCGTAGCCAAACGGATTGTTCCAAAGGTAGAGCTCGCGGAGCGCGGGGAGATGGCTCTGGGGCTCGCCGTCGAAGATCGACTTGCACACACGTTCGCTGAAATCGCCGTACAGCCAAAACGCGTCGGTGTTGAACGGCGCGGTCGCACCCTCGGCCGGGTTTGTCTCACAGTTGTCCAGATCGAGGCGGCGGAGCGCGGGCGCGTCGAACGCCCATGTTTTCAATTGGTGAAAGTGCGTGAAGCGCGCGGACTCGAGCGACTGGCTGCGCAGCGTCAATCGATCCATCGCGGGATTGCTGCCGTTGATCAGCGTGAGGTGCGCGAGCGCGGGCAACGCGCGAAGCAGCGCGTCGAGGCCGTCGCTGGTCAGGGCTTGAGCGTGAAAGACATCCACGCTGCGCGCCGCGGAGAAGTGAGCGAACAGCGCCGGTTGCTCGAGCAAAAACGAGTGAATCTCCCCGCGGAGCGAGACGGTCTCGAGCGTCGCCATCTCCTCGAGCGTCGCGAGCAGATGCGCAGGACGGTCCACGACGGTGAGCCAGCTCGCGGGGTCGAGCTTGAATCCGAGCCCACGAATGGCGCACATCCGCGCGAAGTCTTCGGCGCGCTCGGCTGCGGTGCCGCCGCTGTCGTTCGCGTAGCGGCGCGCCACCGTCAGCGTGGGCAGCGTCGGCAACAACGCGTCGCGACGAGCCGCCAGGCACTCCGCGATCGTCAGCGCGAGCGGCCACGGATCGCCGGTCGACAGCGTCACGGACGTCAGCGTGTTCGCGGCGCCAGCGATCAGCGCCACGAGTGACGGCGTGTCGAAGCTGGTTCGATCGTCGTGCACCTGTTGCAGCGAGAGCGTCTCGAGCGAAGGCAACGTGCCGGACAAGCGCAAGCACACCGGCACCGCGCGACGACGAAGCGCGACGGATAGCGATCGGAGCGACGGGCTGTCGAACGTGGCCACGAGCTTCGCTTTCGGATCGAACTCACACGTAAACGACCGCAGGCTCGGCAAGCGGGTGAGCGCCGCGCTCGGCTCGTCGATGACGCCGACGGTAAGCTCGCTCAGCCGTGCCAACGCGCCCACCGCGCGAAGCACCTCGGCGAGCCCATCCCGTCGAAGGTCGCGAAGCACCAGCGCTTCGAGCGTGTCTGTGAAGCGCGCAGGACGTGCCGGAGGCTCGGTCGCGCCCCACTCGCGCGCAAACGCACAGTCGAACTTCGTGAGCCCCGCGTCCCACCACGGAACAAGCGCGTCCGCGAGCGTGGGTCGCGCGCTCACGCCGTCGCTCTTCCACGCGATCGTCAGCGATTCGACCGACGGAAACAGCCTGGGCAACCGCGCCAACAGCGCTGCGGTCCACGGGAGCTCGGGCAGCACGAGCGTGCGCACCGACGGGATCGCAGCGTCCTGCGCGAGGGCGTGACGCCACGCGTCCGCTGGCCACTCGGCGTCGTCCAACAACGCCTCGACCGCGTTGCTCTCACGGAGCTGATCCAACGCAAGGGAGATCGTGTCCTCTGTGCTCATCGCTCGGAAGAGTACGACCTTTGCGCCGCGGTCTGACTGCAAAGGACTGCACCGCGGGTGTGCTGCTCCCCATGGCATCTCGGCGAAACGTCGCCTCTGCGCAGCGCCCACGCACTGCGCGAAGGATCGAGTGGATCGGCGCCAACGCCTCGAGCAGCATCACAGCCCGCGCGGTCGTCTACGGAGTTGCCGATCCGTGACGGGTCCTCGATCGTGGGCAAGGGGCGCTCTGCCGACACAAACAGATCAACGCTTGTGTTTGCGCTTCGCAGAGGCAGGCGACGGCTCTGTGGGTTTCGTCGACGGGAGATCTTCACGCGAGAGAAGGGCGCTCACTTTGTAGAAGTTGTTGCCCTCGTTCGCCGGCGGCTGTCGCGCGGTGGCCTCCCCATCATGCTCGGCGAACTCGAACGAAGTATAGTTCGGCAGATGACCGGCAGGCGCCTCCAGCGTGTACGTTCGCGCGTTGTGCCAGCTACTCGAATCTCTCCAGCCGACACGCTCTCCGAAGCGCTGGTGCGTCTGCGTGTCGAGGGGCGTCGCCGCGGTTTCACACGCACGAAAAATGTACTTTTGGATGGAGAATCCAAAGCGACCGCCGCTGTACTTTACCCACAGTTGATCGATCGTCCGTAGATCCACGGGAGGAAAGCGCGCGAGCGCGAGCGGCTCGAGATCGCCCTTGGCGACTCTTCGCATCAGCGCCAACGTTTCGCGGTCTGCCTCGCGCCAATTGTGTGACTGGAGCAAGTCCCTCAACGGCGTGTAGTCGACGCCCTCTGTGGAGGCGAGATCATCGTCGCCTGCAGCGCTGCTTGCGATGTTTGTACGGGCTGTGGGTGCCAACGACACTTGCTTGCTCTTCATGGTCGGGGTGCATCGCGGCTGACCGGCGCATGGCGTGCCGGGATTGATCGGTGGAGAACGAGGCCTGCGTTTGTCGTGTGCGACGCGGCCATCGTAGCAGCCGCTGCGACAACGTCGCACGCCGTCGCGTTCCACCATCACCCGCGCGTTCGATGCGAGCGCGCCACGCACGCGCAGGTGGCGTCAGCGGAGCCGTCGCGATCCTCGGCCTCGCGATGAACGCCCTCCAAGCGCTGAATCCCAGCGAAACCACGACCGCGCCGAGGTTCGTAGGTTTCCCAGTGCGGGCCAGCGGTTTGCCTTGATTTCTACCGCGCTGATCCGCTCCGCGCGTCTACGACGCTCGTCGCGGGCGCGGTGTAGCTGCGGTCGCGAGGCCGCTGCGCTTCGCCCGAAGAGCACACTCGTAACGGTGCGGGCGCTGACGCCCGCCCCCTTGGGCTGCGGGCACTCTCGCCGCTGATTCTCCAGGCAGAACTTGGGTAACGATGAGCTCGCATCATCGGACCGTCGTCGAGCTCCCCGCCTCCGAGCAGCGCCCGTCGTCGGTGAGCCCGGTACGTGCGAATCGACACTCTCGATCCGCACCAACCGCAATCACGCCCGTCTCGAACCTGCGCGCGACGGTCGAGCGCCAGGCGCCTCGCTACGACTTGCTGCTGATCTCCGACTCGAACGCGAGCGTGACGCCGTCGTACGTGCGCGACATGGAGTCCACGATGCGCGCGACCGGCGCGGGGCTGGTCCCGAGCGTCGTGTGCGCAGAGGGCGCGCAGACCCTCGGCGCAGCGCTCGACAACGCGGCGATGAACAGCGACGTCGCGCCGGGCATCGCGCTGTTGAACGTCACGCGTATGCACGCCGCCGTCCGTCGCGATCGGGTGGGGACTGTCGCTGATGATCCTTCGCGACGCCGTCTTTCACGAGCTCACGCGAGGCCGCGGCGAGCTGCTCGGCGCGCTGCTCACCGCGCCGCTTCGCGAGGTCGCGGCGGTGATGATCGCCAACACAGTATCGCCTGTGAAAACGGCGGAGATCGCGTCGAGCGGCGCGGTGGGACCATCGCCGGGAGGCAGCCACGGGCGGAGGACGGCGGCGAGGCTACGGGCGATCGGGTCGCCAACAGCGGTCGCCTGGGCGACGGACCGCGGTTGAATGTCC
>LNFM01011596.1_pt1 | contig 11913 bp, 10 predicted proteins | sample 596031 | NCBI WGS metagenome assembly LNFM01 (sample SAMN04254537, study PRJNA301005) | activated carbon metagenome | isolation source: dual media filters at the Ann Arbor, Michigan drinking water treatment plant | place: USA: Ann Arbor | reverse complement strand
CCGGCGCGGGCCACCCGATCGATTTCTCGGGTGATGGTCAATTCGAACTGGCGGCGATTGGCCAGCCCGGTCAGCGCGTCGCGGCTGGAGAGGTCGCACAGCGCGTCGACCACCGCCTGCAGCCACGGCGTCGAGCCGGGTTCTGCATCCACCTGGAGCTCGCGGCCAGACTGCTTCAACAGCAGCAAGGCTGTTTGAAGTTGCAGCTCGGCGGTGAGGTCAGTGGTAGACATGGATTGGACAGGCACAAATCGGCCAAACAGGCATTCAGTCTAGCGGTGTCGCAAAACGTAACAGCGTGATTCAGGTGGGCAAACCCGCGGCAGTTCGGAGGATCAAGCCGCGAGCTCGCCGATTCAAGTCGCCCGGCTTTCTGCCGATAGACAACCATGTTGTACCTAACGACCGATCAGAGCGCTCGACGATGTCTGCCGTGATGTCTGCCTCTGCAAGACCCCGCCCCGATGACGCGTCTTCAGCGGCTCAGCGCGATCTGGCCTTCGATGGCGCCGACTTCGACCGGGTGCGCAAGCTGATCTACGAGCGTGCAGGCATCAGCCTGGGCACGGGCAAGCAGGCCATGGTCTACAGCCGTGTGTCGCGTCGGCTGCGCGAAACCGGCCACAACTCATTTGCCAGCTATCTGCAATGGCTGGAGCAAGCCCACGGCGCCGCGGCCGATGCCGAATGGCAGGAATTCATCAACTGCCTGACCACCAATCTCACTTCGTTCTTTCGCGAGGACCACCATTTCACTGCGCTGGTTGAAGACCTGCGGGCGCGAACCGGCCAAGGCCCGGTGCGCATCTGGTGCAGCGCGGCGTCCACAGGGGAAGAACCGTATTCGATCGCGATGACGGTCAATGAGGCGCTGGGGCCCAACCATGGTGGCACGCTCGTCGCCAGCGACATCGACACCAACGTGCTGACCACCGCCGCAACCGGGGTGTATCCGCTGGAGGCTCGGGGCCTGTCGCCGGAACGGCTGCGGCAGCACTTTCTGCGCGGCAAGGGTGCGCAATCCGGGCTGATCCGGGTTCGTCCGGAGCTCGCCCGAATGATCGAATTCCGCGCGCTGAACCTGATGGACACACGCTGGTCGCTCGGCGATCCGTTCGACATCGTGTTCTGCCGCAACGTGATGATCTACTTCGACTCGCCGACACAGCTGCGGGTGCTGGAGAAGATCCACGCGACAATGAAACCGGGCGGCTTGTTGTACGTCGGTCATTCCGAGAACTTCACCGAAGCGCGCAACCTTTTCCGGCTGCGCGGCAAGACGATCTACGAGCGCGTTTGACACAGCCCTCGCACACGAGACCCATGACCATGTCGATCGCCCCGAACACCAGCGCTTCGTCGTCCATGTCGCGGCTGCGCTCGACACCGGTCGGTGGCCTGTCGACACAAGGCTTCGGCACACCAGCAGCGGGCTCGCGGCTGGCGCAATTGCGCGCCAAGGTGCCCAAGCCCGGCGAAGCCTCCTTCTTCTTCTACGAAGCCCATTTCAAGAGCGACGCGGTGAAGGTTTTGCCCGGCGAGTACTACGTCGACGATCAGGACCTGCTGATCATGACCACGCTGGGCTCGTGCATTGCCGCCTGCCTGTGGGACCGCAACGCCCGCGTCGGCGGCATGAATCACTTCATGTTGCCCGAAGGTGTCGGCGACTCGGGGCGCTATGGTTCCTACGCGATGGAACTGTTGATCAACGAACTTCTCAAGCGAGGTGCGTCACGGTCGGGCCTGGAGGCCAAGGTTTTCGGAGGCGGTGCGGTGATCAGCGGCATGAGCTCGCTGAACGTCGGCGAGCGCAACACCAACTTCGTGATGAACTACTTGAAGACCGAGCACATCACCGTGGTGTCCAAGGACGTGCTCGACATCTACCCGCGCAAGGTCTGCTTCCTGCCAGCCAGCGGCAAGGCGATGGTGAAGCGACTGGCACCGACGAGCAGCGATGCGGTGGTTGCACAGGACAGAGTGGCTGTCGAACGGGCGATCACATCGAGCAGCAGTGGCGGCTCGGTCGATCTGTTCTGACCTCGCAAACACAACTTTCGACAGACACTGATTGATTCGAGCAAGCCATGGCGAAGACCCGTGTGGTGGTGGTGGACGATTCGGCGCTGGTGCGCGGTCTGTTGACCGAGATCATCAACAAGCAACCCGACATGGAGTGCGTCGGCGCAGCGGCTGACCCCTTCGTGGCGCGCGAGATGATCCGCGAGCTGAACCCCGATGTGATCACGCTCGACGTTGAAATGCCGCGCATGGACGGCATCGACTTCCTCGGCAAACTGATGCGCCTGCGGCCGATGCCGGTGGTGATGGTCTCGACGCTGACCGAGCGGGGCGCCGACGTCACGCTGCGTGCGCTGGAACTCGGCGCCGTCGACTTCGTGGCCAAGCCGAAGATCGGTGTGGCCGACGGCCTGAAGCTGCTGGCCCACGACATCACTGACAAGGTGCGCATCGCCGCCAAGGCCCACCTGCGGCGGACCGTGGCCCCGGCTGTCGGCGGCGCTGCCAACGCGCCTCGCGCCAGCGCGCCGCCCACATCGATCGGCCGGCTCTCCACAGAAAAGATCATCTTCATCGGCGCCAGCACTGGTGGCACCGAAGCGACCAAGGAAGTGCTGATGAACCTCCCGCCTGATTGTCCGGCGGTGGTCATCACACAGCACATGCCGCCAGGCTTCACCAAGAGCTATGCAACGCGCCTGGACGGGCTGTGCAAGGTGCGTGTGGCCGAAGCGCGCGATGGCGAACGCATCCTGCCGGGCCACGCCTACATCGCACCCGGCGGCCTGCACCTGAGCGTCGAACGCAGCGGCGCCAACTACATCGCCCGGGTGCGTGATGGCGAGCCGGTGAACCGGCACAAGCCGTCAGTCGAGGTGCTGTTCAAATCAGCTGCCCGCGTGGTGGGTCCGAACGCACTGGGCCTGATGCTCACCGGCATGGGCGCCGACGGCGCCACCGCGATGCGCGAAATGCGCGACGCCGGCAGCTACAACTTCGTGCAGGACGAAGCCAGCTGCGTGGTGTTCGGCATGCCGCGCGAAGCGATTGCAGCCGGCGCAGCCCATGAAGTTCTGCCGCTGACGCAGATCGCGTCGAAGCTGATCGAGCGGCTGCGCAGCACCTCCGGCATGTCGATGACCCGCGTCTAGTATGGTGCAGGACCTGCTTGCTACCGCACGATCTTCGCGGTGAGCTCAGTCGGCTAGTCCGGATGACATAACGTATCCAGAGATGCCGGCTTGTGCAGGTGATAGCCCTGGGCGAAGTCGACACCCAATTCGCGCAGGCGATTCATCACTTCGGCGCTCTCGACGAATTCAGCCACCGTCTTCAGTCCCATCACACGGGCCACATCGACAAAGCTGCGCACGGTCACCTCGTCCAGAGGATCGCTCAGCAGGCCGGTGACGAACTGGCCGTCGATCTTGATGTAATCCAGTGGCAGTTTCTTGAGGTAGCCAAAGGTTGCCGCGCCGCTGCCGAAGTCATCCAGGGCCACGCGCAGGCCCAGACCGCGGACTGCGTGCAAGAACGTCTTGGCTTGATCCAGGTTGGCGATGGCCACGGTTTCGGTGATCTCCAGGGTCAGGGCCTGGCACAAGCCGGGGCCTGCAGCCTTCAAAACGTCGAGGGCCCAGGCGTGAAAGCTGGGGTCGCCGACCGACTGCCCGGACAGATTGACGCCAACACGTTTCGCATGGCATGAGGCCAGCTTGTCGCGCATCCAGTCCAGGGTGTTGCGCAAGACCCAGCGGTCGATTCGCCCCATCAGGTGGAAGCGCTCGGCAGCGGGCATGAATTCGCCGGGTGAGAGCCGCTGGCCGGATTCGTCCAGCATGCGCAGCAGCATCTCGACCTTCACGGCGCCGGCATCGGCATGCAACGGGATCACCAGCTGCCCCAGCAACACGAAACGGTCTTCGTCCAAGGCGCGACCAATGCGTTCCGCCCAGCTCGCCGCGCCGCCAGTGGCCTGACTGACGTGGGCGGTTGCCGTCCATGCGACCACGCGATTGCGCCCGGCAGATTTCGCGGCGTAGCAGCACTCGTCCACAGCTCGCATCAGCGCCTGCGGCTCGTTCAAGTTCTCTCCCAAAGCCGCCAGTCCGATGCTGGCACCGACCTGCAAGCGCTTGCCCTGAAATTCGAAGCGAAAAACGTCCAGCTGATGGCAGATGTTCTTGGCCAGCCTCTGCGCGGCCGGCAAGGGGCACGATCGCAACAGGATGGCGAACTCGTCGCCGCCCATCCGGGCGACCACGTCCTTCGCGCGCACGGACTTGCGCAGCAGTGCGGCCATGTCTTTCAGCAGCTGATCGCCAGCGGCATGACCGCAGGTGTCGTTGACGACCTTGAAGTGATCGAGGTCGAGAAAGAGAACGCAGTCGGCTTGCGCCGTGCCGTCTGCCGCCGCAGCTTCAAGAGCCCATTGCAGCTGTCGATCGAATTCGTCTCGGTTGAACAGCCCGGTCAGCGCATCGTGCATGGCACGGTGGGCGATTTCCTGCTCCTTATGGCGGGCCAAGGTCACATCGCGCAGGATCAGCACGGTGCCCTGCTTGCCCAGAGGCGATGCGCTGCCTTCGACAGCCATCGGCTCTGCCCCCTGGCGAAGCAGTTGGGTGTCCTTTGGAAGGTTCACCGTCTGGCCGGTTGCAACGCGGGTCATCACATCTGCCAGGCCGGCTGGCAATTTAGCGCTGCGCAGGCTCAACAAGGCTTCCATCGATTGCCCGGCGAGCGCTGCCAGGCCGACGCCCAGCATGCGTTCTGCGGCCGGATTCAGCCAGGTGACGAAGCCCAGGACATCGGCGGTCAACACGGCATCGGCGATGGCACTCAGCGTGGTGTGCAGCAGTGCATTGCGCTGCTGAAGCTCGAGCGTGGCTTGCCGCCCTTCCAGTGCCCGCGCGGCCGCATGGGCCAGGCACCTCAGTGCGTAGTTCTGCTGGGCATTGAGTTGCCGGGGCTGGCGATCGATGACGCACAGCGTGCCGACGGCCTGGCCACCCATCACCCGGATGGGCGCACCGGCATAAAAGCGGATGCCGGGTTCGCCCACGACCAGCGGGTTGCCGGCAAACCGGGTGTCGCGGGTCGCGTCATTCACCTCGAACACATCGTCGCCCAGGATGGCATGCGAGCAGAAAGCCACTTCGCGCGGAGTTTCCTGCGCGCCTTCCAGGCCCAGATTGGCCTTGAACCACTGCCGATAGTCATCGACCAGGCTGATCAGCGAAATCGGTGTGCCGCAGATGTGGGCTGCAGCGCGCACCAAGGCGTCGAACTCGGGTTCAGCCGATGTGTCCAGCACGTCCAGTGCGCGCAGGGCCGAAAGGCGCTGTGGTTCCGAAGGCGGCAAAGGCGCAGGCGTCCAGCCTTGCAATTCGGGACGGGTGATGGTGGCTGGCGCTCTATTGCCCATGTACTTCCTTTGGGTTGGCGGCGCGGAAAAACGTCCTCGCGCCTCGACCGATCACCACGTCAAGCGATGTCCGATAGGTAAGGGTCTTTCGGCCGACCGAATGCGAGCTTGAGGGCCTGGTGGCTGGCCAATGCGATGGGCCTTGTTGATCTCATGTTTTCGCGTAATGAGCCGATAGACGAGAAATCAAGCTGCTGCGGCTCAGAGCGCCCCCGAGCAGTACCTCAGAGACTTCCCAGCCCCGAAGGAGATCCTCGATGTTTGATCACTGGACCCTGAAGAAGCGCCTGACGCTGACGTTTGCGGCCGTCCTCGCTCTCACGAGCTTGTTGATCGGATTTGCCTTGTTCAACAACGGCAAGCTGCGCGACGCGTTGAACTGGAATACGCACACCTACAAGGTGCTGGCGGAGTCCGACAAGATGCTGCTGAACATGGTCAACATCGAGACTGGGCTGCGCGGCTTCGTAGCGGGCGCGAACGAGAATTTCCTCGAGCCCTTCAAGCTCGGCCAGCAGGAGTTCAATGCCGCCTTCAATGATGTCAAATCGCTGACTTCGGACAACCCGGCGCAGCAGGGTCGCCTCGAGAAGATGATGGCCAACCACCATGAGTTCATGGCGGTTGCGAACAATCTGGTGACGCTGCGCCGCGATGTCACGGCTGGCAAGGTGCCACTGGACAACCTGCTGCGCGAGTTCAGCGCCGGCAAGGACAAGGCGGCGATGGACGCCTTCCGGAGCGGCGTCGCCGAGTTTGCGAAAGTCGAGGAGGAACTGCTCGTCACGCGCTCGGCGGCGCTTGAGTCGACGATGTCGAGCACAAACTACACGCTGGCGCTTGGTGGGCTCGCTCTGTTCGCGTTAGCGGTTGTGCTCGGCTTGACACTGACGCGCAGCATCTTCCGTCAACTCGGTGCCGAACCAAGCAAGGCGGCAGCAGCGGTGAACGCTGTAGCCCAGGGTGACCTGACCGTGCAGATTCCGCTGCGCCCAGGCGACACCACCAGCGTGTTCGCAGCGTTGGCCCACATGCGCGACAGCCTGGTCAAAGTGGTGAGCGAAGTCCGTGGCAACTCGGAGAGCGTGGCCACGGCCAGCGCGCAGATCGCGCAGGGCAATCAGGATCTGTCCGGCCGCACGGAGCAGCAGGCGAGCGCGCTGCAGCAGACCGCCGCCACCATGGAAGAGCTTGGCACGACCGTGCGCAACAACACCGACAGTGCCAAACAGGCGAACCAACTGGCCCAAGGCGCGTCAGAAGTGGCAGCGCGGGGCGGCGAGGTGGTGGGACAAGTTGTCACCACCATGCAGAGCATCAACGACAGCAGCCGCCAGATTGGCGACATCATCAGCGTCATTGACGGCATCGCCTTCCAGACGAATATCCTGGCACTGAACGCGGCGGTCGAAGCCGCCCGCGCTGGCGAGCAAGGCCGAGGCTTTGCCGTGGTGGCCTCCGAGGTGCGCAGCCTGGCCCAGCGGAGCGCAGAAGCGGCCAAGGAAATCAGAACCCTCATCGGGCGCAGCGTCGAGCAGGTGGAGCAAGGCACGGCGCTGGTCGACCAGGCCGGCAAAACCATGGACGAGATCGTCAGCTCGATTCGGCGCGTGACCGACATCGTGGCCGAGATCAGCTCGGCCAGCGTGGAGCAAAGTTCCGGTGTGTCGCAGGTCGGTGAGGCGGTGACGCAGATGGATCAGGCCACCCAGCAGAACGCTGCGTTGGTCGAAGAAAGTGCCGCCGCTGCCGAAAGCCTGAAGACCCAGGCGCACCAGCTGGTTCAGGCTGTGGCGGTGTTCAAGCTGTCGCAACAAGACGGTTTCGCGAGCGTGTCCTACGCCGCGGTTCCGGCAGCGAACGCACCCGATGTCGAGCGCCGCAGCCCGGATCGGGCCAAGAACGTCACGCGCCCCAAGTTCGAGGCCAGACCGCCTGCAAAAGTCGAACAAGCCAGCCGTGCCGCTGCCCCAGCACTCAAGACGGGCACCGACGACTGGGAGTCGTTCTGAGAGCGACCGGACACACCGGCACCTGCCCCAACCCCGAAAGGAATCAGTCATGAGCATCGCCATTTAAGACCGCCCAGCGGAAGCGACTGTTGCCGAGCGCGGCACGCCAACATCGGTCAACTCAAATGCCAGCCATGCGGCGGGCACGTCCAAGGAATTCCTCACCTTCCGCCTGGGTGGCGAGGAGTACGGCATCGACATCCTGCGCGTGCAGGAAATCCGCAGCTACGAGGCGCCCACGCGGATTGCCAACGCACCCCATTTCATCAAGGGTGTGGTCAACCTGCGCGGTGTGATCGTGCCCATCGTCGACCTGCGCCTGAAACTGGGCTGCGAGACGGCCGAGTACGACGGATCGACCGTGGTCATCGTGCTCAATGTGCGTGGCCGGGTGGTGGGCTCGGTGGTCGATTCCGTGTCTGATGTGATTGCGATCGGGGCCGACAGCATCAAGGCAGCGCCGCAGTTGAATGCCTCGGTGGATGCCGGCTACATCATGGGCATCGGCTGCATCAAGAGCGGCGAGACCGAACGCATGCTGATCCTGACCGACATCGAAGCGCTGATGAGCAGCGCCGAGATGGGGTTGATGGATTCAGCGCTGTCTTGAGCAGTCGAACCGGCCAGGGGTCAATGGCGTGATATCAGGCCGATGGCAGGAACAGCCCCTGTAAATCGTTGAGCAGGTCGTATCCGCGCGGTGTGGGCTGGATCCAGTTCGGCTCACGCAACAGCAGGCCCTTGCGCACCGCCTCGTTCAGCGCACGATCGATCGAACTCAGCGGCAGGCCGGTGCGCTCGGTGTAGCGCGCCAGTTCCACCCCCTCCCTCAGCCGCAGCCCGTTGAGCATGAACTCGAACGGCAACTGCTTGCGCGCCACTTCTTCGTCCTGCGCGATCGCCCGGCCGGCCAGCGCATTCGTCATGTAGGTGGATGGATCGCGAAAGCGCACCTGGCGCACCACGCGGTGCGGGTAGCTGATCTTGCTGTGCGCTCCGGCGCCGATGCCGAGGTAGTCGCCGAACTGCCAGTAGTTCAGGTTGTGCGCACAGCGGTGACCGGGTCGAGCGAAGGCCGAAACCTCATAGCGCGACAGGCCGACCGCTTCGGTGGCCTGCGTGATGCGGTCGAGCATATCGAAGGCGGTGTCGTCGTCGGGCACCGCGAGGTCACCGGTGGGCGGGTGCTTCGCAAACAGCGTGTTGGGCTCGATCGTCAGGTGATAGATCGACAGATGCGGCGGCTGGAACGAAAGTGCCACGGCCAAATCGGCCTCCAGTTCGGCCGGGGTCTGCCCAGGCAGTGCGTACATCAGGTCGAGGTTGTAGGTGTCGAAGGCTTCGCTGGCCTCGGCGAGCGCTGCCCTCGCCTGCGCGCCGTCGTGCACGCGACCGAGCGCAGCGAGCTTGCGATCATCGAAGCTCTGCACGCCGACCGACAGGCGCGTGATGCCAGCCGCACGGTAGCCTCGAAATCGATCGCGCTCGAAGGTGCCCGGGTTGGCCTCCATCGTGATCTCGCAGCCGGGCTCCAGCGGCAGGCGGGCGCGAATGTCGGTGATCAGCTGATCGATGCGTTCTGGCGGAAACAAGCTCGGCGTGCCACCACCGATGAACACCGTGTGGATGCGCCGGCCCCAGATGAAGGGGAGCGCGGCTTCCAGGTCGCAGCGCAGCGCGTCGAGGTATCGGTCAAACGGCAGCGCCTCCGAGCCATCGCCCCCGTCGACGGCGCGACGCTCGTGGGAATTGAAGTCGCAATAAGGGCACTTCTTCAAGCACCAGGGCAGATGCACGTAAAGCGAGAACGGCGGCAGCGCCGCGAGGTTCAGTGTGCCCGGGCGCAGGTAGCGGGCAAGCAGCTGGCTGGGGTCGACGTCGACCGATGCCGATGCCGCTTCGGCGGAATCCGCCGACACGATCGGGGGCATGGCCGTGCGTTCAGCCAAGGCGCCAGACCTCGCGCATCTGCCGCAGGATCTCACGCGAGGCGATGCCGCGGTGGCTGCGCTCGTTCTTGTCTGCAGGGCTCAGCTCGGCAACTGTCTTCTCACATTCCGGGATGTACAGCAGCGGGTCGTAGCCGAAGCCGGCATCACCACGAGGCGCGGGCCAGATCACGCCGGCCCACCGCCCCATCGCCACCAGCGGCTGCGGGTCGTCGGCCGAGCGCACGGCGACGAGCGCGCAGACAAAACGCGCGCTGCGCTGCGCCGGTTCGGGGAGCGCAGACAGCTCGGCGAGCAGCACCCGGTTGTTGGCCGCATCGCCCTTCGCCTGGCCGTGGTCTTCGGCATACCGCGCCGAGCGCACGCCCGGTGCGCCACCCAGCGCATCGACGCAAAGCCCCGAGTCGTCAGCGATGGCCGCGCTCCCCGCGTGACGAGCCGCATGGCGCGCCTTCGCGAGCGCGTTCTCGATGAAGGTCAGGTGCGGCTCTTCAGCCTCGGGAATGCCCAGGTCGCCCTGGCGCACCAGCAACAGGCCAAGCGGCGCGAAGAGCGACTGCAGTTCGGCCAGCTTGCCGGTGTTGTTCGAGGCCAGCACCAGCCTCATGGCGTCACAGCCCGAGCGCCTGGCGCTGCGCGGCCACCAGTTGACGAATGCCCTGGTCGGCGAGCTGCAGCAGGGTGTCCATCTCGGCACGTGAGAAGGACGCGCCTTCGGCTGTGCCCTGCACTTCGACGAATCCGCCGGAGCCCGTCATCACCACGTTCATGTCGGTGTCGCAGGCGGAGTCTTCGGTGTACTCCAGATCAAGCAGCGGTGTGCCGTCGACGATGCCTACCGAGACCGCAGCTACGAAACTGCGAATCGGAGATGCGGCCAGCTTGCCTTGCGCCATCAAGCCCGCCACCGCATCGTGTGCCGCCACAAAGGCGCCGGTGATCGCTGCGGTGCGGGTGCCTCCGTCGGCCTGGATCACGTCACAGTCGAGCGAGATCGTGCGTTCGCCGAGCGCCTTCAGGTCAAAGACACAGCGCAATGAACGCCCGATCAGCCGCTGGATCTCCTGAGTACGTCCGCTTTGCTTGCCCTTGGCCGCCTCGCGGTCGCTGCGAGTGTGTGTAGCGCGGGGCAGCATGCCGTACTCGGCGGTGACCCAACCCTCGCCTGAACCGCGCTTGTGCGGCGGCACCTTCTCTTCCACCGAGGCCGTGCACAGCACCTGGGTGTCACCGAACGCGATCAACACCGAGCCCTCGGCGTGTTTGGTGTAGTGACGCGTGATGCGAACCGGCCGCAGCGCATCGACGCCGCGCCCTTGCGTGCGTGTGAAACTCATGACTGAACCCTCAGGTTTTTTTGGGTGACGACGAGCGCCGGATGGCGTCGTTAATTTCCTTGATAGACCGCTCGATCTCGGCATCGTCGAGATCGTCGATCACATCGTGGCCGAGCACGCTGGCCTGGATCGTGGAGGCGAATACCTCTTCGCCCAGCGCCTGTGTAGACACGCCTGCCGCACCGGTCGGAGCTTCGGAGGCTTCCCACTCGATGGCCATCACCGACACGTTGTCGCACTTGGGCCCACCGTTGCGCAACGCTTGCTCCACCAGTTCAGGCACCGACTCGGTGATCATCTGCTGCGCCAGCTGTTCAGTGATCGACGCGTCGGTGACGGTGCTCCACAAGCCGTCGGAGCAGAGCATCAGCCGGTCTCCGCCTTGCAGCAGAAACGGGCCCGCGGTGTCGATCACCGGTTTGCCCGGGCTGCCCAAGCAGGTGAACAGCACATTGCGGTTCAGGCGCTCGCGCATCGGCACCACCGAGTGGAGTGCATCCTGCAGTTCGGAATAGGAGTGATCGCGGGTGCGCGCCACCAGCTTGTCACCACGCACGAGGTAAAGCCGTGAATCGCCGCAATGCGCCCAGTAAGCAGAGTCGCCCTGCATCACGCAGGCGACGATGGTCGTGCGCGGCGTGTCAGGCAGCGCCTTCTGAGCGGAATAGCGCAGCAACTGCTGGTGCCCGGCCATGATCGCCTGGTTCAGGAATGCGAGCGGGTCGGCGAGCGTCGGCTTGGCTTCACGCTGGAACAGCGCCGACATCGTCTGCAAGGCGAGTTGCGATGCCACCTCGCCTTCGGGGTGCCCACCCATGCCGTCAGCCAACGCGAACAGGCCAGAATCACGGGTGTACGAATACCCCATGCGGTCTTCGTTCTTCTCGCGGCCCCCCTTGCGACTGACCTGGTAGATGGAGAACCGCATGCAGTTGGGCCGGCTTACGCCTTGGCACCTGTGGTCAGGTTCTCGAGCTGCATCTTCAGGCGCTCGCCGAAGCTCAGCTTGGTGTAGCGGCGTTCTGTTTCGCGCGCCAACTCCTTCTGCAACGCAAACACGCTCTGGGGGCGCGACAGCGGGTCGAGCGACATGCACCATTCGGTCACTTCGATCAGGTTGTCCGAATAAACGTTACGCAGTCGCGACAGACTGAGCGCGAGCC
>LNFM01011595.1_pt1 | contig 11913 bp, 13 predicted proteins | sample 596031 | NCBI WGS metagenome assembly LNFM01 (sample SAMN04254537, study PRJNA301005) | activated carbon metagenome | isolation source: dual media filters at the Ann Arbor, Michigan drinking water treatment plant | place: USA: Ann Arbor | reverse complement strand
GGCGCATGTGCGTGAGCGGCTGCCCCTACAAGAAGATCTACTACAACTGGAAAAGCGGCAAGGCCGAGAAGTGCATCTTCTGCTACCCGCGCATCGAGGCCGGCCAGCCGACCGTGTGCTCGGAAACCTGCGTCGGCCGCATCCGGTATCTGGGTGTGCTGCTGTACGACGCCGACCGCATCCAGCAGGCCGCCAGCGTCGAGCACGACCGTGACCTGTACCAGGCGCAGCTCGACATCTTCCTCGACCCGAACGATCCGAAGGTGATCGCGCAGGCGCGCGCCGACGGCATCCCGGACAACTGGCTCGAGGCCGCCAAGGCGAGCCCGGTCTACAAGATGGCGGTCGACTGGCGCGTGGCGCTGCCGCTGCACCCCGAGTACCGCACGCTGCCGATGGTCTGGTACGTGCCGCCGCTGTCGCCGATCAGCGCTGCCGCCAACGCCGGCCAGGTTGGCACCAATGGCGAGATCCCGGATGTCAACCAATTGCGCATCCCGGTCAAGTACCTGGCCAATCTGCTGACCGCCGGTGACACCGGTCCGGTGGTGCGCGCGCTCGAACGCATGCTGGCGATGCGTGCCTACCAGCGCAGCGTGCATGTCGATCGCGTCGAGAACACGGCGGCACTGCAGCAGGTCGGCCTCACCAAGGCGCAGGTCGACGAGATGTACCAGGTGATGGCCATCGCCAACTACGAAGACCGCTTCGTCATTCCCACGACGCACCGTGAGTATGCGGAAAACGCGTTCAATGTGCGCGGCGGCTGCGGTTTCTCGTTCGGCAACGGCTGCTCGGAGGGCACGACGGAGACGAGCCTGTTCGGCAGCGAGAAGAAGCGCACGATCCCGATCAAGGCGGAGGTGTGATGGTCCCGCCCCGAAGCACAGTTGACACCTCCCCGCAGGCGGCGCCGCCGGTCGACCAGCCAAGCCGGATCCGCCGTGGCCCGGCGTTTTCGTTCTCGTTAAGCGACGACCGCGCTGCGGTCGCCGAGGGAGCACTGACATGAGCACTCGGAAGATGACGCACTCGCTGCGCGCGCTGGCCTGGCTGCTGCGCTACCCGGACGCCGAGCTGCGCGCCGCGCTGCCAGCGCTGATCGATGCGCTGCGCACCGAAGACGTGCTGCAGGCCAGCCGCCTCGACGAGCTCGACGAGTTCGCCACGCGGCTGGCGATGCAGCCGCCGCTGCGCGTCGAGTCCGACTACGTCGACCTCTTCGACCGCAGCCGCCAGACCGCGCTGCACCTGTTCGAGCACGTGCACGGCGACAGCCGCGACCGCGGGCAGGCGATGATCGACCTGGGCCAGACCTATGAACGCGCCGGCCTGCTCATGGCCCCGGGCGAGCTGCCGGACTACCTGCCGGTGGTGCTGGAGTACGCCAGCACACAACCGCCCGCCGCCGCCCGAGCCTTCCTCGTCGAGACGGCGCACATCGTGCGCGCGATCTTCAGCGCGCTCATCAAGCGCAACAGCGGCTACGCCAGCGTGCTGGCGGCCGTGCTCGACCTCGCCGGCGAACGGGCCGAGCCGGTGCGACTGATCGAGGAGCAGGCGCTCGACGAAAGCTGGGCCGAGCCCGAGGCCTTCGGCGGCTGCTCAGTTGCCGGCCAAAGCAAGCCCGGCCAACCCCAACCGATCCATGTGGTCCGCCCCGCCGCCCGGCGGCCCAGCCCGCACCGCGCCGCCTGAGGAGCCTGTCGATGTCCACCCTCTACAACATCCTGTTCGTCGTCTACCCGTACGTGTGCCTGGCGGTGTTCTTCATGGGCAGCCTGGCGCGCTTCGACCGTGACCAGTACACATGGAAGAGCGACTCGTCGCAGCTGCTGCGCACGCGCCAGCTGCGCTGGGGCAGCAACCTGTTCCACTTCGGCATCCTGTTCCTGTTCTTCGGCCATCTGTTCGGCCAGCTCACGCCGCACGTCGTCTACGACCTGGTGATGACCGCGCCGCAGAAGCAGCTGCTTGCCGTGGTCGCCGGCGGTATCGCGGGCCTGATCTGCTTCATCGGCCTGACCATGCTGCTGCACCGGCGCCTGTTCGACCCGCGCATCCGCCTGACCAGCCATCGCACGGACCTGGCGGTGCTGATCATCCTGTGGGTGCAGCTGACGATCGGCCTGGCCACCCTGCCCGCCTCGTTCAGCCACGTCAAAGATCCGCAGACGATGCTGACGCTGGCCACCTACCTGCAGGGGATCGTCACGTTCCGGCCGGATGCCACGCAGCTGGTCGGCATCCCATGGCACTTCCTGGCGCACATGCTGCTCGGCATGACGATCTTCCTGCTTTTCCCGTTTAGCCGGCTGGTGCACGTGTGGAGCGGTTTCGCCACCGTCGCGTACCTGTTCCGGCCCTATCAGCTGGTGCGGTCACGCCGACTCAATCTGCCGGCCAGTCGCACTGAACCGCGCGCGACGCCGCCGACGCATGAGCCAAAGCCCAAGCCGGCCGTGCCCGCGCCCCAGCCTGAAGCGCAACCTGGTGTGGTCGGCGCCGCTGCCCGCGTGGCCTCGTGAGGACGGCGATGACGATCGAGACGACTGCCATCGCGCGCATCAACGAGGTGCCGCTGAACAACGCCGCCGAGGTGCTCGATCCGGGTGAGCTGCGCCAGCGCGCCTGCACCGAGTTGCTGCGCCAGGCGGCGATCGCCGCCGGCCTGCTGCCGACCAGCGATCCGCTGCCGGCGGCCGGCGTCATCAGCGAGGCCGCCGCGCAGGCGATCGAGGCGCTGCTGGAGCGCGAGCTGACGGTGCCGGAGCCGTCCGAGGCGGCGTGCCGCCGTCACTTTGCCGCGCACGCGGCCCGCCATGCGGTGGGCGAGCGCGTCCAGCTGCGCCACGTCCTGTTCGCGGTCACACCGGGCGTGGACGTCACCGCGCTGCGCCAACGCGCCGAGACCTGCCTGATCGATCTGCGCGCACGCAGTGCCGACGAGTCAGGCGACCGCTTTGCCGCCGCTGCGCGCACGCTGTCCAACTGCCCCAGCGGCGCCGACGGCGGTGCACTCGGCTGGCTCACGGCCGCTGACTGCGCGCCGGAGTTCGCCCGCGAGATCTTCGGGCAGGCCGGTATCGGCGTGCTGGCGCGCCTGGTGCACAGCCGCTTCGGCCTGCATGTGGTCGAGGTGCTGGCACGTGAGCCCGGCATCCAGCCGGCGTTCGAGGCGGTACGCGGTGCGGTAGCGCAGTCGCTGCGCCAGATCGCCTTTGCCACCGCATTGCGGCAGTACCTGCAGGTGCTGGCGGCCGCCGCGCGTGTCGACGGCGTCGCTCTCGACCAGGCCGAGACGCCGCTGGTGCAGTAAGGTGACGCGAGCTACAAGAATCAGGCTGCCGACCACGACGTCGCCCGCGCCATCAGCAACCCGCCGCGAGGCAGCGCACGGCGGCGCCTGACCGAAACCCAGGAACCCGCATGGACGACCTGCTCGCCCGCCTCGGACGCTTTCAGCGCAACTTCTTCCCGCGCTACGAGCGCACCTACCGCAAGCTGGTCGAAGACGGCCAGCAGCCCAAGACGCTGTTCATCGGCTGTTCCGACTCGCGCATCGTGCCGTATGCATTGATGGACTGCGGCGTGGGCGAGCTCTTCATCGCGCGCAATGTCGGCAACCTCATCCCGCCCTGGGACATGAGCGCCGGCTTTCACGGCACCGCCGCGGCGATCGAGTTTGCCGTGCTCAAGCTCGAGGTGCACAACATCGTCGTCTGTGGCCATTCGCACTGCGGCGCGATCCGCGGCCTGTACGAGCCGCCGCCGGCCGAGGCGACCCACCTGCATGCCTGGCTCGATCTGGCGCGCGACGCGCTAGTACCGGAGCCGGAGAGCCCGGACGCGGTGCGCCGCACCGAGCAGCGCTCGCTGCTGCTGCAACTCGAACGCCTGATGACCTATCCGATGGTGGCGCGCCGCGTGGAAGCCGGCGCGCTTTTTCTGCACGCCTGGTACTACGTGATCGAAGAGGGTCAGGTGCTGGTGCTGGATGCCGAGCAAGGTGCGTTCGTCCCGCACGAGCACGCCGGGCCACCGGTCGACACCGCGAGCGCGGACGCGCTCGCCGACCTGGCCGCGCGCACATCCAAGGTTACGGATCTGGATGATGCACGCTGGTTCCGGCTGCCGACGTCGGCATGACGTTCGGGTGGCGAAGCAATCGTGCCCGGCAACGCGAGTCGCCGGGCGTGATCGGCTGGCCGGAGGAAGCGGGCAACCGCAGGATCAGCGCGGGCGCTGCTCGAAGCTGTCGCGCCGATGCGCTTCGGCGACGAAGTCTTCTAGCTCCGGATCGAGCGCCAGCCGCGACGACACGATACCCAGCACCTCGCCGCGCGCCACCACCGGCACGTGCCGGAAGCCATGCTCGCGCATCAGCAGCAATGCCACGCCGTAACGCTCGTCAGGGCCGAGGGTGCGTGGCTGCGGCGTCATCACCTGGCCGATCGGCGTGACCTGCACATCAAGGCCCGGCGCGATCACGCGGTACACCGCGTCGCGTTCGGTGAAGATGCCGAGCAGCCGGCCCGCGTCGACCACCAGCACGGCCCCCACCGCGCGGCGCTGCATTTCGGCTGCGGCCTGGCTGACCGTCATCGACGGCGGACCCTGCAGCAACTTGTGCGGGTCCATCAGTTCGCCGATCGGCTGCTCGAACATGCCTGTCTCCTCACTGCCCTCGGAAAGTGCGCCGCGATCCGCAGCCGCACCATGACGCGCCGACGCTGCACGACCTACCGCACTCACGCCGGGTGCATGCCTACGCTGCGCCCGCCAATGCCCAACGCATTGATTTGTCGCAAGGATCATCCGCAGCTTCCAAGCGAAGCTGCGCTGCCGGGTTCAGGCAATCGGCCGGTTTTCACTCGTCCGTGTCACCCAGGTCGTCCGCTGGACCGACCTGATGATCCCCACCGCAACAGCTCCGCGGAGAACACACCGCATGACATCGCCACAGACACCGCGCACACCCGCCACCGACCTGCCGTTGCTGCGACTTGCCGGCCGCAGCGTGCTTCCGATCGTGCAGGGCGGCATGGGCGTGGGCGTGTCCGGCCACCGCCTGGCCGGTGCCGTCGCCGGCTGCAATGGCGTCGGCACGCTGTCGTCGGCCGATGCACGCCGCAGCCACCCCGACCTGATGGAGCGCACCCGCAACATCGGCACCGACGCCGCGGCCAAGCAACTGATCAACGACACCAACCTCGAAGGGCTGGACCGCGAGATCCGCAAGGCGAAGGAAGTGGCGCGCGGGCTCGGCCTGGTGGCGGTCAACGTGATGCGCGCAGTGGCCGACTATTCGCGCATGGTGCGCCAGTCGTGCACCAGTGGCGCCGACGTGATCGTGGTCGGCGCCGGCCTGCCGCTCGACCTGCCGGAGCTGACCGCCGATTTTCCGAAGGTGGCGATCGTGCCGATCCTGTCCGACGCGCGCGGCATCGCGCTCGTGATGAAGAAGTGGGAGCGCAAGGGTCGGCTGCCGGACGCGGTGGTGATCGAGCATCCGAAACATGCGGGCGGCCATCTGGGCGCAGCCAAGGTCGAGGACCTGGACGATCCGCGCTTCGATTTCGAAAATGTGCTGCCCGAAACGCGGCGACTGCTGCGCGCGATGGGCGTGGAAGAACGCGTACCGCTGATCGTGGCCGGCGGCATCAACTCCCCCGAACGGGTGCGCGAGGTGATCTCGCTCGGCGCCTCGGCGGTGCAGGTCGGCACCGCCTTCGCGGTGACCGAGGAAGGCGATGCCGACATGGAGTTCAAGCGGGTGCTGGCCGGTGCCCGCCCGGAAGACATCGTCGAGTTCATCAGCGTGGCCGGGCTGCCGGCGCGCGCCGTGCGCACGCCCTGGCTCGACACGTATCTGAAGGTCGAAGCGAAGATGCAGGCCAAGGCGGCCGAGCGCGGCCGTCCGAAACCGCGCTGTGCGATGGTGTTCGACTGCCTGGCGCAGTGCGGGCTGCGCGACGGCATTGCGCGCTTCGGTCAGTTCTGCATCGACAACCACCTGGCGGCCGCCCTCAAGGGCGACTTCAAAAAGGGGTTGTTCTTCCGCGGCGCCGGCAAGCTGCCGTTCGGCAGCGAGATCCGTCCGGTGCGCGAGCTGATCGAGTACCTGCTCGGTGGCGTTGCCGACACCGTCAACGCCGCACTGGCGCGCGAAGAGGCAGTCAGCCCGATCGGTTGACCGACCACGGGCGAGTCACGGCGGGCGCACCGCCGCGCCGGTACTGCGCCCGCGCCATGCGGCGCAGGCGCGCTGCCGCCAACATTGCCGTCCGCCGCCGACATCGTGCGCACGCCGACTGCCTGCCGACAGCGGTGACCGTCGGGAGCAGCACCCATGATCGATTCGACCGCCAACGCGCGCCGCGATGCGCGCCAGTCTTCGTTCGACCCGCGTCGCCTGCTGCGTCCCTGGCGCAGCGTGATCGAGCTGCTGCCGCCGGAGCCGGCCTCGCTGCCGCTGGCGCAGGCGCTCAACCAGATGCTTCTGCCGCAACTGGATGCGACCACCCGCGCCGGCCTGACGCATCGCGTGATCGAGGTGCAGTTCACCGATCTGGGCATGCGCTGCCGGGTCGCCCTGGACGCCGGCGGCATCGCCGGCTTCAGCCCGGCGCCACGCCAGCAGGCGATCGCCGCCCACCTGAGTGCCCGTTCCGACGACCTGTGGCGGCTCGCCCTCGGGCGCACCGATGTCGACACGCTGATGGTGCAGGACGCGCTGCTGCTCCAGGCCGAACCGACCGACACGATGCTGATCCGCCAGGCGCTGGCCGCCCTCGGCCCGCCGCGGCTGCGGGCGCTGCTGCCACCGACGCCGCGCCAGGCGATCGACGTACTGCGCTCGGCATCAATCGTCGCCTGGTCGCTGCTGCCCCGCTGGGGGCGACACTGAGCAGCGGTGCATCGCGTCGCGCGGGGAGCCGCTTGCCATGAGCACGCCGGACAAACCGCGGATCCCGATCGCCGTGGCGCGGCCACCCGCTGCCGCCGTCCCGGCACGCGCTGCGCCTGCGTGGCTGCTGGCGGCGCCGCATCGATTGTTCTTCTGCCTCGCCATGGTCGGGCTGGCGGCGGTGTCGCTGTGGTGGCTGCTGCAAATGATCGTGCGCAGCACCGGCATCGCGCTACCGGTCGCGGTGTCGCCGTCCTGGCTGCACGGCTGGTCGATGCTGAGCGGCTTCCTGCCACTGTTCATCTTCGGCTTCCTCTTTACCGCCGGCCCCAAGTGGCTGGACCAGCCGACGCCGACTGTGCGGCCGCTGCTGCCGGGCGGCCTGCTGGCGGCGGGCGGCGTCGCGCTCACGCTGGCGGGCGGACATCTGGCGGCGGGCGCGACCGCGGCCGGCATCGCCGTTACCACGCTCGGCTGGCTGTGGCTGATGGGCCGCTTCGTGTGGATGGTGTCGCGTAGCGCGGCGGCCGACACGCTGCATGCGCGCCTCATCGCCGGATTCTGTGGCGCCGCCGTTGCTGGTCAGCTGGCCTGGATCGCCGGCTTCGCGCTGAGCGCCTGGCCATGGGTCGCGGTCGGCGAGACGTTGCTGCTATGGGGCTTTCTGGCACCACTTTACGTCACCGTCGCGCACCGGCTGATCCCGTTCTTCACGTCGACCGCGCTGCCGTTCTTCGGGGCGTGGCGGCCCGTGTGGCTGCTGGTCGCGCTGCTGACGGTAGTGCTCGGCCACGCGCTGCTGGTGCAGGCCGAACCCATCGGCTTGCCCACGCTCGGGCGCACGCTGCGCGCGCTGGTCGACGCCACCGGCGGTCTGCTGGTGCTGTACGTCGCCTGGCGCTGGGGCGCGGTGCAGAGTCTGCGTCATCGCCTGCTGGCGATGCTGCACATTGGCTTCCTCTGGCTCGGCATCGCCCTGCTGATGTACGCCGCCAGCGACCTGGCCATCGCCCTCGGGCAGTCGGCCTGGGGCCTGGGCCACGCGCCGCTGCACGCGCTCACCATGGGCTTTTTCGGCTCGGTGATGCTGGCGATGGTGACGCGCGTCACCGCTGGCCACGGTGGCCGCAAGCTGGTCGCCGACGATCTGACCTGGGTGCTGTACTGGACGCTGCAGGCGGCGGTCATCGTGCGCGTGATTGCCGAGATCGTTCCTGCCTGGCGCAGCGCCGCGCTGCTCGCCGCCATCGCGCTGTGGTGCGCCGCTGTGCTGCCGTGGGCGGCGCGCAGCGTGCCCGTGTACCTCAAGCCGCGCGCCGACGGTCGGCCCGGTTGATGGACTACGCACTCCTGAAGGACATCCACGTCACCTGCGTTGCGCTCAGTGGCATCGGCTTCGTGGCACGTGGAGCGCTGTCCCTGTCCGGCTCACCGCTGCTGCAACGGCGCTGGGTGCGCGTGCTACCCCATGTGGTCGACACGCTCCTGCTGGGCTCGGCGATCTCGATGGTGCTGGTCGCACGCTTGTGGCCGAGCCAGCAGCCGTGGCTGGCGACCAAGATCGCGCTGCTCGTCGTCTATGTGGTGCTCGGCATGCTCGCCTTTGGGCGATTCCGTACGAACTTGGGGCAGCGCGCAGCCTATGTCGGTGCGCTGCTCGTGTTCGCCTGGATCGTCGGCGTGGCGCTCACGCGCCACCCGCTGCTCGGTCTCACTTGATCGATGTAGACCGATCGCGGCACGCCGCGTTGCGTGATGTTCGACCTGCGCGCGGGTTGATGCCGCTCAACTGGAAAACACCGGCGATGCCATCAACTTGATGGCGCGCGCTGCAGCACGATCGCCAGCAGAACGATCGGCGTGGCGTGGCCGTCGGGTTCCCCCACCCTTGAAGCAGCAGACAAACATGAGCGCCGTGTCATTCATCGATTTCCGAACACCCGCGAGCGGCTTCGATCAGCCGATCGAAATCTGGCAAGCCACCCATACGCGGATCGCCCGCATGAACAACATGCTGCAGCGTCTGGTCGACTTCCTGAAGAAGAACCCGGTGGATACCAACGCAGGCGTGACCGCCGCCTCGCTGCGCCGGTACTTCGACGAGGCCGCGCGGCGCCACCACGAGGACGAGGAAATCGACCTTTTCCCGCGCCTGATCAGCAGGCTCAATCAGCAAAGCAGTGGGCCAGCCGCCGAGCACATCGGTGCGACGATCCAGGCGCTGCTGGCCGACCACACGGAGATGCATGATCTCTGGGCCACGCTGCGCGCACAGTTGCTGTTGATCGAGGCCGGCAAGGATCCGGGGTTCGACGACGCCCAGGTGCTGCTGTTCGTGACGCGCTATCGAGCCCACATGGAGATCGAGGACAACGAGATCGCGCCGGCGCTCAAGCGGATGCTCAAGGCGCGTGATCTGCGGGAGATCGGCCACGCTATGGCGGCCCGCCGCGGGGTGGCCTGGGAAGAGCTCGCCGCCGCGCGGCCCTGAGCGCGCGGTGTGCTGCCTAGCGCGGGCTTGACCGCAGCCCGTAGGCGGTACCGTTGACGATCAGGTACTCGACCCGCATCAGCTTGGGCTTGCCGGGCACGCCGGCATAACCGATCAACTCGACCCGGTCGCCGGCCTTCAGCGGCGCGACGTTCCACGCCTGCATGCGCGACAGCGGCGCGAACTCGATCTCCCAGTCGCCGGCGACCTCGGCCGGCACCTGCACCTTGGAAGCGATCGCCGCGCCATCCACGTTCTGGCTCTGCGCCGGAAACGTGCGCTGGCGCAGGTCGGCCGGCAGCGTCACCTTGTCGACGGTGAGCACTGCCTCGGCATGCGGATTGCGCCATTGCACGGTCTTCAAGCGGCCTTCGATGTAGAGCGGCTGGTCCTGGTTGAAGCTCGACCAGCCATGGTGGGCGAGCGCCGGCAGCGCGACCAGCAGCGAGGCGGCGAGCATCGATCGACGTTTCATGTGCAAACCTCCGTGAATTGAGCCAGGGCCGGATGGAACGACGAAACCCGACGGCTCGCCATTGCCATCTACCCGCAACTCGCAGTTAGACGTACGCGATCATGCGACCCGCACTGATCACACCCAGCCAGAGCAGCAGTGACAGCACGCTCTGCGCCCGGGCGATGCCATCCGGCCGTGCCAGCGAGCCGCGCAGATGGAACAGCACCATGTTGATCGCTGCCAGCGAGATCAGCGCCAGCTTGATCACGAACGCGCGGTTGCCGAGGTAGCCTGACACGTCACTGAGCAGCATCAGGCTGCCGCTGACGATGATGAAGCCAAAGGCAATCAGCGCGATCGTCACGCCCAGCTTGCCCAGGTCGACCAGCGGCAGCTTCTTGTGCGCGCCGAGCACCCGCATCTCGACTGTCAGCACGGTGCCGATCATCGCCGCGAAGGCGCTGATATGCACGATCTCGAGCAGCGGAAACGCCCATACCGACTCGCGGATCGCCGCGGCCAGCGGCAGGCGCTGCAGGGCGTCCAGGGCGGTGGGCGGTGAGATCAAGGTCGGGACACGCGACGACCGGCGCAGGTGAGGCGGGCGCCGTCCTCGCTAGCGCCGCCGGCTGCCGCCGAGCAGCGAGCCGAGCACGCCGCGGGTGATCTCGCGTGCAATCGATGAACCCACCGAGCGCGCTGCGCTCTTGGCGATGGTGTCGACCACGCCATCGCGGCGGCCGCCGCGCGGCCCGGTGGAGCCGAACAGGATGTCGCCCAGGCCGCCGAGCATGCCGCCGCCCGCCGGCGCCGGCGCGCCGGCGGGCGCGGCCTTGCCGGGCACCCCCGCGGTCGGTGCCGGTGCGCTCTCGGCGCGCTGCTTGAGCATCTCGAAGGCGCTCTCGCGGTCGACCGTCTTCTCGTAGACACCGGCGACCAGCGAGCCGGCAATCAGCTTTTTGCGCTCGTCCGGCGTGATCGGTCCGATCTGGCTGGCGGGCGGGAACACCCAGGCCCGCTCGGTCATGGTCGGCGTGCCCTTGGCATCGAGGAACGACACCAGCGCCTCGCCCACGCCGAGTTCGAGGATCGCCGCCTTGACGTCGAGCTTGGGGTTCGGGCGCATCGTCTCGGCCACCGAATTGACCGCCTTCTGGTCGCGCGGCGTGAACGCCCGCAGCGCGTGCTGCACACGGTTGCCGAGCTGGCCAAGCACTTTTTCCGGCACGTCGAGCGGATTTTGCGTGACGAAGTACACGCCCACGCCCTTGGAGCGGATCAGGCGCACCACCTGCTCGACCTTCTCCAGCAGCGCCGGCGGCGCCTCGGAAAACAGCAGGTGCGCTTCGTCGAAGAAGAACACCAGCTTGGGCTTGTCGCGGTCACCGACCTCCGGCAGGTTCTCGAAGAGTTCCGACAGCAGCCACAGCAGGAACGTCGAGTACAGCCGCGGATTGTTCATCAGCTTGTCCGCAGCGAGAATATTGACCACGCCCTTGCCGCCCTCGGTCTGCATCAGGTCGTTGATATCGAGCATCGGCTCGCCGAAGAACTTCTCGCCGCCCTGCTGCTCGATCTGCAGCAGCCCGCGCTGGATGGCGCCGATGGAGGCCGGACTCACGTTGCCGTACTGGGTCTTGAACTGTGCTGCGTTGTCTCCGACGAACTGCAGCATCGCGCGCAGGTCCTTCAGGTCGAGCAGCAGCAGGCCGTTGTCGTCGGCGATCTTGAAGGCCAGCGACAACACCCCTTCCTGCGTCTCGTTCAGGTTCAACAGGCGCGCCAGCAGCAGCGGACCCATGTCACTCACGGTGGCGCGGATCGGGTGACCCTGCTCGCCCCACACGTCCCACAGCGCCACCGGGCAGGCAGCCCACGCCGGCTCCGGCATCTTCAGGCTCTCGAGCCGCGCCTTCATCTTCTCGGACAGCTTGCCGGGATGGCTGATGCCGGTGAGATCGCCCTTGACGTCGGCCATGAACACCGGCACGCCGATGCGCGAGAAGCTCTCGGCCAGCACCTGCAGGGTGATCGTCTTGCCGGTGCCGGTGGCAC
>LNFM01011594.1_pt1 | contig 11914 bp, 15 predicted proteins | sample 596031 | NCBI WGS metagenome assembly LNFM01 (sample SAMN04254537, study PRJNA301005) | activated carbon metagenome | isolation source: dual media filters at the Ann Arbor, Michigan drinking water treatment plant | place: USA: Ann Arbor | reverse complement strand
GCCGCGGCGCCGCACGCACCCGCTGCGCCGACGCCGCCCGCTGGAAGACCATCCGCAGCGCCACCCTCACCCTCACCGCCGGCACCGGCACGCTCCGCCTCGGGAAGGTCTCCGGCCGGCACCGGGTCACCGTCACCCTCACCGGACCGGGCGGCACCGCCACCGCGACCCGCACGCTGCGCATCCGCTGAGCGCGGGCCGCGGGACGGCCGGTCACCGGCGGGCGCCCAACCGAACCAGGCGGTGCGACGCCATGGGCGCCGCGGAAGCCCCTACGCCCGGGACGTCACCGGACGCAGCACCCAGCCGGCCAGGCCCAGCAGCAGGATCCCGCCGCCCGCCAGCACGCTGGGCAACGGCAGGGACGCGCCGACGACGACACAGCCGGCCAGGCCCGCGAGCGCCACCAGGCGCAGGCCCCAGCCGGGACCGGCGGGCAGGCGCAGCGCGGAGGCGTTCGCCAGCGCGTAGTAGGCCAGCACCAGGACGCTGGAGAAGCCGATCGCCCCACGGATGTCGCTCACCGCGACGACCGCGGCGACCACCAGTGCCGCCGCGATGCCCGCCACGTGGGGGATCCGCGTCCGGGCATGCACCGCGGCGAGCGGCCGCGGCAGGTCGCCGTTATCGGCCATGGCGAACGCGGTGCGGCTCACCCCGGCCAGCAGCGACAGCAGCACGCCGAGGCTGGCGACGACCGCGGCGACGGCCACCACCGGGGCGAGCGCATGGAGGTCGCCGGCCTCGACGGCCGCCACCAGCGGCCGCGCGGAGCCGGCCAGCACGTCCGGTCCCACCGCCGTGAGGGCGGCGGCCATGACCAGCAGGTACACGGCGAAGGCGATCGCCACGCTCAGCGCGATCGCCCGCGGGATCGTGCGCCGCGGGTCGCGCACCTCCTCGCCGAGCGTCGCGAGGCGCGCGTATCCCGCGAACGCGAAGAACAGGAATCCCGCCGCCTCCAGGATGCCGCCCGGCGACCCGCTCCAGCCCTCACCGATCCGCCCGAGGTCCGCGGTGCCGCCGCCGAGCGACCCGGCCGTCGCCGCGGCCAGGCCCAGCGCCACGACCGCGAGGATCCCGGCGGTCGCCGCGGCCGTCTTGGTGACGCCCAGGTGGTTCACCACCGCGCACGCCGCGATCGCGACGAGCGCGGGCACGCGCGGGTGCTCCGGCCACAGGTGCTCGCCCAGCACCAGTGCCATCGCCGCGCACGAGGCCAGCTTGCCGGCCAGGAAGCACCAGCCGGCGGCGAATCCGTAGCCCGGGCCGAGGTGGCGCCCCGCGTACACGTAGGTCCCACCCGACTCGGGATGGCGGGCGGCCAGCCGGGCGCTGGAGGCGGCGTTGCACGCGGCCACCGCGCCGGCGACCACGAGTGCGAGCAGCAGGGCCGAACCGGCCGCCTCGGCCGCGGGGGCGACCGCGCCGAAGACACCCGCGCCCAGCATCGCGCCCAGCCCGACCACCAGGGCCGCGCCGAACCCGAGGCGCCGTGAGAGCCGGGTTTCGTCGGTCACCGGCACATGCTCCCAGTCCCGCGGCCTCGCCGCGCCCGGTGCGGTATCATCGTGTCAGCGCCGTGAACGATCACCACGACAGGGGCCCGCATGTCCGAAGCCGATGACCCGCGTGACGCCGAGTGGCGTGCGCGCCTCACCCCGGAGCAGTACGCCGTCACCCGCCAGGGAGGCACCGAGCGGCCGTTCACCGGCGCCTACTGGGATTGCCATGACGACGGCGTCTACGCCTGCATCTGCTGCGGCGAGCCGCTGTTCGACGCCGGCGACAAGTTCGACTCCGGCACCGGCTGGCCCAGCTTCACGCGGCCCGTCGACGCGAAGGCCGTTGAGGGCCGCACCGACACCTCCCACGGGATGACCCGCACCGAGGTGGTGTGCGCGTCCTGTGGCGCCCACCTGGGGCACGTGTTCCCGGACGGCCCCGCCCCCACGGGGCTGCGCTTCTGCATGAACTCCGCCTCGCTCGACCTCGCCCCCCGCGGCGACGGGGAGCCGGCCTGAGCGCCTCCTCCCCACGACCGGAGGACGACGACACCACGGTCATCTCCGTCGCGATCGCCCTGGGTGTCGTCGCGGGCACGGCGCTCATGGTCGGGGTCGCCACCGAGTCCAGCGGCGTCGCCTGCGGCGCCTACCTCGTGTCGGGGCTCGCCGCCGCCGCGGTGATCCTCATGGCGACCGCGGCGCGCCTGGTGGCCGCCACCCCCGCGGTGCCGGTGCCGGACGGGGCGGGCACCGCGGCGGGGCTCGCCACGCTCGATGCCGAGGCGCTGCGGTTCCACGAGGCCGAGGCGCGACGACGGGAGCGTGCCCTGGCGGCCGTGGCGGATCTGCTCGAGCGCCGGGCCTGGTGGATGACGGCCATCGGGACGCTCGGTCTGCTGGTGAGCGCGCCCGTGTGGCTCACCCCGGGCCGGGACGGGCTGCTCGCCGGCGGCTGCGGCACGGTCGCGCTGCTGCTCGTCACCATGGCGCCGCTGGCCGGCATGGCGCTGTGCATGGTGGCGATCACCGGGGAGTGGGGTCCCCCCGTGGTGGCGCCCCCGCCTCCGGGCCACCCCGACCCCGTGCGGGCGCTGGCGGCCCGGAGGCTCGCCGCCGGCCTGGTGGGCGAGCTGGTCGTGCGCCGCCGCAGAGCCGTCACCGGACTCATGGCCTGGCTCCTCACCGCCGAGGTGCTGCTCCTGCTGGGCGTCACGGCGATCGGGGTGGCGAGATGGTGAGCCGCGACGACGCCTCCGCGGCGCTCGCGGCCGCCCTCGCCGCGGCACTCGGCGACGAGGGCGCCGCGACACTGCTGGACCTCATGGGCGGCGAGGCGCCGGCCGCCACCCTCGGCCTGGAGGGCCTGCCGATCGAGATCAGTGTGCCTGCCCCGCCGCGGGAGGGGCGCTGACCGGCGGGTCCCCCTCGTCATCCATCCCCCGGGTGGCGATGAGCGACCACACGATGCTGATCGCCAGGGTCAGCGTGATCACGCTCAGGGACAGCCAGATCGGCAGCTTCCCGACCGGGGTCTCCGAGAGGATGAGCTTCACGCCGGCGAACGCCAGGAGGAACGCCAGGCCGTAGTGCAGGTGCACGAACCGCCGCAGCAGGCCCGCCAGGCAGAAGTACAGCGCCCGCAGGCCCAGCACCGCCAGCGCGATCGACGCCCACACGATGAACGTGTTCGTGGTGATCGCCAGCACCGCCGCGACCGAGTCGATGGCGAAGACCAGATCGCTCGCCTCGATGGCGACGAGCGCCACCAGCAGCAGCGTCGCGACGCGGCGGCCGTCGCGGCGGATGACGAACTTGTTGCCGTGGTACGCGGGGTCCACCGGCATCACCCGGCGGACCAGCCGCACCATCGGGTTGCGGTCCGGGTCGATGGGCTCGTCGTGCCGGAACGCCATCTTGTAGCCGGTGTAGACCAGGAAGAGGCCGAACACGTAGGCGGTCCAGAAGAACGTCTCCAGGAGGCCGGCACCCACGAAGATGAACACCAGCCGCAGCACCAGCGCGCCGATGACGCCCCAGAACAGCACCCGGTGCTGGTAGCGGGGCGGCACCGCGAAGTACCCGAAGATCAGGGCGAAGACGAAGACGTTGTCCACCGACAGCGCCTTCTCGATGAGGTACGCCGAGTAGTAGGTCGCCGCCACCTCGCCGCCCTGCCAGGCCCACAGCACGCCGCCGAAGGCCAGCCCGGCGCCGATCCAGACACCGCTCCAGATCGCCGCTTCCCGGAACGACACCACGTGGTCGTCGCGGTGCATGAACAGGTCGACGGCGAGCATCGCCACGATCGCGGCGGCGAAGGCCGCCCAGACCCAGAGGGGCACGGCGAAGTCGAGGGCCTCGTTCATGGCAGGGGACTCCAGGTCTCGTGGGAACACGAGCCACGGTCTCCCCCACCCTGGTCAGGGCCGCGCGGCCGGGCCGAAGCCGGAATGACGACCGCGCGCTTGTGGGGTACTCCCCTCGGCGCACGGGGAGGGTATCAGCGGACGCGGGAGACCGGAAACACGGAGCCGGTCACCGCCGGCTCCCTACACGGCGTCGCGGAAGGCGTTCAGCCGGGACTGGATCTCCCCGGCGAGGCGCCGTGCCCGGGTCGTGTCCCCGTCGCGGATGGCGTCCAGGAAGTTGCTCATCGACCGGGCCAGCGGCGGGCCCAGCCGCGCAAGCCGGGACCGCTGCGCGTTGAGGCGGGCGTCCTCCAGCCGGTACGCGCGCAGGCGGCGGATCGCCCCGTCGAACTGCCGCAGGTCGGCCCGCAGGGAGCGGAGGCTCGACCGGAACTGCGCCGGGCTGGCGATGGACCGCAGGGTGTTCGAGAACTCGGTGAGCGCACGGAACGCGTTGGCCGTGTCCCGCGCGTAGCGGGCGGGGCTCACCACCGGCCGGCCCGACGGCGCGGCCGGCGCCGGCGGCGGGGGCGCGGCGCTCGTGGTGACCGTCACGGTGACCGGAGCGGGCGCGGTGACGACCGGCGGCGGCGCGGACGGGGGCGTGGCGATCGTGGTCGCGGCGATCGTGGCCGCGACCGGCGCCGGGACGCTGGAGGCCGGCGGCACCGTGCGGATCTCGGCCGACCCGCCGCACCCCGCCAGGACCACCGCGACGGCGGTGATCGTGATGGTGGAGCCGGTGAGCCGCTTTGCGCGCATGACTGGCGATCCTACCCGCGGGACGGCCGTGGCGTTACCGGCGGCCCGGGACGTTGCCGTGGGCACCCGGGGGCTGAGAGGCTACGCCGGTGACCACCAAGCGAAGCCCGCTCACGGGCGCCGCGCTCCCGGCGGGTCGGGAAACCCTGCTCGAGCGCGATGCGCTGCGCATCGCCATCGGCGTGCTCGCGGGGAGCCCACCCCCCGACGAGGCGCTGGCCCGCGTGGCGGCCGCCGCCCTGGCCGGCACCGACGCGACGCTCGCGGTCCTGGTGGAGCGCGGACCGGAGGGACGGCTCACGGTGCGCGCCGGCGCCGGCCAGGATGCGGTCATGCCCGGCACCGTCGTGGAGGCACCGCCCGGCGGTGCGCTGGAGCGGGCCCTCCAGGGGAGGGTCGCGCCGACCGCCCCGGTGGCCGGCCGGCCGGAGCTGATGGAGGCGGCGGTGCCCGTCGTCGTCGACGGCCGCACCGCCGCCGCGCTGGTGGTCTCCGCGCCGGTCCTCGCGGAGGGTGCCGGCGAGCGGCTGCGCGCCTTCGGCCATCTGCTCGCGGTCGTCCTCATCCGCGTCGAGGACCGTCGCCGGCTGTCGGCCCTCGCCAGCACCGACCCCCTCACCGGCCTCGGCAACCGGCGCCACTTCGACGAGCGGTTCCACGTGGCGGTCGAGCAGGCCCGGCGCCACCGGCAGCCCCTGAGCCTCGCCCTGCTCGACGTCGACCACTTCAAGCGGATCAACGACGAGCACGGTCACCAGCGCGGCGACCAGGCGCTCGCCGAGGTGGGCCGGCGGCTGGCCGCCACCTGCAGGCTGGGCGAGTCGGTGGCCCGCATCGGGGGCGAGGAGTTCGCCTGGATCCTGCCGCTCACCTCGGGCGACGGCGCGGAGGCCGCCGCCCGGCGCGCGCATTCCGCCGTGCGGGACGAGCCGTTCGGCCGCCTCGGGCACCTGACGGTGTCCATCGGGATCTCCGAGCTGGCCCTCGCCAGCGACGCCGCGGACCTGGTGCGTCGGGCCGACCAGGCCCTCTACCGGGCGAAGGCCGCCGGCCGCGACCGCATCGCCCGGGACACCGGCGAGGAGGCGGTCCCGGGGTGAGCGAGCGGCACATCTTCCCGTTGTTCCTCGAGATGGGCATGGGCGTCGACCTCATCGGCGAGGACATGACCAAGGCCGCCCGGCGGGCGGTCCGCGAGGCGATCAACCGCACGTCCCTGCCGGGGATCGGCAGCCTGGTCCCCGAGGGCGACCGGTCGCACATGCGGGTGGACGTCACCGTCGCCGTCCCGCGGCCCGCCGAGGTCGACACGGCGGCGGTCGCCGGCGAGTTCCCCTACGGCACGGTCACCGTGCTGCCGGTCGAGGGCGGGCTGCGCACCCCCAACGGCACGGACTACGGTCCCGGCCGCGACCACCTCGTGGTGGCGGTCGCCGTGGTCGCCGTCGGCACGTAGGCGCGACGGCGGCCACGGCCGCCGGGATCAGCCCGCGAGCACCAGGTCCCGCTCGGGCGTGATGCCCCAGCGGTCCGCGATGCGGCGCAGGTCGTCGTCGAGGGGCCAGGCGTCGGCCGCCTCCGGACCGGTGTGCAGCGGCGAACCGCCCTTCAGCGCCATGCAGCCGGTGTTGTCCCCGACCTCCGCGATCTCCGCCACCTCGTCGGCGGTGAGCACCACCCGCGCGGGCGTCGAGGCGAGGTCGTCGCGCTGCTCCTCGATGGTCTTCGCGGTGGGGCCCGCCTCCTGGATGAGGGTGGGCACCACACACGCCACGTTGTCCTGCGCCAGCGTCCACTGGCACGACAGCTGCAGGGGGGTGATGCCGTGCCGCTCGGCGATGGGCCGCAGCCGCTCGAGGCGGTCGCGGGCCGCGGCCACCCAGCCGGCCGGGCGGAACGCCCGGTGGTCGTGGGCGCCCAGCAGCGACTCCTCGGGGAGGTCGTCGTGGAAGATCCCGCCGTAGTCGACGACGCGGGCCAGGACCTTCACGTCCTGCTCGACGCACGCCGGCAGCACCATGCGCCCGGGCCACGGCTCGAACGGGTTCAGGATGATCATCGCCCAGTCGATGAGCTCGCCGAAGCGCTCCACGCAGCGGATCACGTCGAGCGTGAAGCCGTTCGCGGGCCCCGGGGCGACCCCGAGGGCGCGGGTGAGCCCCTCCTCCCGAAGGCGCGCCATCCCCTGTTCCCACACCACCGGCGAGCTGTAGCCGACCCGGTCGGGGTTGTGGAGCATCAGCAGGTCGAAGTGGTCGGTGCCGCACCGCTCCAGGCTGCGTTCACATGCCATGCGCAGATAGTCGGCGTACTTCTCCGGCGCCCGCAGCTGCGGGTCGGTGAAGCGCGGGAACCCCTTCGACCCCGCCCGCTCACCCCGGTAGAAGTCGTGCCCGATCATCCCGACCAGCCGGTAGGAGTCGCGGGGCAGACCGGCCAGCGCACGGCCGACGGCGCTGTCGGCCTCCCCCTTGCCGTACGCGTCCGCGGTCACGACGGTGCGGATGCGCTCGTCGGGGCGGATCACGGCGAGGTAACGCTCCTCATCGAGCTCCTCGCCGAAGTGCATGAAGCGCCCACCGCTCCAGGAGCCGAGGGCGACGTGTCCGAGATCAGTCATCCGGTGAAGCGTCGCATTCCGGGGGCCCCTCGGGAAGGGGTCCGTTCGTCCATGCCGCCGGGCGCTACCCTGACCAGCCGTGGACCCGGCCCCCGACATCCCCGCACTCGCATGCCACGCCGTGGCGAAACGGTTCCCCGGCGACGTGCTGGCGCTGGACGGCCTGGAGCTGCGCGTCCCGACCGGCGCGTTCTTCGGGTTGCTCGGACCGAATGGCGCGGGCAAGACCACGCTCATCCGCAGCATCGTGGGGCTCACGCGTCCCGACGCGGGCCGTGTCGAGGTGTTCGGCCTGCCGGCGCACGGTGCCACCGCGCCCGAGAGCCGGCGGCTCATCGGCTATGCCCCGCAGGACGCGGGCCTCGACCGCTTCGTGCCGGTGCGGCTGCTGCTGGAGCTGCACGGCCGGTACTTCGGCATGTCCCGCCGGGACGCCGCGCGACGCACCGACGAGCTCCTCGACGTCTTCGAGCTGCGCGACAAGGCCGGCACCCTGCCGAACCGCCTGTCGGGCGGCATGCGCCGCCGGCTGGTGCTGGCCCGCGCCCTGGTGCACCGGCCGCCGCTGGTCATCCTCGACGAGCCCACCGCCGGGGTCGACGTCGAGCTGCGCCTCGACCTGTGGCAGTACATCCGCCGGCTGCACGCGGACGGCACCACGATCCTGCTCACCACGCACTACCTGGAGGAGGCGGAGGCCCTGTGCGACCAGGTGGCCTTCATCCAGCACGGGCGCATCGCCGCCCAGGGCGGACCGGAGGAGCTCCGCGAGCGGTTCGGCGCGGACCGCCTGGAGGACATCTACCTCTTGCTGGTCGGCCGATGACCGGGGGCCGGCTGCGGCGCGCGCAGTGGCTCGGCGTGCTCGCGCTGACCGAACGGGAGGTGCTGCGCCGCGTCCTGCGGCTCTGGATGCAGACGATCGCCCCCCAGGTGGTCGCCGCCGCCCTGTTCGTCGTGGTGTTCGGCGTCGCGCTGGGCAGTTCCATCCGCACCGTCGGCGGGGTGCCGTACGAGCAGTTCATCGTCCCCGGGCTCGCCCTGATGGGGGTCGCGACGGCGGCGTTCTCGAACAACGCCACCACCCTGTACCAGGCACGGAGCGAGGGGTTCATCGAGGACCAGGTCTCCAGCCCCATGACCCCCACCCAGCTGGCCATCGGGTACACGGTGGGAGGGGTGGTGCGGGGCCTGCTCATCGGGGCGCTCACCCTCGGTGCCGCGCGGCTGTTCGTGGGCTTCCCGCTGCAGCACCCGCTCGCCCTGCTCGGGGCGATGCTGTGCGCCGCCGTGGCGTTCTCGGGCCTCGGCACCGTGGTGGGGCTGTACTCCCGCAGCTGGGAGCTGCAGTCGTTCGTCGGCAGCATCGTGATCCAGCCGCTGGTGTTCCTCGGCGGGGTGTTCTACTCGGTGGCGGCGCTCGAGCAGCCGTGGGAGGCCGCGTCGCACGCCGACCCGATCCTGTACCTGGTGGAGGCCTCCCGGTACGGGATCCTCGGCACCGCCGACGTCGACCCCCTGCTGAGCTTCGGGGTGTCGTTCGCGCTGGCGGCGGCCCTGCTGGGCTGGTCGTGGGCCCTGTTCGTGCGCGGCGTGGGCCTGCGGACCTGACGGCTCAGGCCGGCCGGCGGGCCACCAGGAACGTCTTGGTGAACGTGTACTCCCAGCCGTCGGGCCCGGACGCCGCGAGGATCGCCCGGTCGATCGCGGCGAGCATGCCCTCCTGTTCGGCGGGCGGCATGAGGGCGTCCCACACGTGGCTGCCCACCGCGCGGATGCGGGCCATGTAGCGCTCCGGCGGCACGCACCGGGCACGGCTCTCGACCCACGCGTCGAGCACCTCGAGTGCGGCGCCGCGGACCACGGACCCGACCTCCTCCGGCCGGACCTGGGCCCGGTCGAACACCCGCCACACGTCCTCCGGGACCGGAGGGTCGAGGCCCCGCAGCAGCGCCGCGTACTCGGCGTCGTGCCCCGGCCCGGGCGCGACCACGGCCAGCACCCCGCCCGGCGCCAGGGCCCGGGCCATCTCGGTCACGGCGCCCGCCCGGTCGGCGAACCAGTGCAGCGCCATGCAGCACACCACCAGGTCGGCGGCGCCGTCGGGCACCTCCATCCCGGCGACGTCGGCGCGCACCAGGCGGGCCGTCACCCCGGGGTGGGCGCCGAGCTTCTCCCGCAGCCGGTCCAGCATCCCCTGCGAGATGTCCACGCCGGTCACCTCGCGGACGCCCAGTCGCCGCACCGCCTCGAGGGTCGCGAACCCCGTGCCGCAGCCGACGTCCAGCATCCGGGGGTACACGCCGGGCGGGACGGCGTCCACGAGCCGCCGCGCGGCGAGCGTGTTGAGGCGCGCGGCGTCGTCGTACACCGCGGCGTTCGCGTCGTACCGGCCCGCGATGTCCCCGCGGGCCGGGATGTCAGGCGTCGTCCCCATCGGGCTCACGCACCCACAGGTACGTGCAGTTGCGGCAGCGGACGACGTCGTCCTCGACCTCCTCGAAGTCGACCTCCCCGCACGTGGGGCAACGGTCGATGCGCCTGGCCTGCTCGGTCACGGAACTCCCTCCCCGGTGTCGCGTCATCCTCCCACGGCGACGACGCCGGGGCCGCCCGCTATCCTCCCCGTCGTGCTCCGAGCCCGTTTCCGTCTCGCCGCCCTCGTCGCGGCCTCCGCGCTCGCGGTCGCCGGCTGCGGCGGTGACGACGCCCCCACCGCCGCCGGCACCACCCCCACCGGGACCGCCCCGGTCGAGAGCGTCGTCCCGGGCTGCGTGACCGACCCGCCGCCCGCGCCGAACGCGGCGAAGACCTACGACGCGCCGCCGCCGCTCACCATCGACGCCGAGAAGACGTACACGGCGACGCTGGAGACCTCCTGCGGGCGCATCGTCATCGCGCTCGACGCCGCGGCCGCCCCGAAGACGGTCAACAACTTCGTGTTCCTCGCACGCGAGGGCTTCTACGACGGCACGACGTTCCACCGCGTGGTGCGCGACTTCGTCGTCCAGGGCGGGGACCCCACCGGGTCCGGCAGCGGCGACGCCGGGTACGAGTTCGAGGACGAGCTGCCCAGCGACGGGTACCAGATCGGCTCGGTCGCGATGGCGAACGCCGGCGCCAACACCAACGGCAGCCAGTTCTTCATCGTCACGGGGCTCAACGGCGAGTCCCTCCCGAACGCGTACTCGCGGTTCGGCACGGTCACCGAGGGGCAGGAGGCCGCGAAGCGGATCGAGCAGCTGGCCCCCACCGACATCCCCGAGGACGACCCCGCCGCGCAGCAGCCGCGGCAGACCGCCTACATCTACTCGGTGACGATCACCGAGGGCTGACGCGGCGGCCGGTCACTCCGACCAGTCGTCCATCAGCATCGGCGGGCCGTGGCGGTTGAGCAGGCCGGGGGGCACGTCCGCGGATCCCCCGATGGCGCCCGCGGGGACCTCCTCGAGCGGCAGGTCCACGGCGAACGTGACGCCGTCCCCGTCGCCCGGGGGCGGCCGGTCGCTCATGCGCACGCTGCCGCGGAAACCCGACCTGCGGACGCGCATGGCCTCCCCGTAGTCCATCCGCGCGAACAGGCGGAGGGTGCTCCGCGCGGGCCGGCCGCCGCCCCGCGGGTCGCCGAACACCTCCACGGTGTCGCGCTCGACGTCCACCATCAGGTGGGTCACCGGCACCGACGACCGGGCTCGGGCACGCTCGACCAGGTCCCGCTCGATCCATCGGGACCGGTGCGGCGGATGGGTGCACACCACCACCGCGTCCGGGCGGTGCACCCGGACGGCGTCATCGAGGGCCTGCAGCGGATCCGCGTCGCCGAGCCCGCCCTGGGCGATGAGCCCCTCGTCGCGGAGCGCGGCCAGGGAGGCGGACAGGCGCTCCTCGGCCTCCGAGCGGGCCCGCTCGCTGCCGGAACCGAGCCAGTGCTCCAGGCGGTTGCGGTGCAGCGCGGGGACCACGACCACCACGTCACCGGACGGGCCCGCCTCGCGGGCGATGACCGCCCGCGCCCGCGTGCTCGCGAGCGTCTCGTCGGCCAGCACCAGCAGGCGTCGTCGCCCCTCCATGAGCCGACGGTACGCCCGCGGCGCTCACCGGCCGTCACCCGGCACGGTGAACGCGACCGGCCGCTCCCGGCGACTCCGGCGGCTCACGAGGCGGGCGGGGCGAGCCCCGCGACGATCGTGCGGACGTTCGCCCGCATCATCCCGACGTAGGTGCCCTCCGGGGTGCCGGCGTCACCGGCGGAGTCCGAGTAGAGCTCGCCGCCCACGCGGGCCCGCTGCCCGCGGGCCGCGGCGGCCGCGAGCACCGCCTCGACCGTCTGCCGGGGCACGCTGGACTCCACGAACACCGCCTCGAGGCCGCGATCGGCCACCAGGCGGGCGATGCGGTCGATGTCGGCGGTGGTCGCCTCGCTCGCGGTCGACACGCCCTGGATGCCGGCCACCTCGAAGTCGAACGTGCGTCCCAGGTAGGCGAACGCGTCGTGCGAGGTCACGATCACCCGCTCGCGGTCCGGGACGCGGCTCAGCTCACGCCGCAGCTCCACCTCGAGTTCGGCAAGCTCGGCCGCGTAGTCGCGGGCCCGGGCGCGGTACTCGTCGGCGTGG
>LNFM01011593.1_pt1 | contig 11916 bp, 11 predicted proteins | sample 596031 | NCBI WGS metagenome assembly LNFM01 (sample SAMN04254537, study PRJNA301005) | activated carbon metagenome | isolation source: dual media filters at the Ann Arbor, Michigan drinking water treatment plant | place: USA: Ann Arbor | reverse complement strand
CCCTTCGATCCAGGTTTTCAGCACCAATGTCACAATCGCGAGCAGCATCAGCAACGAGGCGACGGAAAAGGCCGCGACGGCGTTGTACTCGTTGTAGAGAATCTCGACGTGCAGCGGCAGGGTGTTCGTCATGCCGCGGATATGCCCGCTGACGACCGACACCGCGCCGAACTCGCCCATCGCCCGCGCATTGCACAGCACCACGCCGTAGAGCAGGGCCCATTTGATGTTCGGCAGGGTCACGCGGACAAAGGTCTGCCAGCCACCGGCACCGAGCGTGGCAGCGGCTTCCTCCTCGTCCGTGCCCTGCTCCTGCATCACCGGGATCAGCTCACGGGCGATGAACGGAAAGGTCACGAACACCGTCGCCAGCACGATGCCGGGTACTGCGAAGATGATCTTGATGTCATGCGCGGCGAGCCACGGCCCGAACCAGCCCTGCAGCCCGAACAGCAGCACATAGATGAGGCCCGAGATGACGGGCGACACGGCAAACGGCAGGTCGATCAGGGTCAACAGCAGTTGCTTGCCCTTGAACTCGAACTTCGCGATCGACCACGCCGCGCACACGCCGAAGACGAGATTCGCCGGCACGGCGATCGCAGCCGCCGTCAGGGTCAGCCGCAGCGCGGCCTGCGCGTCGGGCTCGGCCAGCGCGCCCCAGAACTCCCGCACGCCGCCCGCCAGCGCCTGGCTGAGCACCAGAGCGAGCGGCAGCACGAGGGTGATGATGACGAACGCCAGCGCGATGCCGATCAGCGTCCACCGGACCGGCGCCGGCTCACTGACCGTGGACGGCAGCCGGTGCTTCATCGCCGTTGCTCCGCGCGCCGCGTCCACGCCTGTAGCAGATTGATCACCAGCAGCAGCACGAAGGAGATCACCAGCATCGCGACAGCGATGGCGGTGGCGCCGACATAGTCGTACTGCTCGAGCTTGGTGATGATCAGCAGCGGCACGATTTCCGACTTCATCGGCATGTTGCCGGCGATGAAGATCACCGATCCGTACTCACCGAGGCCGCGCGCAAAGGCCAGCGCGAAGCCGGTCAGCAGGGCCGGCAACAGCGTGGGCAGAATGACTCGAGTGAAGGTCTGCCAGCGCGTGGCGCCCAGGGTCGCCGCCGCCTCTTCGAAGCCGGCATCAAGCCCCTCGAGCACGGGCTGCACGGTGCGCACGACGAACGGCAGCCCGATGAACGCGAGCGCCACCACGATGCCGAGCGGCGTGAACGCGACCTTGATGCCCCAGGTCGTCAACGTCTGGCCGAGCCAGCCCTTCGGCGCGTAAAGAGCCGTCAGCGCGATGCCGGCGACCGCCGTTGGCAGCGCGAACGGCAGATCGATCAGCGCATCGACGAGTCGCCGCCCGATGAACTCGTAGCGCGTCAGGACCCACGCGAGCAGCAGCCCGAAGACGAGGTTGAGAAGCGCTGCAACCAGCGCGCACAGAAAACTGACCCGATAGGCCGCCAGCACGCGCGGCAATGAAACGGCGGCCCAGAACGCCTCGACGCCGAAGTGCGTCGATTTGATCACCGTTGCCGACAGCGGCAGCAGCACGATCAGGCTCAGGTAGCACACCGTGAAGCCCAGCGTCAGGCCGAAGCCCGGCAGCACGCTGTCCCGTCGAAACCGGCCGCGCCACGCGTCGCGCGTGAAGTAGGCGCGGCTCAGCAGTGGCGGGGCGCCAGTCAGCGACTGTGTCATGGCAGGATACTGCTACTGCGGCGCGAAGATCTGATCGAACAGCGCGCCGTCCGCGAAGTGCTCGGCCTGCGCCTTCGCCCACCCGCCGAAGGCCTCGTCCACCGTCACGAGCCTGGTATCGGTGAAGCGGCCGGCGAACTTCGCCGCCACCGTCGCGTCACGTGGACGGAAGAAGTGCTCCGCAGCGAGCGTCTGACCTTCCTCGCTGTAGAGGTACTCCAGATAGGCCTGGGCCGCCTGCCCGGTGCCGTGCTTCGCGGCCACCTTGCTGACCACGGCGACCGGCGGCTCGGCGAGGATGCTGATCGACGGCGTGACGATTTCGAACTCGGCGCCGGCCTTGCCGGCGGTCGCCAGGTAGGCTTCGTTCTCCCACGCGATCAGCACGTCGCCGATGCCGCGCTCGACGAAGGTCGTGGTCGCGCCGCGCGCGCCGGTGTCGAGCACGGCCACATTGCGGAACAGGTTCGCGACAAATGCCTTGGCGCCGTCTTCGCTGCCGGTCGTCTCCCGCGCATAGGCCCAGGCAGCGAGATAGTTCCAGCGTGCGCCGCCGGAGGTCTTCGGATTCGGCGACACCACGCTGACGTCCTTGCGCACCAGGTCGTCCCAGTCCTTGATGGCGAGCGGATTGCCCTTGCGCACGAGGAACACGATCGTGGAGGTGTAGGGCGTGCTGTTGTCCGGCAGGCGGGTCTGCCAGTCGGCCGGCAACTGTTGCGAAGCGCTCGCGATGGCGTCGATGTCATAGGCCAGCGCCAGCGTCACGACGTCGGCCTCGAGGCCATCAATCACCGCGCGCGCCTGCTTGCCCGAGCCGCCGTGCGACTGGTTGACCTTGACCGCCTCGCCGGCCGTCGCCTGCCAGTGGCGCGCAAAGGCGGCGTTGAAGTCCTGGTAGAACTCGCGCGTCGGATCGTAGGACACGTTGAGCAGGGTCACGTCGGCGTGCGCGGTCAGCGCGAGCGTCAGGGCAAAGCCTGCAAGCAGTTGTTTGAACGGCATGGTTCGATTCCAGTCGAGGTCAGGTGAAGATGTGGGCGTCGCGCGCGACGGCGGAGGACCAGCGCGGCGCAAAGCCCTGGCGCAGGAGTGGGGCCTGCGTCCCCGGGCGCCTCTGGTGAGGAAGTCTGGGTTCGGCTTGCATGGGGTCCTCGCAGCTTGGGCCGGGGGTCGCAGGGACTGCGCCACCGATCAGGCGTTTCAGAGCAGGCGCCGTGCCATTCGCGAAGGCCTGCCGCATCTTGCTGAATTGGCGAAAGAATCATCCGGTTGCCCCGACGCTCGCCGCGGCCGGCCCGGCACGAAGCGTCAAATACGACAGAATTTTTTTGGGTATTTGCGCGCCAGCAAATATGCGAATCGCGCATCCCACCGCCTTGCATGGGCGCAACGTTCCACGCACCCTATGAACCCTGCTGCCGTTGGGAGATACCGGGATGCCGCTCGCCGCCATCGATCACTATTTCGTCTACACGCGTGACCTCGAAGCGTCGCGCCGCTTTTATGAGGACGTGCTCGGCTTCGAGGTCGGCGTGAGGCCTCCGTTTCCGTTCAAGGGCTATTGGCTCTATCTCGAAGGCAAGCCACGCGTGCACCTCGGCGAGGCGCAGTCGTCGGCGGGGCAGGACTACTATCTCGGGCAGCGCGAACACGGGGTACACGAACACACCGGCTCACTGGACCACGTCGCGTTCCAGGCCAGCGGCTTTCGCGAGTTTCGCGCGCGGCTCGATGACATCGGCGTCGAGTACCGCCATCGCGAAGTGCCGCAGTTCAAACTGCAGCAGTTGTTCATCAAGGATCCCGATGGCGTCACGCTCGAACTGAACTTCCCGAGCGAGGACAGCTGAGCATGCGACTCGAAGGCTCCTGTCACTGTCAGCGCGTGAGCTTCGCGCTCGAGTCCGCGCACCCGTATCCGTTCAACCTCTGCTACTGCTCGATCTGCCGCAAGACGGCGGGCAGCGGCGGTTACGGGATCAACCTGGGCGGCGCAGCCTCGACGCTCGAGGTCAACGGCGTCGAACACGTGCAGCGCTATCGCGCCATGCTCCTCGACGACGAAGACGGCACGCGCAGCGAGAGCCCTGCCGAACGCCACTTCTGCCGCCACTGCGGCAGCGCGCTGTGGGTCTGGGATCCCCGCTGGCCGGATCTCATCCACCCGTTTGCGTCAGCCATCGATACCCCGCTGCCAGCGCCGCCCGAGCGCGTGCACCTGATGCTCGGTTCGAAAGCCGCCTGGGTGCAGCCGGCCATCGGTCCGTCCGATCAACGCTATGACGACTTCCCCGTCGAGTCGATTGCCGAATGGCACCAGCGGCTCGGCCTCGAACGCTGAGCCATCGCATGAATGCACCGAACACCCAGGATTCAGTCACCGCCGAACTCGCGCGCCGCGCGCTGCAAATCCGCCTGCGCGAGGTACCGCCGGCAGTCGCGACGGTCGTTCGCCAGTGCGTGCTCGACTATCTCGGCGTGACCCTCGCCGGCAGCGTCGACCCGGTGTTGCGCGCGCTGCGCGACGAACTCGCCGAGGAGGGCGGCGCCCCGCAGGCGCAGATCGTCGGCAGTCCGCTGCGACTGCCGAAGGCGGGCGCCGCGCTGCTGAACGGCACCGCCTCCCACGTGCTCGACTATGACGACGTGAACTTCGCGCTGATGGGCCATCCGAGCGTGCCGATCCTGCCGGCCGCGCTCGCGCTCGGCGAAGCGCTCGATGCCAGCGGCGAACAGTTGATGGAGGCGTTTCTCGCCGGCTACGAGACGGAATGCGCGATAGGCCTGCTGGTCGCGCCCGGCCACTACGGCATGGGCTTCCACGCGACGGCGACCGTCGGCAGCTTCGGCGCGGCGGTCGCGTGCGCGCGGCTCCTCGGCGCGAATGAACTGCAGATGCGCCACGCAATCGGCATCGCCGCCACGCAGGCGGCCGGGCTGAAGTCGATGTTCGGCACCGCGTGCAAGCCGTTGCACGCGGGCCTGGCCGCGCGCAGCGGCCTGCTCGCGGCGAGCCTCGCGCGCCGCGGATTCGACAGTCGTATCGATGCACTCGAATGTCCGCAGGGATTCGCCGCGACGCACAGCGCGAATTTCGATCCCGCCGCCGCGCTGAATTCGCCGGCAGGCGGCTGGCACGTCCTGCACAATCTGTTCAAGTACCACGCGTCCTGCTACGAGACGCATGCGACGATTGAATGCGCGCGCCGCCTGCGCGATGAGCATGCGTTGACGCCGGCTACGGTTGCGCGCGTCGACGTCACCGTGAATCCGTATTGCGATCGAATCTGCAATATCGCTGCACCCGTCAGCGGACTCGAGGCGAAGTTCAGCCTGCGGCTGACCGCTGCGTTTGCGCTCACTGGCGTCGAGACCGCCGACCCCGCAATGTTCAATGACGCGCTTGCGCAGTCGCCGGACATGATTGCACTGCGTGACAAGGTCACCGTCGGGTTTGGCGAGGACACCGGCCAGGGCTGCGCGACGGTCGCCGTGCACACCACGGACGGCGCGGTGCTTCGCACGAGCCACAACGCCGCGCTGCCGATGCAGGACCTGCAGGCGCAGGGCGCGCGGCTCGAGGAAAAGTTCAGACGCCTCGCAACGCCGGTGATCGGCGCAGCCCGCAGCAGTGAGATAGCCAGTCTCGTCGCCGGCCTCGAAGCACTGCCCAGCGTGCATGCGCTGGCCGTCGCCTGCGCGAAATAAACCCCTCACGGCAACAGCGGAGTCCCGGCATGAAAATCGGCTTTATCGGCACCGGCGCGATGGGCGAACCGATGGCGCGCAACCTGCTGAAAGCGGGTTTCGACGTCACCGTCTACAACCGGCGCACAGAGCGCTCAGCCGTGTTGGCAGCAGAGGGCGCGCACGTCGCGCCGAATGTCGCGGCGGCGGCTGCACAGGATCTCGTGATCTCGATGCTGGCTGACGACCAGGCCACTGAAACGCTCGTGCTGGACAGCGATTTCCTGGGTGCACTGCCGCCGCACGGCATTCACGTCTGCATGGCGACGATCAGCGCCGCGCTCGGTGAACGGCTGCAGGCGACGCACGCCGCAGCAGGCCGCGGGTACGTATCTGCCCCCGTGTTCGGCCGTCCGCCCGCCGCCGCCGCGGCGCAACTGTTCATCGTGGCGGCCGGTGCCGAGCACGCGCTCGACGCCTGCCAGCCTGCGCTCGACGCGCTGGGGCAGAAAACCTTTCGCGTCGGATCGGAGGCGGCGGCCGCGAATGTCATCAAGATTTCCGGCAACTTCATGCTGGCGTCGATGATCGAATCGCTCGGTGAAGCCTGTGCGCTGTCGGCCCGCTACGGCGTGGCGCCGTCGCAGCTCGTCGAGATCCTGACGAGTTCGGTATTTCCGGTGCCGGCTTACAAGATCTACGGGGGCCTCATCGCGAGCGGCCAGTTCGAACCGCCGGGCTTCCCGCTGCGACTTGGCCTGAAAGACATCCGCCTCGCGCTGGCCGCTGCAGACAGCAAGGAGGTAGCCATGCCGGTGGCCAGCCTCGTGCGCGATCACTACCTGAAAGCACTGACCCGCGGCTACGCGGACTTCGACTGGGCGGCGCTCGCCCTCGTCAGCATGGAAGACGCGGGCGCGAGCCCACGCCGCTGACTGTCCACCAGCGCCACGACCGCGCCGGGGACGCCCGGTGACAGCTCCTCTTGCATTCGAGTCTGGCTGACGCCGATTGCCCTCAGCCAGCCCTCGCAGCAGGCGATCCGGCGCTGAAGATGCAGCACGCGCGCCCGCGTCCCGGCGTCCGGGCCGGGGCACCGCTTCAGTTCCTGCAGCTCCGTTCGATAGTGCTGCAGATCTCCCAGCAGTCCCCGCTCGATGCTGTCCATCCCGTCCTCCTGGCGACTGCCTCGCCCATGACCGCCTCGAGCTTTATGCGGGCCTGGTGCGCGACTGATCGCGTGCGCCCGAGGTCCGCGTCTGCTGAATATCGCGGATCCTTGCGCAACCATATGACAATCGATCGCATGTCCAATGTCGGCGTCCTGCCGCTTTAGCTGCCAGCCGTGGGCGCATCCGTCCGAGCGATATTCCCGGCCAGGCCGGCGGTCATTGCGCCCAGAGACCGATGGAGACTTCCACGTACAGGAAGTTGGTTGTGTCGGTGGTCTCGCCGAGCGCGGCGCGTTGACGGGTCTGGACGAAGCCGCCGTTGATCCAGTGTGAATAACCAACCGTGGTGTCGACACGGGGTGTCAGCCTGTAGCGGGCGCGTACGTCGACCGACTGGCCCAGCGCGTCGCCGCTGTTGCCGCTGCGGTCACGATTGAAGCGGGCGTCGCCGTTGATCCCGTTCAACAGGTTGTTGAAGCGATCGCGATCGCTGGCCAGCCAGTACCACGCGTACCCACCGTCGAAGGCGAGTCCCTTGAAAGGTTCGAATTCGAACTTCAGCTTCGGCGTTTTCACGTTCTCGAAAATGATGTTGTCGTCGGCCGCCCACGGACGGGCGAAGCCGAAGAAGCGTTCGAACCGGTTGTCGACACCGTCGTTCGGATCGCGATCACCGCTCGCGTAGCCATAGAACGCACTGAGCCGGGGCTTCCAGGGGTGCGGAAAGGTATAGCCGAATTCGACAAGGTAAGCCCATGCGGACTTCTGCCGTGGACCCTCGCGGCCGAACTGGTAGAGCGCGCCGAGATCGAAATCGATGTGCGTACCCGGCAGCACGCCGAAACCACGCACGCCCGGCGAATGCACTTCGCGTTCGATCTGCGCGCCGCGAGCGCGCTGCTGCAGGCCCATGTAATACGGCTGCAAGGTGACGACTTCCGACCAGCGGCGCCAGTTCAGGATGCCGCCGTAGAACCACACATCATCGTTGCGGCTGTCGAACTCGTCCGTATCGCGGATGACGGGCTTCACGCCCCACACGTCGACCTCCCAGTCGTTCGCTTCCTGACCGAGATTCAACCGCATGCCTTCGAAATTGTTGGTGGTGTTGCGCCACTGGTTGTTGCCGATCAGGCGCCGGTCGACGGCTTCCCACGCCATGCGACCCACGCGCAGACGGACCGGCCGTTGGTTGCCGAGATCGTCGCGCCCCAGCGCGCCCTTGAAATACAGCTCGCCGTAACCCTGGATCAATTCGAATTCGTTGACGTCACGCGTATCGCGCGGATACACGCTGTTCGAGGCCCGTGCGTCTTCGAACTCGATCGCAAAACGCAGTGGGTCGACGATTTCACGCACACCGACATAGGCCCGCGTGCGATGCAGGAAATTGTGATCGGTGGCGAGAAAGGGCCGGCGAATGTCGTTCTCGCGCAGTTCGTAGCGCTCGCGGAAATCGAGGCCGACATCCAGCCAGTCGAGTGCCTCGAGCTTCCTGATCCCGGTCTGGGCCAGGTTCCTCACGTAGCGCGGCGGATCGGATTCCGGCTGCGTGCCGTAGCTGCGCGCCCGCTGCGCGTAGGTGGTCTTCGCCGCCGGGGCTGCGGCTGGCGTGGCTGGCGGCGCATCGTAGGCTGCGACCTGCAGCGCCAGCGTGCCGCCGACCAGCAGCACTGTGGCGGCCAGGCCCCGGCGGACGCCGGACACCGCCCGGCAGAACGGCGGCGCGGCGACGGCGCGTAACGAGGGTCTGTGGACTGCCGGCAACTGGTCTTTGCAACTCACTGGGGAATTCTCCGTTCAATCGTCCTGGCCGAAAACGTGCTCGCGAAACCGATCCCAGGACCTGAATCCCATCGCCGTCGCTGGCGTGACTCAACGCAGGAAAGATGCCAGCGCATGAATTCTTTTCCAATCAGACGCTTGCGACGGCCCTGGCGAAGTGCGCTCCGCACCTGTCAAAAAATTCGCAAATAGCCAATATTCACCCAGCACATTTGCTCAGATATCTCCCCGGCAGCGCGTGCTGTTTCGCCCGTATTGCGACAGAACCCATCAATCTCCGATGCAGCGGCGATTTCAGCCCGTCTACACAAGACTGGCCTGGACTTTGCGTATATCAGCAAATATTGTCCATTAATCTGTGAAATATCCTCAGTGGCAGCATTCAAGATGAACGTTGGCGAGCAGGGCGAGTTTCTCCACCGGGTCTGGCAGGAAGCCTGCCGGCACATAGAAATCGAGGAGTTTGCAGCGACGGTGGCTGCGCTGCTGGCCGATTCGCAGCCCCTGCGCGAACTCGCGATCTATGAGCTGAACGAAGCAAGCCGCACCCTGACGAAGGTCGCGCGCGTCACGCCGCAGCGCGAAGCGCAGCCCTTCGTGCTCGAACGCAGCCGCTGCTCGCCGGACCAGAGCGCCGCCTTCGCGCGCTGGGCGGCACAGGCGCCGCTGCAGACGCACGCAGCGCTCGAAGACACCGATGAGGCGGTTGCCGCCGCGCTGCACGTCCGTTCGCCGCAGGCGCTCGTCGGCGGCCTGCGCAGCCCGCACGGTGTCGTCGGCGCCGTAGTGTTCGAACCGCAGACCGGCACGGCTTGCGCGCCGGCCGTGCAGCAGCTGTTCGGCAAGCTGCTCGATCCGTTTGCCACCGCGCTCGAGAACAATCAGCGCCTGCGAACGCTCGGCGAACAGGCGAAGCAGGCAGAGGCGGAGAAGGAAGGGCTGCTGACGCGCCTGGGCCGGTCGGACATCAAGGACATGGTCGTCGGTGCCGACGGCGGGCTGCGCGCCGTGTTCGAACGGGTGGAGCGCGTCTGCGATTCGGATCTGCCCATTCTCATCCTGGGCGAAACCGGCTCTGGCAAAGAGGTCCTCGCGCGCGAGATCCATCAACGCTCGTCGCGCACCGAAGGGCCGTTCATCCGCGTAAACTGTGGCGCGATTGCGCCGGAACTGATCGACTCCGAGCTGTTCGGCCATGAGAAAGGCAGTTTCACCGGTGCGACGAGCCAGCGTCGCGGCTGGTTCGAACGCGCGCATGGCGGATCGCTGTTCCTCGACGAAGTGGGCGAGTTGCCGCTCGCGGCGCAGGTGCGCCTGCTGCGCATCCTGCAGGACGGCATGTTGCAGCGGGTCGGCGGCGAAGCGGATTTCCAGGTCGACGTGCGCGTGATCGCTGCCACGCACCGCGACCTCCCGGCGATGATCCAGGACGGTCGTTTCCGCGAGGATCTGTGGTACCGCCTGGCGACCTTTCCGGTGGTATTGCCGCCGCTGCGCGAACGCCAGCAGGATATCGCAGAACTTGCCGGGCACTTCGCGCGCCGTGCAGCCAAACGCTTCGGCCTCAAGCTGTGCCTGCCTGGCGCAGGCGACCTGGTGCTGCTGGGCAACTATCCGTGGCCCGGCAACGTGCGCGAGCTTGCCGCGGTGATCGATCGCGCCGCAATCCTCGGCGGTGGCGAGCGGCTCGAGATAGGCAAGGCGTTGGGGGCCGGATTCAGCGAGACCGCGGCCCCGATCGCCGATATCCGCACCAGTCCACGCACGGCGCGCAAAGCACCGGAGGACGGGATTTTTCCAACCCTCGATGAAGCGATGCGCCAGCACATCCAGGCCGCGCTCGCGCGCACGCACGGCCGCATCGACGGGCCGCACGGCGCGGCGCGCCTCCTCGACATCAATCCCCATACCCTGCGCGCCCGCATGCGCAAGCTCGGCGTCGAATGGACGCAGTTCAAGTCCCGCGCCGTCTGAGCAGGCGCGCGAAGCGGGGCGTCATGTCAAACGACGCCCCGCTTGCGGCGTTGCAGACCGGCCTCGCATGACCGTGCGGCTCGCTTCGATCGAAGCCGTTCAGTCCGCCTGATCCGGCGGCGTGACATCCACCCAGCGAAAGCCATCGCGGTTAGGCATTTTCACCGCGGCGAGCTTTGCTGCGTCGAGCGTGGCTGCCGGGACCTCGATCCCGTTCACGTCGAGCAGATAGGCCACGAGCGCATACACGTGATCGTTGTCCAGCGACCACGGCGCATTCAACGGCATCGAGCGGCGAATGAAGTCGAACAGCGTGGTCGCATAGGGCCAGTAAGTGCCGATGGTCTTGTCCGGTTGATCGCGCGTCAGATCCGGATCCCCGCCGGCCAGCTCGCCGCCGGGCCCACCGCGACCGCCCTCGCCGTGACAGGCCACGCACTGCCGGGCGAACAGATCGCGGCCCATCGCCACCGTGCCACTGCCGGGCGGCAGGCCGCGGCCGTCGGGAAACACCAGCGTGTCACGGGTCGCGAGCGTGTGCGCGTTGGGGGTGGTGCCGAGCGCCGGTGTCCCGGGTGAGTCGCCGGGAGCCGCCGGCGCGAGCGTCGCGCACAGGGCGGCCGCCGCGAGCGCTTTACCAATCCGCATCGAAGGGATCCGTCGCCGCAGCGGGCGCGTCTGCGGCATCGACGTAGGTGTGCGTCAGCACGCCCTCCGCATCGACCTGCCAGCTGACGATCGCATGGTAGTGAAAATAGCCGTGGCGACCACGCGCCTCGAGCAGTGCGGCGCGCGTCGGTTGCACGGCGCCCGTTTCATCCGTGGCCCGGCTCTGCAACACGCAGGGTTTGCCGTCCCAGTGCCACGGCACGCGAAAGCGCGTGAAGCACTGGGGAAGGACCGGGTCGTTCAATGCGGCATCCGCCCAGCTCGCGCCGCCGTCGGCCGACACTTCGACGCGCGTCACGCGGCCGCGCCCGCTCCACGCGAGCCCGCCGAGTTCGTAGAAGCCAGGACCGTCGAGGCGCATGCCGGCCGACGGCTTCGTCAGCAGGGATTTGACGTCCATGACCTGTGTGAACATGCGCGCGCTGCCGTCGGGCTGCAGTTCGGTGTAGCGCGCAGTTTCATTGCGCGCCATCACGGGCCGATCGCTTGACGTCAGCGTGCGCAGCCATTTCACATTGACGACGCCTTCCCAGCCCGGCACGAGCAGTCGCAACGGATAGCCCTGCTCGGGACGCAGGCGCTCGCCGTTCTGGAACAGCGCGAGCAGGCAGTCGTCCTGTGCTTTGGCGAGCGGCACGCTGACCGTCATGCCGAAGGCGTCCGCACCCTCGGCGACGAGCCAGGTGGCCGCAGGCTTGATGCCGGCCTCCGCGAGCACCAGCCGCAGCGGCACGCCGGTCCATTCACTGCAGGATACGAGCCCGTGAAAGTAGCCGGCTGCGTTTTGAATCGGCTTCTGCAACCAACCGGCGTTGCTGTTGCCGCCGCATTCGATCACGCACAGGCGCGACACGCGCGGATAGCGGAGCAGGGCGTCGATGGTGAACTCGAGCGGGCGCTCGACGTCGCCGTTGATC
>LNFM01011592.1_pt1 | contig 11916 bp, 9 predicted proteins | sample 596031 | NCBI WGS metagenome assembly LNFM01 (sample SAMN04254537, study PRJNA301005) | activated carbon metagenome | isolation source: dual media filters at the Ann Arbor, Michigan drinking water treatment plant | place: USA: Ann Arbor | reverse complement strand
TCTTGGTCGCCAGGAACGCGTTGGAGGCGTACTTGACCATCTCCGCCGTCGGCACGCTGGTGCGCAGGATCTTGGCCTGCAGCGGCTCGTACAGGCCCGCCACGCGGTCGGCCTGATCCGGGTCCGAGGCGCCGATCACCACCCGGTCGGGGTTCATGAAGTCGGCGATCGCGTCGCCCTCCTTCAGGAACTCCGGGTTGCTGACGTACCCCACGTTGTGCAGGCCCCGGGCCTCCAGCAGCTGCCGCACGCGCTTTCCGGTTCCCACCGGCACCGTGCTCTTCATCACCAGGATGTGCCGGGAATCCCCACCCAAGCTCGCCAGCTCCTCGATGAAGCCCATCACCCGCGACAGGTCGGCGTCCCCGGAGTAGCTGGGCGGCGTGTCCACCGCGATGAACACGATGTCGCTGCGCTCCAACAGCCGCTCCAGCGACAGCGTGTAGGTGAGCCGCTCACGGTGCTCGGCCATCAAATCGTCCAGGCCCGGCTCATAAATCGGCACCCCGCCGTCATTGAGCGCCGCCACCTTACGGGCATCGATATCCCGCAACGTCACCGAATGACCAAGCGCCGCCATGCACACCCCGGTCACCAAACCCACATACCCCGCGCCAATCACCCCCACCCGGGCGGGCGTGCCGCCACTCGGCTCCAGTCCTTCACGCAATACCGCCTCCTCTTGCCCCCGTGGGGCCTTAGCCTCTCGCCAACTCATCCGCGCAGCCAGAGGGCGCGTGCTGTACAAAGGGTGAATACCGAGGTCATCGTCCGGCGCCTACAGACGTACGGTTGGCCGTGCCCTCGACCTCGGTCTAGGGCACTTACTTTGCGTTTCCAGATCGTTTCAGTAACCATTCGGCTAGATCAGCAGGCAGCATTCGACCCCAAGACCGGAGGACTCCCATGCCGAGAAAGCGCCGCCCGGTGCTGCGGCTCGCCTGGGTTCGACTCGCCAACGCCCTGTCGAACGCGCTACCCGACGACGGGCTGAGCTGCCGCCTTCGAGGCCAACTCCTCAGCTCTCTTGGGGCGCAACTCGGCGCGGGAACCGTCGTGAGAGGCGGTGGCTACTTCAACGGTGGTCGCATTACCGCCGGCACCAACTGCTTCATCAATCGCGGCTGTTATCTCGACTTCACGGGACACATCGTCTTCGAGGATGACGTGGTCGTCGGCCATGGCGTTACATTCATCACGGCCGAGCACTCGATTGGGCCGTCGCATCGCCGGGCTGGCCCTACGCGCGGCCACGCGATCAAGGTTCAGGAGGGCGCTTGGATCGGAGCCAACGCAGTCGTGCTCCCCGGCGTGACCATCGGGCGGGGCGCGATCATTGCCGCGGGATCGATCGTCATCGCCGATGTCGCGCCTGATGTGGTGGTAGCTGGCGTGCCAGCGAAGCAGGTCAAGGCGCTGTAGTCAGCGCCATGGCTGACCGTGGTGCCCTCAGAGCAGCCTAAGCTTTGGTCGCCACCTCCCGCCGATAGAGCTGCGCCGTCCTCGCCACCGTCTGCTCGACCGAGAACCGCTCGAGCACGTCGCGGTGACACTCCCTTCCGAACTGCAGGCGTCGCTCTCGGTGGGTCACCGCCTCAACTAGAGCCGAACCGAACCTCGCTGGGTCATCCGGCGGTACGAGCCACCCGTCGACCTGATCACGAATCACTCCAGCGATCCCACCGATGTCGGTGCCAACCGTGGGCAGGGCCGCGGCTTTCGCCTCCAAGAGCGCGTATGGGAGCCCCTCCCAGCGAGAAGGCATGGCAAACACGTCCCACCCCGCCATCAGGTCCTTCACATCATCGCGCCACCCCAAGAAGGTCACGACCTCCGAGACCCCTCCGGCCGCGACAGCCGCTCTCAGCATCTCCTCGTCAGGCCCGCTGCCAACAATCTCGACTTGGACGTTCGCCAGATCCTGGCGGCGTTGGACGAGGCTATCTACCAACACATCGATACCCTTCTGGCGACAGAGTCTCGCGGCGACGCCAACGCGCACGACTCCATCCACAGCGGCGTCACGTTCGGGAGCGTCTCTCGGTACTACGACGCCGTTCGGGACAACCTCTACACGGCACCGACGCGTTCTCAGGCCGCATGCCAGAGCTCGGTCATGCTCGCCTTCCGATACCGCGATGATGAGTCCTCCGAGCCGAGCAAGCGCGTTCTCGGTGGAGACAAGCACCTTCCGTTCCACGGCTCGTCTGGCGACGAAGAACGACCATGCGTTCGGGGTAAAGGCGAACGGCAAACCGAGCAGCTTCGCCACAGGCCGACCGATCAGTCCCGCCTTTGAGCTGTGCAAGTGGATCAGGTCGAAGGGCTCCTCCCGACACAGTCGACGGATGGCGTACGCCGCCCGAATGTCCGCGACAGGATTTAGCCCACGAGTAAAGTCGTTGTGTACGGTCTTTACGCCAACCTCAGCGCACCGGTCTTGTAGCCATCGACTGCCGGTCAGAACCGTGCTCTCGACTCCCTCGGCCCGCAGTCCTTTGGCGAGGAGCAGGACATGCTCGGGAACACCCCCGACATCTGCACCGCAAACCTGCAGAACGCGCAACTCGCCTCCATCTAATTGCATCAACCGTGCACCCGCGCTCCGGGCTCCACCGACGTCATGATGAATGCCGTCGCGCCTATTACGGCCCCGGCGCCGATGTCAATATCGCCAACAACGACCGCGCCGGGGAAGACGGTGACATCATGGTGGATCCGCGGGTACATCCCGCGATGCTGTCCGAGCGTCACGTTCTGGTAGAGCGTTACATTGTTGCCAACGGTCACGCCTTCGCCGATCACGATGCCTATCGGATGAGGAAGCCTGAGCCCAGCGCCCACGGTCGCACCTCGACCGATGTCAATACCGTGCATCGCTACCAGTAGATTCCGGGCCAGCCAGTAGAAGCCACCCCGCCCCCCACCCGCTGTGGCCAGACGGACAAGCGCGCAGGCCCGGAGGCTCGGGGAAAGCAGGGCGTAGACAGAGCGCCGCGTTAGCGAAGCGCCCCGCACTCGGAGCCCTTCGTTGCCGTCGTCGACCCAAAGGTCCGATCGGAAGGCGCGAACCGCCTCGCCCAAGCACCGTGCTCCCATCCTGAACCGGCTCAACCGTCCGCCCTCCTCATTGTCCTCAAGGCGATTGCCGCAAAGGCCCCAAAGCCAACAACAAACCCCAGCCCGGTAGCGCCTGCGGCCCAGATCGCGCCGTCACCCACCAGCACTGGCGCCATGGCACCAGCACACAACAGGGAGGCGCCGATCGCTCCAAGAAGAACCGTCCTGTCTCTACGCCCCGCCGTGAGGCCGTACCAGAGTGTGAAGAAGCCAGCCATTGCGGGAAACGCTAGGCCGAACGCCTGGGCAAGCGGCACGGCTCCCTCATACCCGCGGCCGAAGAGCGCCGGGACCAGAAAGGGTGCGCTGACCACCACAACGGCCCCGAGAACTGCGCCTCCGACCACCGCCATCACCGCGAGACGATTCACGAGGCGCCAACCATCCCGCTCCCCCACGCGGAAAGCGTGCCCCATGCGACCGAGCAGGGCGAACCCAAGGGTCTGCCAAACCATCATGCCGCCTTCGAGAAACCGCTGTGCCACTGCGAACTCCGCCACCGACTCGACCGACTCGAAGTTGCCGACGACGATCATGCCGAGTCGTGTCATGAGGCCCAAGGCAGTGCTGGCAACACCCACCACGATGCCCATCCGGAGCAGCCGCATTCCTAGGCCGGCCGGCCCCCTGACACCGAACGGGCTCGGCAAGAGCACGTGCGCGGCCGTCGCGGCGATGACATTCGCGCATGTCAAGCCAATCATCAGGCCCGTCACGCCCAAGCCAAGCGCGAGACCGCTGAGTCCAAGCGCGACAAGAAGAAGCACATTCGCTACCTGCAGCAACGCTTCACTGCCGAGTCTGCTACTGCACCGAAGGAGGTTCGACTGGAGGGCGAACAGCGATGCGGGGAGCAGCGAGAGTCCACCGAACAGCGCTGCAGAGAGCGCAACGCCCGGTCCCGGGGCAACGGTCGCGAATGCGACAAGTCCGATCGCCCCCAGAGCACCGGCACCCACCACCGAGGGTACTCCCGAACGGTAGGCCTGAGCCACAGACACTGTCCCCCTAGCAACCTCGCGACCTGCGATGAGGCTCACACCAGTCTCAGTGATGACGTACGTCGTCAGGATCAGGGCGAACAGATACGCGTAGGAAGCGAACTCCCCAGGGGTAAGCACACGTGCAAGGACGACGATAAATCCAAGACTTGCGAACTTGGCGCCAAGCCGTGAAGCAAGGGTGAGCGCCTCAGGCGCCCGCCTGAAGAAGGCCGGCCGGTGAAACAGCGCAACCCTCGCACCAGGCCGCGCGCGTCGCCTCCGCCGCGTTCCGGACGTGAGCGCGCCCGATTGCGCGTGCCCAATAACGGTCGTGAGCGCAAGCCCCAAGAGTATGGGCGCCCCCAGCAACACCGCTTGAGCCAGAACGATGCTGTAGACGCCATTGAGAGCATAGAGCGCGAGCACGAACAACAGGGCTAGCCCAACCGCCATGCCGCCGCTCGTGCGACCCGTGAGTCCGCCCATTCCCCGCGTTCTGGCAGCCAACCAGCCGAGACCCAGACCGCCCAGCAGGACGCCCGGAACACCGAAGTCCACATACCACTCTCCGGGCAGGCTGTAAGGCCGTCCTGCAAGCCTCGTCGAACCCCAGACCTTCTCGCGCCACCAAACGTCGTTCTGCGCTGCCTTCTCCCCGATAAGGCCTCCCGGTAGGACGCCAGTCAAGCCATTCACTAGCCGTGCGCCACCTTCGTGCTCGAACGTTCCGGGCACCAACGCCATGAGCATTGCGATGTCATCAAAGCCCGTATTATCGTTTGCCACGACATCCAGGCGGGTGGTGGCAGCGATACCAGCACTGATGCCCGAATCGAACGACTCGGTCCTCGCGACAGTCCGCGTCGTCAGCATGAAGCTGGCCACCGACAGAAGCACAAGCGTCCCTGCAATCACCTCGCGCAGCCGCCACCGCCTGCGGGCGAAATGCGTGACCACGATGATCACAAGCAAGGGTCGCACGAGAGTACTTCTCGATCCAGTCACGAGCGCGAATGCGGCAAACTCCGAGAGTGCTAGAGCGAATGCGATAGCCCGGACTCGATCGAAGGCCCCGTACGCAACCCACAATACGAGTCCACCTACCCCGCAGAATGCCAGTATGTATGCACTGAATGACTGCTGGATCGTGTCTTGGCTGCCGAGGGCCCCCACGGCCCCCGAGACCCCCCCAACCCCCGCGAGCACGGCTCCTTGGCCGATGAGACCAAGGGTTATCAGAACAGCAACTGCGGGCATGATCTGGGCAGGCTCGACCCGACCCCTGCTCCGCAGCGCCTGCCGGGCAGGAGACGCAGTGCCGCCGCGCCCCATGGCATACGTGATCCCTACACCGACTAGGAATGCGCAGTAGAACCAGATCCCTAGACTCAACCCGGCGCCGATCAACTCCTCCACGCTGCCGGCCCACCTGTGGGTGACGAAAGCGGAGATGTCCGACGTGGTGACGTCCGTCAGAAGATCGATTCGTCTTTGCGCCCAGCGAAAGCTGCCCAGCTGGTCCGCGTGGGCCATCAGGTACAAGGGCCGAATCCCAAAGGTCATCAGCGCAAAGAGGTGCACCGCCATCTCGAGGCAGAAGTACGTGCGCCGAGCGAGGAGATGGACAATCCCGATGGCTGGTACCGCAACGAAGCACCAGCCGACCGCAACAGGGCCGGACGGCGTGCCCGCCGCCCCAGCCACGAGGATCCCAAGGCCAAGGACGCCGGAGACGGCGAGAACCCAGAGGACGGGCGCCCACGGCGGACGCGAGCCCCGCCGTGCCCTATGGAGGCCTAGGCCGTTGATCGAGGTGACCGTCAATCGTCGTCAGTCAGCGAGCCGCTCACTACTCTGCATGGCTGGCGAGGTTTCGTCTCGGTCCCGTGTGCCTAGGCGCACGCGCCCTTGGCGTGGCTGCTGGTAGTAGTAGCCACCACCCCGCGTCCTATCCGCGCTCCGGTCAGCGATCAACACGTAGCCTAGTACTGGCACTTGGCTCAGCTCGCGGCAAAGCCTAGCCCAGTCTGCTTGGTGGGTATTGCTTTCGCGCGCCACGGCAATAACTGAGTCAACAAGCCTGGAAAGCGCGAAGGCATCGCCAACGACGAGCCAGGCAGGGCTGTCAATGATGACGAAGTCATATCGCGCCTTCATCTCGGCGAGAAGCTCCGCCAACTCCCGCGAAGCGATGAAGTCGGCGGGGTTCGGAGGTAAGGCCCCCGCCCCTATGACGGCCATCGCCGCATCGTCGCTCCGTAAGTCGCCTCGCCCGCCGATAAGGGCATCCCACCGTGACTCGGAGATGTCAAGGAGACTCCCGAGGCGCTCTCGTCCTGAGACAACGCCCACCACTCCGGGCTCGCCGGAAACGTCGAGGATCCGGCTGAGGCGGCCGAGGCGGAGGTCCAGATCGACGACTCCAACAGACTGTCCGGCGCGCGCAAGCGCGATGGCGAGGTTCGCAGCTACCGTGGACTTGCCGTCGCCCTGCGTAGCACTTGCGATAAGGATGCTGCGCCCCTGGGAGCGTCCAACCTTGCTCAACTGAACCGCCGTCGAAAGCACGCGATAGCTCTCTGCCTCCGCGCTATCGCTTTCATCAAACATCGCGATGCCCGCTGGTTCGCCCCGTCGCCTGCGGGACCGTGAGATAGAGGCGAGCCGGGGGGCACCCAGCGACTCTTCCATCTGCGCGCCTACGACGACCCGCTTGTCGAGGAGCCGCACGATGGAGAAGCCTGCGATCAGAACGATTCCTGCCAGGAGACCGGCAACGATGCCCGAGCGCAGCGGTCGCGGCCCCACTTGGCTAGCTTCGGTCGCGGCTTCGACGATCGCGGAGTTCCGACTGCCGACCAAGATGCGGGTCTTCAGATCCACAAGCGTTCGCTCGAGGAGCGTCGCGTACGCCGACGTCCCTTGCCCGTCTCTGCGGAGAACGGCCAACTGCTCTTCGATCGTCTTCTCAGCACTGCGCAAGGACGCGGTGTCGAGCTCCCCTCGATACTCGACGAATGCGCTCGCAACGCCGTTCGCGAGGGCGATGCTTTCGCGCTCGTCCGGCCAGTTGACGACGAGGGTGAGAATGTTTGAATCGACCTGGGTCTTGACCGTGAGGACCCCGGCACGAGCCGAAGGCGGGGCGAGCCCCGCGATCTCCAAAGCCCGGTCCAGCACCCGAGGAGTCTTGGCGAGAGCCGCCTGCGTGGTGACGACACGGTTCGGGTTCTGGTCCGCCGTAGCGCCACCGCCACCGAACTGGGCACTAAAGAAGTTATCGAAGCTCTTGACCTCAACGCGCGTCTGGGCTTCGAAGACCTTCGCGCTCTGATTGCTCGCCCAGAACGCCAGCACGCCGGCGCATACCGCGAGGGGCACGATGGCAAGCCCCCAACGCCGAAGCACGCCAACCGAGGCCTGAAGCGCTGCAGATGCGGCACCGTCCTTAGCCATCTTCGCTCCTCCTGTTCTCACCGCGTGCCCCCTAAGACCGAGCAGTAGACGGCCACGTAGTCCCGGATCCACTCCTGCTCGGTTCGCGCGCCCGCCGTCCGCGACAACCGCTCAACCGTAGCCTTCCATGTGGCAGGTGCCCTAAGGCGATCGACACCATCCAAGACGCCGTCAACCGTCGGCCGGATCTCCAGCACCCCCGGAGTGGCCTCGATTGCTTCACGAAGGCCACCGGCTGAGGTCGAGAGAACGGGTCGCCCGGCTTGCGTCCACTCAATCATCGCGTTCGGGGGCCCGCCCGGTTCCGGCCAGACAGATGGCATGATTCCGGCGTCGCACTGCTCAATGAACTCTCGTTTCTCCGTCCCAGTGACGACACCGACGTAGCGGACGACGTCGGGCGATTCGCGCGCGAGCCTCGAGACGGTCTCCTCCAGTTTTCCCGATCCCGCAAACCAGATCTGGATCCCACGGGATCGGAGTGCCGGTGCAGCATCGAGAAGAAGGTGTACGCCCTTGCTGGAGTCAAGGCGCCCGATATATCCCAGACGCCTGAGACCTGGCGCGCTGACAAGAGAGCCGAGAGCTGAGTCGACCTCGAGCGGGTTCCCAATAAGGTGACGTGCCGCGCTAGGAAAGAGACCAGCATGCGCGTCGAGCAGGTACCGAGTGTTTGCGGTAAAGGCACGGACACTGCCCTGCCACCGGCCGATCAGCCTTGCCCTGAGCGTACAGGCAAGGTGGCGTGTCTCATCACACGCCCGTCCGGCTCGGTCAAGCAAAGTCGACCTTGGGCAACGCAGGTAGTAGTCATGTGCAGTATGCACCACTGGGATGCCCACTCGCTCTGCCGCTGCCCAAACGGCCGTAGACATACCGATGAGGTTATGCGTGTGAACGACGTCCGGCGCCGCTGTGGCGATCGCCCGCTCGAGGCGCTGCGATCCGAAAGCAAGGCTGTCGCGAGCATGCCGGACCACCTTCTCCGCGGGGCCGATCCTGGGCCTCCGCAGAACAAACTCCGGGCCCGGTGCGTGCTGGCTCTGCTCTACGCCGGTGAGGTACCACACCTCGTGATCGTGGCCCGGCATGAGTCTACCGAGCCGTTCGAGGTGCTTCTCCGTGCCCCCGACACTCGGGTCTGCGCCCGCCGCGTTGACGATCAGAACCCTCACTTCTTCACGCCGAGTTGCCGCCGCTGACACGTGCAGCAGCGGAACCGCTCGCCCGTCCCGCAACTGCATGCAGCACGTCTCCGCATCGTTCACCGACCGCCGACCAAACGAACTGTCGGGCGTGCTCCCGCCCAAGGGCGCTCAATTCCTTCGCGAGCTGTGAGTCGAACACCACTTGTGAGAGTGCCCGGGCCCAAGCACGAGGATCCGTTGGGTCGGGCACCGCATGGAAGGCAGTCCCGCCGGCCTCAGATAGGGATGGCACCCCGCTTGCAACGACCGGCACTCCCGAGAGCATTGCTTCGACCATCGGCATTCCGAATCCTTCGTACACTGCGGGGAAGGCGAAGGCTGCTGCTCGTTCATAGAGGCTCGCAAGGGCGGCCTCGGACACGAAGCCAACGTGCTGCAATGCGTTTACAGCCTGGGTCCCGGCCGACATTGCGGCACGCTGGAGCTCATGCAGTTCCCCACGGCTCGCGGGGCCGGCGACTACAAGGCGTGGCACTCGCCCTCTCGGCCACTCGACCCCGAACGCTGCGACAAGAGTATTGACGTTCTTGTTTCCAAAGAGAGTACCTGCGTAGAGAACGTAGGGGTCCCTCTCGTCGGGCCCCCACTCACCCAGCGAGCGTTCCCGGGCACCGGAACCAATGACCGTGCACTTGCTCGCATCCAGTCCGGCCGCCATGTACGCATCGAGCTTTGTCGCCATGCTGACCGAAACGACATGGGCCGCAGAGCGGAGCACGCGTGGCGTGTCGAGGCTGAACCGCAGCCAGCGCGCTCGGCCGTAGAGGGCGGGCGCGACGATCGCTCCGACATCATGAAGAACAACAACCAGCGGTACGGGGAGGGGACGAACCGCTGCCTCAATGGTGTTGGCGAGTACGACGTCGGCTCGTGCTCGGCGTGCGAGCGCCGCAAGGTGGGCCTCCCTCCAGATCACTCGATGGGCGAAGGAGCGCGTTCGCGCCGAGAGCTCCTTGATCTCCAGATTCGGAATCTCATCAAAGGAAGCAGGGTGGCTCGTGGCGACGATGACCTCAAGGTCTCCACGCTCTGCCAAGGCCTTAACAAGTTGGATGGTGTACGAGCGGATTCCCGTCTGGCCTGGCTTGAGATTCGCCGCATCCACGAGGATGCGGGGCACGCTCCCAGAGCGCACTTTCCCTCGGGACTTCTCGATCACGCGGTAGCCCTCAGGGCCGCAACCCAACGCGCTTGGGCCGCTATGCCGTCGCGCAGAAGGGTCGACGGGCGAAAGCCGAGTTCACGCTGGGCCTTGGAGCAGTCGCCCCAGGTCTCCGACACATCACCGAGAGCCCGATCCTCGAAGTTCAGGACGAGTTCCTCTCTGCAGACTTCCGCCACAATGTTGAGCACTTCGAGCACGGACGCCCGCTGACCGCCGGACAGATTGTAGGCCTCGCCCCGCCGGCCGTTGAAGCCTGCACGGATTGTGCCGTCAACAACGTCACCAACATAGGTGAAGTCCCTGACCTGACGACCCGAGCCGAAGACGGTGAGTGGCTCATTGTCGAGCGCGGCCTGGATGAAACGCGTGAAGGCCATGTCAGGCCGTTGTCGGGGTCCGTACACGGTGAAGTAGCGCAGACTTACGAAGTCCACGCCAACCGACCTCGCATAGGTCTTGCAGAGCTCCTCCCCGGCGAGTTTTGACGCGCCGTAGGGCGAAACGGGTTGCGTAGGCGCACCCTCGGTGATGGGCCCCTCCAGCTCGCCGTCTCCGTACACAGACGACGACGATGCGAAGACAACTCGCGGGCCGCCCCGAACGGCCTCAAGCACACGCTGCAGAGAGAGGTAATTCGCATTGCAGTACTCGATGAAGCCTTCGCCCCAGCTGGCTCGGACGCCGGGTTGGGCCGCCAAGTGGAAGACGAGGTCAGCGTTCGCAATAGCCGCGATCGACTCCGGCCCGGCAGCGTCCGCCTCAATCAGTTGAAATCTGGACTCCGTGACCAGGGACTCGAGATTGCGGCGCTTCTTCGCCGGCTCGTAGTATGGCGCAAAGGAGTCCACGCCGACGACGCTGTGCCCCTCTGAGCAAAGAGCTTCAGCAAGGTGCGATCCGATGAACCCGGCGACGCCTGTGACAACTACCTGCCTTGTGCCTGTCACGCGATTGCTTCCCTTCAGCCTAGCTCGGGAGGGTGGAATCGACTCCGCACGGGAGGCTAGCGCGAAGTGGCGGACGAGCCACTAGCCAAAAGGCTGGACGCGCTTCGGACTAAGTCGGCTTGGCAGCCGGCCCTGCATCATGGCGCTGGGAAGGGTCGAGGTGCATGCTGTTCCACCCACCATGGAGCCAACGCATGTGGACGGAGTCACCAAAGCCGCGCTCCTATTGCTCTTTCTTCAGGCCGACGCGGATACGTCATGCTGGCCGCAGTCGATCCCCAGCCCCTGCAGCGAACCTGGCAGCCACCACCTCGGCCTCTCCGCCCCAATGATCATCGGCGTGCGACCGCCATTCCTTCACGAATCGCCAATGGCGGGCGGCTTGCCCCCTCCTACGGTTTGGCTTCTCTTTCCGCAGAGATCTCGGCCGCCCAGACGACGTCTGGGGCGGGGAATATGTCGTGCGACGCGCCGATTCCGCCAGGGCCCTGCGGGACGGGTCGCTGGCCGCCAGAGAGCCGGATCGAATGCGAGCGGATCAGGCTCACCTCGCAACCCGACGGCCGGGTGCCGTCACATCGTCCAGTCTGCGCCCACCGGCGCACGCGCGGGGTGGCGCCGCTCGCTCCGACGGCAGACGCACGATCAGGAGCTGAGCGGCACCGGGCTCATCCCCAGCGAGGCGATGGTGTGCTGCAGGCCCTCGGCCAGGCCGATGGTCGGTTCCCACCCCAGAAGCCGCTGTGCCAGGCCGATGTCGGGCTGGCGGACCATCGGGTCGTCCTGCGGCAGCGCCTCGTAGACGATCTCGCTGCGCGACCCGGTCGCGGCGATCACCGCCTCGGCCAGCTGCAGGATCGTGTACTCCCCGGGGTTCCCGATGTTCACCGGCAGGTGGTAATCGCTCTCGATGAGCCGCAGGAACCCCTCGATCAGATCCGACACGTAACAGAAGCTGCGGGTCTGGCCGCCGTCACCGAACACCGTGATCGGGGTGTCCTCCAGGGCCTGGCGCAGGAACGTCGGGATCGCCCGCC
>LNFM01011591.1_pt1 | contig 11918 bp, 10 predicted proteins | sample 596031 | NCBI WGS metagenome assembly LNFM01 (sample SAMN04254537, study PRJNA301005) | activated carbon metagenome | isolation source: dual media filters at the Ann Arbor, Michigan drinking water treatment plant | place: USA: Ann Arbor | reverse complement strand
GACGTCGAGGACGCCGCGCACGCGGTCGAAGACGGCTTCGGTGCACCAGAAGCAGCCGCCGCCGAGAACCAGGATGGGATGATCGTTGGACATGGGCTCACCCGGGGAAGTAGGGCCTGCATCTTAATCAGTGCGCCCAGTCCCGGCCTTTACTGCGGCTTTACCGGGAGCTGGCAGCATCTTGGCTTGACGCCCACCGGGGGGCGAATTACATTAATAACCCATCAGTCATTAATATGCGGTCGCCATGATCGGCAAGATTTTTTCCCACAACTGCCCCAAGCGCGAGCGACGCAAGGAGGCCCGCCCGGGCGAGCTGCTGGCCGCGGCCTTGGAGCTGTTCGTCGAAAAAGGCTATGCCGCGACACGCTCGGAAGAAGTGGCACGCCGCGCCGGCGTCTCCAAGGGCACGCTCTTTCTCTACTTCGCCAGCAAGGAAGAGCTGTTCAAGGCCGTGGTGCGCGAGAACATCGCGGGTCGTTTCCCGGAGTGGAACACCGAGTTCGAGGCCTACGAAGGCAGCACGCCCGAGATGCTGCGCTATGCCCTGATGATGTGGTGGGAGCGCATCGGCAAGACGCCGGCCTCGGGCATCACCAAACTCATGATGAGCGAGGCGGTCAATTTTCCCGAGCTCGCGGCCTTCTACCAGCAGGAGGTCATCGAGCCCGGGCGCGAGCTGATCCGCCGCATCCTGCAGCGCGGCGTGGACCGCGGCGAGTTCCGCCCCATGGACATGGAGCAGGCCGTCTATGGCGTGCTCGCCCCCATGATCTTCCTCATGTCCTGGAAGCACTCTTTCGGCGCCTGCGCGAGCAGCGCCCATCTGCTGGTGCCGGAAAAGTACCTCGAACAGCAGGTGCAGATCCTGCTGCATGGCCTGTGTGCCACAGACACGAGCCGCAAGACCACGTCGCCAGGAAAGACATAAGCCCATGAAACGCTGGATCAGCTGGGGCCTGGGCGCCCTGATCGTCGTGCTGCTGGCCGCAGGCGTGCTGCGCGCCCTGGGCGCGCGCAAGGCGCAGCAGGCGGCGCTGGCCGAACAGACGGCACGCAGCGCGCAAACCGTGGTCGAACTCGCGGCGGCCGATGTGCTGGTGCTGCAGCCGCAGGAACTGCTGCGCGGCCTGCCCGTCTCGGGCACGCTCAAGGCCGCCAATTCGGCTTTCGTCAAGGCCCGCGTGCCGGGTGAACTGCAGGGCCTGGCCGTGCGCGAAGGCGACGCGGTGCAGGCCGGCCAGGTGATCGCGCGCATCGACCCGGCCGAATACGAGGCCCGCCTGCGCCAGGCCCAGCTGCAGGCCGACGCCGCCAAGGCGCAGATCGACATCGCCCAGCGCCAGTACGACAACAACCAGGCCCTGGTCGACCAGGGCTTCATCTCCAGGACCGCGCTCGACACCTCGCTGGCCAACCTCAACGCGGCGCGGGCCAGCCATCAAGCCGCCATGGCCGCCGCCGACGTGGCGCGCAAGAGCGCGGCCGACACCGTGCTGCGCGCGCCCATGACGGGCTTCGTCTCGCAACGCCTGGCCCAGCCGGGCGAACGCGTGGCCGTGGACACGCGCATCGTCGAGATCGTGGACCTGAGCCGCATGGAGATCGAGGCCGCGCTCAGCGCGGCCGACTCGGTGGGCGTGCGCGTGGGCCAGCGCGCCGAACTCAAGGTCGAAGGCCATGCCCAGCCCGTGCCCGCGCGCGTGGCGCGCATCAACCCCAGCACCCAGGCCGGCAGCCGCAGCGTGCTGGTCTATCTGCAGCTGCAGAGCGTGCCCGGCCTGCGCCAGGGTCTGTTCGTGCAGGGCACGCTGGGCACCGAGAAGCTCAGGACCCTGGCCGTGCCGCTGGAGGCCGTGCGCACCGACAAGCCCCAGCCCTATCTGCAGCTGCTCGACGGCGACCAGGTCCGCCATGTCAGCGTGAGCCTGGGGCTGCGCGGCCGCGTGGCCGACCAGGATCTGGTGGCCGTCAGCGGCCTGCCCGAAGGCAGCCGCGTGCTGGCCGGCAGCGTGGGCCCGCTGCGTGCAGGCACGCTGGTGAAGCTGGGCACGCAGCCCTGAGCCCGAGCACCGCAGTCGCCCCCGCCACCCTCACCACCCCACGCTCCAACGCTCCATGTGGTTCACCCGCGTCAGCCTGCAGAACCCGGTCTTCGCCACCATGGTCATGCTGGCCTTCGTGGTGCTGGGGCTGTTCTCCTACCAGCGCCTGCAGGTGGACCAGTTTCCCAACGTCGACTTCCCCGTGGTGGTGGTCAGCACCAGCTACCCCGGCGCCTCGCCCGAGATCGTCGAGAGCGAGGTCACCAAGAAGATCGAGGAAGGCGTCAACTCGATCGCCGGCATCAACGCCCTGACCTCGCGCAGCTATGAGAACCAGTCGCTGGTGATCATCGAATTCCAGCTGCACATCGACGGCCGCAAGGCCGCCGAGGACGTGCGCGAGAAGGTGGCCTCGATCCGCCCCAATTTGCGCGACGAGGTGGAAGAACCGCGCGTGCTGCGCTTTGACCCGGCCAGCCGCGCCATCTGGTCGCTGGCCGTGTTGCCCGACCCGAGCGTCGGCAAGGCACCGAGCACCGCCGGGCCGCCCCAAGGTGCGAGCGCCCCCTCGGGGGGCAGCGCACCACGCGCAGCGGCAAGCGTGGGGGCACCATCCGCGGTGGAGCTCACGAGCTGGGCCGACCAGGTGCTCAAGAAGCGGCTGGAGAACGTGCGCGGCGTCGGCGCGGTGAACCTCGTGGGCGCCACCAAGCGCGAGATCAACATCTACCTGCGGCCCGAGGCGCTCGAGGCCTATGGCGTCACACCCGAGCAGGTGGCCAACGCCGTGCGCACCGAAAACCAGGACCTGCCGCTGGGCGCGGTGCGATCGAGCAGCCAGGAACTCGCGGTGCAGATCGACGCGCGCATGCAGCGGCCCGAAGACTTCAACCGCATCATCGTGGCGCGCAAGGGCGGCACGCCGATCCGCCTGGCCCAGGTGGCCACGGTGCAGGACGGCCCGCAGGAGATCGAGACCCTGGCGCTCTACAACGGCACGCGCACGCTGCTGCTGTCGGTGCAGAAGGCGCAGGACGAGAACACCATTGCCGTGATCGACGGCCTCACGCGCACCGTGGCCGAGATGCAGAACCAGCTGCCGCCGGGCGTGCGCCTGGAGCCCATCCAGGACGGCTCACGGCCGATCCGGGTGGCGGTGGACAACGTGCGCCGCACCCTGATCGAGGGCGCCCTGCTGACCGTGCTGATCGTCTTCCTGTTCCTGAACTCCTGGCGCTCCACCGTCATCACGGGGCTGACGCTGCCGATCGCGCTGATCGGCACCTTCCTCTTCATGCACTGGTTCGGCTTCACGATCAACATGATCACGCTGATGGCGCTGTCGCTGTGCGTGGGCCTGCTGATCGACGATGCCATCGTGGTGCGCGAGAACATCGTGCGCCATGTGCAGATGGGCAAGCAACCCTACCGGGCCTCGCTCGACGGCACGCAGGAGATCGGCCTGGCCGTGCTGGCCACCACCTTCTCCATCGTGGCCGTGTTCCTGCCCATCGGTTTCATGGGCGGCATCATCGGCAAGTTCTTCCACGAGTTCGGCATCACCATCGTGGCGGCCGTGCTGATCTCGATGTTCGTGAGCTTCACGCTCGACCCCATGCTCTCGTCGGTCTGGCACGACCCGAGCATCCACGCCCACGGGCAGAAGATCACGCCCCTGACCTTCTACGACAGGACCATCGGCCGCGTCACGGCCTGGTTCGAGCAGGCCACCGACCGCCTGGCGGACTTCTACCAGGCCATCCTGCGCTGGTCGCTGGTGCACAAGCTGGCGACGGTGGGCATCGCCCTGGCCATCTTCGTGCTCAGCATCTTCATGGTGCCGCTGCTGGGCACCGAGTTCGTGCCCAAGGCCGACTTCTCCGAGACCAGCCTCAACTTCTACACCCCCGTGGGCTCGTCCATCGAGGCCACCGAGGCCAAGGCGCGCCAGGTGCAGGACATCCTGCGCGAATTCCCCGAGGTGCGCTATTCGCTGGCCACGATCAACACCGGCAACGCCCTGGGCAAGAACTACGCCGGTGTCTACGTGCGCCTGATCGACCGCCAGGCGCGCACGCGCAATGTGGACCAGATCTCGGCCGAGCTGCGCGAACGCCTGGCGCGGGTGCCGGGCATGACGGTGACGCACGCCGGCCTGCTCGACGCCGTGGGCGGGCAGAAGCAGATCGAGTTCTCGCTGCAGGGCAGCGACCTGCAGGAGCTCGAGCGACTGAGCCAGCTGGTGATGGAGAAGGTGCGCGACATCCCGGGCCTGGTGGACCTGGATTCCAGCGTCAAGCCGGGCAAGCCCATGATCGCGGTGCAGGTCAACCGCGAGGCGGCCTCCGACCTGGGCCTGGGCGTGAACCAGATCGCCACCTCGCTGCGCACCCTGATCGCCGGCCAGACCGTGGGCAACTGGCGCGCCAGCGACGACCAGACCTATGACGTCAACGTGCGCCTGGCGCCCGAGGCGCGCCACAGCATGGCCGACCTGGAGCGCCTGCCCTTCGCGCTGGGCAGCAACAGCGACGGCAGCTCGCGCGTGATCCGCCTCAACCAGGTGGCGCGCCTGGCGCCCGACACGGGTTCCAACCAGATCAACCGGCGCGATCTGATGCGCGAGGTGGCCATCACTGCCAACGTCTACAACCGCTCGGCCGGCGAGGTCTCGGCCGACATCCGCCGGGCGCTCGACAGCGTGGCCTTCCCGCCGGGCTACCGCTACCAGTTCGGCGGCTCGACCAAGAACATGCAGGAGTCCTTCGGCTACGCGCTCTCGGCGCTGGCCATGGCCATCATCTTCATCTACATGATCCTGGCCAGCCAGTTCAAGAGCTTTCTGCAGCCCATCGCGCTCATGACCTCGCTGCCCATGACGCTGATCGGCGTGGTGCTGGCGCTGCTGATGTTCCGCTCCACCCTGTCCCTGTTCTCCATCATCGGCGTGGTGATGCTCATGGGCCTGGTGACCAAGAACGCCATCCTGCTGGTGGACTTCACGATCCGCGCGCGCGAAGACCAGGTGGACGCGGACGGCCGCCGCGTCCCGGGCATGGAGCGCGCCGAGGCCCTGCTGATGGCCGCCAAGGTGCGGCTGCGCCCCATCCTCATGACCACGCTGGCCATGATCTTCGGCATGGTGCCGCTGGCCTTCGCGCTGACCGAGGGCTCGGAGCAGCGCGCGCCCATGGGTCAGGCCGTGATCGGCGGGGTCATCACCTCCTCGCTGCTGACCCTGGTGGTCGTGCCCGTGGTCTACTGCTATATGGACGACCTGGGCCGCTGGATGGCCCGGCGCTGGCGCGGCGAAAAAACGGGCGCCAAGTAAAATTTCCAGAGCCCCACTACACCCCATGGAGTACAAGCAATGAACTTCGAACAAGCCCGCTTCAATATGATCGAGCAGCAGATCCGCCCCTGGAACGTGCTCGACGGCGAGGTGCTGGACCTGCTCTCGCAGGTGCGCCGCGAGGCCTTCGTGCCCGTCGCCCACCAGGCCCTGGCCTTCGCCGACCTCGAACTGCCGCTGCGCGGCAGTGGCGAGCACGGCATGTGCATGCTCGCCCCCAAGGTCGAGGCCCGCATGCTGCAGGATCTGGCCGTGAAGAAGCACGAAAAGGTGCTGGAGATCGGCACCGGCTCGGGCTATATGGCCGCCCTCTTGGCGCAACGCGCCCAGCGTGTGATCACACTGGAGATCGACGCTGAACTGGCCAACCAGGCCCGCAGCAATCTGAGCAAGGCCGGCATCACCAATGTGGACGTGCGCCAGGCCGACGGGGCCCAGGGCATCCCGGCCGACGGCCCCTTCGACGTCATCGTGCTCAGCGGCTCGGTGGCCGAAGTGCCGCACCAGTTGCTGGAACAACTCAAGACCGGTGGCCGTCTGATGGCCATCGTCGGTGACGCGCCCGTGATGCGCGCCACGCTGATCACGCGCACCAGCGCTGTCGAGTACCTGAGCACCCAGGGCTGGGACACGCTGGCGCCGCGCCTGCTGAACTTCCCGGAGCACCCCCGCTTCAGTTTCTAAGCCATCCGAAAGGAGCGCATCATGATTGACCATGTCCACCCCGGCGACCTCGAGGCCTGGATCCGCAAGGTCCAGGCCCACGGCCGCCCGCTCGTGCTTGACGTGCGCGAGGCCAACGAACTGCAGCAGGCCAGCCTCCGACCCGCCGCGGACTACGATCTGGTGCACATCCCCATGGGCGTCGTGCCCCCGCACCTGGGTGAGCTCGATCCCGCCCGTCCCGTGGCCTGTCTGTGCCACCACGGCGCGCGCAGCATGCGCGTGGCCGAATTCCTGCAGCACCAGGGCTTCCAGCACGTGGCCAACATCACGGGCGGCATCAATGCCTGGTCCATCCAGCTGGACCCGACGGTGCCGCGCTACTGAACGCCTGCGTCTGACCGACTCATTTCTGCGTACCGAACCAAGGATGTCCATGAAAGCCTTCCGTCTGCTGCCCCTGACCCTGGCCATCGGCGCCGCCCTGGCCCTGCCCGCGCAGGCGCAAAGCCTGCAGGAGCTCTACGAGGCAGCACGCGGTCACGACGCCGCCTACCAGGCCGCGCGCTCGCAGTACGAAGCCAATCTCTACAAGGCCGACCAGGCCAAGGCCGCGCTGCTGCCGACGGTGAACTTCTCGGCCGGCGCCTCGGCCACGCAGCTGCGCAGCGAGAGCGGCGGCACCACCAGCGATCGCGACCTGCAGAACCGCAACATGGGCATCAGCGCCAGCCAGCCCCTGTACCGGCCCAACAACCTGGCCACCTACCAGCAGGGCACGCGCCAGGCCGATCTGGCCGAGGCCCAGCTGCTGGCGGCGGAGCAGGACCTGATCGTGCGCGTCAGCCAGGCCTATTTCGACGTGCTGGCCGCGCAGGACAGCCTGACCTTTGTGCAGGCGCAGAAGACCGCGGTGGCCGAACAGCTGGCGTCGGCCCGGCGCAACTTCGAGGTCGGCACCGCCACCATCACCGACACGCGCGAGGCCCAGGCCCGCTACGACCTGGTCATCGCCCAGGAAATCGCGGCCGAGAACGATCTGCGCGTGAAGAAGCTCGCGCTCGACCAGCTCGTGGGCCAGCCCGACGCCCGCCCCCACCCCCTGACCCCGGCCGCTACCCTGCCCGGCCTGCTGCCCGAGGACGTCAACCACTGGGTGCAGCAGGGGCAGGAGCAGCACCCGGCGATCCGCCAGGCGCGCATCGCACGGGAGATCGCCAACCTCGAGACCGACAAGGCCATGGCCGGCCACAAGCCCACGCTGGACCTCAACGCCAGCCACACCATCAACCGCAACATCGGCGGCTCGGCACTGCTCCCCACCGTGACCACGACGAGCCAGACCTACAACACCACGGTGGGCGTGCAGTTCAACCTGCCGCTGTTCGCGGGCTTCGCGACGCAGAACCGCCTGCGCGAGACCCTGGCGCTCGAAGAGAAGGCCCGCGCCGACCTCGAGAACGCCCAGCGCAGCGTGGCCCAGGGCACGCGCACGGCCTATTTCGGCGTGGTCTCGGGCCTGGGCCAGGTCAAGGCACTCGAAGCCGCCGAGGCTTCGAGCCAGAGCGCGCTCGATGCCAACAAGCTCGGCTACCAGGTCGGTGTGCGCATCAACATCGACGTGCTGAACTCGCAGAGCCAGCTCTATCAGACCAAGCGCGACCTGGCCAAGGCGCGCTACGACGTGCTGGTCGGCGGCCTCAAGCTGCGCCAGGCCAATGGCACGCTCAAGAGCGAAGACCTGCTGGGCGTCAATGCCCTGCTCGCGCCGGCACCGGCCGCCGCGCCTGCCCAGTAATCAATCGAGGTAGACGGCGAGTGCCTGCCGCGTACGCGCGGCAGCACCGCGGTGCGCCTTGGCGAAGTGGTTGGCCGCGCGGGCCATCGCCTCCTGCCGGCCCGGTTCGCGCAGCAGGGCCAGCACGCCGGCCACGGCGGCCGCCATGTCGGCACAACGCCGGGCCGCGCCGGCTTCGAGCGCCAGGCTGGCGGCCTCGTCGAAATTGAAGGTGTGCGGCCCCATGAAGACCGGGCAGCCGCAGGCCGCGGCCTCGATCAGGTTCTGTCCGCCCAGGGGCGCAAAGCTGCCACCCAGCAGGGCCGCATCGCTGAGACCGTAGTACAGCGCCATCTCGCCCAGGGAGTCGCCCAGCCAGACATCGGCGGACTGTTCCACCAGCGTGGGCTGCTCACCCCACTGGCTGCGCCGCGCCAGGCTCCAGCCCGCGGCCTCGATCAACTGCGCCACTTCGTCGAAACGCTGCGGGTGGCGCGGCACGATGAGCCACTGCACCGCACGCGCTGCCTCGCCGGCGGCCTGCAGGGCAGCCAGCAGCATCTGCTCCTCGCCCTCGCGCGCGCTCGCGAACATCACCACGGGCCGGCCCAGCGCGGCGCGCCAGGCCTGGCCGCGTGCCAGCAGGGCCGCATCGGGGGTGGCATCGAACTTGAGGTTGCCGTAGACGGCCTGCACCGGTGCGCCGAGCTGGCGCAGGCGCTGGGCATCGTCCTCGGTCTGGGCCCAGACCGCCGCGAGGCTGCGGTAGGTCGGCCGCGAGAGCCAGGCCACGCGCAGCGCCTGGCGCAGGGATTTCTCGGACAGACGCGCGTTGGCCAGCACCAGGGGCACACCGGCCGCCGCGCAGGCCGCGGCCAGATTGGGCCAGACCTCGGTCTCCATCAGGATGCCCAGGCGCGGACGGAAATGCGCCAGAAAGCGCTGCACGGCCTCGGGCGTGTCCCAGGGCTGCCAGACCTGCAGATCGCCCTCACGCAAGAGCCCGGCCCCCTCGGCACGCCCCGTGGCTGTGCCATGCGTGAGCAGCAGGCGGTAAGCGGGCCACTGCGCGCGCAACTCGTCCAGCAGCACGGCCGCGGCGCGCGTCTCGCCCAGCGAGACCGCATGGACCCAGAGCGTGCGGCCGTCGGCCGGCAACGCGGGCATGTCGTAATGGCCAAAGCGTTCCTCCACCGCCACCCGGTAACCGGGCTCGGCCCGGCCGCGCCGCGCGAGCTTGCGTCGCAACAGCGGCTGCACGGCGCGCACGAGCAGGGAGTAGAGGGCGCGCACCATCAGCCGGCCCGCCCCGTGACAGCCAGCCAGGCCTGGCAGACCGCCTCGACCGAGGGCGTGGGTTGCGCGTAGACGCAGCGCTGGCGCGCGCGGTCCACGGGCCCGGTGCGCCAGGCGGTGTCGAAGTTGTAGAGCTGCACATGCGGCAGGTCCAGCGCCACGGCGATGTGGCTCAGGCCGCTGTCGACGCCGATCACACCGGCGCAGCCGGCCAGCGCATCGGTCAGGGCGTCGAGCGCGAGCCGCGGCCAGACCACGGCATGCGGCATGGCGCGGGCCATGGCCTCGCTGCGCGCCTGCTCCTCGTCGCTGCCGTGCAGCAGGGCCACGTCGTAACCGGCCGCGTCGAGCCACTTGGCCAGCGCGATCCAGTGCGCGGCGGGCCATTGCTTGTCGGCACGCGAGGTGCCGTGCACCAGGGCCACGCTGGGCCGGGCCGTGAGCGTGCCCAGGGCCACGCGTTCGTGGCCAGCCTGCGGATGCAGGCCATAGATCTCGTCGGCGGGCAGCGCGTAGCCCAGGGCACGGGCGCAGAGCAGGCGCGAACGTTGCACCGCATGCACATGGGGCTCGATACGCAGCGCCACGTCGGCCACCCAGCGCGTGGGCGCCTCGTAGCTCGAGCCCTCGGTGCGGTTGGCCAGGGCATAACGCTGGCCGCCTGGCGCGAGCCGCGCGAGCCAGGCCACGAGGGCCGACTTCGTCAGGCCTTGCAGGTCGATCACCGCGTCGTAGGCCTCGGCCTGCAATTCGGCCCGAAATGTCTTCCAGGCCGCACGCGTGGCCGCGGCCCACGGCGCCTGGCGCCAGCGCCGCAGCTCGCAGGGAATCACGCGACGCGCGCCCTCGCAACGCTGCACCAGCGGCGCGAAGCCTTTTTCGACCACCCAGTCGATCTGGGCCTGCGGAAAGGCGCGGCGGATGTCCTGCACGGCCGGCATGGTGTGCACCACATCGCCGAGGGAGGACAGCTTGACGATCAGTATGTTCAAACGCGATATCCGTCGGTTCAATGTGCTGCAGCTGCAAAGGAGGCATCGGGCTTGACGCTGCGCAGCAGGGCCAGCATCTCGCCTTCGATGCGCTGCAGTGCTTGCGGTGTGTGGCCCTCGAAGCGCAGCACGAGCACGGGCGTGGTGTTGGAGGCGCGGATCAGGCCGAAGCCATCGGGCCAGTCCACGCGCACGCCGTCGATGGTGTTGACCGTGGCCGGTGCGGCAAAGCGGGCCTGCTGCTGCAGCGCAGCCACCACGCGGTGCGGCTCGCCTTCGGCACAGGGCACGTTGAGTTCGGGTGTGGAATGGCTGGTCGGCAGGGCGTTGAGCACGGCCCCGACATCGGCCGAGCGGCTCAGGATCTCGAGCAGGCGGCAGGCCGAGTAGGTGGCGTCGTCAAAGCCGTACCAGCGCTCCTTGAAGAAGATGTGGCCGCTCATCTCGCCGCCCAGCGGGGCATCGATTTCCTTCATCTTGGCCTTGATCAGCGAGTGGCCCGTCTTGAACATCAGCGGCTGGCCGCCCGCAGCCTGAATGGCTGGCGCCAGGCGCTGCGAGCACTTGACGTCGTAGACGATGGTGCCGCCGGGCACACGGCTCAGCACGTCCTGCGCGTAGAGCATGATCTGACGGTCGGGGTAGATGTTCTGGCCGTCCTGGGTGACGATGCCCAGGCGGTCGCCGTCGCCGTCGAAGGCCAGGCCCAGCTCGGCGTCGCTGCGCTGCAAGGTCTGGATCAGGTCACGCAGGTTCTCGGGCTTGCTCGGATCCGGGTGGTGGTTGGGAAAGGTGCCATCGACCTCGCTGTAGAGCTCGATGACCTCGCAGCCCAGCGCGCGCAGGATGGCGGGCGCCGAGGCACCGGCCACACCGTTGCCCGAGTCGACCACGATCTTCATGCGGCGTGCGAGCTTGACGTCGCCGACGATACGGTCGCGATAGGGTGCGTAGACGTTGAGGTTGGTGATCTGGCCGCCCTCGCGCAGCTGCCAGGATTCGGCCTCCATGGTCTGGCGCAAGCTCTGGATCTCGTCGCCATAGATGGCGCGGCCGGCCAGCACCATCTTGAAGCCGTTGTAGTCGGCCGGGTTGTGGCTGCCCGTGACCTGGATGCCGCTGCTGCAGACCGTGCTGGCCGCGAAGTAGAGCATGGGCGTGGTGACCATGCCCAGGTCGATGACCTCGATGCCCGTGGCCACGAGGCCGCGGATCAGGGCCGCACTGAGCGCCGGGCCGCTGAGGCGGCCGTCGCGGCCCACGGCGACCCGCGTCTCGCCGGCCTGGCGCGCGGCCGTGCCAAAGGCCCGGCCCAGGGCCTCGGCCACGGATTCCGTCAGGGTGGACGGCACGATGCCACGGATGTCGTAGGCCTTGAAGATCGAGGCGGAAACTTGCATGGATGGATAGGGTTCGGAAGGGGAATCTGGTCCGCGGCGCGGCTGGCGCCCATTGTAGGCGGGGCTTGGTTACCATCCTGTAAAACAGGACCATGAACTCCGCCCGCAAGACCAAACTCAAGCTCAAGCAGCGCCCGCCGCGCAACCCGCTCGTGGTGCCGGCGTTGCAGCGCAAGGCCGGCTCGCATCGCAAGTCACGCAAGAGCGAAAGGCAGGCGCAGCAGCGCGCGCTGCGCCAGGAACTTTAAAGTCCTGCGGGCTGGCGCCACCACCAGGCCAGCCAGCCCAGGGCGGCGAAGAACACCAGCAGCTGCCCCAGCGCCATCCAGAGGAAACGCCGCGCGAGCTTGTCGGGCTCGTGGTTGCTGATCAGGTAGAGGCTGGATGGCGCGC